>Ga0209166_10001293_pt1 | contig 21452 bp, 20 predicted proteins | sample Coa_R1_3_FD_187151 | JGI IMG/M metagenome (GOLD analysis project Ga0209166, IMG submission 187151) | Surface soil microbial communities from Centralia Pennsylvania, which are recovering from an underground coalmine fire - Coalmine... | ecosystem: Environmental > Terrestrial > Soil >... | reverse complement strand
CTCGCCGGCGCGCCGCGTCCTGCTGCTGCTTGCACTGATTCTGCTGGTTATGCCCGGAGGCGGGTTTGAGTACACGGCTGCAAACGGAAAAGTCCAGGTCAGCGAATTCAATACCCACTTCTGGTCGGCACTGGTTCTGCTTCTGCTGCTGATGCTCGAGATTGCCGACCGCGTGGTGATGAAGCGCGACCTGCAGATTGCGCGAGAGATTCAGACCTGGCTGCTTCCCGGCGTCCCGCCTCAGATTCCAGGCCTTGCCATCGCATATGCGACGCGTCCAGCCAATACCGTCGCGGGAGATTATTACGACGTCTTTCCCCGCCCCGGCAAAACGAACGCCGACAACCGCGTCGTCCTAGCAGTGGCCGACGTCGCCGGCAAGAGCATTCCCGCCGCCATGCTGATGGCCACATTCCAAGCCAGCCTGAAGACGCTGTCTACTGCCCTGGTGGCGCTGCCCGAACTGGCTTCCAACATGAACCGCTACGCCTGCACCAATAGCCAGGGCGGATTGCGCTTCACGACGGCATTCCTCGCGGAATATGATCCCGTCCGGCGCACGCTCGACTACATCAACGCTGGACACAACAATCCCATCCTGAGGCGGGCCAGCGGACAGATCGAGCGCCTCGACGTCGGCGGCCTGCCCTTCGGCATTCAGCCCGAAGTGAAATATCAATCCGGAAGCGTTACCCTAGCTCCCGGTGATTGGCTGATTATTTTTACAGATGGATTGGTCGAGGCCGAGAACGCGCGTCAGGAGGAGTACGGCGAAATGCGTCTACTCACCGCGATTGAAGCTGGGAAGTCTTTCGAGCCCAGCGAGATGCTCAAGCGCCTGATGACGGAACTTGATTTCTTTGTCGGCACCACGCCGCAGCACGACGACGTCACCTGCATGCTGATCAAGTCGGAGTAGGTTACCGAGATGGCTGGCCTGCCATTTTCGTTTGCCAGAGCCGCGTCAATTCCCGCCACGTGATCGTCTTAATATTCTGCTGCGCAAGCAGGTCGCGGAACTGTTGGCTCGTGAAGAAATCGTAGTCACGCTGTCTCCAGGCCGCGCCCCAAGTCGCACGTTCTCGCGTCGCTGCCCGCAGTTCTTCGTCATCGAAGCCCGGATGAATGACAAACTCTGTTACGCCGGGCTGCAGATTCTTGATGGCGTTGACGTAGAACTCGGCCCACTTCTCCGGCGGAACTTGAGGCTCGATGGTGACGGTATGGTCCAGCACGATATCTCCGGGACGTAGACTCGATTGCAAGTAGGGGTTCGCGGCGAACCAATCTCTGGTCACGAACACGGGCAAGTGGTAGTCGTGCGCGACACGCAAGAACGCATCGAACAAATCCTTCCCGCTCATGATCAGCCGGTACTGGTGCGAATCGAGATGGGTGGGACGAACTCCCATTGCCAATGCACGTTCGACCTGCGCCCGCAGTTCGGTTTCAACCTCTTTGGCATTGATCTGCTGGTGTGCTTCCCAGTCGTGATGGAAATATCCGTTCTGGTCTACCAAGCTTGGAACTTTATCGATGGATGCAACGGGCCCCCAGCGGTAATACACTCGCTCACTCGTAAGTGTGAGATGTAAACCGAGGTCTGCGTCGGGATGCGATTTCGCATAGTCGGCCATCTCCGGAAACCACGGGCAGGGCACCATCAGGCTGGCAGAATTGATGGTTCCTGATTCCAGAGCCTTCATCGCCGCGGCGTTCACGGCATGGGTTTCGCCCAGATCATCCGCATGCACGATGATGAGCTTGGTCCCGGCCGGAAAGCCCAATTGATCCGCCAAGTTTTGCGCAGAGGCAAGAAATGTGGACAACACGGATCCGACGATGAGAATTCTGAAGATCAACATAGGAATATGTGTGGAGCGCAAAAGCAAAACGTCTGGCAGAATTGGGCGCGGCAGTCGTCCGTCCAATTCACTCGCCCTTCTCAGCTTCATCGGCGATGCCGATCTTGGATAACCGGTATCTCAAAGCATTGCGGGAAAGCCCGAGCAGGCGCGCCGCCTGGCTCTTATTGCCGTTCGCGCGGCGCAGGGCTTCCTGCACCATCTCGTCTTCCCATTGCTCAAGCGTCATGCCTTCGGGCAGAAATCCGGGCGCGCCGTTTCCCGGCTTCGAAGGACGCACATCAATGTGAATATCTTCTGCCTCCAGCAGAGCGCCTTTCGACAGGGCACACGCGCGTTCGATGATGTTCTGCAATTCCCGCACATTGCCCGGCCAGTGGTAGTTCACCAGCATCTGCATGGCCTGCGGAGTGATCCCTTCCATCACCTTGCCGGACTCCCCGCAGCGCGAGACAAAAAGATTCACCAGGTCCGGAATATCCTCTTTGCGTTCGCGCAAGGGCGCAATGTCAATGGGCACGACATTGAGGCGATAATAAAGATCCTCGCGAAACGTGCCCTGCTCCAGCGCCTGGCGGAGATCCCGATTGGTCGCGGCAATCAGGCGTACATCCACCTTGACCGTCTTCGTTCCACCCAGCCGTTCAAATTCGCGCTCCTGCAGCACGCGCAACAATTTCACCTGTGTGGCGGGAGGCACATCTCCAATTTCATCGAGGAAGAGTGTTCCCTTGTCGGCTAACTCGAACTTGCCGGGCTTGCTGGCAATGGCGCCCGTGAACGCTCCTTTTTCAAAACCGAACAGTTCACTTTCGAGCAGATTCTCTGGAATGGCAGTGCTATTGATTTTCAGAAACGGTCCCGAGGCGCGCCGCGACTTCTCGTGAATTGCCCGGGCGATCAAATCTTTGCCGACCCCGCTTTCGCCTCCCAGCAGCACCGTAGCATTGGTCGGGGCGACGCGCTCCACCGTGGCCAGCACTTCCTGCATCTTCGGACTGCGCGCCACCACGTTGGGATGGCTAAACCGCTTTCCCAGCGCTTCGCGCAACGACCGGTTCTCTTCCCGGAGATTGCGGACGTCCAGCTCCTTGTGTATGACCAACCGCATTTCGGTCAGCGAGAACGGCTTCAAAACGTAGTCGGCGGCTCCCGCCTTCATCGCGTCCACGGCGGTCTCCACGCTGCCAAATGCGGTCATCACCACCACGGGGAGCGCCGCATTCTGGCGCTTGATGGTTTGTAAAAATTCCAGGCCATCCATGCCGGGAAGCTTCAGATCGGTCACCACCAGATCAATGTGATTCTCGCCCAACAGCTTGAGTCCGGCTTCGGCATCTCCCGCGGAAAACGTGGTAAAGCCGTCTTCCCCGAGATTCAGCTCGAGCAGGCGTCGCATCTTCGCCTCGTCTTCAACGATCAAAATAGCCGGCATCAGTGCGCCTTCCTCATCCACCTCACGAAATTACCAGATGGGCATTCTCTCCGATCGCAGCCGTCTCGCTGGCGGCTGGAAAAAACATAACGAAGCAGGCCCCCTGCCCTGGGCCGCCATCACCACTTTCCACGCGAATCGATCCATGGTGCCCGTCAATGATCTTCGACACAATCGAGAGGCCCAGTCCAACTCCGGCCTTCTTCGTGGTCACAAACGGATTAAAAATCTGCTCTCGGAGCTCCGGTGGAATTCCCGGCCCGGAATCCGCAATGCGCACTTCAACTCCATCTACTCGGCCTCGGTCCCGCATGTCGCGCCGGGCTCGTTCTGCGCTGACCCGCAGCACTCCACCGCTGGTACTCATCACATCGAAAGCATTCTGAATGATGTTGACGAATGCCTGTTCGGCCAGGCCTTCATCGAGGGGCACCGGCGGCAAATCCGCTTCGTATTGTTTTTCGACTTGGACCGGAGCGCCCTTCCAGAACTGCGCCACATCGTTCAACGCGCGATCCAATATAGCTGGGAGTTCACGAGGCGCCAGATCGGCATGCAAAGGACGCGCGAAATCCAGGAAGCGAGTCACCAGCGCGCTCAACCGGTTCGTCTCACTGGAAATGTATCCTGCTAACTCCGTGGCCAGGGGATTGGATTCCGCGAGCTTCTGCGTCAGCATTTCCGCTGAACCTTTGATCACTCCCAGAGGATTGCGAATCTCGTGCGCCAATCCGGCAGAAAGCGCACCCAGCGCGGCAAGCCGCTCCGAGCGCCTTGCCTCAGCCTGAGCTTGTTTGAGGCGGCGATTGGTTTCTGCCAGATTTTCGGCCAACTCCTGATAGCGTTGCGTCTGGCGCCGGCTCTCTGTCACGAATCGGTTCACTAACATTGCCGCAAGGAAGAAGAAAGAAATTCGGATCGCTAACCGGCCATAGTCTTCGGCGGTGATCTCGTAGTCGTGCACCACCTGGTATAGATACGAACAGTAGGCGGCCGAAGCCAGCGCCGTCCATGCCAGGGTGGCCAAGGGACTGAAGTATTCGGCAGCTGTCATCACCGGCAGAAAATAAATCGGATAGTAATAACTGTTAATCGCCAGTTCTTCGGTGTGATCGATCAGAAAGGTAGCCAGCGCAATCTTCATCAGAACGACATAGGCTGGGCCTCGCCGCGGCATGCGGCCGATAAGCCACCCTTCGCTTAATTGCAGAATTCCAAAGGCGAGCAACGCGATCTGCTTGTGGGCCTCGCGCACGGGCGGCAGGATTGCCAATACCGCCAGAAGCACCAGCCACAGCACGTCCATCCAGTTAATGCTGAGACGTTTCCCGTCGCTCATCGTTCTGCCAAAAGATTCCCGCAAAGATAACGCCGGGAGAGTCGAACTCTCCCGGCGTCGTCGTTATCGTTGACCGGTCCGCATGCCCATCTCTGCGAACCTATCACACTGTACGGCCTCAGCGTCAACGGCTCTTCTGTTTCTCCTGTTTGGGAGGAGGAGAAGGCCGCGACTGCGGCTGCCTCTGCTGCGAAGGAGGCGGAGATGGCCGCTGCTGGTGCCACTGATTGAACTTCTGTTCCTGCTGCCGTTCTTGCTGCGGGCTCCGCTCCTGCACTGGAGGCGTTGGCCGCACCAGCGGATGAGTTTCCTGTGGCGTTGGCCTCTGTTGCTCCTGCTCCTGACGGAAGTCCCGGTTGGTTGGCTGCATGCGGTTCTCCGGAGCCTGCGCGCGATTCTCGTTCGCTTGCGGATTCCGATTCTCCGGCTGAGCGTTGCCCTGCTGCTCATAGGTTCGCGGCTGGCTTTGCGGCATCGGGCGTGTCTGGTTGTTGTTCCCGCTGTTCGGTTGGGTGAACGGGCGGAATCCCGGCTCGACCGGCCGCCGTTCGCTTTGATTTTGATTCATCTGCGCCGGACGCGTTGGAGCTGCCGGATGGACCAGCGTCTGCTCATTCAGACGCCCGCCCGCCTGAGCCTGCCGCTGCTCAATCGGACGCGGAGGCGCCGGCGGAGTTCGCACCGCAACCACCGTGCGGCTGACTACTGCAGCCGGCGGCCTCGCCGGAGCTGGCCTGCCCGCACCCAACACACTCGTGCGAACCGGTTCCGCAGCTACCATACGGCTCACTGGAGCCGAAGCAACTTCCCGGGCATCGACCCGCATTACGTTCTGCGCCACGGGACGCGCATTCACAAACGCCTCATGCGAGACCACCGTCACGCCATTGGTGACATGCTGGTTCACGTACGTGACGTTGTTGATCGTCGTGTTGCGATTCACGATCACTGTGTTATAGACGTTCGTGACTCGCGTGATATTCACCGTGGTGTTGGTGACGTTCACGTTGTTCACGTACGCGCGGCTGACATGGTATCCAGGAACATAAACTTCTCCCGGAGCCAGCGGGAACCATCCCACGCCGACGCCTGCTGAAAAGTGGAATCCCGGGCCGCCGCCGACAAACGCTACCAGCGCCGGCGCCCACATCGGACGTACCACCACCGGTCCCGGCACCCAGAACCATCCGCTATTCACGAATGCCCAGCGTCCATAGTGGAAGGGCGCGAATCCCCAGGGCTCATCTTCCACCCAGGTCCAGCCCCACGGCCCAACATAAGCCCAGTGTCCGAAGCGGTACGGAGCCCAGCCTACGACGACAGCGCGCGGACGCCAGCATGGGCCATAGCCTGCGACATAGCTCCAGTCACCGTATTGATCGAGATCTTCATATCCGGTCATCTCGCGCGAAACGTAGTTGGCCGAGTCGGCGCGATCTTCGCGCTCGTCGCGCTCAAACGCCCAGTTGTCGAAATCATCCGACCCGGGAATCTGGCCGAGATCGTAATCCAAATGCTGCTCGTTACCATTAAAAGTAGCCGACTGGTCCGCCACTACCGTGTAGGTATCGCCTCCGCCGGTCACGCGGCCACGGCCATGCCAGACGGTAATGTTCGTCTGGCTTCCGTCCTCGCTCACGTCCAGGCGGTACTCGCCAGGCTGGCGCAGGGTAAAGGCCAAGTTGGGCGTATCGACTTCATAATTGTCATCGTCGTCCAGGTGGCGCACACGCAGGATGAGCGATCCCTCGGCCAACCGTATTTGCGTATTGCGGTCATCGAGTTGCAAAAAGGTGATGCCGGTTTTCGGCCCCAGTCGAAGGGCAGTCGATCCAACGTGTACTTCGGCGCGCGAATTCTCATCCGCCCACAGGTCGTCACCCGCCACCATCGGGCGGTTTGGAACCGCAGTGACCCAATCGTCCTCTCCAGCTGGACGGAACGAGATGGATCCCTGCGAATAGTTCAGGCGGCCGACGCGTCCTGGAGGATCCTGCGCCTGATCCTGGTCGTCATTATTCTGATCTTGTTGATACTGATCTTGTTGATCTTGCGCTTTGGCAACGCTGGATAGCTGGGAAACAATGGCGATGCTCGCGATCAGTAACACCCACGTCCACAGTTTGCGTGTTTTCATAAATGCGCCCCGCGCCAATAGAGATCTGGATACCCGATCTTACGCGCATCTCTATAAACACAATAGCGAAGCTTTAGTTTCCGGAGGCTGGAAGTGCTTGGCGGGAAGGAACTTGTAGGACATCGCTGGATTGCAGCCCCGCAGAGACGCAGCCCAAGCCACGTCTCTACGGGAAATTCTTAGTACCCTCAGCTTTTCATCTTCGGCCGCTGGCAGGCATCCACAATCTTTTTGGGATCGATGGCGGAATTGTCCAGCTGCTCTTCCATGATCTTCCCATCTTTGCCGATCAGGAAGTTCACACGGCGCGGGGCCTGGTATTCGTTTTTGTAGATTCCGTACTCGTGGGTTATTTTGCCGCCCCAGTCACTCAGCAGGGGGAAGGTTACACCAATCTGGTCGGCAAACGCTTTGTTGGCAAAGGCACTATCCATGCTCACACCCAGGACCTGGGTGTCGGCTGCTTCCAGCGCTTTCAAATTCTGCTGGAAGTTTTTCATTTGCTGCGTTCAACCACCGGTAAAAGCGAAAATGTAAAACGCTAATACGACGTTTTTCTTGCCGCGGTAGTCACTGAGCTTCACGTCTTTCAGATCGCTACCATCGAAATATTTGAGCGTGAAGTCGGGAGCCATGTCGCCCACTTTCGGCATGCTCGAAGCCTCCTTCTTAGTCTGGGGAAAAGCAGGGCCGTTGGTGGCGAGAACGTTGGACAGTAACAACGCAGCCGCCAGCAGGCCGGTAGATCTCATTTGCATGTTGAACTCCCCCCACGGGAGTATGTACAGCATACTCTGCCTTGGGTTTTGCGGTAAAATTGTTATGCCACTCGGTACCCTGCCGCGCACCTTTCACGTTGCTCAGACCGGGCGCAAAACAGTACATTTTCACTCGGAGCAGTTTCGCGCATAAGCGGCGAAAACTGAAGCCCATGAGCCTCGCCACGCTGAACGATATTCTCTTCTCTACTGTTGAACGCAATCTGGATCGCATCCTGCTCTACCGCGAGGCGGGAAAGTGGCTGCCCATCTCGGCGCGCGAGTTCGGCATAAACGTAGCCCGGACGGCCCGAGCGCTGCATCAATGGGGCATTCGCCCCGGCGATCGCGTCGCCATCCTCAGCGAGAATCGCCCGGAATGGCCCACAGCCGACATGGCCACGCTGGCGCTCAAGGCGGTTACGGTCCCGCTCTACACGACCCTGACTGCCGAACAGACGGCATTCGTGCTGAATGATTCGGGATGCCGCATTATTTTCCTTTCCTCGGACCAGCACCTCCAGAAGCTTCTTCCGATCCTGTCGCAGACCAAGCTGGAAAAAATCGTGGTGATGGACACGGTGGAGTTCACGGGAAATCTCGCGCCTTACGCCGGCAAATGCGTCCTGATGACGCAAATCATGCGAGAAGGCGCCGACAGCCTTGGTCCAGAACTTGAAGCGCAAGCCCGCTCTGCGAAACCTGACGACCTGGCCACAATCGTCTACACCTCGGGCACCACTGGCAATTCCAAAGGCGCGATGCTGACGCATGGCAACATCGCCTCCAACATCAGTTGCTCTCTGCTGGAATTCAATATGCGGCCCGGCCTGGTCAGCGTCTCGTTCCTGCCCTTGTGCCACATCACCGCGCGGCACGTGGATTTCGCGATGTTTTATCACGGGGTCACGCTCGCTTATTGCCCGTTCATTGAACGGCTGCCGGAAGCGCTGCGCGAAGTGCAGCCCTCGGTTTTTGTCGCGGTGCCGCGCGTCTACGAAAAGATCTACGCGGCCGCCGTACAGAAGGCGAAAGGATTTCCCAAACGTGCGATTTTCAATTGGGCACTTTCCGTCGGCCGGAAACACAAACCTGAAATCCTGGCCGGCGAGACTCCTTCTTCGACCCGTTGGAAGCTTGCCAACAAACTGGTGTTCTCCAAAATTCGTGAAGGCATGGGCGGACAAGTGGGCACTTTCCTTTCCGGAGGCGCGCCCTTGGGACGCGAGCTTGCCGAGTGGTACGCCACGGTCGGCATTCGTATTCACGAAGGCTACGGCCTGACAGAGACCTCGCCCGTCATCGCGGTCAATACGCCCGTGAATCACCGCATCGGAAGCGTCGGCAAAACTCTTCCCAACATCGAAGTCCGCATTGCCGAAGACGGTGAAATCCTGGTGCGCGGCCCTTCCGTTTTCAAAGGCTATTGGAACCGTCCGGAAGAAACGAAAGCCGCCCTCGTAGACGGCTGGTTCAAGACCGGCGACATCGGCAACATTGATGCCGACGGCTACCTGTCGGTGACCGACCGCAAAAAAGATCTCATCAAAACCTCCGGCGGAAAATTTATTGCTCCCCAGCCCATCGAAAGTTCCTTGAAGCTGAATTCTTTCGTGGGAGTCGCCGCCATCCTTGGCGAAAGGCGTAAGTTTCCAGCGGTAATGATTTCGCCTAACTTCACTTTGTTGGAAGAGTGGGCGCTCACCAATAACGTTCGGTTCTCCTCGCGCGCCGAACTGGTGGCCCATCCCAAGGTGCAAGCGTTGTACGAGGAAATCGTCGAAGGCATCAACCAGAACCTCGCGCGCTTCGAAAAGCTGAAACGCGTGTTGGTAGTGGCCGATGAATTCACTCCCGACAACGGCATCATGACGCCGACTCTGAAACTCCGGCGCCGTGTAGTCGAAGAACGTTACCGGCAGCAGATCGAAGACCTTTACACCCAGGCCGAAGCCGCGCCGGTTCCGTAGCGCCAGCGTTTCGCCGGCTTGTCGCGGCGGGGTCCTCGCCGTCGCATGCGCGCAACAAGTCGGCTTCCTGCTTCACCACCTGCACATCTCAACTAGGGTGTGTACAGCTCGGCGTTGGCAATCGGTACCAGCGTCCCCAGGCGTTTTGCGAAAGTCTCGCCTCCCGCGACCAGCGCCTGTCCGTTCACGAGAATGGTCATGGTTTCAGACAGTCGCGACTTGTTCATACTCCCCGTAGCTGTCCAGGTCAGAGTCGAAGGGTCGAGGAGTGCGGCAAATGGATTGGTCTCCTCGGTCGGATAGGGCTGTGCATTTACAAACGTGGCGCCCCCAGCGACCAGCACCTTCCCGGTATTGAGCAGCGCACCGGCACTCTCGCAACTCTGCTGGCTCGTAGTGCACGGTGGCGGAGCGAATGTCGTCCACCGATTCGTCGAGGGGTTGTACGTGAGATTGCCTTGTATGGTGCCCGCTGCAAAGACGCTTCCGGTCGGGAGCAAGACGACGGGTGCGTGCGCAACGATAGGAGCCGATGCGGCAGCGCTCCAGGTGCCGGTTGTCGGGTTGTAGATGTTGTCGTTTCCCACCACGAACACTTCGCCATTTTGCAACAAGATTGCCGAATTGGTTTCGTTGCCGGCAGTCATGCTGCCGGTCGCAGTCCATGCGCCCGTGGCCGGGTTATACAGCTCGGCGCTAGTCAGGCCGCCTCCGCCGCAATTCGTGCCTCCTGCCGCCAGTACTTCGCCATTGGCGAGCAGCGTAAGGCTAAAGTCGTAGCGGCCGGTGCTCATACTCCCGGTTGCTGTCCAGGTGCCTGTGGAGGGGTTATAAAGCTCCGCACTGACTAGAGTCGCGCAGCCGACAGTGCTCGCATTGATGCCACCCGCCACCAGCACCTGTCCATTCTGCAACAGCACTGCGTCGTGACCGTCGCGCGCGACAGTCATGCTCCCTGTCTGGGTCCACTTGCCGCCAGCCGGGTTATACAGCTCGGTACTGGAAAGATAACCGGTCGTGTTGTTATTGCCGCCCGCCACCAGCACTTCGCCATTGGCGAGCAGCGTGGCTGTGTGGTTCACCCTGGCGACGTTCATGCTGCCGGTGTTAGACCACGTACCGGAGGTCCCCGCAAGCACGGGCAAAGTCGCCAGCAGTAGTATTCCCAGAGTAAGTAAGCCCGACCAGGTTGTATGTACAACTCGGGATTTTCGTACGTTCGGCCAAACCATGTTTCCACCTCCTGCAGTGGTAAAGGCAAGCAGGCTAGCGGTGCGGTACTTGCTTGGAAACAAGATTGGCTTGAGCCTACGATCGACATGTCACAGCGTCGTCAAATCTTTGTCATTAGACGTACGAGGGCGCTCGACTTCGAGCGCCCTCGTTCGGCTCAGACCGTCACCTCCGATTCCGCTTAATGCTCTCGTCTGGCCGAATCCGCGTCTTTAGCCAGATCCTTCAGCAACTCGAAGAATGCCGGCGATTGCCCGATGAACAGCCCCATAGCGGTCAGGAAATTCACCACGCCCATTGCAATTCCCTTGGTCTCGGTAGGACGAATGATCGAACAGGGTGGCAGCTTGCGGCTGAGGAACGGACACGGCTCGGGCATGATGAGATTCGTCTGGAATGTCTCGCCGCCGAATGGGGGAGAATTCAGATCCGGAAATGTCACCGACACGCCAGTGACCGGGTCGACCGCCGTCAACTGAGGAGCGTTCCCTGCCTTGTCGGACCAGGTTTGAAAGTGCATCGTCTCCGTCGGACCAATGCTGATCAGAATGCGCAAAACTTCCACGCTCGTCGCCCGCTGAGCCATGGAAGGATACAGACTGTTGCCGCCTTGCTCGATGGTGGGAAAGTGGAAACCGGCAGTGTTGGCGATCGCCTGCAGGAAATTCGGGTCGGTTGTATCGTCATCGGTCCGCGGAATGGCGGTATGCTGCTCTACGGCCAGCGTTGGAATCGCTTGCGGAAAAACGAAGTTCGGATCCAGATCGGGGTTGTTCGTCGAACTGCGATATCGAGTCCACCAACTGGTGTCGAGAGTGAGCTGGGTGAGGTTAGTGAGCCGTAGTTTTCCGCTCGATCCGGTAGCCTTGCTGCCCGGCAGAGTACGGAATTCCTCCAGGCTGATCGTTGCCGCTCCCTTCGAAGCTAGATATGCATTCAGAAAGTTCTGGTGGGTGAATTCGTCGTCGGTGTTGTCATGAATGTACTGGGACATGTCCGGGTCCAGCACAGCAAGAGCTGCGGTGTATGCTGGATTCCCGCTTCCGCTGGACTCTTCGCTATCTTGAATACCTCCCAGCTCGTTGTACTGTACCCAGAAATCAGTTTCCAGAATTTCCGCCGCCGCCGCGAACCGAAGCAATGCCGCGTCGCCGCTGGAAAGCCGGCCACTGTGTTTTTCCGATCCTTCGGCTAACGCCGAGGTCCCGTTGACCAGAAGGCCAGAGCCAACGGTCGCGACGCCTGCCGCAGTGAGTCCGTTCTTCACAAACGAACGCCGATTGATTGCGCCTTTCATGCTGCTCCAGGTGTTATGCATAAGCTCTCCTCAGGTTGGAGCTTGATCGAATCAATCGAAGTAAATGTCGGCAGGGCGTAAAGAAATTGTTACGTTTTTCCCCAGTAGCGGCGGCATCTTCGCGCTGCCACCGGTACAGCGCGCGCGGGTCTTCGTGCTTCCACTCTCCCGTTTCATTACAATATCTCTATGTCAGACCCATTGATCATTGCCGGACGCTCCTTCCGCTCCCGCCTCATCGTCGGCACGGGAAAATACAAATCCTTCCAGGAAACCGCGCGCGCCCTCGAAGCCAGCGGCGCCGAGATGGTCACGGTCGCGGTGCGCCGCGTCAATCTTGACCGCAACAAGGAATCCCTGCTCGACTACATCGATTCCAAGAAATATTTCCTGTTGCCCAACACGGCGGGCTGCTACACCGCGGATGAAGCCATTCGCGCCGCGCGCCTCGGCCGCGAAGTCGGACTCTCGGACTGGGTCAAGCTCGAAGTCATCGGCGACCAAGCCACGCTTTATCCGGACGTGCAGGCCACGCTCGAAGCTACGCGCGTGCTGGTCAAAGAGGGATTCACGGTGCTGCCCTATACCTCTGACGACATTGTCTTTGCCAAGCGCCTGATCGATGCCGGCGCCGCAACCATCATGCCCCTGGGAGCGCCTATCGGGAGCGGCATGGGCATTCAGAATCAAGCGCACATCCGCATCCTTCGGGAGATGATCACTGGCGTGCCGTTGATTGTGGATGCTGGAGTCGGCACAGCGTCGGATGCAGCGATCGCCATGGAACTCGGTGCCGATGCCGTGTTGATGAATACCGGCATCGCCAACGCTCAAGACCCCGTGCTCATGGCCGAAGCGATGCATCACGCGGTCATTGCGGGACGTCAGGCGTATCTCTCCGGCCGCATGCCGAAGAAGCTTTACGCGACTGCTAGTTCGCCGCTGGAAGGCGTCGTGAGGTAGAGGATTGGGTAATTGAGAAATTGAGTAATTGGGTAATTGAAAACCCGCCAAGTTCTTCGATACCGGTTTTCAATTTCCCAATTACTCAATCACCCAATTACTCAATCAAAGTGAAAGGGCGGCCCGCGAGCCGCCCTTCAGACTTTGCGTTTGCCTACTCTTACAACATCTTAACGCTTTCAACTTTGATGGAATCTTTCCCCATCGTGCCCGTGACCGCGACGTGATGTCCCTCATGACCCTTCAGGGCGTCAGGATTCTCCACGGATAGCACTTTCTGATCGGTGTCGGTGACGACCACCATCTTGGCTCCAGCGGCAAGGCACTTCTTGGTGCACTCCTCCGCACCTGCGTGTGCGCCTTTGGCTCCGCACTTGTCGTCAACGACCCACCCGTTGACCGTTCCGCTTTTCGCCATGTCATCGAACGCCATGGCAGCAAACGTAAACGCGAAGACAAAACATACGGCAAGACAAATCGACAGAACTTTTCTCATGGCCGGTTGTTCTCCTTTTGAAATCTGGTTGCGGCCCCACTCCGCAACGAAATCACATCACGCCCGGAATACTGTCGCCTGAGTGGCAACCAATCCCGGCTCAAGTTGAAATGAGGCAGAGAAAATATACCATAGCGCAAGCAGGCGATTGTCAGCTGCAAATGACAATTGTTACTCAGAAGTTGCACACGAGGAAAATCCGCGAGCTATTTTTTCGCGGAATGATTCGTTGGGGGAACCAGCTTCTGCTGAGCGGGTGGAACGTACACGTATTCTCCCGGCTTGGCATAGCCGAGTTGCTCGCGGGCTTCTTTCTCAATGGATGTCTGATCGCTCTTGAGTCCCTGAATCTGCTGGGTATAGCGCTCATTCTCCCGCTGCACCTGATCGATCTGCTTGCGCAGCGCCTGGTACTCGGCCCGCTTCTGCTTGTAGACCACCATGCCGTTGGCGCCAAACATCACATGCACAAACAGCGATACCGCCAGCAATGTCACCGCGATGGTGGCGATCCGCCGCCGCAAGGAATACATCAGCAACAGGGTGGGACGCGCAACTTCGATCCACGAAGCGGCCATCGCCTCCGCCTGCGGCGCCCGCTCGACGACCGCGCGCAGGCCGTCCTCTGGCCGTGGAAACCGGGTAATCCTGGGCAAGCGTTTCAATTAGAATCCTTCATTCAAAAATCCAATTCTTGGCGGCGGTGCTCAGCTTCTCCAGTCCCTTGGCGCTGCGCGCCTCCGTGTACACGCGCACGACAGGTTCGGTACCGGAAAGGCGGTAGCAGACCCAGGAACCGTCGCTAAACAGCAATTTCAATCCGTCCTTGCGCACGACCTCGCTAACCTGATGTCCGCAGAACTCGCTCGGATCGGAGCGTAACTTCTCAGTGAACTTTGCTTTCACCTCCGGCGTCAATCGGAAGTTTTCCCGTTGCGGGTAGAACGAACCAACTTGATTACTGATCGTCTTCAACTGCTCACCCAGAGACTTCCCCCTCCGCGCCACCGCTTCGCAGCACATCAAGCCCGCCAGTAGTCCATCCTTCTCTGGAACGTGATGGCGAATTGATAGCCCCGCGCTCTCTTCGCCGCCAATTGCGATCTTGTCCTGCATGATCAGTTCTCCGATGTATTTGAATCCCACCGGAGTTTCGTGCAGTTCCACGCCGTGCGCCTGCGCCAGCGCATTAATCAGATTCGTGGTCGCCACAGATTTGGCCACACCGTTCTTCCAGCCACGGCTCTCCACCAGGTAGTCGAACAGGATGGCAATCACATAATTCGGCTGCAGGAATGTTCCATCGGCATCCACAATGCCGAAGCGGTCTGCGTCGCCGTCGGTCGCAATCCCAATTTGTGCTCCGGTCTCGCGCATCTTCTTCCGCAGGTCTTCCAATAGATGATCGTCCGGTTCGGGCGCGTGCCCGCCGAACAGTACGTCGCGGTAATCGTGCACCGTCGCCACCTGCACTCCGGCGCTGCGCAGCAACTCGTCGGAATATCCACGCGCGGCTCCCCACATGGGATCGAACACCACCCGCAGCCCGGCCTTGCGAATGACTTCGAGATCCACAGTCTCGGCAAGGCGCTTCAAATATGCGGGCTTGGGATCGAGTGACTCCCGCTTTGGGCCTGAACCATTGCTCGATTTCGGCGCCGATCCGCTATCCACGGCAACGATTTCCGCCTCAATCTTCTTAGTCACCTCCGGCAGCGCAGGACATCCATCGGGCGTGGAGAACTTGATGCCGTTGTATTCCGGAGGATTGTGCGAGGCGGTGAAGTTGATGACTCCATCGGCCTGGTTGTGAATCACGGCATGCGCAAGGCCCGGCGTGGGTGCGGGTTCGTCAGCGACCAGCGGAGTGATTCCCTGCCCTTCGAGAATTTCCGCCGCCATGGCGCAGAAGGTCTCGCCCAAAAACCGCGGATCGCGGCCCACGATCACACGCGCGCCTTTCGGCTTCTGCGACGCCACGTAACGTGCGATACCCGCGACGGCGCGGCGCACGTTGGCGAAGGTAAACTCCTCGGCCATCACCGCTCGCCATCCCGATGTGCCAAACTTGATTTGCGTCGGCATACTCGAACCTCTCACAATTGCACCACACTGCTCTTCCACCTGAACCCGGTGGCTGAGCACTGACGGCTGATTTTATATGACTGACAAGCGAATCGTCCTATCCACGGTGGGCTCGGAAGAGGAAGCCCGCAAGATCGCTCACCATCTCGTGGAGCAGCAACTGGCTGCCTGCGTGAACATCGTTCCCAGGATCGAGTCCGTTTACCGCTGGCAGGGAAAAGTGGAATCGAATCGGGAATATTTGTTGCTGATCAAGACCTCGTCGCAGAAGTTTCCGCAGGTAAGAGATGCTATCCGTGAATTGCACTCCTACGAATTGCCTGAGTGCATTGCGCTGGCGGTCGAAGATGGCAGTCCCGAATACCTGCAATGGGTGGAGGAATCGTTGAAGTAGGAGTCATCTCCAGAGACGAAAAAAGGGCAGAAAGAAAAAACCCCTTCTGCCCAAATGGCATGACAATTGGAGGATTTGCTAACAGCTGCTCTTAACGACGCCCCGTGCGGGCCATTCTGCGTTGCTGCATCATCTTCTCCTGGCGTACATCCCGGCGAGCCTCACGCTTGTCCTTCTTCGCGTCTTTCAGATCTTTCCTCGCATCGCGCCGGTCTTTCCTCAGATCCTGACGATCTTTTTCCGCAGCGGCTTTGTCGCCACTCTTGACCGCCTGCGCCATCGCAGCGCGGTCCTGCTTCGTATCCCTGACATCCGTGCGGAGATCCCGCTTATCTTGATGGGTCTCCCGAACATCCTTTCGTACATCCTGCCGAGGTGTCCCATCGTTCGGAGTCGCGGATTGACCAAACGCCATCAACGATGCCAGTAAGAACAAAACCAGACCCAAAATACTTCGTCGCATAACCACCTCCTGTAACGATCGAAAAGTTTCTGACGAAGGGGGCCATTCCTTGCGGCCTATTGTAGGAACCCTTCCGCACGCTGCAAGTCGCGCTGGTGGCCAATCTGCGATCCTGTAGATAAACAGAATGAACTACAGAAATCTCCCTAGTAGGATTCAATTTGCGCGGCCGCGTAGATTCAACCGCCAGTAGTCAAGCAGAAATGGTGGATCGTCTTTCCGGGCCTGCTCGGTCATCAGGTTTACGAATTTGGACCGGGCCTCTTCGGTGGGAAGATTTTCGAGATGGCGCCGAAGAATGATATTGCGCACGAACTCGCGATAATGCTCGGCATCATCCAGCTGCGTCGGCGCGGCTTCTACGGAGGTTTCAACATCCACAAACCCGGCGCGGCGCAGGGTTGCAGCCGCGGCTTCCGCATCCTGATACAGCCACGGCTCGCCAAATCCGGCAAAATACGGGGCGAACTCGGGCGTGGCTGCGAGCGCGTCTGCCCGGCTTCGCAGACGCGCAAGATTCGGGCCGCCCCCGCATTGCGCTTCCAGCCAGCCACCCGGGACCAGCACGCCGTGCAGGTTCGCAAACAGGCGATCGTGATCGAGCACCCAATGGAACGCCGCAGTGCTGACAATGCCCTCGAATGCCGACTTGAACGGGAGATGCAGCAGGTCGCACGCAACCAGGCTCACGCGCCCTTCGAACTGCGCCAGGTGTTCGCGGGCGGAGTTCAGCATGTTCTGCGATTGATCGATCCCAATGACGCGCCCGTGCGGCAAGACTTCGAGCAGTTCGCCCGTAAGGCGCCCAGTTCCGCAACCGGCATCCAGCACGACTTCGTCGCCGCGCAGACGCAGCCGCGACAGGACACGCTTGCCCCAACTGACTTGCGGCCCGGAAAGGCGATGGTAAACCGCCGAGTTCCACTCGCGGAAAGCTGATTGTTTTGGGTTCATCGAAGGGTTCGGGCGGAGCTTAGAAGCGGAACGGCTCCGAGGTCCCGACCCGACACTATAAATGCAATCTTGGCAGATAAGTGAGAGCGCCCGGCGGCGAGTTCGTGGGGGAACTGCAGTGGTATAGTGGTATGACCACCGGGTTAGGTCGTCGCAGCAAGCGACATCCCCGTTTACTCTAGCTGTGAACATGTAGGCCAACGGGCGATTAGGGACGCCGATATCTTTTTCGCCGTTAAATGAGGCTTACCACGGAAAGGAACCTGCCATCATGGCGATTGCAACCATTAATCCCGCGACCGGAGAGGTCATCAAGACATTTCAGCCGCTTTCGGAAGCGGAAATCGAGACAAAACTCCAGCTTGCGGTAAAGGCGTTCCAGGCTGAGCGCAAGACTCCCTTCGCCGTGCGGGCGCAGCGCATGCTCAAGGCTGCCGACATTCTCGAGCGCGACAAAGACAAATTCGCCCACCTGATGACCCTGGAGATGGGCAAGACGTACAAGTCAGCGGTAGCGGAAGCCGTGAAGTGCACCACCGCCTGCCGCTTCTACGCTGAGAATGCCGAAAAAATGCTGGCCGACGAGGTCGTCGAGACCGGAGCTAAGAAAAGTTTCATCCGCTATCTTCCAATCGGCCCGATCCTGGCCGTAATGCCCTGGAATTTTCCGTTCTGGCAGGTGTTTCGCTTTGCCGCCCCGGCCCTGATGGCGGGCAACGTGGGCCTGCTGAAGCATGCTTCTAATGTTCCGCAATGTGCACTGGCCATCGAAAGCATCTTTTTGGAAGCTGGCTTCCCTGAAGGCGCGTTTCAGGCGCTGCTGATTGGCTCAGGCGCTGTCGATTCATTGCTCAATGATCCGCGGATCGTCGCCGCCACTTTGACGGGGAGTGAGCAAGCGGGCGTTCAGGTAGGCATGGGGGCCGCCAAGCGCATCAAGAAAGTGGTTCTGGAACTCGGAGGCAGCGATCCTTTCATCGTCATGCCCAGCGCGGATATGGAAGCCGCCGTCAGCACCGCGGTGCAGGCGCGCGTGCAAAATAACGGCCAGTCGTGCATTGCCGCCAAGCGTTTCATCGTTCACGAAAAGATTGCTGAGGAGTTCGAACGCAAGTTCGTCTCCAAGATGCAAAGCTTGCAGGTGGGGGATCCCTTCGACGAGAAGACTGATGTCGGCCCGCTCTCCACGCCCGACGCGGTGAAGGATCTGGATGCCGATGTGCAGAAAACCATCCAAGCCGGCGCGAAACTGCTCACCGGCGGGCACCCCCTCAAACGCCCAGGTAACTTCTATGCCCCTACCGTGCTCACCAGCATTCCCAAGAATTCTCCCGCGTACGGCGAGGAATTGTTCGGCCCAGTTGCGTCGGTATTCCGCGTGAAAGATCAGGATGAGGCGATCCGGCTGGCGAACGACGTGCGCTTCGGCCTCGGCTCCAGCGTCTGGACCAACGACGAGAAAGAGCGCGAGCGTTTCATCAACGAACTTGAGTCTGGCATGGTGTTCATCAACAAGATGGTCGCCTCCGACCCGCGCATCCCTTTCGGCGGGGTAAAGGCATCGGGCCACGGCCGCGAGCTGGGAGCAGTCGGCATCCGCGAGTTCGTGAACGCCAAGACGGTATGGGTGGCGTAACCGATTGTTGATTTTTGATTGTTGATTGTTGAATGGAAAATCTTCAGCCGACCCGCGGTTACGGGTTGTCAATCGACAATCAACGAATGTCCTGGTCAGATTCCGGCTGACGTCGCGTCGGCTGATTCAGACCCCGCATCGCGGGCCAGCAAATCCTGCCACGGACACGCATCTTCCGCGAGGCGGTGAATTGCTACCAGCATCTTGTCGCCGCCCTCATCGTAACGGACCCAGATCACGCGGAAGCGCGCCTTCCTGCCCGCATAAAGAATGCCTACAACATCGCCGGAGCGAAGATCGGTGTCCAGCCCCGACAGAAGCGCGCCACTCAAGCTGATATCGCGGGCGCGGGCTGATTGCAGGAAGCGCTCGCCGCGATTGTCAACACCCCATACCTGAAGCGGAAGATCAGTCGGAGTGCGCGGCTCGCGACGGCGGTCAAAGGTGCGAAAGTTGCCCATACCTTTGTCACCGTAACGTTTCGCGGACGGGTCGGGAAAGATTACTGGGCAGCTCTCAGGCTCGTAGGTGCGAGTTTGCCTCCCGAGTTGAAACACGTTCCAAAGTGGGTGGACGACCTGCGAGGCTTTTCGGCAGTAATAGGCCAACCCTGCGGCCTGGGTTGAGCGATATTAGATCCAACAAACATTCTTGTCATTCCAGCGGACTATTTGCTCAGTGTCTCGTCTAAGCACCCAGCATTTCTCAGGAGGATCACAATGAACAGGATGTTTCTGCCGTTGTTGCTTGTTCTGTTGAGTGCGCTGGCAATGGCGGCGCCTGCCGTCCCTGCCGACGAACCCGCCGATCATACCGCTCCCAGCTACGACATGAAAGCGCAAGCGTTGCTTGACCTGGAGAGGGTGCAAAAGAAGTTTGTGGATCTGGCCAACGCAGTTCCTGCCGACAAATTGACCTGGCGTCCTTCGGCCGACTCACGCTCATTTGCCGAAGTTCTGCTGCATGTGGCGGGCGAACGCTACGGCATCCTTAGCCTCATGGGGGCAGAACTTCCGGCCGGATTGGATCGCAAAGGGTTCGAGAAATCTACGACGGACCGTGCCCGCATCGTCGAGGAATTGAATAAGTCCTGGGAGTTCGCGCAGAAGACGATCCAAGGCATGACCAATGCCGATTTCGCCAAGCTGCTGCCGAAACTCGGGCCCCAGGCCAATGCCGGAGACGTGGTCTACATCCTGGTCGCCGACGCCCACGAGCATCTCGGCCAGTCGGTGGCGTATGCCCGTGAAAACGGCATTGTCCCGCCATGGACGGTGGAGGCGCAGAAAAAGGCGGCAGAAAAGAAAGCAGAGCAGAAGTAGAAGCAATCCGAATAGCGACTTTGCGTCCTCTGCGGTTCAGGATCTTCAGACCGCGCGGAGGACGTGACGAAACATCGGCTTTCTATTGCCGCAGCGAAAGCGCGCTGAGCACTGCCTGCTGCTTGGCGATCAGTTGCTGAACTCCTTGCCGCGCGAAGGCCATCATCTTCGCCAGTTGCGCGTCGTCGAATACCTGATGCTCGGCCGTGGCCTGCACTTCCACCAACTTGTGGCCAGCCGTCATCACGTAATTCATATCGACGTCCGCGCGCGAGTCTTCCTCGTAGCACAGATCGAGCAGGATCTCTCCGTCCACAATTCCCACGCTCACCGCTGCCACGAAATCTTTGAGCGGAACGGAAGTCAAAGTACCGGCATCGACTAGCTTTTCGAGCGCCAGGCCCAGGGCGACAAATGCGCCTGTAATCGAAGCCGTGCGCGTCCCTCCGTCAGCCTGGATGACGTCGCAATCAATCCAGATCGTGCGTTCGCCCAACCGCACCAGATCGGTCACGGCGCGCAGCGACCTGCCGATCAAGCGTTGAATTTCATGGGTGCGTCCGCTCTGCCGGCCCTTGGAAACTTCGCGTGGCGTGCGGGTCAGCGTGGACCGAGGCAGCATGCTGTATTCGCTCGACACCCATCCTTTACCCGAATTGCGCATGAATTGCGGCACAGCCTCGTCGATCGACGCAGTGCAAATTACTCGCGTATTGCCCACTTCAATGAGTACCGAACCTTCGGCCGTAGTGATGAAGTCCGGCGTGATCTTCACGGGCCGCAGTTGGTCCGGAGAACGGTTATCCGAGCGATAGAACATGATCGTGAAATTCTAAATCACCGTCCGGAATACGGCACCTCTTGCGAGAATCCGAGCAAATCCGTGTTCATCCGCGGCTTCGAATTACTGCCCCGGCTGCAATTGCGTGGTGAGCTGGTTGACGGCGGTAACGTCATAGAAGTCCGACAGATCGGCGTGGCCGGCCAGGGTGTCCCGCTCTTTGCCATCCACCAGAATCTTCACTTTCAGAATCCCCGGCGTATTCGCCGAGATTGTATGAATCAACGAAGCCACGGTAAGTTCTTCCACCAGCACGCCCGACCG
>Ga0209166_10001291_pt1 | contig 21468 bp, 16 predicted proteins | sample Coa_R1_3_FD_187151 | JGI IMG/M metagenome (GOLD analysis project Ga0209166, IMG submission 187151) | Surface soil microbial communities from Centralia Pennsylvania, which are recovering from an underground coalmine fire - Coalmine... | ecosystem: Environmental > Terrestrial > Soil >... | reverse complement strand
TTGGAACCGGAAGCGCGCGGCCCAGGAGCTTCAAATCAGCTACAAATCACTGCTCTATAAGATCAAACAGACTGGCCTTGAAGAGAAAGGACAATAACGAGGGTAAGACAAGGCTATGAAAAACTTAATTTCATTGACGCTGGCGGGAGTTGTGTTAGGTGCCGTTGTGCCCGCTTATAGTCAGGATGTTCCTCCCACACAAGAAAACCAAGAGAAGAAAGACGAAGTGAAAGATGCGAAGGCACAGCCGGCACCGAGTCCCGCTCCGGCTGGCGCAGAGGACCCCACCTACAAGATTGGCGCGCAAGATGTAATAAGAATCGACGTTTGGAGAGAAGATCAGTTAACGCGAACCGTTCCGGTTCGTCCCGACGGGAAGATTACGCTGCCGCTTTTGAACGATGTTCAAGCGGCTGGACTGACGCCAATGGAATTGGCGGGCAATCTCCGCGAGGAACTGAAGAAATTCATCACGAATCCCCAGGTCACCGTGAGCGTGACGGAAATCAACAGCCGTCGGATTTATGTCAACGGCGAAGTCAACAAATCGGGGGCGTATCAGCTTCTTCCACATATGACCGTGCTCCAGGCCCTTTCGGGGAGCGGCGGATTCACCGCTTTCGCCCGCATCAAGAACATCTATGTGTTGAGGAACGAGAATGGAAAATCCACCAAGGTTCCTTTCAACTACAAAGAAGCCATCAAAGGGAAGAATCCCGAGCAGAACATCGAACTGCAGCCGGGAGACGTGGTTGTGGTGCCGTGAGGTAGAAAATGAAGGCCTGGAAACAATTCGCCTGCGGGATTATTACAGTTGCAGTTTTCGGTTTCTGGGAGTCACCGGTCCGAGCGCAGGAACAGAGTGATGAGAAGCCAAAGCCCGCAGCGCGTGTTATTTTGCCCCTTCCAGATTTAAACGGAAATCAACAAGACGATAGTGAGAACAACCAGACTCTGCAACCCGACCGCGGTCCTGTTGTGGGAGTTCAGAGTCCTACGTTGGGTACTTCCGAATTGCGGCACAGCTATTGGGTTCCCGGCATTCAGTATGCCAACACATCGCAATCGAATAACTTCAACAATACCACTTCGACGCAGCAGTCGGGATGGACAACCACAAATTATGCGAGCGGGAATTTAAGCTTATTGGAAGCCTGGAACCATGCGTTGTTCGGGACGAACTATTCTGGGGGCGGCTTCTTTTCCACCGATTCGAACCAGGGAAACGGCCAGTATCATCAGCTTTCCTCGGCTTTTCAATATGACCAGAGACGATGGCAATTTCTCGTCATGGAGCAATTCTATTATTTGCCGCAGAGCGCATTCGGTTTCGGTGGCACTACCGGATTATCCGTGCCGGGAATCACGGGGGCTTTGTCTGTGGCTTTGCCGGGGCTCCAGGAAGTGTTCGCGCCGGGGCAGTCCATCTACTTGGCCACGGGTCCCCGTTACAGCAACGACTCCGCTGTTCAATTGTCTTACTCTGTGAGCCGCCGGGGATCATTTACGGTTGCCGCAGTCTACGGATTCCTCCGATTCAGTAATCCGGGGAACACCAATAACGACATGGAGATACTCAACGCCGGGTATTCCTATGCGCTCACACGCAAGGACTACATTGGAGCGATCTACCGATTTACAGGCTATCATTTTCCGGGAAATCCGGAAGCGCTTGGCGATCATACTGCCCAGTTTATGTATGGAAGAAGGATTACTGGAAGGGTGGCGCTGAATCTTGCCGGCGGACCCGAAATAACGAACTTCCGTTTTCCGGTGAGCGCTGTCAGCCGCAAGATCGCAGGATCGGGAATAGCATCCCTGAGCTACGGTTTTCGCGCCGCAAGCGTGCGGTTAATCTATTCTCATGGAGTGGGCAGTGGCGGCGGGCTCTTGAGCGGCTCGAACAACGATCAGGTTATCGCGTATTTGAACCGCCCGCTTGGCCGGCTTTGGACTAGCAGCTTGAGTTTCGGATATACCCGCAACAGTCAGCTCGTGACAATAAAGTCGTTGAGCTCTCCTAGTTTCAATTCGTACCAAATCGCAGGCGGATTAACGAGGCCACTGACCGGGGGAACCAATTTGTCCTTTGGATACCAGGCACAAATTCAGGCGTCCAATGGGCTTGTGTGCACTACGCCTGGCTGCCAAAACAACCAAACGACGCATCAAATCCAAATGAGTTTCCAATGGCACGCGCCCGCGCAGGTGCTACGATAGTGAAAATACACCGCTCAAGTTCGATTCTGACTGCGTGTCTCCCCGCGTATCAGGGACCCGGGATCATGGAGCCAGCCAGGGCCAGATCGAAAGAAAACGGGAATCATGTATAGAGCCTTTTATGGACTGAAAGAGAATCCGTTCAACGTCAGCCCGGATCCGCGGTATCTCTTTTTAACCAAGCAAATTGAAGAGACCCTTTCCGGCTTGATGTATGGCATCGAGACCAAGAAAGGAATTATTACCCTGACCGGCGAGGTGGGAACCGGGAAGACGACGCTCGTTAATCGTCTGCTGGATTGGCTGCATCAACGGGGGACGAAGTCCGCGTTTCTGTTCAACTCCCGGATGAACTCCTCGCAACTTTTTGATTTCGTTCTGGCGGAATTTGATATTCCGTGCGAATCGCGTTCGAAGAGCCAGCAGCTCCTGAAACTAAATCAATGGCTTCTGGAGCGATTCCGGGCCGGCGAAACAGCCGTGGTCATCCTGGACGAAGCACAGAACCTTACTTTTCCGGTGCTGGAAGAAATCCGTTTGTTGACGAATCTCGAAACTTCCACGGAAAAGCTCTTGCAAATCGTGCTTTCCGGCCAGCCTGAGCTTGAGGAGAAGCTGAATCTGCCTCAGCTTCGGCAACTCCGGCAGCGCATTATGATTCGATGCAAGACGAGCCACCTGACCAAAGAAGAGACGCATGATTACATCCTCGAGAGACTTAGGATCGGCGGAGCCGCTGCCGGGCAGCCGCCCATTTTCAGCCCCGCAGCCGCCGATACCGTGCACCTCTATTCATTAGGAGTACCGCGCGTGATCAATCTTCTTTGCGAGCACTCGCTGATTAACGGGTACGTGGAACATCAGCGGCCGATTCAGCCGAAGATTGTCGAGGACGTGGCGCGCGAATTTCAGCTCGACGTGGTCGAGCCGACGGCCTCTCCCGAAGCAATCCGAACCAGCGCAGAGCTCTACAATTCCGAGGCTTTCATACAAAATCTCGGTGAGGCTCTCTCACGTTTTCGGTTGCATCCCACCACATCCCTGCGAGACAAGAAGTAAATCCGCAAAATAAGCTTGGGTTCCTTTGAAAGCTGCAACTGCCTAGTCGCTTCGCCAGGGACAATCCGCGAAAGTAGCCTTGGGAGGCTGTGGTCCAGAGTTAATTGACCACAGCGGTCAGTCCCGAAGGAGGGTTAGGAGCTTGAGCTGTTCCTTGGCTGGCCTTGAATGCAACACCGCTAACAACGGTCGAGTTATTCTGCTGGTTGGCAAACCTCGGAGTCTGGAGAGTGGCGGAGGTGACGTTCAGAATGGCGTCGCTCGCCGCTTGCCCGTTCCAGAATCCCGGTCCGCATCCGCTTCGGCACGCCCGCACGTTAGGGAAGTAGCTGAGAGACGACGTGCCACCGAATACAAAGATCGACTGGAACACCACATCTGTAACTCCCTGCGACAGGCTAAGAGAAGCACCGGAGGGACTCGTGCTGGCAGCATTCGTCGCAGTGTTGGTGGTGTCGAAGGCAAAGGTGCCGCTTGTTGTCGCCACCTCGTAGAATGCGAACATAGTGTTAGCATTCCCAGCCATAGTTATGTTGATAGCAGTCACAGGCGTTGAGCTAGTAGAAAGTACGTAGGCGCAACTGAGAGCGTTCCCGGAAGACTGCCCACCCCTAATCTGGCAGCTCGAAGGCACGACCCACGTTCCTCCGCCGCTCACACTGCCAAGAAACACGCCGGAGGTATTCGCGGCTTCAAGATACAAAAGATGCCCCGAGCCAGTCGAAGGGACGGTAAGGCTGCAGGATGGGGCGCAGTTCAATCCGTTTAAGCCCGATGCAGGATCTGGATCAACGAAGCTCACGAGACTCATCGGCCCCGCAGCCGGCGGAGTAAAGCTTCCGGCCGACGATTTGAACGCGATCGCGGAGAACACCGCACCCGTAGCGCCGGGGAGCACGTTGACAGCGGGCGCGGCTTCGCTGCCCGCCGGAGCATTTATGTGAACGCCGTCGCCGTTCGGTAAGGTCTCATAAGGGGACGCCCAGCCCTTCCAATCTGCAGGGGCATTTCTGTTTAGAAATTGCACAACGACATCGGTCGCCGAAAGATTGAGGGCAACACCCATGCAGGTTCCCGAGCACGTGGACGAAGAAGTTGCCCCTCCGACATCGAAGGCGGCCGTCGTGCCAGCCGGTGGGAGAACCTCGACGAAAGTCACAGCGAAAGAAGAGCCGGAGCTGCCTGACAGGCTGATGCTGAAATTAGTGCTTCCGGCCGTACCGCCAAATGCGTAGAAAACTCTGTTTCGTCTGAAACCGGAGAGGTAAGTCGTGCAGGTTGAGCATTCCGCCCAACTTGCTCCCCCTCCGCTTATCGTTGCAGTCACATCATTCGTCGTCGAGATTCCAAAAATCCAAATGGTATTTGCCTGAGTGGGAATCATCGTCCCCGCGAAGTTGCCACAGGAGGACGTATTGTTCGCACAGTAAGTAATCACGCTTTCCTGGACGTAGGTCCATGTTTGCGCGTGACAATTCCACGCGAAGCCGAGCGCCAGCACGAAAAGGAAGACGAGTTTTTTCATCAAAGCCTCAGATACTGATTTGCGGTGTGACGCCGAGCCCTCATCGGCGTAAGCCAAAAAGGTCCCCATTTTCAGAGCGGCGAGCTTAACCGGGAAAAAAGGCTGGGAGCCGTTAACCTCCCTGAATCCAAGTTCTTAGGCAGCTACCACCTTCTCTACCAGACTAGAAGTTAGCCTGAGGAAAAGTGGCTGTCTATCCGACGAAAGGGCAGAAAAGGTGCAAAATGTGACCTGCCCTTCTCCTTGTCCCTTAGGGCAGCCAGCCGAGGAACCTGGTGCCAGCTTCTTTTTGCTAAGGGGAAGCCTGGAGTATTGAGAGTCTTGAAGGGGTTAGGAGCGCAATCGTGAAGAAGGGGGTTTCTTCATGAAAAAGGCCTTTTGGAAGCCAGGTCTAGGGCTAGTTGCCCTGGTTTTGATGGCTCCGATCTTGGCGCAGGCGCAGCAATGGTCTGGAATCATTGATCCCTCAAGGGCGGTGGATTGGTCCAAGGCCGGAGTTCGGGGAGGAATTCCAAACCGCTCAACCATTTGCGCGACGTTCAACGCCGGAGCGACTTCAACTCAGATAAATTCGGCAATCGCCTCATGCCCAAGTGGACAAGTTGTGTTCCTCAACGCGGGAACCTACAACGGCCTGAGCGGCATCATGTTCAACGGAAAGAACGGAGTCACTTTGCGAGGTGCGGGCGCCGACAAAACCCTCCTTGTCTTTACCAGCGGCATCGGCTGCCACACTCTTGCCGCCGACGTTTGCATCACTGGTGTGGATTCGAACTGGCGGGGCGGCCCCTCCAATTCCGCGAACTGGACGGCAGGCTACACGGCAGGCACGACGAACATTACACTCAGCTCTGTGACCAACCTGAAAGTGGGAAGCTCTCTCATTTTGGACCAGGTTGACGATCCTTCGGATACGGGGAATATATTTGTTTGCCAGGATCCTGCAACAGTCCCCTCCTGTTCGCTGGAAGGAAATGCTACCAACGGGCAGCGCCCCAACCGCGATCAAGCGCAGATGGTGCAAGTTGTTTCGTGTGGAACCGCCGGCACGATGGGCCAAGCCTGCAATGGCACGAAGGTGACGATCACTCCGGGCTTGTACATGGCGAACTGGAATTCAACGAAATCTCCCGGCGCTTGGTGGGCCACTTCACCAATCTTGGGCACCGGCATTGAGGATCTTTCGTTGGACCACACTGCTTCGGTCGGCAGCTTCGGCATTGAGATCCAAAATGCCCTCGATTGCTGGGTAAAAGGCGTGCGCGGCATAGACAGCGGCAAAGCCCACGTGGAATTGCAGGAGTCGGCCAGAATCACGGTGACGGACAACTACTTTTATCTTACTCAGAATGCCGTAACGCAGAGCTATGGAGTCGAGTCGTTGAACTCCAGCGACGACCTAATCCAAAACAACATCCTTCAATTCATCGCGGCGCCACTCATGATGAACGGTTCCTGCTCGGGATGCGTCATTGCCTACAATTTTGCGACGAACGACTTCTTCACGGCCAGCACGGGATATGTCCAGGCTTCCACCAACCAACACACAGCGGGCATCGACATGCTTTTATACGAGGGGAACGAAGCGCCTCAGTTTTATGCCGACAATTTTCATGGCACGCATAACCTGGTGACCGTATTCCGCAACCAGTTCATTGGGAATGACGGCGCCTGCTACAACGGAACGCCGCCGTTTGGAGAGTCTGCTTGCAACTCAAATCAAGTGGCGATGGACATTCGCGCGTACTCGAGATTTTACAATCTCATCGGCAATGTGCTTGGGCAAAGCGGCACGAGCAATGGGTACCAGAGCGGTAGCAAGCCAGTTTTCAGAATTGGCGGCGGAAACTCTGCGAACGGAGTGACCGTTCCTTCGGATTCCCTGGTGGCATCTACGCTGATGCGGTGGGGGAATTATGACGTAGTCACCGCGACAGTTCGGTGGTGCGGAAACTCCTCGAATCCTGGCTGGACGACAACGTGCGGCAGCACTTCAGAAGTGCCGACGAGTCTCAGCAAGTATGCAAACGCGGTCCCGGCTACGACGTCCCTGCCAGCTTCCTTCTATCTGTCGGCCAAGCCTACCTGGTGGCCTTCCGGAAAGGCGTGGCCGCCTATTGGCCCCGATGTGGCTGGAGGAAATGTCGCGGGAGTAGGGGGACATGTGTACACTATCCCGGCTCAGGATTGCTATTTGAGTGTGATGGGTGGTGCGGCGAACGGAACTGGATCCGTTTTGACCTTCAATGCGAGCCGGTGCTACTCCGCGCATTGGCAACTTCACCTCTACCGCCGACTGGTTTGCAAGCCTTCGTAAACTAATCCCATTTGGGTTGGGTGCACCCGAGGACCCTCCCGAGGCGCGTGCAATGACACTTTTTTACCCATTCCTCCGGGCTGGCTCGTGCGGAATCCCGTTGTCTATAGGTGGTAAGAGTTTTCCTCGGCCGCAGCTGCCTAGCGAGTCACAGGCGTGTAAACAGACTCGGCGCTCCTCGCTTAAACGTTTTATTTTCATTGGGTTGCGGGTTCCGATGAGAGAGGTTTGGGTGTACCGCCGCTGGCCAAACTCTGGCAGACTGATTGCGATTGCCTGGTACGTCCTTTGAAGTTATCGGTCTGCTTCTAAGTCACTGATTTTGAATGGCCTAGAGCAATATTGAGAGAGAATCTTGCATTTAGGCAAGGGACGAATGGCGGTAGCTTGTCCCGCCAAGACGAAGCAGCCTACCAACAAGCCTTTTAGGTTTTCATCGCAGGCGAAAGAGCATACATGATTCGAGTGGGTGTTATCGGTTACGGGTACTGGGGTCCGAATATCGTCAGGAATCTCCACGGACCAGACAATATTCGCGTGGAGATGGTTTGCGACAAGAACATGGCAGCGCTTGCTCGCGTGAGTAAGACTTATCCTTCGGTTGCCACCACCACTGATCCTTGCGAAGTTCTGAAGTCTCCCAATATTGATGCGGTTGCGGTGATTACTCCAGTTTGGACCCATTACGAGCTGACCAAGGCGGCGCTCGAGAATGGCAAGCACGTTTTCGTCGAGAAGCCCTTTACGGCGAGTGCGGCTCAGGCGGAAGAGCTGATTGAACTGGCGGAACGCAAGAATCTGACCATCATGGTGGATCACACGTTCTTGTTTACTGGTGCGGTCCGCAAGATTCGCGAGTTGGTGGATCGCGGCGACCTGGGTGACCTCTATTACTACGATTCGCTGCGCGTCAACCTCGGTTTGTTTCAACACGACGTGAGCGTCGTTTGGGACCTGGCGCCCCACGACCTCTCGATCATGGATCACTTGATCAAGAAGGAGCCGGAAGCGATCGTGGCCACCGGCGAAAAGCATTTGAACGGCGTCGAAGACGTCGCGTTCATGACCATCTATTTCCCGCAAAGCATCATCGCCCACGTCAACGTAAACTGGCTTTCTCCGGTAAAGATCCGGACCACGCTGATTGGCGGCGAGAAAAAGATGCTGGTGTGGAACGACCTTGTGGCCGATGAAAAGGTGCGCGTATACGACAAAGGCGTGCGTATCAATAATGGAGACGGTGACGTAATCCGCGAGGCTCTGGTGAGCTATCGCACGGGAGACATGTGGGCTCCGCAGATTGAGCAAACGGAAGCGCTGCGAGTTGAGCTTGGTTACTTTGCAGACTGCATTATGAACAACAAGAGGCCGTTCAACGACGGTCATGCCGGGCTGCGCGTCGTTCGAATGCTGGAAGCCGTGGATCGCTCCATCCAGAAACGGGGGGAGTTGGTACGCCTGTGAACGAATTCTGCGCGATTGCTCCGGACGTGAAACTCGGGTCCGGGGTCAAGCTTTCCAAATTCATCAATCTCTACGGCTGCGAAATCGGGGAAAACACCAAGATTGGCGCGTTCGTCGAGATTCAGAAGAACGCAACGGTTGGAAGGAATTGCAAGATTTCCAGCCATACCTTCGTGTGCGAAGGCGTGACCATCGAAGACAACGTTTTCGTCGGCCACGGCGTCACGTTCATCAACGATTCCTATCCGCGCGCTACGACGGCGGAAGGCCAGCTGCAAACGGAAAGCGACTGGAAAGTCGAGCGCACCTTGATCAAAAAGGGCGCGTCGATTGGTTCGGGTTCCACCATTCTTTCGAACGTGACCATCGGTGAAAACGCCATTGTCGGAGCGGGAAGCGTGGTGACCAAGGATGTTCCGGCGAACGCGATCGTCGCGGGGAATCCTGCGCGGTTGAAAAGATACATCGAAGCGAAAATAGAGGCCGTTATGGGAGGCAGAGAGTGAACGGAAAAAACGCCATTCCATTTCTCGATTTGGTGACACCACATCGCGAACTTGCCCCGGAATTGACCGAGGTTTTTACGCGGGTGTTGAACACCGCCGGTTTTATCGGCGGCCCGGTGCTCGAGCAGTTCGAAAACGCGTTTGCAGAGTTTTGCGAGGCGAAGTATTGCGTCGGCGTCAGCAGCGGAACCGATGCGCTACGTTTCGCGTTAATGGCGGCGGGAGTGAAGTTTGGCGATATCGTCATCACCGTGCCGAATACTTTTATCGCAACCACGGAAGCGATTTCGCAAGCGGGCGCGGAACCCAGGTTCGTCGACGTTGACGAACGCACGTACAACATGGACCCGGTGCAGGTTCGCAAGTACGTGACGGAGAGCTGCACCTTCGATCCCCGAATGGAACTTTTGATTGATAACCGCACTGGGAAGCCGGTCACTGCCATCGTTCCAGTCCACCTGTACGGACAGATGGCCGACATGGACGAGCTCCTGGAGATCGCGCAGCAGTACAACCTCAGCCTTGTGGAAGACGCCTGCCAGGCGCACGGCGCGCAATATTTCTCGCGAAAAGAAAATCGCTGGCGGACCGCCGGCTCGATGGGAATTGCCGCGGCATTCAGCTTCTATCCCGGAAAAAATCTGGGAGCCTGCGGTGAAGCAGGAGCGGCTACGACCAATGATGAGACCCTGGCGCGCAAAATGCGGATGTTGCGTGATCACGGCCAGGCCAAGAAGTACTATCACGATATGGAGGGCTACAACGGTCGCCTCGACTCGATTCAGGCAGGTCTTTTGCACGTAAAGCTGAAGCATCTCTCGGGCTGGAACCAGAGCCGCCAGGAGCGAGCGGCCAAGTACAACGAGCTTCTTTCCGCAGCAAGCGCCGATATCAAAGCGCCCTTCGAACCATCCTGGTCCAAGGCCATTTATCACCTCTATGTGATCCAAGTGGAAAATCGCGAGGCGGTGCAGGTGGCGCTTGCCAAGGAAAACATCGGAACCGGAATTCACTATCCAATTCCCCTGCACTTGCAAAAGGCCTACGCAAATCAGGGCTACCGCGCTGGCGATTTTCCAGTGACCGAAAAAGCGGCTGAGCGAATTCTCTCCCTGCCCATGTTTCCCACACTTTCGGAAGCGGACCAGGTGCGGGTCGTCGAGACGTTAATTCGAATCGTGCGGGAATCCATGATGCAACGCACAGCGGCTGCGGCGGATTAATCAACAAATCTCAGCACAGCACATTCGTTTGCATCAAGGCCAATTCTTCATCCATTCAAGCAGCAATCTTTAAAAACTTATTGTGATGTCCTCCACGACAACTCGAGAAGCGGCTTTCTCTCCGAGCGCCTCGTCGCCTCCCGCCGCTCATAATGAGCGGCTGCGGGGGAAGCGTGTCGGGGTGGTGATGTTCTCCTTTTATCCCAACGATCCGCGGCCTCGCCGCGCCCTGGAAGCCATGGCGCGAGAGGGGATGCTGGTCGACCTGATCTGTTTGAGAGGCGAGGGTTCTCCTGCGCGTGAAGTTCAGGGCAACGTGGAAGTTTTTCGAATCCCGCTCAAACGCCGCCGTGGGGGAATGCTGGCTTATCTCTACCAGTACGCTGCTTTTATTTTTATTTCCTCCCTGGTTTTTGCATGGCGCTCTTTGACGCGGCGCTACGATTTGATCCACGTGCACAACATGCCTGACATCCTCGTTCTCAGCGCGCTGGTGCCAAAAATGTTGGGCGCAAAAGTCATCCTCGATTTGCATGACCCCATGCCCGAGTTGATGATGACCATCTTTAAACTCGAAAAAGATAGCTGGAAGGTTCGCTTCTTACGGCGCGTTGAAAAATGGAGCATCGCTCGGGCGAACGTCGTGGTGACCGTCAGTGTCACCTTTAAGCGCGTGTTTTCTGGCCGCAGTTGCGCTTCGGAGAAAGTGGAAGTGGTGATGAATTGTCCGGATGGCGAGATATTTCCTATGCGCGCGCCGGCGACGTCCGCCTATGCGAGCCGCAAACCCTTCGTGATCATATATCACGGCTCACTCGTGGAACGAAATGGATTGGATCTTGCCGTGGAAGCCCTGGCGCTTGTTCGCGAAACTCTTCCCCATGCGGAGCTCCGAATTCACGGCGAAAGCACGCCTTTCCTTGACGGCGTCATGGACATGGCCAAGAACAGGGGATTGCAGGAGGCCGTTCATTACCTGGGGCCGAGGCGGCTGGAAGACCTCGTTGGCGAAATTGAGAGTTGCGACGTCGGCGTCATCCCCAATCATCGCAATTCGTTCACGGACATCAATACACCCACGCGCATTTTCGAGTACCTGGCTTTGGGAAAGCCCTGTATCGCTCCGCGCACGTCGGGCATTCAGGACTATTTTGGCAGCGATTCTCTCTTTTTCTTCGATTCCGGTGACGCGCAGGACATGGCGCGAAGCATTGAGTACGTGTTCTCTCATCCCGCGGAAGTCACTGAAGTTGTCAAGCGCGGGCAGGAAGTTTTTCGGGAGCACTCCTGGCAGAAGGAGAGACAGCGCCTTATTGGGGTGGTTTCCGGGCTTCTGGACAAGAGAACGAAGCAAGCAGCGGTCAGGAAAGAGGCAGTCCTCTAAGAGCCATGTTTAAGGACCTGCAAACAGTTGTCGGGATCGTCGAAAAAGGTTTTCACGGCCGTCGCGTGCTGGTCGTAGGCGACTTGATGCTGGACCGGTATCTGTGGGGCGCGGTCGAAAGAATCTCGCCGGAAGCGCCCGTTCCGGTAGTCCGGCTCGACCACAAGACGCACGTCGCCGGCGGAGCGGCAAACGTCGCCGTGAATCTGTGCGGGCTCGGCTGTGCCGTTTCGCTGGCCGGAATTGTTGGGACGGATGAAGATGCGCACCAGCTTCTCGAGCTTCTGCAAGACTCGAACATCGACACCGCGGCAATTCTGGCCGCGCCGGACAGACCCACGATTTGCAAAACGCGCATTCTCGGCGGCCGGCAGCAAATGCTTCGTGTGGACGTCGAAAGAGCCGGCGAACTGAGCCCCGAGCTGCAAAGCGCAGTTCTTGAAAGAATCGAGGCGCAAATCCCTGGCTGTTCCGTGATCATCCTTTCTGACTACGGAAAAGGATTGCTGAGTGATTTGGTTTGCCAGGTCATCATTCGGCGAGGACAAGAGCTGTCCATACCGACCTTTGTTGATCCCAAGGGTTTGCACTACGAAAAATACGCCGGATGCTACGTGATCTCCCCGAATCGCATGGAACTTGCCGCAGCGACCTCCACGGACTACGGCAACCTGGAATTGCTGCTGCAAAAAGGGGAGGGCCTTCGCGCAAGGCTTGGGATACAACACCTGGTTGTAACCCTTGGTGAACTGGGAATCACCCTTCTGGAATCCGGTTCGGTACAACGCTTCCCGGCGCTGGCTCGCGAGGTCTTCGATGTATCCGGCGCGGGCGATACGGTCATCGCGACAGCGGGAGCCGCCATTGCCGCAGGTTTGCCTCTACCCGAAGCCATTCGGCTCGCCAATGTGGCTGCGGGCATCGTCGTAGGGAAACTGGGAACTGTCCCTATTTCTAAGGACGAACTGCTCGCGCGGCTGGCGGCGGACGGAGAGACAAGCCAGGCGGAAAAGATTTGCTCCCGCGAATCGCTCATGAAACGCGTCGCGCAATGGCGCGTTTCCGGTCAAAAGATTGTCTTTACTAACGGTTGCTTCGATTTGTTGCATGTGGGCCACCTCGCGCTTTTGGAGCAGGCAAAGCGCGAAGGGGATTGTCTGGTGGTCGCGCTTAACACCGATCGTTCCGTACGCTCACTGAAGGGCGCGGGCCGCCCCATCATTTCCGAGGATGCACGGGCGAGGATTGTGGCGGCACTGCCTTCCGTGGACGCGGTCGTGCTCTTTGACGAAGAAACGCCGATGGAACTGATCCGGGCAATTCAGCCGAATGTTCTCGTCAAAGGCGGAGACTATTCCGAGGAAGAGGTTGTTGGGGCCAACGATATGAAAACCTGGGGTGGCAAAGTCTCGCTGATTCCTCCCGTCGAAGGCTCCAGCACGACAGAAATCCTGAAGCGGGCGATTGCTTCTCTCGGTCCGGAGTCTCTCGGCTTGATTCAGTAAGAGAAAGCCATGGATCAACGCAGCTCTCTTCCAACTTATGTCTTGATCACTCCGGCGCGCAACGAGGAAGCGTTCATCGAGAAGACCCTCGAATCTATGGCGCGCCAAACAGTACTTCCGGCGAAGTGGGTCATCGTCAACGATGGCTCGACCGACGCGACCGGAAGCATCGTGAGCCGCTATCTCGAGAAAAATCCCTGGATCGAACTGGTCAATCTTCCCCAGCGCCGGGAACGGCATTTCGCCGCAAAAGTTCATGCTTTCAATGCTGGCCGGGAACGATTGCAAAGCGTCCAATACGAGCTCATCGGCAATCTGGACGGAGATGTTTCCCTGGACCCGGATCATTTCGAATTCCTTCTGGGCAAAATGAAAGGCGATCCCCGGCTCGGCGTCGCTGGCACAATCTTCAGGGAAGAGAATTACAGCTCCGAAACCGACAGTTTTGAAGGCCAGAATCACGTCGCCGGGCAGTGTCAATTGTTCCGGCGCGAGTGCTTCGAGGAAATTGGCGGGTATTGCCCGAACAAAGCCGGCGGCATCGATTGGATTGCCGTTACATCTGCACGAATGAAGGGCTGGAAGACGACATCCTTCCGCGAGAAGTCCTTTTTCCACTACCGCCATCTGGGAACGGCGGAGCGTGGTGTTTTTGCCGCGATGTTCTCCTACGGCGAGAAAGATTATTACCTTGGCGGCCATCCTCTCTGGGAGCTTTTCCGGCTTACCTACCGCATGGCCAAGCGGCCTTATTTCATTGGAGGTTTTGCGCTCGGGTTGGGTTACGGATGGGCGATGCTGCGCAGGGCAAAGAGGCCGGTCTCCAAAGAGCTGATGAGGTTTCATCGCAAGGAACAGATGCGCAAGCTCAAAGCTGTTTTGAAAACTGTTTTGACGTTCAAGTCTGTGGACAATTTCAAAGTTCTTCCCGATTAGCTCTCTCCTCCGCCGGATCTGCATCATGGAAAAAACACAACTCGCGAAAGTGGAAGCCTCCGTAGCCCGCTTTACGAACTGGCTCGACCGCTATGGAGAAACCTCCTGGGATCACCAGAGTTTCTACGCCAGCAAGCTGGGCCGCGCCGCCAAAGCTCTTTATTACCGCAAGCCCTTGCTCGGCACGCTGGCCGTCGCTCCCATGGTTTTCAGTGAGGCTTTTCTGCCGTCCGCACGCAGGCTCTTTTGGAAGCGCCAGCGGCTTCCTATCGCCGACGCGCATTACGCCATGGGCTATGCGTTTCTCGCGCAGTTGCACGGCGGACGCGAATATCACGAACGGGCCGTCCATTTCCTCGAGGTTCTCAAGGAAACCCGTTGCCGCGGCTACGAAGACTATTGCTGGGGATATCCTTTTCACTGGGAGACGAGAACCGGCACTTTCATGGAAGGCACACCCCTCATCACGACCGTGCCTTACGTTTACGAAGCATTTGCTCAGGTCTACGCGATCGACAAAGATCCAAAGTGGCTGCCCATTCTGAAATCCATTGCCGACCACGCACTCTATTGTTACTGGGAAAAGGAGACCGCGCCGAATACCGCGAGCTGCGCTTACACTCCCGCCCCCGACGCTCCCTCAGGCGTGATCAACGCCAGCGCTTATCGCGCATGCCTCCTGACACAAGCGGCTCATCATTTTTCAGATTCGCGCTATCGGGAAGCGGCGGAGCGAAATCTGAATTTCGTGCTCGCCTCGCAGAATCAGGATGGCTCCTGGTACTACGCACTCGATGGCGAGCGCGATTTCGTCGACCATTTCCATACCTGCTTCGTGCTCAAGGCCCTCGCAAAAATTGAGCAACTTACGGGATGCACCCGTTGCCGCGCCGCCATTGTGCGCGGCGTTGGCTATTACGTGAAAAACTTGTTCGACACAGACGGGCTGCCGATGCCATTTTCGCGGCGCCCGCGAATGACCGTTTATCGCCATGAGCTTTACGATTATGCGGAGTGCATCAATTTGGGCGTCCTTTTGCGCGGTCAGTCTCCGGAGCTGGACCGCATCGTCGACGCTGTAGTGGCTGATGTTCTTGCGCGATGGCAGAAATCGGACGGCTCATTCCGGGCGCGGAAACTGATTCTTGGCTGGGACAGTGTCCCGATGCATCGCTGGGCGCAATCGCAGTTGTTTCGAAGCCTCACCTTTTTGCTTGCGCACGAAGCAAAGGCGCTTTCCAACGGCGATGGTGCGGCTTTGCAACAACTCGTCGAATCAAAAGCAGTAAACTAGAAAACTCTTATGTGCGGCATTTGCGGACAATTCAACTTTGAAAGCCTGGCCCCGGTTCGGCGCCCGGACATCGAAGCCATGGCCAACACCATCGCCCATCGTGGCCCGGACGATGAAGGGTATTTCTTCGATGGTCCGCTCGGTTTTGGTTTCCGCAGGCTTTCGATCATCGATCTTTCGGGCGGGCATCAGCCCATGTCCGACGCCGAAGAATCTGTTTGGGTGATCTTCAACGGTGAGATCTACAACTTCCACGAGCTGAAACGCGAGTTGGAGCAGCACGGTCACGTTTTCCGCACCAAGTCCGACACCGAAGTCATCATCCACGGTTACAAACAGTGGGGCGACGATGTTCTCAACCGCCTGAATGGCATGTTTGGGTTGGCGATTTGGGATGCCCGCAAAAGGCGGCTGGTTCTTGCGCGCGATGCGATGGGAATCAAACTGCTTTACTACAAGATCGAACGCGGCTCGTTGTATTTTGGGTCGGAGATGCGTCCGATTTGCGCGGCGATGCAAAGCAAGCCTGAAATCGATCCGACTTCCTTGAATCTTTTTTTGCGTTACCGCTACACTCCTTCCCCGTACACGATTCTCCAGGGCGTGCGCAAGCTGGCTCCCGGCACGAAGCTCGTCGCGCATAACGGTTCTTGCGAGGTCAGCCGCTGGTACAACTTCAAGCCGACGCCTTTTGCGCCAACCAAGTCTCCGGACGAAGCTCGCGAAGAGTTACTTGAGCTTTACAAGGGGGCCATCCGCCGCCAGCTCATAAGTGACGTCCCGGTCGGCCTGCTCTTGAGCGGCGGAATCGATTCTTCACTGCTCCTCGCGCTGATGAATCTCAGTGGCAGTGCCTGGCCCACTTACACGGTTGGTTACGGCTCTTCGTTTGCCGATGATGAGCTTTCTGACGCCGCGGAAACGGCTCACGCGCTCGGCTCGAATCACACCAGCGTCACGCTTACAAAATCGGTTTTCGAAGATACGCTTCCCAAAATCGTTGCCTCGCTGGAAGAGCCCATTGCCACGTCCTCGATTGTACCCATGTACTTCGTGTGCCAAAGGGCGCGTCAGGATGTAAAAGTGGCCCTCGTCGGTCAGGGCCCGGATGAGCTGTTTGGCGGCTACCGGCGCCATCTTGGTGTGCGTTACGGCGCGCTGTGGGCGCGATTGCCGCAGGGGATGCGCTCGGCCATTTCATCGACCATCACCGCGCTGCCTCGCAACGAAACTCTCAAGCGCGGCGTTTATTCGCTGGCGATTCCTGATCGCCTGCGCCGCTACCAGCATGTTCTTTCGATCCTGCCAGCTGACCAAGTCGATGGCCTGTTCCAGGATGGTTTGCTTGCGCCGAACTGTGGGGACAGCATCCTCGATTGCTGGTCGGATCTGACGGGTCTGATGGACTCCACCGACGAGTTGGGCGGTCTCCAATTCCTTGAAGTGCGCTCCACTCTTCCCGACGAACTGCTCATGTATGCCGACAAGCTCTCCATGGCCCACAGCCTCGAGCTACGCGTTCCATATATCGACAAGGAAATCGTCGAATACGTTGAAAGATTGCCCGCCAACTTGAAAGTCCGCAACGGCTCGCGCAAATGGCTTCACCGCCAGGTGTGCCGAAGCTTCCTCCCCGAAGCCGTTCTCAAGCGCCCCAAGCGCGGCTTCGCGGTCAATGTGGTGGACAGCTGGTTCCGCGGCGCGATGGACGGCAGGATGGCGCAGACATTTCAAGACAGCGGCTCGAAGATTTATCAATACCTCCGTCCGGCGGCCGTCAGCGCGTTGTTCGAACAGCACAATTCGGGCCGCCAGGACAATCACAAAATCCTTTTCAGCCTCGTGGTCTTCGAGGAGTGGCTTCGCACTCTCGAAGAACCGGTTGCTGTGCCGAGCTGAAACGTTCCGGAACTTTGCAATGCCTTCTTCTCTAGCCCTGCTGCTCTGGTTTGTCTCTCTCGTGGGCGTCCTGCGCTTCGATCCCGCGCGAGATTCGCGTACTTCGCTCGCTTTGTGGGTGCCGCTTGCGTGGATGTTCATCGTTGCCACACGCCTGCCTTCTCAATGGTTTGGCGGCGGCCAGATCGAGACGGTTTCTCAAGCCCTCGAGGAAGGCAACTCCCTGGACCGCGCCGTCTTTGCCTCGTTGATCGTGCTTTCTCTTGCTATCTTGCTCATGCGCTCGTTCAAGTGGGGCAGCTTCGTGGCGCGCAACTTTTTTCTAGCGGCCTTTCTACTTTTTGCTCTCACGAGCGTCATGTGGTCCGACTTTCCTTTTGTGGCTTTCAAGCGCTGGTTCCGCGACCTGGGGGACTATCTGGTGATTCTGCTCGTGGTCTCTGATCCGCATCCGGTCGAGGCGGTTCGCACGCTGCTCCGCCGCCTGTGCTTCCTGTTCATTCCGCTTTCCATTTTGCTCGTCAAGTACTTTCCTTATATCGGCAAGCAATATGAATTCTGGTCCGGCAACAACATGTTTGTCGGAGCCGCCACTAGCAAGAATATGCTCGGCGTTGCTTGCCTGGTCAGTGGCATCTACTTTTTTTGGGACACTCTGTCGCGCTGGCCGAACCGCAGGGAGCGCGGAGTAAAACCCTCCCTCCTCGTGAACCTGGTCCTCTTCGCAATGACTCTGTACCTTCTCAATCTATCCAACAGCGCCACTTCGAAAGTCTGTCTTGCGCTTGGATGCCTGGTTGTTGCGGCCGCGAACGTGCGGCTGATGAAGCGCCACCCCGGCATTCTGAAGGTTTCCATTCCAATTGGCCTCTTCGCTTACATGATTCTGCAATTCGGCTTCGGGATTAATGGCGAGATCGCCGGCATGGTCGGCCGCAACGCCAACCTCACCGGCAGAACCGACCTGTGGCAGTTCCTCCTCAGCATGCACACCAATCCGGCTCTAGGCACAGGCTACGAGAGTTTTTGGCTGGGTCCGCGGCTCGCCGCGGTTTGGACAAGGTTCGTCGGCAGCGGGATCAACGAAGCGCACAACGGCTATCTCGAGACTTACATCAACCTCGGTTTCATCGGCTTGATGCTTCTGAGCGTGTTTCTCATTGCCAGTTACCGCAACATCGGCAGGGCTCTCAGCGCCGGTTTCAGCCTGGGCTCGCTCAGCCTGGCTCTTTGGACTGTTCTGCTGTTTTACAACGTGACCGAGTCTGCCTTTAGAGGCAGCCAGTTGATGTGGGTTGTGTTCTTGCTGGGAGCCATTGCCGTTTCCCAGCGCGCGCCAGAGAAGGCTCGCAGTGTCCCCGCGGCAAGTCTCGCTCCGATCCGCACTCTTCCCCTGCAACCAACGACTTTGGAAAGGTGAGCATGAGTCCCACTGAACAAGCGGAAAAAGAACAGGCTGTAAAAGAACAGACCGCGAAAGAACGGTCAATGAAGTCCGTTGCCGGCGCGCCCAGCAGCGGTCAAACGGAAATCCGCATCAAAGGGAAGTCCATCCTCGTTCCGTCCTTGCAGATTCACGGCAGGGCCGTGATTACTGGCGGCAAATGGCTCAAGACCGCTGTCGTTCACGATGAGGAACTGCTCGAAGACGAAACGCTTACGGACGCCGATTCGTTTGTTTCGCAGTTGAGGCTCGGAGGACTGAACGCCGACATCTTTACGTTTTCTCAACGGCTGCCGCACTCCGTTCCCAAATTCTCCTATCACATGGAGTGGGACAATTTCGCCGTGATTCCCATCACCACTTATTCCGAGTGGTTTAAGAATCGCATCGAGTCCAGCGTGCAACGGGCCATTCGCAAGGCTGCAAAGAATGGGATTGAGGTGCGGCAGGCGGAGTTGGACGACGAATTTATCCAAGGTATCGTCAAGATCAATAACGATACCCCAGTCCGCCAAGGCAGGACCTTTTGGCACTTCGAAAAGAGCTTTGAAGAGGTTAAACATGAGCACCTGACTTACGCGGACAGAAACATCTTTCTGGGCGCCTACCTCGAAGGCGAACTCATTGGCTATATGAGGATGGTTCGAATAGACAGGGTGGCCAGCGTCATTCAATTGCTCACCATGACAAAGCATTATGACAAACGGCCCGCAAATGCCCTCATCGCCAGGGCCGTGGAGCTCTGCGAGCAAAAGGCCATGTCCCACCTGATGTACTGCAACTATGTTTATAAGGATCCAAAGAGTTCACTCACCGAGTTCAAAAAGCGAAGCGGTTTTGAAAAGCTTTTGCTGCCCCGTTATTACATTCCTCTCACCCTGAAGGGGAAAGTCGCCTTGAAGCTAGGCCTGCATCGCGGACTAGGGCAGCAAATCCCTGAACCGGTCCTTAAGCAACTGTTGCGAATTCGGGGGCTATGGTACCGGCGCAGGCTGAAAAACGTCAAAGAGACGCTATAGACCGACGTGCAGTGCCTGCAGGTATGGCCGCATCGGAGGCTTCGATATGATCAAGTATGTGATGGCCGCGACGGCGCTCAAGTGTTTCTCGGCAGGACCGCAGATGCGCGGGCTCTATCGAAGGTTGGGCAATCTGGCCGGTGGCCAGCGTCGCAGCCGCGGGAGAATTCCCTCTTACTACCTCGAACGCATTAAGCGGCTGCTTCGTCTCCAAAGAGAGTACAACCTGGTCCACAGCGGCGACCGCATCATTGAACTCGGAACCGGGTGGTTGCATTGGGAGGCTCTAACAGCCAGGTTGTTTTTCGATGTTCAAGCGGTATTGTTCGACGTTTGGGACAACCGCCAGATAAGCGGCCTCAAGAATTATGTGGCACAACTTCCTTCGATTTTGCGGGACGATAGCTTTGGCTTGTCACCACAAGAGCTAAATCGAGCGCAGCATCTGATTGAGGCCATCCTAAGAGTCGATTCATTTGAGAGTTTGTACAAACTGCTCGACTTCGAATACGTGATAGACAGTTCAGGCAGCCTGAGCCGGTTGCCAAGTGACTCGTTTCAACTAGTCCTCAGTGGCGGCGTGCTTGAGCATGTTACCAGGGAGAGCGTGCCTTGCCTCCTATGTGAAACACATAAAGTCCTCAAGCCTGGAGGATGGTCTCTGCACAGCATCGACACGCAAGATCATTTGTCTTACTACGACGCCAGAGTTTCAAGGAAAATGTACCTTGCATTCTCCGATCGTACTTGGAGAAAGCTGTTCGAGAACAAAGTCCAATACATCAATCGGCTGCAGCGAAGTGAGTGGCTCGATTTATTCAAAGCTGCCGGGCTTGAATTAGTCGAAGAGGACAGCTGGTATACGGACTTAGGCCAACTCAAACTCTCCGAGCGCTTCGCAAACATGGATCGGCACGATCTCGAATGCACCGGCCCACGGTTTTTGCACAAGAAACTCGCATAACGACTTCACCGCAGGAAAAAGCGAAACAAATGCCAGGAATTGTTGGACTCATCAGCAGAATGCCCCGTCAGAGCGCGGAGCAAGAGCTTCTTCAAATGGTGGAAGCTCTGTGGCATGAGGATTTCTACGTCGCAGGAACCTGGATCGACGAATCGCTGGGTGTGTACGTGGGTTGGGTCGCCCGAAGAGGCTCTTTCGCCGAAGGCATGCCTCTTCGCAATGAACGCGGCGACGTGACCCTCTTATTCTCGGGTGAGGAGTATCCCGAGCCTTCCACGCCGCAGCGGTTGAGGGCACGTGGCCACGACGTGGGCTCCTCCGGTCCTTCTTACCTCGTTCACCTGTATGAGGAGGACACAGCTTTTCTCGCCGGACTCAACGGTAGATTTCATGGACTCTTGGTGGATCGAAATCAGTCCAAGGCTGTACTTTTCAACGACCGCTACGGCATGCACCGCCTTTATTATCACGAATCGCGGGATGCTTTTTATTTCGCTGCCGAAGCCAAAGCGATTCTCGCCGTACGTCCTCAGCTCAGGAGCCTGAATCCACGAGCCGTAGGAGAATTCGTCGCCTGCGGCGCGACCCTCGAAAACCGCACACTCTTTGACGGAATCTACGTCTTGCCGCCTGCTTCCGCCTGGGACTTTCGCAATGCGAGCCTGAAGGAAAGAGCTGCTTACTTTCACCCGCGTGAATGGGAGTCACA
>Ga0209166_10001289_pt1 | contig 21482 bp, 17 predicted proteins | sample Coa_R1_3_FD_187151 | JGI IMG/M metagenome (GOLD analysis project Ga0209166, IMG submission 187151) | Surface soil microbial communities from Centralia Pennsylvania, which are recovering from an underground coalmine fire - Coalmine... | ecosystem: Environmental > Terrestrial > Soil >... | reverse complement strand
CGCAGCAAGCGTTCGCGGATCTTGCGGGCGCCCCAGTAGGGCTTGTCCCGTTTGAGGTGCAAGATGGCGGCTTCCACCTGCTGGGGCAGTTGGTTGCCGTAACGCCAGGGCCTGCGGGAACGGTCGGTCAGAGCTTCCAGACCGGATTCCTTGTAGCGGTCGAAGATCTTGTAACCGGTCTTGCGCGAGATGGCGAACTCGCGACACAGCCCCGCCATGTTCTCTCCATCCAGCAAGCGCCCCACAAAACGAACCTTTTCATCCATGACCGAACACTCCTTCCAAGGCATCACTCCCTCCCCCCTAAAGGGGAAAAGTGTCACCCATGTGTCCGGTACAAACCGTCACCTATGTCTCAGGCCGCTCATACTTCTTTTAATGAATCTTATATTCTTGGTGTCTGTCGTAGTGGCTGTGGTCTGAATCTCGCCCTCAATCGCTCAGTTAAAGAAAATCTCGTAACCCCCCAAAAGCCTCTGTTTAACAGGCATTTCGCACTGGATATCGAGAAGTCCCCATCTTTGGAACACTTGTGGGTGAGAGGGTACCGCTCTCATCCAGGTATCGTTTGCCCGAGGGAACTCAAGCAGCGCTGTTTAGATGACCTGAGAGAATTGTCGAAATCGGCTAGTCGCGAAACGCATCGGGGCTCGATTCACTTCGTCAGCCAAATGAGTCCTTCAACCAATGCGCCTCGCCAGTGGACGGGCTCGTGCGAGCCGCCGACCTCCTCGTAATTCACAACATATCCTTTGTTCTTCAAGATCTGCGCCAAGTGGCGATTCGCGGCCACGCCGGTTGGACCCTCTCTCGAAACATCCTCTAGCAGTCCCTCTTCAATGAAGAATCTGATCGAGAGTTTCGGACTCGCTTCATATTGGCTCGCGAGCCACTCCCATTTAACGTCTTTACCAATGCCATCCGCGAATGCACCCGATTGGGAAAGCACATTGCCAAAAACCTCTGGACGGCGCATGGCGACAAACGCTGCCGCCGAGCCACCCATGCTTAAGCCGCCAACGATAGACTTCCGCGGATCTCGCGTCACGTTCCAGTGCTCGTGAATCCAGGGCAGCACTTCCTTGCTCATGAATTCTTCGAATGCCGGGTTGTATCCCAATTCCGACACGCGGAACTTTCCCGGATTATCGATCATCACCACAACTATCGGGGGCACCTTCCCCGCATGAATAAGGTTGTCCAGAATCGTTGGCGTGGGAATCGAATTCCTGTAAAAGAATCCGTCGAAAAGAATCAATAACCGATATCCACTCTGGTCCTTCTCGTTGTAGCCGGGCGGAGTGTACACCGAAATTTCCCGCTCGTTACCCAGAATAGCGCTCTTGAATTGAGCATTTTCGACTCTGCCTGCTGGGACACTCGGCTGCCTGACAATCCACGATTCGTCCAATGCGCGCGGCATCGCCGCAACAGAAAACTCTGTTGTCGTTGCCCCCTCGTCGTACGACACTTCGATATTGTGGGGATTCAGGGGATCGAGTTTGGCGTCTTGCTGCAGATACTTGTCGCCTGGCTTCACATTCGTCACAAAGCGATAGGTGAACCGAAGGTCGTCTCTTATTTGCCAATTTGCATACCACAGGTTCGTGTCAAGTAGCCGGTCAAGTGGCAGATTGGGGAGGCCGGGCTTTTTCAAAAGCGGAGCCAGTAATCCCACGGATTGCGTGCTCGCTTCCCCACGCCAGACAAACGTCACGATCACGTCATGAGCACCGTCCTTCGCGGGCTCGATCAGAGGCGTACTGGTGCGCGCAGCTTCCAGCCAGAACTCGTCGAGTGCGCGGCGATCGCCAGTCTCTAATCTCAGTTTCAGAGCGGCAATGCGAGGGCTGACATCAATTGGTCGAATCGGCCATCCATTGGATGTAGTCGGAGCTGCGGCCTGCACGGTTCCTTCGAAAATCCCATCAAGGCCGGCGACAGTACGGTGCTCGGTCAGAAACCGTTGCCTCGCTTCTGCTAACTGGCCTGGATTTTCACGGCGAAGAGCCTTGTCCAATGAGGATTCCTGAGAATGCCACCAGCTGAATAGCAACAAACTACTGACGAGAGCACTGGATGCCATTCTCCAGATACCGGAACGCAACATCCACTGCCGAAGCAATGAAATGAAAGCGTCGGTTAACAACCGACGCTCTTCTTGGCCTCCCGCTTCGTCAAAAATCCACAACATCTCTTCACCGAACCGCTCGCGAAAAACAGCCGGATGCAAGCAGACCAAATACCTGTAAAGAGATCGCCTCATGATGCCTTGCTTGGATCCGCTGACGGTAAATACAGCTTCGCTTCTCTTAGCACGCTTTTCAGCCGCGTTAGGTCTGCCGACAGCACGCGGCGGCCAAATGCTGTCAATCGGTAGAAGCGCCGCCGCGGGTCCTCATTTGCGGATCGGCGGGGCGCTTCTTTCACCAGCCCTCCATCCATAAGTTTCTGTAGATTGTCGTATAACGTGCCCGGACCTAACTTGTATTGGCCTTCAGATTGCCGTGCTACTTCCCGCATTATTCCGTAGCCATGGCGGTGTTCACTCGCGAGAGCGAGCAGAATATGCAAGGTCGGAGGCGAAAGAGGGAGGAAGGGACTTAGGTCGTCTTTCATAATCGATTTCCGATATATCGTATTCCGAGTATCTTGTCAAGGCCTCGTGCAACTTGCCGGTCCTGTTAGCTTTCAGGAGTATGTTCTGTTTCAGTATTTTGTGGCTGACCTTAAGGAAGATGGCCGTATTGGTGGGCCGCTGAGCCTGGCACCGCCGGGAAGTCCGATTGGCATCACTAGCGGAAACGTCGGTAACTGAGAACGATCCCAGTGGTCGGCACGCACCCGACTTTTCGTTTGGTGTCTTTGGTGTCTGGTTAGGCCCGAAATTGGTGCCATTTATGCGGAACAGTTGAAAGAGTTGAAAAAGGCGGGATCGTAGAAATCGCCAGTATTGATGCGGTTCTCGTGCATGTTGCTGAAAGGATGGTAGGATAGCAAAAGCGGCTAGGTAAGTAGCCCACCCTCTCCGCCAGAATAGACTTAAAAAAGTAATAGCCCTAACCGCGCTTTTTCCAACGTGTGTTAACATTTTTCAGATTTGATTTGCGGCCCTTACGCAACGAGGCCAATCGCAGAGGGCGACCAAGCTGCACATCTCAGACGGGAGGGCACGGTCAGCACTTGCCGCATAAAAGAAAGGAAGCAGGGGTTTGCGCTATCGGCCATGGCGACCGGGACAAAGGCTGCTTTGGCCTGACCGGGTGCCGCTGCACGGAGTGCGGACGCTTCGCATGCCCTGGTTGTTCGGACACGCAATGGGGACCCCGGCTAAGACGGGTATGCGTGCGTTGCCAATCAAGGATGCGCACGGATCCCAAAAGTAAATGATCCACGTTCCGTGGTCGCGCTGAAAGGCTCGGGGTTGACCGAGACCGGCTACGCCTTAGACTTTATAGGTGAATACCAACCCCTCCGCCCCTGCTCGAGAGGAACTGCGAAAGACAAGTGACAGAAGTTTCCGTGGACCTGAATGATCCTGCACACCGTTAAGCAAGTCCGCCGCATCTTTCTGATCCTAGCTGGATTCACTCTTTTGCTGCTGGGAATTGTCATGATTTTTACGCCGGGCCCCGGCACGCCTGTAATCCTGCTGGGTTTGGGTTTACTGGCGGTCGAATTCGTTTGGGCAAGGCGCCTGATGGAGCGCATCAAGCGCGGAACCACAAGATTGAAAGACGCGCTGATGGGCTCCGAGAAGTGATCGGTAGAATGAACAGTTCCTAAAGAGTTTGCGAGCTAGCGGAGGAATGATGGCTGCCGAGTGGCGGGGTAAGTGGGCGTTGGTGACGGGAGCGAGCGCGGGCATTGGCGTTGCGCTGGCAGAAGAACTGGCGCGCGGCGGAACTCACCTTGTCCTCACGGCGCGTCGCAAAGATCGCCTCGACGCGCTCGCACGACGCTTGACCCATGAGCACAAAATTGAAGCCCAGGTATTCCCTGCCGACCTGGCGGATCCCGGTGCCCCGGAAGCTGTTTTTGCCTTCACGCGCGACAAAGGAATTGAAATCGATCTGCTTATTAACAACGCCGGCTTCGGCAAGTACGGGGAATTCTATGCGGTAGCGGAAGAGCGTTTGCTCGAAATGGTTCAATTGAATTGCTCTGCGGTCGTCCACCTGACGCATCTTTTCGTGCAAGGCATGGTTGCGCGGCGCCGCGGAGACATCCTGATTCTGGCCTCCACCGCATCCTTCCAGGCGGTGCCCTACATTTCCACTTATGCGGCGACTAAGGCTTTCGACCTGCTGTTTGCGGAAGGGCTCGCGGAAGAACTGAAGCCTTACGGCATTCGTGTTTGCGCTTTATGTCCGGGCTCGACAGAATCCGAATTCCATGTCGTCGCAGGTCAGGACAAATTCATCCACCGCGCAGAGACTGCGCAAAGAGTGGCGCGCACCGGCCTTAAGGCTCTCGCAGCAGGAAAGAGCTACGTGATTTCCGGCCTTGGGAATTATCTCGGCGCGCATGGCGAACGCCTGGTTCCGCGGCGATTTGTCACGCGCACAGCCGCGCGAATGTTCAAGCCTAAAGGAAAATAAAATCTCTCGGTGCTTGCTGGCTGACGCAAAAGCACGCGTGTCGGATGAATTGTCTAGTATGCAGCTCAGTCGCTTGCGGCGGCACGGTGCGCGAGGAAATGCCGACGGTAGAACTCGAAGAAGCGACTGGTGAAGCGATTCTCCGGGTCGAAGCGGTGCTTCTGCTGGAAAAATGCATCCATATTTGGATAAGCACGGCGGAGATCGTCGGGTTCCACCTCGCGAGCGTAGGTGAGGTAAAAACTGCCACCATTTTGTACAGCGAGGCGTATTAACCGTTGCGTCAGCGCGTTGCTTTTGGCCCATCCCTCCTGCGATAGCTGCTCGTTGATGTAAAGAACCACAGCAAATGCCTCTTCCCGCGGAGCGTAAGAGAGAAAAGATTCCGAATCCTGAACGACATAGCGAATCGTCAGTCCCAGCAGGTTTGTTCCGGATTCGCCCAAGACGGCGCGCGCCGACTCCATGAAAGAGAGAAAGCGCGGAATGGGAATGAAAAATTCCTGGATGACGTCGGTATCCGCCGGCGAGTGGTAATCAAACATTTTGATGGCCGACACGGGAGGCCGCATGGCGTTGTTGCGAGAGACGAAACCTCCGCCTGAAGGATGCAGCGAGATGAATTTTTCAGCATGCCAGCGAAGGGTCTTCCCCCACGAATATTTTCGTGACAGCGCAAAGAGGAATCGGTCGCGCCGAACGTTGCGCTCGTGGTCGAGTCGGAAAATATTCCTAGGCCGCGCGGGCGTGAGTCTCCACTTCGTCACGATGGTGTCGTCGAGAAAGCCATTCGATGCAATCGACGGACGCGCGATGAAAAGTCTCGCGAGTGGATCGCCTTGGATCTTGCTAATAAAATAATCAGGCAGCGAAGCGAGAGGCATGATTTTCGAACTCTGCTCATAGACAGAGTTCTCCACGAGCTCGAAATCCACTTCGAGAATGATGCCGAACATACCGTATCCGCCGATGGCTAGGCGAAACAATTCCGGGTTTTCTGACCGGCTGGCGTGAACGACGGAGCCATCGGCGAGCATGATGCGAAAGCCGAGCACGCTCTGAATGACCGTCGAGAACTCCAGGTCCCGGCCGTGAGCATTTGCCGAAAGCGATCCGCCTACGGTGAAATTATTGTCGGACTGCATGGCCTTCACGGCCAGGCCCGAGGGATTCACGGTGTTTTGAATTTTTTCCCAAGTGATACCGCTTTGAACCGTGATTCGCTTGCCGGGCACATCGAGCGAGACGACACGATCGAAACGCTTCAGGTCGAGCGCCACCGCGCCATCCAGGAAAGCATGGCCGCCGAGATTGTGCGTAGTTCCCATCAAGCAGACTGACAGGTCCCGTTTGCGCGCTTGTTCCAGAACCTCGCGAATCGTGGAGATAGTGCGTGGGGTGTCAATCGTTCCAACGCGGGCGGAGTAGACCCGGCGCGCATCAATTACCCGCAAGTGAGGAGTTTTTTTCTGGATTTCGTGGAGCGCGGCCTGCAGTCGTGCGCGCGCCCGTGAAGGAACCTCGGGGTACACCGGAAGATAGACCAACTTGCGGTGGGCGGAGCGCAAATTTTCGGGTGCCGGGAACTTCCCTTCCGGCGGAGGCGCAATCACCGAAAGAGCGGAGCCTGCCGTCGTGGCGTCGAATCCGTAAGTACGCAACGCGGCCGCGAATCGCTCGGGAGCTTCCACCAATACCGGGAAAACCCAGTAACTATGGAAAGGCGCTTCGCTGCCGAGGCAGGTCATTCCGGGTGGAAGCCCTCGCGCGAACTGCCTTCCCACTTCCCTGCGTTCCCGCAGCCGCTGCGTGCTGAATGTCCGGAGTCGCCTCAGAAGGAGCGCCAGGAGGGGAGCCGAAGGTTGTTTTCGAATGAGCGCCAAATCCTCTTCTTCGTCGTCGGGCGGAAGATTCCGCACCGCGTTTATCACCTGGTCGAAATCTTTTTCCAGCCATACACATGCGCGGTAAAAAAGCCCGTAGAGTAATGGAATCGTGAACAGCTTGACGAGAACGTGGGTGAGCGCCAAGTGAAAATATTCTGAATGCGACTGCAAAGGATACTCGCATTGTAGCGAGCGCATTTTTTCCAGAAGCTGCTGATCTTTCAGAACGATTATCGCGCCAACAAGCGAGGTCGCTGTCTTGATGGAGCCGAAGCTGAACATCGCGGCATCCGTCTCCGGATGGCCGGTGTAATCCATTCCCGTAAAGGCCTGCGCGCAGTCCTCAAGAACCAAAAGCCCATGGCGCTTGCCAACTGCAATGAATGGATCCATCTCCACCCGGCTGCCAAAAAGATGCGCGATCACGATGGCGCGCGTTCTTGGTGTTATAGCGGCTTCCATTGCGGAAACATCCGGGGCAAGCTTTGCCAAATTCAAATCCAGTGGAACCGGAACCAAACCGTGCTTCCTGGCGATATCCGCCATTTCACGAATCGTGAGCGCCGACATCAGAATCTCGCTGCCAGCAGGCCACCCCTGTGCTTTCAGGAACAGATCGAAGCCGGCGCGCACGGCAAAGGTGATGAGCACCGGCCGGTCCGGAGCAAACGTGCGGCAGATTTGCGCTGCCGATTTCGCCGCGTCCGCAGGAAAGAGACACCGCAGCATTGCGGCGGCAAGATCGCGCCAGCGAATGTCGAGTTGCTTTCGTGGGTACAGCAGCAATTTGCGACGCGCCATAGGCGTAAAGTGGCGGCGGCATTCTATACCACCACGAGCGAGCCTGCACCACCCAACTCTGAACGCCAGGTGAGCTACATTCTTGCAGTCTAATACAAGCGCTTCCTTTCGTTGGCACTAACTCCTTGCATATCAATAACTTCCGTACACGCCCCGGCTTAGAGCCGTGGGAACTTATTAATTACGCCTCGGGAATGTACATATAGAGCCGGGCAAAACGTCTTATAGGAGACATGAGCATCGCGGACCAGGAAAGAGACGACGTGCTGCTCCGGCGCGCCGGCAAGGGCGACGAGGAGGCGTTTACGCTCCTCTATCGGCGTCATCAGGCGGCGCTTTTTCGCTTTGCGCTGCGCATGAGCGGAAACGCCTGGGCCGCTGAGGAAATTGTGCAGGACGTTTTCATGACTCTGATGCGAGACCCCAAAAAGTACGACCCGGCCCGCGGCACTCTTGGCGGTTTCCTTTATGGCGTGACGCGCAACCGCGTCCTGAAGCATCTTGAGCGCTTGCCGCAACGCGAGGTTCCGCTGGAAGAGAAAAACGAAAACGGCTCCGGTTCGGGAATTGTCTTGCTGGATGCAACCACGCCGGCGATTCAGGCCGAGAAGCGAGAGCGAGCGGAACAAGTTTGGGCGGCGGTTTTGGATTTGCCCGCGGAGTTTCGTGAAGCGGTAGTGGTGTGCGAATTAGAAGAACGGAGTTACGAAGAGGCTGCAGACCTGATCGGCTGCCCGATTGGCACGATCCGCTCGCGGCTGCATCGCGGGAGAGCTTTGTTGATGGCGCGACTGGAAATGCTGCGCGATGCGCCCCGGCGTGCACCCTTAACGCCGCAGGCAAGCGTGGCAAAGTGAAGCGGCTTTTGGCGGATGAAGGAAGCGTGAAATGAAGTGCAATGAATTTGAAGAGATGGGATTGGATGCGGGGCGCGACGCCTCGATGAGCGATGCGCAGCGCACCGCCGCTGCAGCACATGCGGCCTCCTGCCCTCGCTGCGCGGCGCTGCGGGATTCTTGGGAGGCCACGCGACTGGAGTTGCGTGCGCTTGCACAGGCCAGCGAAGCGCTTGCCGCCCCGGCACGCGTGGAGATGCGCCTTCGCCAGCAGTTTCGCACGCAATACCACGCGCCCAGGGCGCGCCGCCTCGCCGTCGTGGCCGCGTGGGGCCTGGTCGCTGCCGCAGCGCTGGTTGGCGCGGTGAGCTGGGTCAGATGGCATAACAGTCAGCACGAGGATGTCGCTCGCAAACCGAGCACCCTTGCGATGAATCCCGGTTTGCATGATCCGAACGCAACCGGAGAGGGCCAAACGCTTGTCGCCGAGAATGAATTAGGCGATTTCACTTTGCTGCCTGGAGTTTTGCCGGCAGAGACAGATGGTTCCGCCATTCTAAGCGTCCGCTTGCAGCGTGGCGCGCTTGGCGCGCTTGGCCTGCCAGTCAATGAAGACCGCGCGAGCGAATGGATTCAAGTGGACTTGCTCGTCGGGAATGATGGACTGCCGCAGGCCGTCCGTTTGCCTGAATCCGAATGAATGAGCAAATAATTTTTGCAGGTCGGGAGAGAAGAGGAGAAGAAAAGAATGAATCGCAACTTAATCCGGAGCTTGTTTCTCGGGAGTTTGCTCACCCTCTCCGCGGGAATCGCGGGAGCGCAGCAAGCGCCCGCTCCCCCATCTCATGAACCGGGCATGATGCAGGGTGGACCCGAAGGTGAATTTCCGCCACCTCCCTTTGGCGAGCGCATGGAGCTGCTCGGTTTCGGCGGAATGCACGGCGGAAAAGTGGTGACCGGCGCGCCGTTTAGCGCCGTCGCTGTTTCCGAGACGGCGCAAACCTTAGCTGATGGGAATCACATCACGCGCAAAACGCAGACCAATCTTTTCCGGGACAGCCAAGGGCGCATTCGCAGAGAGGTCACGCTTTCGGGCTTTGGGCCGATGGCGAGTTCTGAGCAGCCAAAGTCCTTCGTGGTCATCAACGATCCGGTGGCCCGCGAAACCTTCATGCTGCATCCCGACCAGAAAACCGCTGAGAAGATTGAAAGGCCCTTCGCCAGAATGAACGGCCCCATGAACCAGGCGATGAGGGAAAAGAGACAGTTTCGTCAAGGGGAAAAGAACGACGCCAACCTGAAGAGAGAAGACCTTGGCACGCAAACCATCGCGGGAGTGACCGCGCAAGGAACCCGAGTGACGAAAACGATTCCCGCCGGACAAATCGGAAATGAAAAGCCGATTATCATCGTTCGCGAATCCTGGTATTCCAACGACTTGCAAACGGTGGTTCTGAGCAAGCACAGCGATCCCTGGTCCGGAGAGACAACCTACACGCTGACAAATATCCAGCGAATTGAACCGGCGGCTTCGCTCTTTGCAGTTCCGTCGGACTACACCGTGACGCAAGGCCATGCGAGACCTGGGGGCAGAATGCGCCGTCAGCAGGCGCCCCCTGCAGCGGAAAATTGATTCTCGCCGAGTGATCTTTCGCCATGGCTCTTGAGTAGGTACGAGCTTCTCTCCTGAAGACGGCACGCCCTTTTCGCGGCAACCCCCATCGCCGCGGAAAGGGCGACGCCGTTTTTGGAGGAATAGATCCTGCGATTCACTCACGACGGTGTTCCTTCCGCTAACGCCCGGTCGAGAAGCTCGACGACGTGAAGCACATTCTGGTTCGTCTTATGAAGAGCAACGCCCGCGCGAAGCTGGAGGATGCAGCCCGGGTTGGCGGTGACGATGGTCTGCGCGCCGGTGGCCTGAGCGTGACGCATTTTCTCTGCGAGTAATTGCAACGACGTTTCGGTCTGCGTGACGTTGTAGGTTCCCGCAGAGCCGCAGCAGATTTCCGAATACGGCAATTCGACCAGATCGAGATTTGGAATCGCGCGCAAGAGCTTGCGCGGAGCTTCGCGCATTTTCTGCCCGTGCAACAAGTGGCAGGAATCCTGATACGTGACGCGATGGCGCAGCGGATAGAGTTTCGCCGTTAAACCGAGGTCGGCAAGAAACTCCGTGACGTCGCGCGTTTTTGCAGCGAACTCATGGGCTTGAGAATGTTCCGGCTCGCGTGTCGAAAACAAATGATGGTACTCCTTCATTGTGGAGCCACAACCCGCCGCATTTGTAACAATAGCGTCGAAATCTTCCAGCCGAAACGCCTCCAGATTCTTTCGCGCGGATTCGCGTGCGGCATCGCGAAATCCCGCGTGCGCTGAGAGCGCCCCGCAGCAAGATTGCTCCTTGGGAACCACGACTTCGCAGCCATTCGCCGTGAGCACCCGGATGGTGGCTTCGTTCAGCTCGGAAAAAGTCACGTTTGCGATGCAGCCCGCGAAAAATGCCACTCGCGCGCGACGCGGCCCCATGGGAGCGAATGTCGAGCCGAAACGGTTGAAGAAAAACTCCTTATCAATCTGCGGAAGAAGGCGTTCGCGCTCGGCCAATCCAAGTAACTTGAGGATGCCGATGCCGCGCGCGACAGCCTGCAATCCCGAACGCTGGTAGAAGCGGAAAATCCGCGCGGCATCCTCGATAAAGTGGGAAGCCGAGAGGAAATCGCGGAAAAAGAAGTTGCGCGCAACGTGAGCGAACCAGGAGCGCTCATAGCCGCGTTCGATGCGGGCACGCGCATGCTCGACCAACTTGCCGTATTCCACGCCGGAGGGGCAGGCGGTTTCACAGGCGCGGCAGTCGAGGCATTTGTCGATGTGATCGACGAAGCCGTCCGAGATTCGCGCTTGCGGGTGCGGCTGGCCGCTAAGCTCGTTCTCGAAAACGTGAAACATCTGTTGGATGCGCCCGCGGGGCGAATCCGCTTCGAGATTCCAGAGGCGATAGGTGGGACACGCGTTCAGGCAAAGTCCACAATGGATGCAGCGCGTGTAGTCCTCATAGACGGGCGAAGGGCCGGAGATGGAGTTATGTGCCAATGGTTCGCCTGCTGGGCAGGATGATTCTACGGAAGTTCCGTGGAGGTGACGAGGGGCTGCGGGTTTGGAAGCTGGAAAATTGAAAATGGAAAATGGGAAGGACATCGGAGCGGAAACTCGAAAACCGTAATTGGGAATGCCGGAGGACTGTGAAGAGGTCAAAAGTTGAAAGTTGAAAGTTAAAGGGAATGAACGTGAACGGACGGGGGAGGCCACCACCCCCGGGCAACCATGCAAAAAGTTGAAAGCAAAAGAGTTGCGGGAGGAGCATCCTGGAAGTGATTGAAAACAAAGGTGCAAATTTGCAGTGGTCGCTGCAGCAAAGGAGGAGGGGGTACGTACACCCCCGGCAATTCGTATGGTTATCAAAACACGTGAGTTACAGAATTTGATGGTTGTAAGTTGCTGAAAAGAAAGGGGCGCGAAAAGTGTGGCAAATCTGAGGCAATTCGTAAGTCGTTGAGAAGAGGTAAGGCAGAAAAGTATCTCAGCATCAGAAAGGGGCCCTTCAAAACTCAGGGCAGGCGGGATGGGGCGATGGCCGTTCATGATCATAGTCCGGGCACACAGATATTCGCCCCAACGGCCAGAACATAGTGTATCACAAAGTAAGAATAAGTCAAGCGTAAATTGGACTTTTTTGAGTGTTTTTTTTCGGGGGTACAGAGCCGGGGAGGAGACAAAACCCGTACGCGCCCGACCGGGTCGGGGTAAACGCCACCGGCGTAAGGTGGCACCCGAAACGGTCTTGGCATAGGTCGGGCGTGCCACCCTCGCTGTTTTCGAGGAGACATTTGGGGGGTTTTCGTCAACTTAAGAAGGCCGACCGTCTTTGCGCTTCTAGCTTGTAGCTGCTTGAAGCATTCAGGCCATCGCTTGGCGATTTCCTTCCTACCTTCCGTGCAAGCTTGACGGCGGCGGAATCTTTTTTCTAACTTTTAGGTTGACCTATTTGTATACTAGCGGCGCGCATGAGCGATCCAGTACCTGTATTGGTAATCGGGTCGGGCCCCGCGGGACTGGCCGCGGCTGCCGCGTTATCTCGCAGCGGCCTGCCCGTCAGACTCATTGAGCGGTCCGACCTGTTGGGAGGGAAGGTCAACAGCCAGCATGAGGCTGGCAGGAGCCTGGAGCACGGCGTTCACGGTTGGTGGCCCAATTACATAAATTTTGACCGGCTGCTCCGGTGGTCGAATACTGACCCGGCAACGGCCCTCCAGGAGGCAGAAAGCTCAGAACTGATTCTGCCAGATGGACGCCGCTATCGATTGAAGCTCCTTGCTGGGAATCCTCCAAGCCCGTTCTTCCTTTTTCTGCAGATCCTCAAGGCTCCCTATCTCTCCCTTTGGGATCTTATCCGCGCCTTTCCATTTGCGATCCACGCACTGGCGTTCCGCCACGAGTTTGATTACGAGAGCTACGACGGCTTCACGTTCCAGCAGCTTATGGACTACATGGGAGTGTCATCCCGCGTCCAGAGACTTTTGTTTGATATCTTCATTCTTTCCTTTGATTTTACGACCCCGGACCGCGTCTCGGCCGCGTGTGGCCTGAGCGGTCTCCAGTTCTATGCCCTGCGGGACCAACAATCCATTCTGCCTCGCTGGGCCAAGCGACTGCCTGCTGACGCGGTCTTTGGACCCATCGTTGAACAATTGCAGCTTCAAGGGGTGCAAGTCTCGATGTCCACCTCTTTGGAAAACATCGTCATTGAGAACGGCCAGGTGACCGGTGTCAATTTGAGTACACCAAAAGCGGCCGTCTCCGCGACGACTAACGTAAGCGTCGCGAGCATGAACGCTGCGACTAGTTCAGGCGATTCTGCTCAGCCCACGAGCCAACAAGTGGTCCTGGGACAGATTGCTCTCAGCGCAATTCCCGCGAGCGGGTTCACGCAGGTTCAGCTCTCCAGCGGCACAGCGTGGGTGGGTAACGACAATAGCTCCCTTGAGGCTCTGAACGCCCGGTGTACCCACGAGGGTTGCACCATTGATTGGAGACCGGACCAAGGTTCGTTTGTATGCCCCTGCCATGGTGGGCAGTTCGACCGGCAAGGCGCCGTCCTTCTCGGCCCACCTCAGCAATCCCTACAGAAACTAGTGTGCCGGGTGAATGGGGCAAACGTAGACATCCTTGGAGAAGCCGGGCCTCCACCTGAAGCATGCTCCGACCTTATTCTGGCCAGTGACTTGGTATCGGCACAGGGGATTGTGGCGCAAACCGACAACCTGCCTACCGAATTGCGGCACAACATCGGGCACTTAGATACAACTCCTGTTATCGTTGTCCGGGTATGGTTCGACCCACAGACTTGCGCCGAACCTCTGCAGTCAGCGTTTACGCCCGGATTCCCTTTCGTCGACAATTTCTTCTTTGTGAACAGCTTTGACCGCGACATCGCGCAGGAAGGACACGTTGTCGAAGTCCAGGCGTATCGTGCCGGGCAATACCTCAATGCCAATGACGAGACTATCCTTACCGTGGCCCTAGGCGACTTGGCCGTGATCAACGGCGCATACACACGCCAAAACGTCTTGTATTTCACGGTGAACAGGCACGCCGCACTGTTTACCCACTACGGCCCTGGTCAGAATCAGTTCAGACCCACGGAAGCAACGGGGGTCGACGGATTGTACCTTGCCGGGGATTGGACAAATGCACCTTGGAGCGTCTGGATGATGGAGCGCGGCATAATCTCGGGTTTGCGTGCAGCAAACGCCGTACTGCGCCGGCGCGGCATGCCTGAAGTGGAGATCCTACGTCTCCCTAAGGAGAATGTGGTTCTCCGAATCACGCGGAGTCTAGCGCTTCTGTTCCGTCTATTCGTGCTGCGTGGACTGCCGCTTGGGTCAACACCCACGGCGGATGAATTGGGTGCGCACCATGAACGCGACAGCAGAGTTCTAGGGTGGATAGCTTTCTACCTTGCTGCGTGCAATTTCCTGCCTCTGTTTGCCTCGGACTTTGAGCTTATGCGAAAGATTTGGCAGCTGCCCGTCCTCTTGTTCGGTGCGGCTGCTTTCTTCCACACGGAACCGGATGTGCAATTCCAACACGGCAACTGGCTCAAATCCTGGACGGATCGCCCAACGCGGCTGCGCCGCCTAGCAACCATCGCGGTCATGGCCGGAGTAGTGTGTGAACTGCAGTTGGCCTTCGGAAGCGAGCAGTCTCTCTGGGTAGGTTCGGTATTCCCGCTTGCCATTGCTGCTGCCGGCATCGCCTTTCTTAATCAGAGCAGCGGGCTTGCCGCATTTGTAGCACGCCAGCACCAGATCATAGCCGTAGTATTGGTTTTGACTGGGCTAATGTGGCTGGGCGGCCGACTGCTGATACCGATGGCCCCGCTCTCTTTCGCTTGGCCTTTGACCTGTGCATTTGCCGCTTATCTATTGATCACCTACACTGAGCACACCCCGCCAATTGCGACGGATGACCACGGCGGGCACGACCACGCTGGATGAGGCAGGGCATGGCCATAGCAAGTGATCTTGGCGTCCAGATCCCGCTCACTCCCGAGCAGCTTGCAGAGCATTCCGTTCGCGATCATGTAATGAATGGCTGGGTGGCAATGATCGTGGCAGTTTGCAATCTTGTGCCACTGTTCCTGTCCGACTTTCAGGGACTAACGAAAGTGTGGCAGTTTCCCTTCCTTGGAATCAGCATCTATTTTTTTTTGCACACCGAACCCGACGTAAAACTGAAATACGGCTCCTGGCTCCGAGCGTGGTCTGATATGCCGACCTATCAGCACCGTCTCATGACGACAGGTGCCATCGCGGGAGCGTGCACCGAAATCGCTTTGGCCTTGTTTCACGTCGACGTATTTCTAACGCGCGTACTGATGCCCGCGGGTCTCGTGGGAGCGGGCATCATTTTTTACGCCCACCATCATGGCGATGAGCCAACAGTCCTACGGGAGCACAACATCATGGCTTTCTTGTTTGTGCTCACGGGCATCACATGGGTATTTGCGCGCGAGGTTTCTGCCTTGGCGCCGCTTCGTTTTGCCTGGCCTATCTTGTTCGGAATCGAAGCTTACCTTTTTATCAGCTATCAGGAACCCGTGTCTGTACCCCCGGTCAACGGACATGACCACTAGCTAAACCCAAGGATCTCAAGGTTTGCCTTACGCCGCTGCAGTCGTGGTTCTATCCGCATCACTCCAAAGAAGCGGGGCCTTAGCGACTCAGGTCTTGGATTGTGTTGAGAGGATAGGCTGGACATTCTCAGCTAACCGTAGAGGCCAGGTAAGTACCATATGCCAAGCGCTATGATGGAGTTTCTCTACGAAATGGTCTGTGAAACGCGCTCCTTCTAAATAAGCCAAAACCCTAGACACTGAAGCGCGACCGCGACCAAACTCTTCAGAAGCGAAAAGGAGTGATTACGGAGTTGAATGAGTCGCTGGGACGCTGAGTTCGTGAAACGGCCTTTCAGCCCCTCCTATGTATCGAACTAGTCCCCGATAATTCCACCGGTACTTACCGCCGTGCGCGCGGACAGCGGAGTCCAATTCGAGATTGGCGTTCCGCCAAGTGCTGTCAAGCCATGAATAGTCCACCTTTGCAGAATAAGGTTGATATACGGGGTCTTCTTTGATTAGATCGATCTTAGTCATCGCATCGCCAAATATGGAAGCCGCATAGCTTGTTATGCCGTTGTGGATGAAACTTGAGAAATCCGCCAGTGTCGCAAATGTCTTTGAACGAAATTGGCCGTTGGGGGCAGGGGTGAGTTCAGCCTTGAAGAGGTTTTGACAGTCAGGGAAATCGATCTCAACATTAATCTGATTTCCTGAATGCTGAATCCTAGGCCGAATCACAGGCAGCGTATCGAATAGAAGCCACGGCGACAACTTAGCAATAATGGGAAGATCGGCAAGGCGGTCAACGATCCAGACGGCAGGCTGGGGCGTGCCGCTAGAAGCGTCAAGAACCCCACATCTATACGCGCATGAGATCGTTTTCCAACCTATTACTGATCCTGGTAAAGGCCAAACGGTTACTTCTTTCAGGTGGAGGATGCAGAACGACAAAATGCTGGCGCCATTGATGACCAGGGGAGTCAACCACGGAACAGGCAGTTGGGTTGCAAGCTGCTGGGGAGCAACTCGAAAATTGAAAAGTAGTCTCTCCTCCAGCACTGCTGTCACACTCCGTGGAAGAAACATAGACGTATCTCCTTCATAAGAACTGACTGTGCATGCCATTCAAGTATGTAATTAGGTACTAGTCAAGAAAAAACCTAAGCCACCCACGGGAGTTAGCAAAAGTCTGGCTAGAGCAGTCAGCTGTTGATGTCTTGATTTTCGGACGGTCGATGAACTCGTCTTGCTATGAAGCTTATTCAACGTGTCGGAAATAGCGTCCGAGGAGCGGATCTGCCGGGCTATTGTTGTTGAGGGTTCTGCGGCTGCTGGGGGATTTGCGGATTCTGCTGCGGGTTTGTCGGATTCTGACCAGGCTGCACCGTGGGATTCTGCCCGGGTTGACCGACAGGTTGACCGATAGGTTGTCCAACCGGCTGGCCACCGAAACCGCCGGTTTGCATGCCGGGCTGGCCCATGCCAAACGTATCCTTGGAGGGATCCCAGATGAACTCGAAGAGACGGTAATTTTTGGCCTTGTCGTAGACCATGATGGATTTCTTGTTGATCTTGCTGCCGACGCCAATGATGTTGCCCCCCATGATCGTGGGCGGGTCGTCGGTGGGAATGGGAGTGTCCGTACCCGGGCCTGTCGACTGATCGGCGGAAACGGCGGGGCCCGTGGTGGCTGTAGGGCTCTGGGAATTCGAAGAATTAGACGTGGAACTTGGAGAGCCCGCCGGCTGCGTTCCAGGTTGGCCCTGAGGATTGTTGAGTGCGCCTACTTGCCCAATTGCCTGCCCCAGCACGGACCCGAAACCACTGTTAGGAGCGCCGGGCCCGGCCATGGACGCAACGGGTGTACCCATCCCCTGGACTTGGCCAAATTGCAGATTCTGCGGCTGGGGCTTCAGACTGCCGATGAGTTGGCCTGCGGGGCCAACATAAATGAGCCTCCACGCACCATCCTGCGCGTTCATGGGGTCCTTGTAAGCCTGGCGCATGAAACGCAGCGAGCCCACTTTGGGCTTGGTCAGGTCATCAACACTCGTGGGAAAGCGTCCCAGTTTCCGGTAATACAGCTTGATGCCGCGCGCATATTGCTTGCCGCGCCAAATCATCTCCTTCTCTTTTTCGCGCTGCCCTTCGGTCTTGATGTTGGGAGCGACCATCGTGGCCATGATCAGCAGCATGGTGGTCATGAAGATCACCATCAGCAGGGCATATCCCTGTTCGCGAGGCCTTCGAGATTTTGCGCGGCTATAGAAGCTCATTACGGTTGACCGGGCGCTGCTTGCTCCTCGAGTGGGGCGGTGCCGATGCGTCCAGTGGCAATCTCTTCAAATTCGAGATTGGCGTTCCCGATTCTGGTAATGCGGAAGCGCTTCAGAAAAACATCACCCTCGCCCGCGATGGAGACTTCCTCGCCGTCGGTGAAGAAGGCGCGGCGAGCGGTGCCGTTGAACCCGCCAAAACCGTAGAATTTTACGTTGGGGGGAAGAGTCAAAGGAGGCGGAGGAGGCGTGGGCGGAGGCACCTTCGGCCCGTAAGACTCATCGGTTTTGACCGGGGCAGGTGCATGCTTTGGAGGCGCTTGTACCGAGCTAAACGGGTTGCGCCCTGACCCTTTATACTCGGCACTTCGGGCACGCGCGATTTGTTCCATGCGAATATGCGGATTCGTAACATCGGTAAGCGGTGGTGGATCTTGCGGATTTGGGCTGGCATCGGCAGTTACCACGCGCTTGTCGCGGAAATTCCATCCCCACACAATGGCCGCCGCCACAATCAATATAAAGAGGACGCCGACTTGTCGTTTCTGCTTCATGCCCCGGCCCGAAAGTACGTCTTGAAATGTAGCCCGACTTTGATGACGTTGGCAGGCCCTTTATTGTCCTTTTGCGGGGCCAGCGCCAAAGATTCTACTTCATAAATATTGGCGGAACGTTGCAGCCCATTCAAGAAAAGAATTACGTTCTTGTAGTCGCCCTCAATTGTCGATTCCATGGCCACTTCGGTCAATCCGCGCGACGGAACGGGCGTTGTCTTGAAGCCGACATCCGGGGCCTTTAGGCCGCTCTTTTTGGCGATGTCCCGCAGTTCAGACAAGACGGAAGAATACCCGGTGCTGGCCGGCAAAAGCATATGTTCGAACTTGTCGCAATCGCGCTGCGTATTCGGCATGTCCTGGCGGATTTGCTCTGCTCTGGCAACGGAAGCTTTCAATTTTTTGACGTAGTCTTCCCGACGAACAAACTCAGGGCCGGTAGTCAGTGGCTGGGATGTGAGTTGGTAACTGTAGGCGGCAAGGGCCAAATCAGCTGCCACCAGGCAAATTACGCCGCCCAGAATGGCCCTTCTGCGAGTTGTGAAATCGCGCGCCATCAAGTTCCCGAATAATAGGTCGATAACTGAACAACCCTTTGGTCGTTGTTAGGACCCACCGTAGCCGGCTCGACGTCACTAATAATCTTCACTTCCGAGAACAGCTTGGAGGTTTCCAGGCCATGAATGAACTGCAGCTTGACGTCATCGCCAGCCGCGCCAAAAGTCAGGGTCAGCTCGACGTGCCCGGAGTCCTGTTTGGGCTCAATGCTGATGATGCGCACACCGCCCGGCAAGAGGCGCTCCAGGTCCATGAACATTTTTGTCCAGTTGAAGCTGCGCACGGCAATGATGCCGTTAATGAAATCGGCGCGAGCTTTGATTTCCGTAACGCTCTTTTGGTTGAAATACCGCTCCAGTTCCTTTCGCCTGGCCTCGTACTCGGAGCGCTCCTCGTTTATTTTTGCCGTGCGCGCAAGCACCTCCGTCGCCGCTTGGCGAACGGAATAGACGTGCCATCCCAGGGCAAGAAAAACGACGGCAGCGACAAAGGCAGCAAGGCTCGCGCCCGCCTGGAATCGCCGGTGCGATTCCAGCGGCTTCGTCGCTAAATTGAGGTGAACTTCCATTCCTGAGTTACTCCTGCGTCTGAAAAAGCTTTCTTAGCTTCGATGCAACATCCAGCCAACCAGTCCATCCAGGTCGCGGTCGGCGAGCTGCCGCGCTTCGTCCTTGATGATTCCTTCCGAATGCGCGGAATTCAATAGGGACTTTACCTCGCAATGAAATTCCCGCTCGAGCGGCTCGGAAAACTCACCGAGCCTTATGCCCAGCCCGGCAATACGCACCGAGGAAATCCCTTCATTCCAGGTGTCCTGGTAATAGGCCGCGACCGGAAAAATCTCTTCGAGAAGCATCTGCGGAGTAAGGCTTGCTCCGTGTGCGGGAAGCTCCGTGCAACGATAACCGCACAGCAAGCCGGAGCGCACAATGGCGGTGGTCAGAGCAGAGCCCGAAATGCGAGCCATTAAAACGGGCCTAGTACCATCGAGCAGTGAAAGGGCGGCAAGCGAAGAGCTCAGGACCACTCCCGGCTGCAGCCCGACTCCCTCAGCAAGCGATTCGTATTCCCGGATAATGCGCTGTCTCGCCAGCGCCGTCACAACATCCACGCCGGCATCGCGAGGCGCCTGCCGGAAATAAGAGATGATTGTTTCGTCGGCCTCGAAGGGCACGCTCTTCTTCAGTTTCCATCGCAACAAAGGGATCGCTTCTTCGGAGGAACGGGGGAAATCCTCGAAGTGTTGCACAAAAACGCGGATCACCGGATCGGGAAGAATCAAGGCGACATCCTCGGGCTTCGTACGGACCCGGTCGCAAGCCTTGGCCACCGCGTTCTTTGCCGCTCCCGAATTCACCAGGTTGGTCTCCACCGCGGATGGGACCACTGCTCCCGGCGGAAACAGTTCGATTGCAAAGGCATCCGGCGCACCTGAACGTCCCCATCTCGCCACGGCAACCCGGTCCGCGCCAATCTCCATCGCCACCGGAGGATGCGGTATGGCGTCCAGCCAGCGGGACACGCGGCGAGCAAGCCCGCTCTTATAAATGCCCTCACGAATTGCCGTAGCGCTACTCAACGAAGGTCACCTTGTTAATCTCTTTGATGGTGGTCATGCCGGCTTTTATCTTCGCCAATCCGCTTTCGCGCAACGTGGCCATTCCTTCTTCGCGCGCGGCTCGCTTGATTTCCGAAGTCGGGCGGCGGTCCACAATCATTTCCCGGATGCGGTCGGTCAGATCCATTAGCTCGCATATCGCCGTCCGTCCGTGGTACCCGGTGCCTGAGCACTCCAAACATCCAACGCCTTCGAGCAGAACCTCGTTCCCCCAGACAGCCGCATCGAGCCCCAACTCCTTCAATTCCTCGGACGTGTATTTCCTAGGCCGCTTACAGCTCGGACAGATGACACGCACCAGGCGTTGCGCAAGAATGCAGTTCAGGGCGGAAACAAAGTTGTAAGGTTCGACGCCCATGTTCACGAAGCGGCCAATCACGTCCGTCACGTTATTGGCGTGAACCGTCGTAAAAACCAGGTGGCCGGTAAGCGCCGACTGAATGGCGATTTGCGCCGTCTCCTGGTCGCGGATTTCGCCCACCATGATTTTGTCGGGGTCGTGCCGCAGGATAGAACGCAAGCCTCGGGCAAATGTAAGACCCTTCTTCTCATTCACGGGAATTTGCGTGATGCCGCGCACTTGGTATTCGACAGGGTCCTCAATCGTGATGAACTTGTCGTCGTCGCTTTTGATTTCGTTGATGGCGGCATACAGCGTGGTGGTCTTGCCGGAACCCGTTGGCCCAGTGACCAGGACCATGCCGTACGGTTCATGAATGTAACGGCGGAAACGGTGGAGTTCTTCCGCGGAGAAACCGATGACGTCCAAAGTCAAATTCGCAAATTTCTCAGAAAGCGTTTCTTTGTCGAGCACGCGCAAAACCGCGTCTTCGCCATGACTCGCGGGCATAATTGAAACGCGCAAGTCGATGAAACGCCCTTTGTACTTCACGCGGAAACGTCCGTCCTGCGGAACGCGACGTTCGGCAATGTCTAATTCGCTCAAAACTTTAATGCGCGAGAGCACCGAGGAGTGATGTTCCTTGGCGATGGGCTGCATGGCGTGCTGCAGGACGCCGTCAATGCGGTACTTCACGGCCACTTCTGTGTCGCGCGCTTCGATGTGAATGTCGCTTGCGCGCCGTTCGAGGGCAGTAAAGATGATGGTTTCCACCAGGCGAACGACGGGGCTGGCCGTGCTGTCCCGCGTCAGGCGATCGCCGGAGATCGTC
>Ga0209166_10001288_pt1 | contig 21489 bp, 23 predicted proteins | sample Coa_R1_3_FD_187151 | JGI IMG/M metagenome (GOLD analysis project Ga0209166, IMG submission 187151) | Surface soil microbial communities from Centralia Pennsylvania, which are recovering from an underground coalmine fire - Coalmine... | ecosystem: Environmental > Terrestrial > Soil >... | reverse complement strand
CGCGGGCGAGGGCTACGCCGCCGGCTACTACGACTACATCTGGGCCGACACCCTCACCGCCGACGCCGCCGAGGCCTTCGCCGACGCGCCGGGCGGCTTCTACGACAAGGACGCCGCGCGGCGGCTGCACGACGACATCATGAGCGTCGGCGACACCATCGACGCGGGCGTGGCCTTCCGCCGCTTCCGCGGCCGCGACGTCACCATCGACGCCCTGATGCGCGACCGAGGCTTCCCGGCTCCCGCGAAGGCCTGAGCCGCCAGGGCGCGGCCAAAGAAAACCCTCCTTCCCGCGTGGGAAGGAGGGTTTCCTCGATCGTCAGCAGACTGAGTTATTCAGCCGCTTGCTTGGGCGTGTAGCCGAGGACGGCCTTGACCTCGAGGTATTCGGCGAAGCCGTGGTCGCCCCACTCGCGGCCGTTGCCGCTCATCTTGTAGCCGCCGAACGGGGCCATCATGTCGCCGCCGCCGCCGTTGATCGACACCTGGCCGGCGCGCAGCTTGGAGGCCACTTCGCGGACCTTGGCCATGTCGGTCCCCGAGATATAGGCCGCCAGGCCGTACTCGGTGTCGTTGCCGACCTTCACCGCCTCGTCGACGCTCTCGTAGCCGAGGATGGAGACCACCGGGCCGAAGATCTCTTCCTTGGCCACCGTCATGTCGTTGGTGACATTGGCGAACACCGTCGGCTTGACATAGAACCCCTTATCGAGGCCTTCGGGCCGCCCGGTGCCGCCGGTGACCAGGGTCGCGCCCTCGTCGATCCCCGCCTTGATCAGGCGCTGGATCTTTTCCCACTGGGTCTTGTTGACGACCGGGCCGATCTGGGCGTTGCCGTTGGGATCACCCACGGTCGTGGACTCCGCGGCTTCCTTGGCGATGACGATCGCCTCGCCCATCTTGGCGGACGGCACCAGCATGCGCGTGGGGGCGTTGCAGGACTGGCCGGAGTTCTGCATCACGTGCTTGACCCCGCCGCTCACCGCGGTCTGCATGTCCGCGTCCGGCAGGATGATGTTGGGGCTCTTGCCGCCCAGCTCCTGGGCCACGCGCTTGACCGTGGTCGCCGCCGCCCTGGCCACCTCGACGCCGGCCCGGGTCGAACCGGTGAAGGAGACCATGTCGATCCCGGGATGGCTGGAGATGGCCGCGCCGACTTCGGCGCCCAGGCCGTTGACGAGGTTGAAGACACCGGCGGGCACGCCGGCGGCCTGCATCACCTCGGCCCAGATGATGGCCGAGAACGGGGATTCCTCGGACGGCTTGAGCACCATGGTGCAGCCGGTGGCGAGCGCCGGGATCACCTTGCAGGCGATCTGGTTGATCGGCCAGTTCCACGGCGTGATCATCCCGCAGACGCCGATCGGCTCCTTCACGAGATGGGTCGGGCCACGGTCTTCCTCGAACTGGAAGGTCTTGAGCACCTGGATGCCGGTCGCGATGTGGGCGATGCCGATCGGCGCCTGGGCGCGCTGGGCGAGGCTGGCGGGGGCGCCCATTTCCTCGGTGATCGCCTTGGCGATGTCGCCGAAGCGCTTCTGGTATTCGGCCTGGATGCGCTCGAGCAGATCGATGCGCTCTTCCCGGCTGGTCTGCGAAAAGGTCTCGAACGCCTTGCGCGCGGCGGCGACCGCCTTGTCCACGTCGGCGGCCGAACCGGCCGAGATGCGGCCACAGACTTCCTCGGTGGCGGGGTTGATGACGTCGAGGCTCTTGGGGGTGACCGGATCGACCCACTGGCCGTCGATGTAGAATTTCATGTATTCGCGCATGCGGATCTCCCTGGCGCTTCGGACGTGGCGTTTGGCGGACCCCCGCTGTACCACTCGGGGTCTCTTCCGCAGGCTATATGAGTGATCGCGGTGGATCGGGGAAGGGCCCTTGCGCATGGCCGTCTGCAATTCCCTCACCGGCCGGGCGGCTTGCGGCGCTTCACCGCCCCGGCTAAAGGGGCGCATCGACCTTGGCATTGAACGATCGGAGCGCCCATGAGCCTGCCCGCCGTCGGGATCATCCTGCTCTTCGTGGTCGTCTTCGGTATCCTGAACCGGATCGAGTTCGGCCGTTTCGACTGACACCGCCGTGGAGGATCGGGGCTGGGCCCTGGTCACCGGAGCCGCGCGCCGCCTCGGACGGACCCTCGCGCAGTGCATCGCCGAAGCAGGCTTTGACGTCATGGCGCACGCGCGTAGCGCCGCCGACGCCGAGGGCGTCGCGGCCGAGGTGCGCGCCCTGGGTCGTCGGACTCAGACGTGCGGCGGCGACCTCTCCGACCCGCTGACGCCGCGCCGGTTGATTGACGCCTGCCCGGCCCCGCCCACCCTGCTCGTCAATTGCGCCTCGGTGTTCGAGCCGGACGAGATCGGCGCCCTCGACGTCGCCCGCCTCGACACCGCCTATGCCGTCAACCTGCGGGCGCCGGTGCTGCTGGCGCAGGCCTTCGCCGAAGCGTTGCCGACGGGCCGGCGCGGCCTGATCGTCAACATCCTCGACCAGCGCGTGTGGCGGCTGAACCCCCTGTTCTTCAGCTACACCGTGACCAAGGCCGCCCTGTGGACGGCGACCCAGACCCTCGCCCAGGCCCTGGCGCCGCGCATCCGGGTCAATGGCGTGGGTCCCGGCCCGACCTTGCAATCGGCGCACCAGACGCCCGAGACCTTCGCGGCCGAGGCCGCCGCCATCCCGCTGGGAGAACCGGTCGACCCGCGGGAAATCGGGCGCGCGGTCACCTACCTCATCGATGCGCATTCGGTCACCGGCCTTATGATCGCCGTCGACGGCGGTCAGCACCTGGCATGGCGGACACCCGATGTCGTCGGTGAATGAGTCCCGCGCGAGAGCGGCGCGGTTCGTGTCCGCCAAGGTCTTCGTCCGCGGCCTGACCGTAGACGCCGAGATCGGCGTCTACGCCCACGAGCGGGGCCGGCGGCAGCCGCTGATCGTGGATGTCGAACTGGATGTCGCCCCGGGCGGGTGGCGCACGATCGGGGAGACGGTGAACTACGAGCGGATCGTCGGCCACGCCCGGACCTTGGCCGACGGCGGCCACATCCTGCTCGTGGAGACCTTCGCCTGGCGCCTGGCGCGGGCCTGCCTCGCCGAGCCCTGCGCCCTGCGCGTCCGGGTGCGGGTGGAGAAACCGCACGCCCTGGCGCCGCAGGCGCAGGCGGCCGGGGTGGAGATTATCGTGGAGCGGGACTAGGCTGCGCGCAAAGAACAGGAAGGTCGCCGATGACCCAGTCCCTGGAGCCGCCGCCCCCGCCGTCGACGCCGTCACCGCTCGTCGACGAGCGACAGATGGCGCTGATCATCTATATCCTTTTCCTGGCCCCGCTGGGCGGCCTCACCCATCTCATCGGGGTGATCATGGCCTATGTCGCCCGCGACAGCGCCCCGGCCTGGCTGCAATCCCACTACACCTATCTGATCCGCACGTTCTGGATGGGGCTGCTCTATTTCGCCGTCGCGCTGGTGCTGTGCGTGGTGCTCATCGGCATCCCGCTGCTGATGCTGGCGTTCCTGTGGTTCATCGTGCGCTGCGCGGTGGGTCTGATGCGCCTGTTCCGCAGCGAGCCGATTGCGCATCCCGAGACGTGGACGATCTGAAGGAGGCGTCAGCCCTGCCGCCGGACGAACCGCGCATAGTCGTCCATCAGCGCGAGCGAGATATTGCCGGGACGGAAGCGGTACTCGCCCACCTGAGCGACGGGCGTCACCTCGGCGGCGGTGCCGACGATGAAGCATTCCGAGAATGTCGAGAGCTCCTCGGGCAGGATGTGCCGCTGCACGATCTCGAAGCCCTTGGTCCTGGCCAGGTCGATCACCGACCGACGGGTGATGCCATCGAGAAAACAGTCGGGATGGGGCGTGTGCAGGACGCCATCGCGAACGAAGAACACGTTGGCCCCGGTGGCCTCGGCGACGTAGCCGCGCCAGTCGAGCATCATGGCGTCCGCGTAGCCTTCCCTTTCGGCGGCGTGCTTGGAGATGGTGCAGATCATGTACAGCCCCGCCGCCTTGGACGCGGTGGGGGCGGTCTCCGGCGAGGGCCGGCGGTACTTGGCCCACGCCAGGGCGATCCCCTTGGCCTTTTCCTCCGGGTTGAAGTAGCTCGGCCAGTCCCAGACGGCGATCGCCACGTGGATCCGGGTGTCCTGCGCCGAAACGCCGATCGTTTCGGAGCCGCGCCAGGCGATCGGGCGCACGTAGCAATCGTCCAGGCCGTTGCGGGCGCACGTCTCGTTGCACGCCTCATCGATCTGAGCCATCGTGAAGGGTATCGAGAAGTCGAGGATCTCGGCCGATCGGAACAGACGCTCGGTGTGCTCGCGCAGCTTGAAGATCTCGCCCCCGTACATGCGCTCGCCCTCGAACACCGCCGAAGCGTAGTGGAGGCCGTGTGTGAGGACGTGCACCTTAGCCTCGCGCCAGGGTGTGAACTGGCCATCGAACCAGATCCAGCCGTCACGATCATCGTAGGGAACCAATGACATTGGGCCGCAAACCCCCTTCCGCCGAAAGCCGTGGGTTAGACGGCGCCCGGCGCCGCTCGTCAAACGAATTGGCGCGCCGATGAGCGTCGTCGACGCCGATCGTCGCCACCTGCTGGTAGTCGACGACGACAACCGCATTCGCGATCTGCTCAAGGAGTATCTGACGCGCAAGGGGTTTCGCGTCAGCACGGCGCCGGACGCCGCGGGCGCCCGCCGCCTGCTTGCGGCCCTCTGCTTCGACCTGCTGATCGTCGATGTGATGATGCCCGGCGAGGACGGCTTCTCGCTCACGCGGTGGCTGCGGGGGCGCGCTGGCGAAGCCGGTGGCGCGCCGGTCCTCATCCTCACCGCCAGAGGCCAGCCCGACGACCGCATCGAGGGCCTCAGACTGGGCGCCGACGACTACCTGGCCAAGCCCTTCGATCCGGAAGAGCTGGTGCTGCGGGTGGAGGCGATCCTGCGCCGCGCCGCCCAGGCCCCGCCCGTGGCGCGGCAGGTGAAGCTCGGCCACTGCGTCTTCGACACCGTCCGTGGCGAGCTCTACGCGGACGGGACGGCCGTGCGGCTGACCGAAAGCGAGGCGCATCTGCTGAGGGTCCTGGCCAGGGCCGCCCACGCCGCGGTCGATCGCCTCGACCTCGTCGGCGCCAACACCGACGCCGGCGGGCGGGCGGTGGATATCCAGGTCACCCGGCTACGCCGCAAGATCGAAGCCGACCCGGCCAACCCGCGGTATCTCCGAACCGTCCGGGGGCGGGGCTATATGCTCACGCCAGATTGATGAGTTCGGCCTGATGCGCCTGCCCAGGCCCTGGCCGCGGCTGTTCTGGCGTTGGCTGAAGCGCCTGACGCCGACCTCCCTGTTCGGCCGCAGCCTGCTGATCATCGTCCTGCCCGTGGCCCTGATGCAGATCGCGGTCACCTATGTCTTCTTCGACGCCCACTGGCAGACGGTAAACAGCCATCTCACCGAGGGCCTGGCGGGGGATGTGGCGCTGATCCTGCAGACCTACGAGGAGGACCCGAGCCCGGCGAGCCTGACGCGGCTGGAAGACCGCGCCCAGGCCAACCTGGACCTGTCGATCATGTTCCAGGATGGCGGGGTGCTGCCGCGCGGCCGCCGCCCGTTGCTGTTCGTCTCCGTGGACCGATCCCTGCGAAAGGCCCTGGCCGACCGGATCGACGTCCCGTTCTGGTTCGACACCGGCCGCTATCCCGCCTACGTCGACGTGCGCGTGAAGGTTCCCGGCGGCGTCCTGCGCATCATCGCGCCTAAGGACAGGGTGTTCGCCACCCGCGGCCACATCTTCATCTTCTGGCTGACGGCCGCCACGGTGCTGCTGACGGCGGTTTCGATCGTGTTCATCCGCAACCAGGTGCGGGCGATCGAACGCCTGGCCTATGCCGCCGACGCCTTCGGCCGCGGGGCCGACGTCGCCTTTCGTCCCCACGGTGCGCGCGAGGTGCGGCAGGCCGCCCGCGCCTTCCTGGCCATGAAGGCGCGGATCCAGCGGCATGTGGATCAGCGCACCATCCTGCTCGCCGCCGTCAGCCACGACCTGCGTACGCCGCTCACCCGGCTGAAGCTCGAGCTGGCCCTCTCGCCGCCGGGCGCCCGCATCGAGGCGATGAAGGCGGACCTGGCCGAGATGGAGCACATGATCGACGAATACCTCGCCTTCGCCCGCGGCGAGGGCGGCGAGGACGTGGAGACCGTGCGCGTCGTCGACATCATCGACGACGTGCGCGACGGCGCCGCGCGCTCCGGCGTGGGCGTGGTCGTCGACGCCGCGCCCGACGTTCTGGCGCATGTGCGACCGGGCGCCCTCAAGCGCGCCCTGACCAATCTGGTGAGCAACGCCGTCGGCCACGGCGGCAGGGTGGAGATCACGGCCCGCAACACCGTCTCGGGCGGGGTCGAGATTCATGTCGACGACGACGGGCCGGGGATTACGCCCGATCGCTACGACGACGCCTTCGCGCCGTTCAGCCGCCTCGACGCCGCCCGCAGCCCCAACACCAAGGGCGTCGGCCTGGGACTGGCGATCGCGCGCGATGTCGCGCGAGGGCATGGCGGAGACGTGACCCTGGGCGTCTCTCCGCTCGGCGGCCTGCGGGCCACGGTGAGTCTTCCGTAGTCAGAAACCCGCGCCGATCCGGGCCAGGCGGGAGCGCATCTGCTTCAGCCGTTGGTCGATCTCGGCCATGGTCCGGTTGAGCGCGCCTTCGTCGTCGCGCCAGACCTGCGCAACCCGCGCCCAGACCAGCGTCATGGCCAGGACACGCGGCGGCGTCGCCTCCACCCCCGCGGCCTCGAGGATGGCCCGGGCGGTGCGCGGGAAATGTGGGGCGAGGACGAGGGCCGAGGCGTCGCGCGCGATCGCGATCAGGGCCGTGCGATCCGGCTGCATGGCTTCGATGCGGGCCATGGTGGCGTCGAAGAGGCGGTCGTGGGGGTCGTCGGAGGGGGTTTCGGCAGTGGCCAGCGCGGCGGCGTCCTGGCGCCGGGCGAGGTGGGCGAGAAACGCTTCCTTGCTGGCGGCCGCGGCATAGAGTTCGGCCAGCGTCACGCCGGCGCGCGCGGCGACATCGCGCAGCGTGATCTGACGCCAGGGTCGTTCGGCGGCCAGGGCCAGAAGCGCGGCGCAACCGGCGTCCCGGGTCCCGTCGAGCGGCGCCGTCATCAGGATCCCAGCTCCCGCGAGCGGGCCGCGGCCGCCCGAACGGCGCGTGTCACCAAGTCGCCCAGGGCTCCGTCCCCGGTCAGAATGCGCAGCGCCGCCTCGGTCGTTCCGCCCGGCGAGGTCACCTGCCGGCGCAGATCCCCGGCCTCCGCCCCCGTCGCCTCCATCAGGGCCGCCGCGCCGACGAGAGCCGACCGGGCCAGTTGGCGCGCCGTCTCCGGGGCCAGGCCGGCGTCGACCGCGGCGGCTTCCAGCGCCTCGAGCAGAGCGTAGAAGTAGGCCGGCGCCGAGCCGGACGCGGCGGTCGCCGCGTGCATCTGCGATTCCTCCGCCAGGTCCGCCACCACGCCCAGCGGCTCGAACAGGCGATGGGCCACCTCCCGCCCCCGGGCGTCGGCGGTCCACACGCTGGCCGCCCCCTTCAGCGCCGCGGCGGAGGTGGTGGGCATCACCCGCACGATCGGCCTGCCGGGAAAGGCCTCGGAAAGATCGCGCGTCGCCACGCCAGCCATGATCGAGATGATCACCGCGTCCCGGGCCAGGTGAGGGGCGACCTCGCGGGCCATGGCGCGCCAGGCCTGAGGCTTGACGGCGAGGAGCACGGTTCGCGCCTTGGCGAGGCCGGTCGCCGGTCCGTTGAGGCTGGCGCCGTCGCGCGCGGCGTTCTGGGCCGCTTCCCCCGGTGCGGGGTCGCGCAGAATCAGCTCCGCCGCCGACACCGCGCCGGCGCGGCGCCAGCCTATGATGAGGGCGCCCCCCATAAGGCCGGCTCCCACCATCAACACCGGAGTCAGGGGCGCGGGCATGCGCTCGGCGCCTAGGGCAGGCTGACGTGGGGCGAAATCGCCTCGCGCGGGTTCCGAGCGGACGTCATCGGGCCTAGGCGTGACCCATGGTTTCGAACATGCACGCCGCCATCGCTTCCTCGGGCGACTTGCCGCCGTTGATCAGGAAGTCGAAGGCCGGATAGAAGCGGTCCGCGGCCTCCATGGCCGCGTCGATCATCGAGGCGGTCTGCGCCATGCTGGGCCGCTCGCCATCCGGCAGGGACAGGGCGTGGCGGAAGACGATTTCGCCATCGTCGGCCCATACCTCGAAATGGCCGAGCCAGACACGCTGGTTGATCAGGTTGATCAGGCTGTGGGCGGCCTCGCGCAACGCCTTGCCGGCCTTGAGATCGACCGACAGGCAGAGCTGAAGACAATCCGCCTCCGGCCGCCAGGCGAACCACAGCTCGAAGTCCCTCCAGTCGCCGGTGAGGGCGAAGGCGAGGTCACCGTCGTCCGTGCGGTCGAACGAGAGGTTCTCGGCGGCGAGGACGCGCTCGACCACATCCAAGGGATCGAGGGCGATGAGGGTGTCGTCTTCTTCTGGTCTAGGAATGTCCATGGGGCCGTCTGGCGTCCTTTGGGCTCGCGGGAGCTCCCGCGGGGGTGGAACACTGGCGAACAGGCGTCAGGCTAGTCTGCTTCGCGCCGCGCGTCTCGCGCAGATATAGGAAGTCAGATCCTCTGGCCGCTTTCGAGGGCGTCGATCCGCGCCCGCAACGCCGCGACTTCCGCCTTCAGCGCCTCGAACTCCTCGCGCCTGATCAGGTCGAGATCGGCGGCCCATTTGTCGGATTGGGCGCGAAAAGCGGTCCGGGCTTCCTCGCCGGCGGCCTGGGCGATGCCCACGGCGGCCTGCGTCAGCTTGGCCATCTCATCCAGGAAGGGATTCTGAGTCTGCATGGGCCTTCTCTAGCGCAAAGTGGCCGCCGATGCGAAGGGTGTCGACTCCAGCCGCCGATCACCCCTCCCCCCGCGGGCGCCGATCGCGCTACACAGGCGGCCATGGCCCTGCCCTTCCCCGACATCCCGCGCGAACTCTTCAGCCTGCCGGCCGTCAAGGTCGGCGGCCTTACGCTCGGTCCGTTCGCGGTGCGCTGGTACGCCCTGGCCTACATCGCCGGCATCCTCCTGGGCTGGCGCTACGCCGTCCGCCTGGTGCGCAACACCGGGCTCTGGGGACCGGCCGGGCCGCCGGCGCGCGATGTCCAGATCGACGACCTGATCCTTTGGATCACCCTCGGCGTCATCCTGGGCGGGCGGCTGGGCTACTTGCTGTTCTATATGCTCCCGCTGGCCTCGGGCCGGGAGACCCTGCTGCACGATCCCGTCGAGATCGTCCGCCTCTGGCACGGCGGGATGAGCTTCCATGGCGGCGCGATCGGCGTGGCCATCGCTCTGGTCGCCTTCGCCCGCGCCCAGCGCCTTTCCGTCCTGGGCCTGGCGGACATCTCGGCGGCCTGCGTTCCCATCGGCCTCCTCTTTGGCCGGATCGCCAACTTCATCAATGGCGAGTTGTGGGGCCGGGCCACGAACCTGCCCTGGGGAATGGTGTTCTGCGGACGGCACATCGAAGCCAACGCCGACGGCAGCTGCGTCGCCGGCCTGCAGGCGCGGCATCCCAGCCAGCTCTACGAGGCGACGCTGGAAGGCCTAGCCCTATTCCTGATCCTGCGCGTGGCGACCCACCGCTTCCACTGCCTCTCCCGCCCGGGGCAGGTCACCGGACTTTTCCTGATGTTCTACGGCCTGTTCCGTATTGCCCTCGAAAACGTCCGTATGCCCGACGCCGGCCTCCGGGATCTCCCGTTCGGCCTGACCGTCGGCATCATGCTGTCCGTCCCCATGGTCCTGGCCGGCGCGTTCCTGATCTGGCGAGGCTCCCGGATCCCGACCCAGCCCGGCGCCCGTGACCCTGCTTGACCGGGTCAGGGCGCTGATCGCCCGCGAAGGCCCCCTTCCCATCGCCCGTTACATGGAGATCTGCCTCCACGACCCCGAGCTGGGCTACTACGCCGTCCACCCCCGCCTGGGCGAGGCGGGGGATTTCATCACCGCCCCCCTGGTCTCGCAGATGTTCGGCGAGCTCCTCGGATTGTGGGCGGCCGAGGTCTGGTCCCGGCTGGGACGGCCGGGTCGCTTGCGGTTCGTGGAGCTCGGCCCGGGCCATGGGACGATGATCAGCGATGCGCTGCGGGCGGCGAGGCGCGCCCCCGGCTTCATCGAAGCGTGTGAGGTGTGGCTGGTGGAGACCAGCGCGCCGCTGCGCCAACGCCAGGCCGCGGCCCTCGAGGGAGCGATCGACCCGGTGTGGACAGACCAGCTGGAGGATGTGCCCGCCGATGCGCCGGTGATCCTGCTGGCCAACGAGTTCCTCGATTGCCTGCCCATCTGCCAGGCCGTCCGCGCCGAGACCGGATGGCGCGAGCGCCGGGTGGGCCTGGACGCCGGCGGCCGTCTGGTCTTCGCCGCCGGGGAACCCGTCGCACCGCCGGCAGGCGGGGCCGGCGCTCCGCTTGGAACGGTCGCGGAGTGGTCGGACGCCTTGATCAGCGTCGGGGCGGCGGTCGGCGCCCTGATCGCGCGCGCCGGGGGCGCGGCCCTGTTCGTCGACTACGGGCGCGACAGGCCCGGGCCGGGGGACACGCTGCAGGCCCTGCGCGGCCACCGCAAGGAGAGCCCCCTGGCCCATCCCGGCCGAGCCGACCTGACAGCCCATGTGGACTTCCCCGCCTTCCTGGCGGCGGCGAGCGCCGCCGGAGCGGCGGTCGGACCGATCCGGACGCAGGCCGCGTTCCTGAGCGACCTCGGCGTGCGCGTCCGTGCGGCCGCCCTGGCGGCGTCCCGGCCGGACCGCGCGGAAACCCTGGAGCGGCAGCTGGAAAGGCTGATCGGGCCGGACCAGATGGGGGAGCTGTTCAAGGTCGCGGTCGTCCGCCAGCCCGGCCTCGTCGCGCCGGGATTCGAGACGGCGGCGTGAGCGCCGTTCCGCCCACCCTGCGCTCGCCGCTCCTGGCGGCCGTGCAAGGCGTGAGCCACGCCTTCTTCACCCGCCGGGGCGGTGTGTCGCGTGGCGTGTACGCGAGCCTGAACGTCGGCCTGGGTTCCGGCGATGACCCGAAGGCCGTGCGCGAGAACCGCCGGCGCGCGGCGTCGGCGCTCGGCGCAAGCCCCGAAGCCCTCACCACCTGCTACCAGGTCCACTCCGCTACGGTGAGGATCGCCGACGCGGCCTGGGTTTCCGACCGCCCGGAGGGAGATGCAGTGGTGACGGCGCGCGAGGGCCTGATCTGCGGCGCCCTGGCCGCCGACTGCGCGCCGGTGCTGATCGCCGACGGCCCGGCCCGGATCGTGGCCGCCGTCCACGCCGGCTGGCGCGGGGCCCTGGCGGGCGTGGTGGAGGCGACGGTGTCGGCCATGGTCGAGCGCGGCGGGGCGCCGGGCCGAATGGTCGCCGCGGTGGGTCCCTGCATCGCCCAGCCGTCCTACGAGGTCGGCGTCGACTTCATGGCGCGGTTCATCGACCGGAGCGCCGGCTATCGGCGGTTCTTTGCGCCTGGCGCCACCGCGGACAAACGGCAGTTCGACCTGCCGGGGTTCGTCCTTAGCCGCCTCGCCGCCGCCGGGGTCGGCGCGAGCGAGTGGATCGGCCGCGACACCTGCGCCGAAGAGGACGACTTCTTTTCCAACCGCCGCGCTTTTCACCGGGGAGAGAGCGACTACGGCCGCCTCCTGTCCGGCGTCAGGCTCACAGGGGGCTCGTAGGTCCTGGGGGTTTGACCGTGGGCGGAGCGCTGATAAAGGCTCGGCCCGTCGCGGCGCGCCCAGAGACTCGCGGCATGGGGATGTCCATGAAGCTCCTGGCCGGCAACTCGAACAGGCCGCTCGCCGAGGCCATCGCGGCGTCACTCGATATCCCGCTCACCAAGGCCCAGGTGAAACGCTTTGCGGACAACGAGGCGTGGGTGGTGATCGAGGAGAACGTCCGCGGCGAGGACGTGTTCGTGATCCAGTCCACCAGCCATCCGGCCAACGACAACCTGATGGAGCTGCTGGTGTGCATCGATGCGCTCAAGCGGGCGTCGGCGCGGCGGATCACGGCGGTGACCCCCTACTTCGGCTACGCCCGGCAGGATCGCAAGACGGGCGGGCGCACGCCCATCTCCGCCAAGCTGGTGGCCAACCTGATCACCCGCGCCGGGGCCGACCGCCTCCTGACCATCGACCTGCACTCGGGCCAGATTCAGGGTTTCTTCGACATCCCCACCGACAACCTGCAGGCGGCGCCCCTGATGGCCGCCGACATCCAGGTCCACTACGGCAAGACCGACGAGATGATGATCGTTTCGCCGGACGCGGGCGGCGTGGTGCGAGCCCTCACCCTGGCCAGCCGGCTGAACGCAGGCCTGGCGATCGTCGACAAGCGCCGCAAGGGGCCGGGGCAGTCGGAGGTGGCCAACATCATCGGCGACGTCGCCGGCCGCCGCCTCATCATATTCGACGACATCACCGATTCGGCGACCACCCTGTGCAGCGCCGCCCAGTCCCTCATGGAAGCCGGCGCAGCCGAGGTGTCGGCCTACATCACCCACGGCGTCCTGTCCGGCGCGGCCATCGATCGCGTGAACGCCTCGGTGCTCAAGGAGCTCGTGGTGACCGACTCCATCCAGACCGATGGCCGGCTCGACGCGGCCGACGGCCGCACCCGCGTCGTCAGCTGCGCAGCCCTGCTGGGCGAGGCGATACGGCGGATCGCCAACGAGGAATCGGTCTCCAAGCTGTTCGACTGATCTGCCGTCCCGCCAGGGGACTGGCGGCCCGGTCACAATAACGCCAATCGGATCGAGCATCCATCGGAGGTCCCCAGAACCTTCCGAGACGCTCCCGGCATGCGAATATCCAACCCCACGCGCGCGCTGTTTCTGCTCGCGGCCATCGGCGTGATCGTGGGCCTGCCCGCGGCGGACAGCCTCGCGCGATCGCGAAAGCCCCCGGAAGCGCCGCCGCCCCCTCCCCCGCCGCCCCCGCCCGGCCCCGTGGGCCTCCCGGATCGGATGATCCAGGACGCCGCCGCCTACGACAGCTACATGCGGCGGACCACCACGATCTCCCCGGCCTTCACCGACGCGTCCTCGGTGTCCCAGGCGATGGGCTACACCCGGGCCTACGCGCCAAAGTCCCTGGTCCGGGGCGCGGTGGCCTACGCCGCCATCGCAGCGTTGCAGGACCCGGACTTCGTCGCCGCTGTGCGGGAGGCCGGCAACACCCCCGAGCACCGCAGGGACATGGTGGGGTACATCCTCGCCAACGCGGCCTATGTTCAATACTTCAAGGACTCCAACGTGGCCGCCGGCCTCGCGAAGGAGGCGCTGGCTCCGCGTGCGCTTCGTCTGCACGACGTTGGCAAGGCGGTTCACCAGGCGGCCTATGACATCCAGCGCCAGGGCTGGTCGAAGATCGAGGTGGCCGACCTCAACGGCCGGCTGGCGGCCGCCGAGGCGGCTTCCACCGGAGAGATGGCCTCCGATCCCGAGGTTCTGGCCCAGGCGAAGCAGTCGGCCGGGGGCGCGGCCGCCCTGCCGACCGCCGCCCCGCGGCTATCGCCCCCCTATACGCCGATGGTGGCTCACGCGCTGCAACTGGCGGCGATCGCCGCACTGGGGGAAGCCCGCGACGACGAGGTCGATCAGCTGACGAGTCTCACCGTGGACAACGACACCGCGGCCTGCCTCGGCGCAGCCAAGCGGAACTTCCATCAGTGCCTGGCGGTCGCCAAGCCGGAGTACGAGGACATCTTCTGCATCGGACAGCATGGGCTGCAGGATACGGGCGCCTGCCTCGCCACGGCCGCCGGCGCCGAGCTGCCGCCGGAACCGCCGCCGCCCCCGCCGGTGTTCCATCCCAAGCCGACCGTCCACCACGCGCGGCGTCACCGGGCCTAGCCAAGAAGCCGTTGCGCGGGCGCGCCGAGGCGTGTATCTACGCGCACCTTTTTCCAGGGGCCCGACGGGGCCTCAGACCCTGTCGCCGCGCGCAGAACACCCTCGGGTTGGGGCTGGGCGCGGCGTCTCCTTTTGAGGCGTGGCCATGGCCGACGAGATCATCCTGAACGTGCAAGTCCGCGACCGCGTGGGCACCGGCGGCGCTCGCGCGGCCCGCAGCGCCGGCATGGTTCCCGGAATCCTCTACGGCGCCGACAAGGCGCCGGTGCCGATCGCGGTGAGGTCCGGCGAGTTCCGCAAGGCGCTGCACACCGGCAAGCTGCTCGGACACCTGGTCACGCTGAAGTACGGCGAGGAGTTGCAGTCGGTCATCGCCAAGGACGTGCAGTTCGACCCGGTGAGGGATGAGCCGGTGCATTTCGACCTGTTCCGCGTCGACGCCCACGCCTCCATCCGGATCGCCGTTCCGGTGCACTTCCAGAACCAGGACCTCTCGCCCGGATTGAAGCGCGGGGGGGCCCTGACGGTGGGCCTGCATGAGATCGAGGTGATGGCGCCGGCCGATTCCATCCCAGAGGAGATCATGGTGGACCTGACGGGCCTGGACATCGGCGCGACCGTCCGCGCCACCGATCTCACTCTCCCGGCAGGGGTCCAGGTCCACACGCACCATCGCGACGCCATCGTCGCCTCGATCAGCACCTCTTCGGCCATGCAGGAAGAAGCCGCGACGGAAGAAACGACCGAGGCCGAGGCCACCTGACCGGAGGCGCAACGGTCGCCCTGCCCGCCGGCGCGCCATGCTGATCCTCGCCGGCCTCGGCAATCCGGGCCCGCAGTATGCGGGCAACCGGCACAATTTCGGAGCCATGGCGATGGACGCCATCGGCGATCGATGGCGCTTTGGCGTGGAGCGCAAGCGCTTCTCGAGCCTGGCGAGGGAGGGGGAGATTCCCGTGCCGCAAGGCGCGGCGGCCGCAGGTCCGGTCCGCACCCTGATTCTCAAGCCGCAGACCTTCTACAACGAAAGCGGCCGGGCCATCGGCGAGGCGATGAAGTTCTTCAAACTCGAGCCCGCCGATGTGGTCGTCTTCTATGACGAGATCGACCTCGCTCCCGGCCGGTTCCGGATGAAGACCGGCGGCGGCGCGGCCGGCAACAACGGCATCCGCTCGATCACCGCGCACATCGGCCCGGACTTCCGGCGAGCGCGCCTCGGCTCGGGACACCCTGGCCACAAGGACCGGGTCCTGGGGCATGTCCTGTCCGACTTCCACAAGGTCGAACTGCCCTGGGTGAAACCGCTCCTGGAGGCCTGCGCCGACGCGGCGCCCCTCCTCGCCGCCGGCGAGGACGAGCGCTACCAGGCCGAGGTGCTTCGCCTCGCCCCCGCCGCCAAGCTCGATCCCAAGGCCGGCGGCGGCGCGAAATAGGCGGCTTCAGGCCGTGGCGGGCGGCCGCCGACGGCGCAGCAGAAGGCCGCCGCCGAAGAGACCGCCGATCATCATCGACCAGGTGGCGGGCTCGGGCACCCCGGACACGACGTCCGTCAAGACCTCCCCGTGCGGACCGTTCAGGCCCGTGACCAGGGGTGTGAAGACGCCCGTGGTCTGGTCGACGAGAACGATCTCATTGAGCGTGTCCGCCGCGGAGAAGGCCTGATTGAAGCCGAAGGCGCCGGTGAGCGCATAGACAATTCCCGATCCCCGATCGGTGAACAGCAGGCGCTGCTGGCCAGCGCCGCCGAACACGGTGTCGTCGACGGTCGAGGGGAGGTTGAGCACGCTCACCGCCTGCGACGCCGTGCCGATCCCGTTGACGTACACGAGCTGCTGGTCCGCCTGACTGTCCAGAACGAGGGCGCCGCTGCGCGAGAAGACCATCGAGTCGGGGTCCTGCAGGTTCAACGTCGTCGTGCCGCCCCCGTTAATCACGGTCGCGGTGGCGTCGCCGTTCAGCACGCCGGCCACATTGACCATGCCGCCGCCGATCGAGGCGCTGACGATGGCCGGCGCGGTGTTGGGATTAGCCTGCGGGTTGGAGGCGCTGATGTAGGTCCCGTTGGAACCGAAAGCGACATCGTCGTAACCGCCGCCATGCGGCGTGCCCGAGAAGCTGAGCGGCGTGGACGGCGACAGGGTCTTGGGGTTGATCAGCACGAGGTTCGGATTGCCGTCCTCGTTCTGGATGGCCCACAGCTGGTTCGTCGCGGAGTCGTAGCGCAGGCCATCGTTGTGGCCCGTGACGGTGATGGTCCCGACCAGGGCTCCCTTGTTCGTATATTCCGCGATCGTGCTCATCGCGCCCCCCGATCCGTCCGGATTGCCGCCGTTGCCGTAGCCAACGAACACATCACCGCCCACGGCGGCGATGGAGTCGGGGGCGGAGCTCCCCGCCAGCGGGCCCGCGAAGACGCTCAGCGAGTAGCCGGGGGCCACGGTGACGGCCGCCACCGCGGAACTGGCCGTGGCGGCGAGGGCAAGGCCGACCAACAGCGACAGGGTTGATGCCGAATAAGAGAATCGTCCGACCGATGACATATTGAACTCCCTCGAAAGAGCGCCAGCACTGTCTGACGCCGCTGGATAGATGCACTTTTGACCATTCGCGGCACTACACGCGCCAATTACTGGGCGAGAGATATTCAAATGGCGCAAAGTGAAGCTGATTTCGCCTTCTTTTGACTCAGTTGCGGCTTTCAACGCAAAGGATTTTCAGAAGGTTGCTATGAATGTTTTGTGAACCCGTGGCGATAGGCGGTCACCGTTGCGGCCATACCCTCGATGAGGGGTGTGGCAGGCCGCCAGCCCAGGCGGGTCTGTCCGCCGACGTCCAGAAGCTTGCGGCGCATGCCGACCGGCCGGCTGAGGTCGTGGCGAAACGCGCCGCTATAGCCCATTACCGCCGCCACGACCCGGTAGTAGTCGTCCACCGTGGCGTCCTCGCCTACGCCGACGTTGAGGGTTTCCGGCAGGTCCCCCAGACGATCATGGAAACGCCAGATGAAGTCGGCCAGGTCGCCGGCGAACATGAACTCCCGGCGCGCCGCCCCGTCTCCCCAGATCTCCACCTCCCGGACGCCGGCGCGCAGGGCGCGGTCGATCTTGGTGATCGCCGCCGCGACCAGATGCGAGCGGGCCGGATCGAACCGGTCGTGCAACCCGTAGAGATTGGGTGGAATGAGCGTGCGCCAGAGGCGGCCGGGGGCTTCGCGGCCGAAGGCCTGCGTCAGCTTCCAGGCAGCGAGCTTGGCGATGGCGTAGCCCTCGTTGGTCGGTTCCAGCGGGCCGGTGAGGAGCTGGTCTTCGCTGAGCTCGCCCTCCCGGTCGCTGGGGTACATGCAGCTGCTGCCGAGGTTGATCAGGCGCGGTATGTCCGCCCGGCGGGCGGCGCCGAGCAGGTTGAGGGCGATGGCCAGGTTGTCGGCGAGGAAGGGCGCGGGGGCGTCGACGTGGGCCTGCACGCCGCCGACCACGGCCGCCAGATGGATGACCAGATCCGGCTTTTCCCGCACCAGAAACGCATCGCAGGCTACTGAATCGGCAAGATCCAGTTCGTTTCGCGATGGAGAAAGGATCTGGTGACGCCCGGCGCGCGGATCGGCGAGCAGATTGCGACCGACCATGCCCCCCGCGCCGGTCACCAGGATCTTCATGCCGGGCCTCCGGCCAGGGCCGCCCGGAACGCCGCGTGCAGGCGCTCGAGGTCCTCGTCGTCCATGGCGTTGTTGCCGATGTAGAAACCCTGGTCGTGCACCTCGTCGGCGTTGGGCAGCGCGCCCGGAGGCTCGTGCCGCAGATGGGTCATCACCGGCTGGCGCGTGAAGTTGCCGGCCACCACCGGACGGCATTCGACGCCCGCCGCCGCCAGCCGCGCCACCGCGACATCCCGGCTCACCGCGGCCTCCTCCGTGAGCGTGAAGGCGAAGCCGAACCAGCTGCTCTCGCCGACCTCGCGCTGTAGGCGCAGGCCTCGCAGGTCGGAGAAGCGCTCCCGCAGCCGCCGCGCCGTCTCCCGCCGGCCGGCGACAATTCCCGGCAGGCGCTCGAGCTGGGCGAGCCCGATGGCCCCGCAGACCTCCAGCGGGCGGACGTTGTAGCCGGGCAGGATGAAGCGGAAGGCCTCGTGGAACGCGCCTTCCGGATCGGGCTCGGCGAGGGGGTTGGGCCAGGCGAGGTCCCGCGTCCAGCCGTGGGCGCGCAGGGAGCGGAGAATCTGGCAAAGCTCGTCGTCGTCGGTCAGGCAGACGCCCCCCTCCATGGTCGACAGATGGTGGCTGAAGAAGGTGCTGAAGGTGCCGATGCGGCCGAAGCCGCCCGCCCACCGGCCGCCGAACCGCGCGCCCATCGATTCGCAGTTGTCCTCGATCAGGGTGACGTCGCGACCGGCGAGCAGGGTGGCGATGGCGTCGTAGTCGTTGGGGTTGCCCAGCAGGTTGACCGCGAAGACCACGCGGACGCGCTCGTCCAGCGCCCGCGCCAGGGCGGCCAGATCGAAGTTCAGGGTGTCGCGATCGATGTCGACGAATCGCAGCGTGAGCCCGTGCTGGGTAAGGGGGAAATAGGTCGTCGACCACGAGACGGCCGGAACCACCGCGACGGCGCCCTCGCGCGCCAGGGGCGGGCGGGTGTGGAACAGGGCGGCCACGGCCAGCAGGTTCGCCGAGGAGCCGGAGTTCACCATCACCGCGTGGCGGGCCCCGAAATGGGCGGCGAAGCGCGCCTCGAAGGCGGCCACCCGGCGGCCCATGGTGGTCTGGCCGCTCTCGATCACCGCGATCGCCGCCCGACGCTCGGCCTCGCCCCAGGTGTCGTGCGCCAGAGGATACCGGAACGAGGCGGCGGCGACGCTGGCCATCAGCGATGCATCCGGGCGGGCTCGGCGGCGACGACGCGCAGGTCGGCCTCGACCATCTCGGCCACCAAGGCGTCGAAAGCGATTTCCGGCCGCCAGCCGAGGCGCTCACGAGCCTTGCGGGCGTCGCCCACCAGCGCGTCGACCTCGGTCGGTCGAAAGTAGCGGGGATCGACCTGGACGCGCACCACCCCCGTCGCCGCGTCCACGCCCACCTCCTCGGCCCCCTCGCCGCGCCAGGCAAGCGTCACGCCGACCTGGGCGAAGGCCTTTTCGGCGAAGGTGCGAACCGAACGGGTCTCGCCGGTGGCGAGGACGTAGTCGTCGGGCGCCGCCTGCTGGGCGATCAGCCACATGCCCCGCGCGAAATCGCGGGCGTGGCCCCAGTCGCGCCGGGCGTCGAGATTGCCGAGGAACAGCCGGTCCTGGCGTCCCAGGTGGATGGCCGCCACGGCCCGGGTGATCTTGCGGGTGACGAAGGTCTCGCCGCGCACCGGACTCTCATGGTTGAACATGATCCCGTTGGAGGCGTGCAGGCCCCACGCCTCGCGGTAGTTCACCACCATCCAGTAGGCGTAGAGCTTGGCGGCGCCGTAGGGGCTGCGCGGCCGAAACGGCGTGGTTTCGTTCTGGGGACTCTCCGCCACATTGCCGAACAGCTCGGAGGTCGAAGCCTGGAAGACGCGACAGTGGCCGAGGCCGAGCAGCCGCACCGCCTCCAGCAGCCGCAGGGCTCCCAGCCCATCGGCGTTGCCGGTATACTCGGGCGTCTCGAAGCTCACGTGCACGTGCGACTGGGCCGCGAGGTTGTAGATCTCGTCCGGGGCGACGCTCTGGACGATGCTGATCAGGTTGCTGGCGTCGGTCATGTCTCCGAAGTGGAGGATGAACCGCGGATCGGGGTCGTGGAAATCCTGGTAGATGTGATCGATGCGGCCGGTGTTGAACGATGACGAGCGTCGCTTCACACCGTGGACCGTGTAGCCCTTGGCCAGCAGGAACTCGGCCAGGCAGGCGCCGTCCTGGCCGGTGACGCCGGTGATCAGGGCGACCTTCCGCGGGTCCCCGCTCACGTCCCTGCCCGCGCCGTCCAGGCGCGCGGCGGCGCGGGCTCGGCGGGCGGAAAGGCGGCCAGCACCGCGAAGTCCCCCGCCGAGTCGCCACCCACCACGTTGGCCCCGCCCAGCCTCACCCACGCATGCGCGGTCAGTCCGCGAGACGCATCGTTGCGACCGCCATAGTAGAGCACCGAGGCTGCGCCGCGCCGCCGGAGCATGGCGTGGGCGGCCAGGGCCTTCTCGAAGCAGCGGACCGGCCATGGCGCGCGGCGGGCGGCGGCGTCGACGGCCCGGCCGATCGCGGCGGCCGCGGGCGCAGGCGAGACGCCGTCACGCCTCCACGGCCCCGAAGCGATGCGGGCGAGCCGGGCGAAGCTTAGGGTGCGCACCGCAAGGCCGGCCAGGCCGAGCCACAACGCCCCTTCGACCGCCAGGACCCAGTCGCCCACGGAGCGACCCCGACCTCCGCGCCGCTCAGCCATTGGCGCCCAGGGTGCGGGTCAGGAACCGCCCGGTCGCGAGGCCGCGCAGCAGCGCCATGCGATAGGCCTCGATCACCTCATCCCCCTGCCACCCCCCCGTCGGCCAACGGGCGAGCAGGGTGCGCAGCCTGTCGATGTCGAGCAGCCGCGCCGCGGCGGGAAAGCTCGCCAGGCGCTCGACGTCCAGCGCCGCTTCGGACCGCTCCGCGGTCAGGCCCTCGTGCCAGTCGGCCCCCTGGTAGCCGCGGGTCCGCGCCTCGAGGACCGCGGCGGGCAGCCGGTCGGCGAGCGCCAGGCGCGCCAGGCCGCGCAGGCGTCCGCCGGCGGTGAGCTGTTCGAGCGGGATCGACAGGCAGAACTCGATCAGGCGCCGGTCGGTGAGGGGATCGCGCATGTCGACGCCGTGGCCGGCGAGGGCCGCCTTGCCATAGGCGGCCGGGTCCAGGCGCGTCAGCGTCGCCAGGCGCCGGGCGGCGCGGCCGGCCGGCCGGCTCGGCCGATCGCGCGCCAGACGCGACCAGGCCTCCGCGCGCAGGGCGCTGTAGGCGCCGGGCGCGGCCGATCGCTGGCCGGCCATGCGCCTCAGGGCGGCGACCAGCGAGGGCGCGGCGGGCTCCAGGCTGGCGGCAAGGACCCCCGCCGGGCTGAGGGCGCCGGCGCCGACCACCGCCCGGGCGAGACCCCACCAGCGGCGCCAGTCGCCGGCCAGGAACAGATCGGCAAGGGCGTCCTGGCCGTCGTCGGTGAGGCCGAGGTTGCCGAGGTCGCCGGTGAGCATGACGGTGAGCCCACGCGCCCGCGCCGCGCGGTTGAGGTCGTTCACCCAGAGGTGGTTGCAGGGATTGAGGGCCGGCCGCCCGCCGAGCGCGATGTCGCGGTCGAGGTCGGCCAGGGCCGAACGGCCGGCGCCGCGCACCACCACATGATCGATGTTCGGATAGAGCGCGGCCACCGCCGCCGCGCCGGCGCTTTCGTCGACGTGCCGCCCTCGTGGGGCGGGTCCCGCGTAGCCGGCGCGGGGGGCGGCGGTGAAGGCGGTGACGCGGCCGCTCCGGGGCGCCAGCAGGCGCGCCGCCGTGGCGGCCACCGCTCCACTATCCCAGCCGGAGCTGAGATGCGCCGCCACCTGCGTCTCCGCGCCGCGCAGCT
>Ga0209166_10001284_pt1 | contig 21555 bp, 15 predicted proteins | sample Coa_R1_3_FD_187151 | JGI IMG/M metagenome (GOLD analysis project Ga0209166, IMG submission 187151) | Surface soil microbial communities from Centralia Pennsylvania, which are recovering from an underground coalmine fire - Coalmine... | ecosystem: Environmental > Terrestrial > Soil >... | reverse complement strand
GCGGCATGAGGCGCTGCGGACGGTGTTCCCGGTGGTGGACGGGGAGGCTTTCCAGCGGGTTCTCGAGCTGGGTGAGCTGCGGTGGGATCTGCCGGTGGCCGACGTTGCCGAGGCGGAGCTGGCTGCTGTGGCCGGGCAGGCGGCGGGGCAGCGATTCGACCTGGCGGCGGAGATCCCGTTGCGGGTGCGGTTGCTGCGGGTTGGGCCCCTGGTGCATGTGCTGGTGGTGGTGATGCACAACCTGGCTGGTGATGGCTGGTCGATGGTGCCGCTTTGCCGGGACATCTCGGTGGCCTATGCGGCGCGGTGCCGCGGTGCGGCGCCGGAATGGACGCCACTGCCGGTGCAGTATGGCGATTATGCGTTGCGGCAGCGGGAGATGCTGGGTTCGGAGGTGGATCCTGGCAGTGCGCTGGTGGCGCAGGTGGAGTACTGGCGGCGGGCGCTGGCCGGGATGGCGGAGGAACTGACGCTGCCGGCCGACCGGCCGCGGTCTGCGGTGGCCAGTCATCGTGGCCACAATGTGCCGCTGAGTGTCCCGGCGGAGGTGCATCAGCAGCTGACAGTGCTGGCGCGCGAGCATGGCGTGACGTTGTTCATGGTGTTGCAGGCTGCGCTGGCGGTGTTGCTGAGCCGGCTGGGCGCGGGCACGGACATCCCGATCGGGTCCCCGGTCGCCGGGCGTGGTGATGTGGCTCTGGATGACCTGGTGGGCCTTTTCGCCAATACCTTAGTGCTGCGCACGGACCTGTCCGGAGATCCGTCGTTCGGCGAGCTGCTGGCGCGGGTTCGGGAGACTGACCTGGCCGCGTTCGATCACCAGGATGTGCCGATCGAGCGGCTCGTGGAAATGCTGTCCCCGGCCCGGCCGGTGGGCCGTCACCCGTTTTACCAGGTGACGCTCACGCTGCAGAACAGTGCCACGGCGGTGCTGGACCTGCCGGGCCTGGAGATCACCGCGGAGCCTGCCGGCGAAGTCCCGGTGCAGGCCGACCTGGAGTTCGCCGTGACCGAGACGGCTGATGCCGCGGGCCGTCCGGCCGGGCTGCGCGCGACGGTGGCGGCCGCGGCGGACCTGTTCGGCCCGGGCACGTCGCGGCAGATCGCTGACCGGTTCGTGCGTGTCCTGGCGGCGGTGGCCGGCGACCCGCGGGCCCGGGTGCACCAGGTAGACGTGCTGACCCCGGACGAGCGGGAGCAGATCCTGGTGGGCTGGAACGATACCGCGGCGCCTGTGCCCGAGGCGACGCTGCCGCAGTTGTTCGAGGCCCAGGCCGCCCGCACCCCGGACGCGATCGCGGTGACCTGCCAGGACACTGCCTTGACCTACGCCCAGCTCAACCAGCAGGCCAACCAGCTGGCCCGGCTGCTTGTGGCCCGCGGCGCAGGACCAGAAACGGTAGTCGCGATCTTGATGGAGCGCTCCGCCGGCCTGATCACCGCCTTGCTGGCCGTACTCAAGGCCGGCGCCGCCTACCTCCCGCTAGACGGCAGGTATCCAGCCGGGCGAATCGCCTTCATGCTCGCTGACGCACGCCCGGCGATCCTGGTCACTACGAGTGCCGTCCACGCCGCCGCCATGGACGTACCAGGCCTGGCTCAGCTCCCGGCAGAAGTGCTTGATGATCCGCAACTGGCCGCGGACCTGCGTCGCCTCGACGTGACAGATCCCGGCGACTGCCATAGGAACGGCCCTCTGCTTCCCAGTCACCCGGCTTACCTGATCTACACCTCGGGCTCGACTGGCCAACCGAAATGCGTGGTTGTGCCGCACGCCGGGCTGGCCAGCCTCGCAGCGACGCAACTCGGCCGGCTTGCGCTCGGCTCAGCCAGCCGGGTGCTGCAGTTCGCTTCGCCGAGCTTCGACGCGTCGGTATGGGAACTGCTGATGACGTTGTGCAGCGGTGGCCGCCTGGTGATGGCTTCGGGGGAGCAGATGCAGCCGGGTCCCGCGCTGGCCGGCCTGATTGGCCGCCATGCGGTGACGCACGCGACGTTGCCGCCTGCGGTGCTGGAAGTTCTGTCGCCGAATGAGCTGGCGTCGGTGCAGGTGCTGGTGACAGCAGGTGAGGCAGCGGTGGCCGGGCTTGTGACGCGGTGGGCCGCCGGACGGCGGCTGCTGAACGCTTACGGGCCGACCGAGGCCACCGTGTGCGCGACGATATCCGGTCCGCTGCGGATGGGCGACGAGCCGCACATTGGCGGTCCGGTGGTGAACGCGCGGGTGTTCGTGCTTGATGGGTGGTTGCGTCCGGTGCCGGTGGGGGTGGCGGGGGAGTTGTACCTGGCGGGTGCGGGGCTGGCGCGGGGGTATCTGGGGCAGCCGGGGCTGACGGGTGAGCGGTTCGTGGCGTGTCCGTTCGGGCCGGCGGGGTCGCGGATGTACCGGACCGGGGATGTGGTGCGGTGGTCTGCGGGCGGGGTGCTGGTGTTTGCCGGGCGCATGGATGATCAGGTGAAGGTTCGGGGGTTCCGGGTGGAGCCCGGTGAGGTTGAGGCGGTGGCGGCCGGGCATCCGCTGGTGGCGCAGGTGGTGGTGGTGGCCAGGGAGGATGTGCCGGGTGATCGGCGGCTGGTGGCGTATGTGGTCGCTGCTGGCGGGGCTGATGGGGTGCCCGGTGGGCTGGCGGCGGTGGTGCGGAGGTATCTGGCTGAGCGGTTGCCGGAATACATGGTGCCGGTGGTTGTGGTGGTGGAGGGGCTGTCGCTGACGATGAACGGGAAGGTGGACCGGGCGGCGTTGCCGGTACCGGATCTGCGGGCTGGTGCGCGGCCGGTGGTGCGGATGCCGGCCCGGGAGGAGATCTTGTGCAGGGTCTTCGCTGAGGTGCTTGGGGTGGAGGCAGTGGGGGCGGGAGACAGTTTTTTTGATCTGGGCGGGCACTCGCTGCTGGCAAAGCGGCTGGTGAGCCGGGTTCATGCGGTGCTTGGCGCGGAGCTGAGTATCCAGGATCTGCTTGCCGAGCCGACGCCGGGCGGCCTTGCGGGGCGGCTGGCGGGGCTGGCTGGCGCCACCGGGCAAGACCCATTGGGGACGCTGTTGCGGCTTCGCGGCGAAGGCAGCCGGCCGCCGCTCTTCTGCGTTCACCCTGCGGCCGGAGTCAGCTGGGCTTACTCGGGCCTGCTGCGGTACGTCGATGATCGCCCGGTATACGGCCTGCAGGCCCGCTGGCTTGCCGACCCCCGGCATGCGCCAGGATCGCTGGCCGAGGTCGTGGGCGATTACCTTGCGCAAATCCGGTCCGTCCAGCCGCACGGTCCATACGCATTGCTCGGCTGGTCACTTGGCGGCGTGATCGCCCAGCAGATCGCGGTCAGCTTGCAGCAGTCGGGCGAGGAAACAGCGCTGCTGGCACTCATGGACAGCTATCCGATTCCACCGGGCAGCCGGGTGCGCAGGGATCAGCTCGCGGAGTCGATACAGCATGATCTGCTGGCCGAAGGCCTGCCGCCCGAACTCGCCGAGCTCGACGTGGCGTCCTTCGCCGAGGCATCCGCCGACCTGATCGACCTCACTGCCGATGCGCCGCTCGATGTCTTCCACGGCGACGTGCTCTTCTTCGCGGCCGGCGACGGCCAGTCCGCAAGGCTCGAGGCATGGCGTCCGTATATCGCCGGGACGATGGATGTCCACACGGTGGACTGCGCCCACGCGGATATGACTGAGCCGGGCCCGCTCTCCCGGATCGGCCCGCTGCTGAACGCCCGGCTGCCAGACACCGGGCAGGCCGGCTGAGGCGATGGCCCGCGCTATCAGGAGACGCGGGCGTGAATAATCAGGGGAAGCGGACAGGAGGGAACCATGCGAAGTCCCGGGCCGGCTCGTACCGGCGGCGGTAGCGCGATGTCCGGGACTCCTCACGTCGCCGCGATCGTCGATCCGTACTCGACCGGTGCGTACCTGCAGGCCGAGTTCGCCGCGCGGGGCTGGGCGTCGGTCGCGGTGCTGAGCACGCCGGACATCCCCCGGATGTTCGGCCCCGTCCCGCACGCCGGCCGCTTCCTGGAAGTGATCACCGGCCCGGACCCGGATCAGGTCGTGGCGGCGCTGCGCAGGTACCCGGTGAGCGTGGCGATTCCCGGTTGCGAGACCGGGGTGCCCCTCGCCGATGAGCTGGCTGAGCAGATGGGGCTGCCGGGCAACGGCACCGCCGGCAGCGTGAGCCGGCGCGACAAGCACGCGATGGCGCAGGCCCTCGTCCGTCACGGCGTCCGCGCGCCCGAGACGATCGTGGCAGCCGACCCGGACAGCATCGTGCGCTGGGCGGACGAGCGTAACCTGTGGCCGATCGTGGTGAAGCCGCCGGGCAGCGCCGGTAACGACGGCGTCACGCGCTGCGCGACGGCGGCGCAGGCACGCGCGGCGTTCGCCCGCCTGTACCGGCGGGCGCACCGCTACGGTGGCCGCAACGACGTGGTGCTCGCCCAGGAGCTGCTGACCGGGCAGCAGTTCTTCGTCAACACGGTCAGCGTCAACGGCGGCCACTACGTGGCCGAGATCTGGGAGGACACGCGCCGGCCGGTCCCGGGCGGCGGCGTCGCCTACGACGTGGAGAAGCTGATGATGCCCGGCGGTGAGCCGCAGCAGGCTCTCGCCCGGTACGTGTCGCAGGCGCTGGACGCGCTGGGCATCGCCTGGGGCCCGGCTCACTCCGAGCTGATGCTGACCGGCTCGGGCCCGGTGCTGATCGAAACCGGCGCGCGGCTGCAGGGATCGTTCCTGCTGGACAGCGTGCGGGCGGCAACCGGGCACAATCACCTGACGCTGACCGTCGACTGTTATACCGATCCGGGGCGGCTGGCCGCGCTCATCGGCCGGCCGTATCCGGTGCGGCGCCAGCTATGGGTGGTCGCGCTGATCGCCCCCTATGACGGTCACCTGGCGACCGACGGTGCGGTGGCGGAGCTGCGCAGCCTGCCGACGCTGCACGATGTGATCGGCGACCTGTCGCCCGGCCGGGCGGTGAGCCGGACCGTGGATCTGCTTTCGGCCCCGGCCGGCCTGTACCTCATGGCGGACGACGCGGCGGAGCTGCAGCGCGACTATGCGCGCATCCGGCACCTGGAGGCGAACGGCCTTTACGTCCCCACGGCCGCATGACGGCGACGGCCGGGACCACCGCGCCGGGTGCCCAGAGCGTGCGCAGCACGTTGTTGCCGCTGGTGTCCGGTCAGTTGCTGGCCGGCACCGCGCAGTGGGCGATGCTGCTCGGGGTCCTGGACTACGCGAGCTACACGCTGCACGTGGGGGCGTTCCGGATCGGCCTCGCCGGCCTGGCGTGGGGCGCCCCGCCCGCAGTGTCCGGGTCCTTGGTAGGACGGCTCATCGACGGGCGCGGCCCGCGCCTGGTCGCCGCGTCGGCCGGTGCCTGCGGCGTCGCCGCCTCGCTCGGGCTGGCGCTGTCGCCCAGCTGGAACGTGCTGCTTGGGCTGCTCGTGCTGGTCGGGATGAGCGGGGCGCTCATCCGGCCCGCGATTGACGCCATGCCGTCCTGGCTGCCGCAGCAGATCGACCACGGCACCTCCAGCGTGTGGCTGACGTTCGGGAGCAGCGCCCCGGTCGTGCTGGGACCGCTGGCCGCGGCCGGGATCCTGGCGGCCGGCGGAACGGCGGATTTGTTCGGTGCGACCGCGGCCATGTACGCGGCGGCATTGCTGGTTCTCGTCCGGACGCGCGCTCGGCAAAGACCCGCGGCGGCGGCGGCGCAGCCGGGCCAGCCGGGCGCTGTGCAGCCGGTCCGGCGGATTCCGGCGGCGCGATCGGTCCTGGGCATCTCGCTGATTGTCTGGGTCTCCTATGGCTGCTTCAGCGTGCTGGAAATCCTCTACGTCCGGGACGTGCTCCGCTCGCCGATGTGGGTCTTCATCGTCCTTCAGGTGCTGTTCGCGGCCGGCGGGCTGATCACCAACCTGGCGCTGTCCCGCCGCCCCGGCCTGCTCGGCCGCCACGGCGCACTCGTGGCCGCGGTGCTGCTGACCGGCTTCGCCGAGATGCTGTATGTGATCTCGAACCGGTTTTTCATCGCCGCATGCGGTGTGACGCTCTGGGGCGCGGCCACGGCGGTATTCAGCCCGGTGTGCCGGGTAAGGCTGCTCAACGCCATCCCGGCGGAACGGCACGGTGCGGCCATGGCGGCCTGGCGGCAGGGACAGGCTGTGGGCAATGTCCTGCCGCCGCTCGCGGCGGGAGGCATCGCGCAGCTCATCGGCATCCAGTTCACCCTGATCTCGGCCGCGGGCATGGTGGTGATCACCGGCGTCTGGGCCTGGCTGGCCCGCGCCCGCGGGCGGGCGTTACCCCCAGGCGACAACAGGCAGCCCGCCGCCGAAGGCGTTTAGCCGGCTGTTACCGGGCCACCCCCGGAATCAGATGTTGCCGACGATGAACTGTCCCATTCAAACGCCGTTCTCAGAACTCACCAAGACCGTGGAGATCGCATGAAACTCCTCACCAACGCCTTTGAAATGTGGGTCTTCACCCGGGCGGGCGCCGAGCCGCAGTACCTGTTGCTGCACACCTCTCAGGAGAAGGCAGACCGGTTTTCCGGCGGCGTTGGCGTCTGGTCTGGTGCGGGGACATGATGTAGTCCGTGGGTCAGAGCCTGGGAGCACCGGTGCTGGTGGGCCGGGTGGAAGAACTGGCCGCGCTGGATGCCGCCTGGGAGCGGGTCAGGCAGGGCCAGCCGGCGACCGTGCTTATCGGCGGTGAGGCCGGGCTGGGCAAGTCGCGGCTGGCAGAGGAATTCGGGGCGCGGGCGCGAGCCGCCGGTGCGGCGCGGGTGCTGTCCGGGCTTTGCCTGGATCTGAGCGCGGATGGCCTGCCGTTCGCGCCGTTCACTGGGGTGTTGCGGGATCTGGTTCGCGACCTGGGTGCCGACGGGCTGGCCGCCCTGCTGCCGGGGCAGGGCGCGCGGGAACTGGCCCGGCTGCTGCCCGAGCTGGGTGAGCCGTGCACCGGGGGGGATCCGGGCGAGGCGCGGGCGAGAATGTTCGAGCAGATACTCGCCTTGCTGGAGCGGCTGGCCGGGGACGGCACAGTGGTCCTGGTCATCGAGGATGCGCACTGGTCCGACCGGTCCACCCGGGATCTGCTGGCTTTCCTGGTCGGAAACCAGCATGGCCTGCACGGCGTGCTGATCGTGGTCACGTTCCGCTCCGATGAGCTGCGCCGGGGGCACCCGCTTCGGCCAGTACTGGCCGAGCTGGACCGGCTGGCCTGGGTGACACGGCTGGACCTGCGCAGGCTGACCCGCCGTGAGGGGCGTGAGCTGATGGCCGGCCTGCTGGGCCGTGAGCCGGAACCGGAACTGGCCGAGCGGGTGTTCGCCCGCAGCGAGGGCAACCCGTTGTTCCTGGAAGCGCTGCTGGGCAGCGGCGACGGAGCGGGCGCCGGATTGCCGGAGTCGCTGCGCGACCTGGTGCTGGCCGACGTGGAGCGCCTGCCTGGCGAGACGCAGCGGGTACTGGAGGCGCTGGCGGTGGCCGGCCAGCGGTGCGGGCATGGCTTGCTGGCCGCAGCCACCAGGCTTGGCGACTGGGAGCTGCTGGGCGCCGTGCGGCTGGCAGTGTCGGCGAATGTGCTGGTCCCGGATGCGGATGGGTACGCGTTCCGGCACGCGCTGATCCGGGAGGCGGTGCTGGGGCAGGTGCTGCCGGGCGAGAAGTCCCGGTGGCATGCCCGGCTGGCTGAGGTGCTGGCCGCGGATCCGTCGCTGGTCCCGCCGGGCCGCGCGGTGATCGAGCAGGCACACCACTGGTATGCGGCGCACGACTTCCCCCGTGCGCTGGCCAGCGCGTGGCAGGCCGCGGACGCCGCCGGGCGGTCGCTGGCGCATGCCGAGAAGCTGGACCTGCTGGCCAGGGTCGCCGAGCTGTGGCCCGCGCTGCCCGATGCCGCGCAGTGCATCGGCACCAGCCACCTGAGCGTGCTGGAGTCCGCGGTGGCCGCCGCGCTGGCCGCGGGCGAGGATGAACGCGGCATCGGGTTTGCCAGTGCCGCGCTGAAACAGATCGATCCTGCCGGGGAGCCCGCGCGGGCCGCCCTGCTGCTCAAGGCCCGGGCCGAGATGAGATGGAACCTTGGCGATGCCGAGGGAATCGATGACCTGCGCGAGGTGCTGCGGCTGGGGCCGGCGGACGCCCCCGGCGCCGCAATGCGTGCTCAGGTGCTCAGCTGGCTGGCGACGTGGCTGGGCACCTCCGGGCGACCCGAGACACGCGCTGCGGTTGAGGAGGCGCTGCAACTGTCCCGGCGCTCTGGTGATGCCGAAGCCGAAGCGTATGCGCTGATCGCGCTGACAGACCTGCATGCCGACTACGGCGCCTTGCCGCTGGAACTACTTGAGCAGGCGCGCACCCTTGCCGGGAAGGCGCATGCTTATGATGCGCTGCTGGAGGCCGTCAACAACGAGTCGCACTTCCTGGAGGGCGCGGGGGAGCATGAGCGCGCCGTGCGGGTGGCCCGGCAGGGGATCGCCGACGCGCAGGAGTACGGGCTGGCCCGCCGCAACGGCCCCTGGCTTGCTGGCAACCTGGCCGAATCGCTGGTGTCCCTGGGCCGCTGGGACGAGGCGGCCGAGGTGATCGAGTATGCCCTGCAGCTGTTCCCAGCACCGGGCACGCGAGGTGAGCTGTTGCGGCTGGCCGCTGAGGTGGCCCTGTGCCGCGGTGATCTGCCCGGCGCGGCAGCATCGGCCGCGGCCAGCGGCGGCGCACTGGCTAGATACCGGTACCGGGCCCGCTATCATCTGCCGCTGGCCACGCTCGAGACCGAGCTGCACCTGGCGCAGGGCAGCCCAGGGGATGCGCTGGCGGTCGCCGGGCAGGCGCTCGACCGGTTCGCCGTGCTGGACAGCCCCCGGTACACCTGGCCACTGCTCGCGGCGGGTGCCCGCGCCTGCGCGGTGGCCGCCCGCGACCAAGACCTGGCCGGCCAAGCCCGCCGCCTGCTGGACCGGCTGCGCGGCCTGGCGGGTGAGATGGCTGCCACCGGGGCGCTCCAGCAGGCGCACCGGCTGACCTTCGCCGCCGAGGCCGCCCGGGCGGGTGGCGCAGCGGCCGTGGCCGGCACCGATCCCGATCCCCGGCCGGCCTGGGACGCGGCCGCCCAGGCGTGGGAGCACCTCGGTCAGCCTTACGACCTGGCCCGCGCCCTGCTGCACGCCGCTGAGGCCGCGATGGACCGTGGCGACCGGGACGATGCGGCCAAGCGGCTGGCCCGCGCCGCGGCGCTGGCGGACAAGCTCGGCGCCGGCCCGCTGCGCGAGCAGATCGGATCGCTGGCCAGGCGGGCCCGGCTCGGCCTGCCATCCGGGCCGGCCAGCGGGCAGCCTCCCGGGATCGCTGGGCTGACCGCGCGCGAGGCCGAGGTGCTGCGCCTGCTCGCCGCGGGGCGCAGCAACCGCGACATCGCGGCCGAGCTGTTCATCTCGGCCAAGACGGTCAGCGTGCATGTGTCGAGCATCCTGGCCAAGCTCCATGCCACCAGCCGCACGGAGGCGGCGGCCATCGCCCATCGGGCTGGGCTCACCGACGGTGCCTGACGGCCCGGTCCTAAGAATTCCCTAGCCGCCCAAGGTCGCGGCTTCCCGGAAATAAGGCCTGCGCCCGATGCGGGCCGGCCGTCTCAGCGGCAGCCTCGATGGTGATGGCCAGGCAGCGCCTGGCGATCAACCGCATCACTGGGTCCTGCCCACCGAGTTCTGGAGGAACGATCATGCAGGCACGGATGAAGAACCCGGCGCTGGTGCTGGGTGCTATGGAGCCGTTCCAGGCGCTGTTCAAGGCGGTGTACGCCGGGGGCGTGGATCCGGTCACGCTGGAGCTGGTGCACCTGCGCGCCAGCCAGGTCAACGGGTGCAGCGCCTGCGTCGACTCCGGCGCCAAGAGCGCCCGGAAGGCGGGGGAGACCGATGAGCGGCTGGCTGCGGTGGTGGCATGGCGGGAGGTGCCGTATTTCACCGATGCCGAACGGGCCGCGCTGGCGCTGGCCGAGGCGGCCACCCGGCTGGCCGACCGCCCGGATCCGGTCCCAGACGAGGTCTGGGCGGCCGCCGCCGCGTGCTACGACGAAAAGCAGCTCGCTGCGATCGTTCTTATGATCGCGGTGACCAACCTGTTCAACCGGCTCAACGTGACCACCCGGCAGGTCGCGGGGGCCTGGGGATAGACATCCGGCACAGGGAACGGCGCCGGCCGCTGCTGGCCCAGAGCCCGGCGGCCCGTGCCTGAACGGGAGCGGCAAGCGCCCGGCAACCACAGAGGAAACGAAAGGAAACTCGCAATGAAAGACACACAGAACTCTGCCGCCACCAGCCCGGCCGGCAAGAAGTCCGGAGGATTCACCGACGAGGAGCGGGCGGCGATAAAGGACCGCGCCCAGGAGCTGAAGGCCGCGCGCCGCAGTCCGCGCGCGGGCAAGGCGGACGGGGAACGCGACGTGCTGGCGAAGATCGCTGAGATGCCAGAAGCGGACCGCGTCCGGGCTGAGCGGCTCCATGCCCTCATCAAAGCCACCGCGCCAGGCCTGTCGCCGAGAACCTGGTACGGGATGCCCGCCTATGCCAAGGGCGGCGACGTCGTCTGCTTCTTCCAGAGCGCGCAGAAGTTCAAGACGAGGTACGCCACGCTCGGCTTCAGCGACAAGGCGAACCTCGATGACGGCACCATGTGGCCGACCAGCTTCGCGCTGACCGAACTGACCGCCGCCGACGAGGCACGGATCGGCGCGCTCGTGAAGAAAGCGGTGAGCTGAGCTTCCAGCTGCCGCGGCCGGCTGGCCGGCCGTGCCGCACTCCTCGAAGGAGGGACATCCATGATCCCCGCCGCGTACCGGGACCTGCTCAGGGATGCGCGGGCCCGCCGGCTGCTGTCCGGGCTGGGTGTGTCGGCCCTGGGCGATGGGATGAGCATGGTGAGCGTTGCCTGGCTTGCGGTGCTGATCGCCCCGGCCGGGAACACCGGGATCTTCGTGGGCCTGGCGGTGGCCTGCTACAGCCTGCCCGGTGCCGTGGGTGCGCTGGCGCTGAGCCGTCTCCTGCGCCACCGGCCGGCGCGGGCCCTGGTGCTCGCCAGCGCCTGGCTGCGGGCCGGGTGCCTAGGCGTGATCGCGCTGGTGTGGGCGGTCGGCGCCCTGGCGCCGTACGCCTACGTGGCGCTGCTGGCTGGTTCGTCGGCCCTGTCGGCCTGGGGTAACGCCGGCGAGTACACCCTGCTGTCCCAGCTGGGCGGCCCACGGGGCCGGCTCGCCGCCAATTCCCTCTACAGCGCGCAGACGTCGCTGGCGGTGATCGCGGGCCCGGCGCTGGCCGGGGTGCTCGCGGCGCCGCTGGGCATCGGGTCGCTGCTCGGCCTCGACGCGGCTTCGTTCGCGTTCCTGGGTATCCAAGCCTGGCGGACCCGCCTGGCCGCTGCGGGCGCGGACGAGCCGGCCGGCCGCGGCGTCGCAGAATCCGGCTTCTCGCAGCTACGGCGGCTCGGCCTGATGAGCCTGATCAGCCTGACCTGGCTGTTCTTCTTCCTCTATGGCCCGGTCGAGGACGCACTGCCGGTCTACGTCGCACGCGACCTGCACGCCCCCGCCGGGCTTCTCGGTGCGTACTGGGCGTCTTTCGGCGCCGGCGCGCTGGCTGCGGCGCTGGTTACCGGAACGCTGCGCAACCGCAACCTCCGGCGGGTCACCCTCCTGATCGTCGCCGGCTGGGGCGCGTGCCTGCTGCCGTTCGCCCTCGCCCCGGCCCCTGTGACCTTGGCCTGCTTCGCCCTGGGCGGGCTGATCTACGGCCCGTTCATCCCGTTGACCTACACCCTGCTCCAGTCCTCGGCCACCAGCGCCGCCCTGCCCGCGATACTGGCCGCCCGCAGCGCCATCGTCATGCTTGCCTCTCCGCTCGGCACCGCAGCCGGAGGCCCGATCGTCGCGGCCCTCGGCGCGGGCTGGACCCTCACCGCCTCCGGCGCGGCGACCGTCATCCTCGCCGCCGTCACCGCCATCATCTGGACCGCCGGAAGGGGCCCAGGCCGGTGGAACATTACGCGCCAGCCAACACCGGCCCAGCAGTCCCGTAAGCTCGCCCGGGCGGACTGATGCCAGCCCACCGCGCGCGTATCGCGTCATAGCCATCAACAGCAGGACCCCCGGCTGCAGGCAATCGCGGCACTTGCAGCCGATATCACTTCGATTTCGTATCTGTTGGTGGAAGATCGATCAAGTGGCGGGATCCCACTGTGCCGCGAGCCACTCCAGATCCGTTTCGTCTGTGACCCGCCTCTCCTGTTCGCGGGTGAACACCGCCTCGGTCTTGGTCAGGATGAGCGTGTAGGGCCTGCCCTGTCGCCGGGTCACGTGGGTGACAGGCAGTTCGGCGGCATCGATCCGGGAGTGGACGTGCTGTCTGTGCTGCTTGGCGAGCGGCCACTCGAAGGTGCGCCGGCTCGTGTCTTTCAGGAACATTCGCAGGGTGTCGCACAGGCCGCATGCGCAGCCGCCCGTGGGCAGTTCAATCGACCAGTCGCCGGGCACGCGTCGCGGACGGGCGAGCCGGGCGCGAAGCCGTGCCATGCAGTCGGTGGCCAGGTCACCGAACCCAGCGTTACCGCGTGCGCGGTCGCGGGACAGTCCTGCCGCGGCGCGCAGCGCCGACATCTCCAGCGCGGTGATTGCGCTGTCCTGTTTCCGGACATAACCGCAAACGGTGTCCCGCGTGCTCGCTGCCCCTGCTGAGGCGGCGCCGATCAGTACTGAGGCGAGCGGTTTACCCAGGTCGCCGAGTTTTGTGTCGCGGTAGCTAGGCGCCGGCGCCGCGAGCCCTGTGCTGATGTCCTCACCGAGCCACGCCCACGTCAGATCAAGGAGCCGCTGCGCGGCGGCGGTGCCAGCGCTGCCGGTGGCGTGCAGCCCTGCGCACAGGCCGGGCAGCCAGTCTGCCACCCACTGTGACCGGTTCTGCCCGCCGCCGTACACCCATGCTGGCCGGTCCCCGCCGAACCACGTCCGCAGCAATTCCGCCGTCCACTGCTGACCGTACCTACCGACGATCTTCCTGAACGAGTCCACGTATCGGTCAGTCAGGTTCTCAATACGGAACGGGCGCAGCAGCATCGCCGCGGGTTCTGGGTCCGCCATGGCATCCGCCGCCTGCAGCGCCTTGGCGAGGAGCCCGGCGGCCTTGCCGCTGACCTCCGCTGTCCGGGGGCGCAGGGCACCGTCCCAGAATGGCGCGAGCGTCGTGGCGGCGGCACGCGCGCCTGAGACGTCGCCCGCTGAGGCCATTGCGATGAGCTGATCCAGAGCCCAGGCGGGGGAGGTTTCGGCGCGGTTTGCGAAGGCCTGATCACAGGGCCATACCACGACCGCCGCCCGGTGGTACCAGCGGTCCAGCGTGTTGCCCCAGTTGCCCATGTAGCCCTCGTACTCCGCGGAATAGGGCTCCAGGTCACCTGTCGAGGTGGACGCGCACACCTCATCGCCGTCCACGGACAACGAGGTCTCCTCCAGCCGGGTGGTACTGCGCGGGGCGGGCATCGAGCTGTGAAAACCGGCGTCGGTCAGCTCGTATTCGAAGGTCGCGCGCCACGGGACGAGCCCGGCAATACGGCCGGCGGCGGTGTAGCTGCCGTTGCGGGGCGCGGTAGCTGCTGGTCATGGGGCAAGCTCGGCCGCGTGCGCCCGGAGCGAAGGATCGTCCGGACGTGATGGTGGCTGTGCCTGGGGTTCCCTGCCGGGCCGGGCGGGCAGGAAGAGCCCGGCTATGATCGCCCCGGCGATGACGACACCGCCGGCCACCACGCAGCCGCCGTGGAGGCTGTGCATGAAGGCGCCGCTCGCGCTGTCCGCCAGGGCGTGTCCTGCGTGGGTGAAGCCGGCGCGGGCAAGGACGCGTGACGCGGCGATCGCCCCGCCGACCGACCCTTTCGCCGCTGATGCGGCCTGCGCCGGCAGGTGAGCCGGGGCGGTCGAGGCGAGCCGGCTCGAATAGACAGACGCGGCGACGCTGCCGATCACCGCGACGCCGAGGGTGCCTCCGAACAGGCGGGTGGCGTCGTTGACCGCCGAGCCCGCGCCGGCCTTGGCCTTGGGGACTGCCCCCATGATGGCCTCGGTCGCCGGGGCGCTGGTCAGCCCCATCCCGGTTCCCAGGATGAGCATCTGGAGGGCGATCGTCGGGTAGGAGGTGGACGCCGAGACGGTTGCGGTCCACAAGGTGGCCGCCGCGAACAGCAGCAGGCCGCTGGCCACGATCACCTTGTTGCCGACCCGGACGGCGAGCTTGGTGCCGGCGACCGAGGCGACGGCGACGGCGGCTGCCACCGGGAGGAGGCGGACGCCGGTGCCGAGCGGGCTGAACGCCTTGATGAACTGGAAGTACTGGGTGACCAGGAAGATGAATCCCTGGAGGGCGAAGAACGAGATGGCCACCGACCCGCTCGCCGCGGTGAAGCGGGGATTACGGAACAGCCCCACGTCCAGCATGGGGTGACCGGACCGCCGCTCCAGGAGAACGAACAGGACCAGGAGCGCCAGGCCGGCTGCCATCGTCGACACCGCCGCGGCCGACCCCCACCCCCAGCCGGGGGCCTCGATGACGCCCAGAATGAGGACGGCCATGGCAGCCGACGACACTACGAAGCCCCGCCAGTCGACCGGCGGGGTCCGCGGATCCCGCGAGGTGGGTACGGCCCGGGCCACGAGCACCGCGATGACGGCGGCCGCCGCGGCCATGAAGGCGAAGATGCTGCCCCACCAGAAGCGCTCCAGCAGCCAGCCACCCACGATGGGCCCGGTGGCGATCCCCACCCCGGTGGTCGCTCCCCACAGCCCGATGGCCCTGGCCCGTTCTCCCCGCTCGGTGAAGACATTCACCAGCAGCGAGAGGGTGGAGGGAAACATGAGGGCCGCGCCGAGTCCCATCACGGCCCGTGCCGCGATGAGCTCGCTGGTCGTGCCGGCGAGCGCCCCCGCCAGGCTGCCCGCCGCGAAGACGCCCAGGCCGGCCAGCAGAATGCCCTTGCGGCCCTGACGGTCGCTCAGGCTGCCAGCGGTCAGTACGAGGGCCGCGAATACGAGGCTGTAGGCGTCGACCACCCATTGCAGCTGGGTGGTGGTGGCGCCGAGTGAGCGGATCAGGGTGGGCAGGGCGACGTTCACGATCGTGACGTCGACGCTGATCAAGAAGGCACTCAGGCAAAGGGCCAGGACGATGGCCATCCGCCGCCGGGCCGTGAACCGGGTCTTCATCCGTCTGCTCCCGTCGAGAGGCTGGCTAGCGATACCGGGCGTCGGCGACGGTGGTCACGCGTCCGGTTTCGACGTCGTACACGTGGCCGGAGACACCCATCCCCGGCGGCAGCAACGGCGAGGTCAGCAGGCGCTCGACGTCGGCCGGGACGGTGGCGTGCGGGTCGGTGACGGCGGAGGCTTCCAGCGCCGCCTCGTCCACGCCGGTCGCCTCGGCCGCCTCCCGCCGGAAGCCGGGATCGGCGAGGAACCCGGTCCCGCACTGTGTGTGGTGAATGACCGCGACCTCGACGCGCATGTCGGCCATGGGCTGCCCGCCGGACAGCCTCCGGCCGAGGAAGGCGAGATAGGCGATCTCCTCGATGACGGGCTGGGTGACGCGTCCCCCCGCGTTGCGCAGGACGGGGGCGTCGCCGAGCCTGAGCCCGAGGGTGATCGCCGGGTCGACCCGGTGGTCGAGGCAGGTGATGACGATCACCCGCGCGGCGGGCAGGCCGAGCGGCACGGGAGCGTAGCTGCGGGCGAACTGCTCATTGTGCTCAAGCAGCGGGGTCATCCTGCTGGTCATGGTGGGTTCCTCCCGGCGCGGTTTGTGGACAGTGACCACTTATTAGTGGACGCTGTCCACCATACTTGAGCTAGTGGATGCTGTCCACTAGATTTGCCGTTCATGACGGCCGGCGGATCAGCAAGTGAGACAACCGGGACCGGGCAGCGGCGCCCGCGCGGCGCCGTCCGCGACGGCCTGGTCGCCGCGGGGCTGCAGCTGGCCCGGGCCGGCGGCCCGGACGCCGTCGTGCTCCGTGAGGCGGCGCGGATGGTGGGCGTGGTGCCCAACGCCGCCTACCGGCACTTCGCCGACCGGGACGAGCTTCTGGCCGCGGTCTGCACGGCGGCGATGCGCGAGTTCGCTGCCCGCATGGCCGCCGGTACCGGCCGCGTGCGCGGCAGGTACGGCGATGCCGCCGCCGCCCGCCGCCGGCTGCGCGCGGTCGGCCGGGCGTACCTGGAGTTCGCCCGCGAGGAGCCGGGGCTGTTCGCAACCGCCTTCGCCCTGCCCCACCAGCACGCCTACCGCGCTCCAGACGCCGGGACCGGGCAGCACCCGCTGCCCCTGGACCAGCTCCGCGCCGTACTCGACGAACTGGCCGACGCAGGCGTGCTCAGCCGGCGGCGCCGGCCCGGGATCGAGTACCCGATCTGGTCCACGGTGCACGGGCTGGCAGTGCTCACCGGGCAAGGCCCGCTGCGCGACGCCCCCGGCGTCACCCCCCATCGCCTCGAGGAACTCACCCGCGCCTTCATCGACGCGGGCCTGGCGTGAGCCAGAACCCGCAGTCGCCCGACCGAACGCTGAAGATCATCACAGGGCCATCCCCCCGGTTGCTGCTAGGCGCCCATATCATCGGCCCGCAGGCCTCGACCCTGATCCAGCCGCTGGCCGTTGGCCCGGGTGGGAAGGAATTTGAGGTCCTGGCCCAGGTGAGTTTGCACCAGGAAGGCGGCGATCGGCTGGGATCCCCGGTGCTCGGCGGGTTCGGGTGGCATGGTGAGCCTGGCGTCATCGGTCAGCAGGGCCAAGCTGCACTTCGCCGAGTCGGACCTGCAGTGGGTGGTGACCGCCTATGCGCTCACCTTCGGCGGGTTCTTGCTGCTCGGCGGCCGGGCCGCCGACCTGCTCGGCCGCCGGCGCGTGTTCATGGCCGGGCTGGCACTGTTCACCGCGGCCTCGCTCGCCTGCGCGCTGGCTGCCAGCGGCACGTTCCTGATCATCATGCGCGGCGTCCAGGGGCTGGGCGCCGCCGTGGTGCTGCCCGCCGCGCTGTCGATCGTGATGAACATGTTCACCGAGGGCGCCGAGCGCAACAAGGCGCTCGGGCTGTGGGGCGCCATCGGCGCCAGCGGCGCGACCGTCGGCATGCTGGCCGGCGGTGCCCTCACCCGGTACGCGGGCTGGCCGTACATCTTCTACCTGAACGTCGCCGTGGGCGGGACCGCGCTGCTGCTGGCCCGGCGGGTCGTGCCGGAAAGCAGGCTGCACGGCGCGCGCCGGCGCTATGACCCGCTCGGCGCCATCACCGTGACGGGCGCCCTGGTGATGGTGGTCTACGCGATCTCGCAGGCGCCGGCCGCCGGGTGGGCAGCCGCCCAGACGCTGGCCCTGCTCGCGTCGGCGGCGGCCCTGCTGGCCGCGTTTGGCCTCATCGAGACCAGGACGGCGGCGCCGCTGCTACCACTGCGGCTGTTCCGGCTGCGCACCCTCCTCCAGCGCACCGAAATCGCCAAGGCCGCCGCCATGCGACCGAAGGCCCCGGCACCGGGCCCCGCCGACTGACCGCCGTCGGCCCGGCGTCTGCGCACCGCGAAGTGGATCAGCGCGGTGGTTATGGACAGCAGTCCCAGGATCGCGGCGACGGTGCGGGTGCCCGCCGTGGCAGCGGGTCCTGGCAGGATTGGGTGATGAACGGATGGCAGGTGGCGGGGCGGGTGCCACCACGCCGTCGTAGCGGGGAGGCCGCGCCGGGGCCGGGTGGGCTGGATGGCCATCCGGTGACGGTCAGCATCGATGCCGGACCTCCCGGGCCAGCGGTCGCTGATGATTTCGCCGGGCTGAGTTTCGAGCGGTCAGTGCTTGATGCGGGTCACGCCGGCGTGCCGGGTTACCTGTTCAGCCCGGGGAACACCGCGCTGGTCAGGTTGTTCGGTAATGCGGGGCTGCGCAGCTTGCGAATCGGCGGCGGCACGGTAGATCAACTGGCTCCCGCGGGTACGGGCAGCGACGGATTCACCGGGATCGACAGCCTGTTCGCCTTTGCCGCTGAGGCCGGGGTGCGGGTCATCTACACCCTGCGCCTGCTCAGCCCCGCGGCTAATCCGGTCAGGGATCTGGACTCCGTCAATGCCAGCGTCGCCGGGTACATCTGGGGCCGCTACCGGGAGCATGTGGCCAGCTTCGCCATTGGCAACGAGCCGGACTGGCACGCCTTTCACACCCATGCGGAGAACCTGGTCGATCCCGCGGTCTTCGAGGAGGTCCCAGGGGTCCCGGGCACGGCGTACCGGTCCTACCTGACCCGCTGGCGCAGCCTGGCCGAGGCGGTCAGGGCCGCCGCGCCCGGGGCGCCATTGTCCGGTCCGGACACCGGGGCCTACACCACGCTGACGTACAGCCCCGATGCCGATACCGGCGTGTCATGGACCGAGCGGTTCGCCGCCGACACCCCGGCCGCAGGCCCGGTGGCAGACATCACCCAGCACCACTATCCCGGCGCAGACCCCGGAGCGGCAACCGCTGATCAGGCCATCGGCAACATGCTTTCGCCAGAGTGGGTGAATGGCGCCGCGATCGGCACCCAGCCACCGGGGATCACCTACATCCCCTATCCCTGGCTCTACCGCCACAACCTCGCCGCGGTGGCTGCTGCCGGGCTGCGCTACCGGCTGACCGAGGCAAATGACCACCTGGGCGGTGTCCCGGGCGCGAGCAACGCCTTGGCCTCGGCGTTGTGGGCACTGGATTACCTGCACTGGTGGGCGGCCCACGGGGCTGCGGGCGTGAACTTCCACAACAGGCAGTGGCTGTTCACCAGCACGATCGTGCCCAGCCCGGCCGGGTCAGGCTCCGGCTATGCGATCACCCCCAAGGGGTATGGCATCAAGGCATTCGCCCTCGGCTCAGCGGGCCACGTCCGGCCTGTCCGGATCCGCAACCCGGACGGCCTCAACCTGACCGCCTACTGCACCGGCACAGCAGCCGAGGACTACGTCACGATCATCAATAAGACACACGCGAAGGAAGCCGCGCAGGCGGCTGTCACGATCGCTCTCCCGGGCCCGGGGCCGCGCAGCGCCGAGGTCATGACCCTGGCCGGCCGGGAGCCGGGGAATGCGGCCAGCACCAGTGCCACGCTCGGCGGCGCGGCGATCACCGGCGACACCGCCTGGGACGGCAGGTGGAGCGTCCTGAAGGCCGATCCGCGTTCCGCAATCGCGCTGACCGTCCACCCCGCCACCGCCGTCATCATCAAAGCCGGCCGATGATGGAGGCCCGCCGCAGCCACCGGTCGTCGCTGCGGGTCCCAGTCAGCAGTGCCGGGCGGTCTCGGCCGGCCAGCCGGGCAGCAGGCCACCGACCCGGTGCGCCAGCTCGTCCGCATAGCTCTTCCACTCACCCCGGTCAACATAGGACAAGCCACCGATGGCGCGGGTTCCAGCAGCCAGGTCGTCGGCTCTCAGCTCGTTGCATGTGCTGTTGCCGAGGCGACTCGCTGCTGGATCGCTGGGCTGAGCAGTGCCGTCGGCGGGTCGACGAGCGCGGCGACCCGGACATAGGCGGCTGCGAGGTGTGGGTCGTCGGCTGCTGCCTTCTCCAGGCTGGCCTTGTACTTGGCGGTCAGTGGCCATGCGGGCAGCGCAGGCTGTGCGCCGCCGGCCGTGCTCAGGTCGGCGCTGGCCGCCAGGCCCCAGGGTGCGTCCAGGATGGCGCTGACCGCGCGGAAGTACTCGTCGGCTTGCGGCTCGCCGCCGTGGCGCAACTGGTCCCGCAGCGTGATGGCGGTACGGGCGGCCGCGCTGATTCCCTGCACAGTCAGTGGCATGGACGGCGAAGACGACGACGGGTAACCGCACCTCACCAGTCGGCGCCGTGCTCCCCCCGGGCAGCACGGCCGCCGACCCCGGTGATGCCAGCAGGACGCCCGCGTCACCAAGCTCGGCCTCACCCGCGACGCCCCGGCCGCCTCGCGGGCACCCCCCCTGCCAGCGGGTGATGCTTGAGCCACTTGATCAACCCGGCTGGCAGGCAGACGTTGAACTGCTTCGGCTCATCCTCGCCCGTGAGCAAATGCCAGCAAACTAAACTTCTAGATGCATAGCCGGGACGCTATCCTCGGCCGGGCGCCGCGGCAGGTCACGCAGGTGCCGCATGGGAGTCAGCAGGAACGTGAGGCCGGACGCGGCGTACAGGGCAGTGAGTATCCATAGCGCAGCCCTGACCCCCAGGGCGGTGGCGAGGACTCCGGCGAGCAGCGCGCCGGCGGGCATCATCGCGAACCCGGCGGCCCAGGTCGCCGAGGTGACCCGGCCGAGTATGCCCGGCGGGACGTAGGCCTGCATGAAGCTGTCGACGATCACGTTCCCGATGACGACGACGCAACCGGCGCACGTCATCGCTACGCCTGCGAATGCGAGCCGCGGTCCCTTGTCCGCGAGCGGGAGCAGCAACCCGAAGCACAGGCCGCATGGTACGGCGATGAGCATGGCCCGCGCTGTGCCGAACCGTCGTCCCAGTGGGCGGGCGGCAAGTGCGCCGAGGACGCCGCCAACGCCGAGGCTGGCCATGACGAGGCCGGCTGCTGCCGAGGACAGCCCGATGGTACGGACCAGGAAGACGACGAGGAGGGCGTCGACACCGGTGAGTGCCAGGTTGGCGAGCGACGAGAACGCCGTCATCGCGCGCAGGTAGGGATCCCGCCAGGCGAAGCGAAGACCGCCGAGCACGCCCCCGGTGGCGGGGCCACCCGGCCGGCGATCCCGCGGCGGCTGCATGGCGGTCAGGCAGCAGAACGAGACGGCGAAGCTCACCGCGTCGGCCAGCAGCCCGGTCACGGGGCCGGCCGCCTGGGCGAGCAGCCCGCCGAGCCCTGGCCCGCCGATCTGGGCGACCTCGCGGCTGCCCAGCAGCTTGGCGTTCGCCTCGGTAAGGTCCGCCTCGTCGGCTACCCCCGGGAGCAGGACCTGGCAGGCGCTGTTGAAGAACACTGCCGCCGCGCCGGCGATCAATGTGACCGCGATGAGTTGCGCCACGGTCAGCACCCCGAACCAGGCGGCGACAGGGACGCTCGCGTACACCGCCACCGAGATCGCATCACTGGCCAGCATGACGGGCCGGGGTGATAGCCGGTCGACCCACGCTCCGGCGGGAACGCCGATGATGACCCAGGGCAGCCAGACCATCGCGGTCAGCAGCGTGACGATGAACGTGCTGGTGTGCAGCGTGTCGATGGCGACCAGTGGAATGACGACGGTGGTGACGGAATTGCCGACCTCGCTGATGCTCTCCCCGGCCCAGAACAGGCGGAAGTTCCGCTGCCGCAACAGCCCGCCCCGCCGGCCGGTCATCGCCGGAGGCTGACGCCGGTGAAGAAGGATACCCGGGCGGCACGCGCGTCAGGCGGCCACCGCGACGGGTCCTCCACCCGCTCACGGTAGCACTCCAGGATTCGCCGGGACCCTCGCGCGGCTGGCCGTCGCCGCGCTCACTGGCTCACGCCGGGGCGCCGGGAGCGGGGCCTGGGTGGGGGGCAAGATCGCGGTTTGTG
>Ga0209166_10001283_pt1 | contig 21566 bp, 29 predicted proteins | sample Coa_R1_3_FD_187151 | JGI IMG/M metagenome (GOLD analysis project Ga0209166, IMG submission 187151) | Surface soil microbial communities from Centralia Pennsylvania, which are recovering from an underground coalmine fire - Coalmine... | ecosystem: Environmental > Terrestrial > Soil >... | reverse complement strand
AAACATGCTTGGCGATATCCAGACCGATTGTGATAACCTTTGACAAGGACGCCTCCCTTAAGTGGTGCTCAACAACTCCACTTTGGCACATCGATGCCGTCGGCGGGGCGTCCACCCCATCATAAATCGAGCTTGATGGGCGCGTCTTGGTCGATGCCCGCTTTGCCCCGATAGCGACTAAATTCCGCATCGCACCGAAATGACGCGATGTGCCAAAGCACTAAGTCGCTGCGCTCCAGCCCACTGCGCGGGAGCAAGAGCCGAGAGGCTCTAGCCGGTCGAGAGAGGACAGCGATAGCGCGGCGAAGAAACTCGTCACTTGAATCGAACAGTGGTTAACCTCCCTTGGGACCGAGCTCCGTGTGAGCGACACAACCGCTGTCGTTCCGCTGCAATGAGCGCCTGGTCGAGGACCCGTGCAATTGAGGAATCTCGCTCTGGCGATCAGACTTGCCGACCTTGTGCAATGAGACAAATTCGTCGTCGCTCAGTGGGGGAAGATGATCCGTCATGACGCGATCTCGTCGGTCCATACCTTGAAGCTGGTCATGGTGTTCGGCCCAAAGGTCTGTGTGATCGGAACATCGCAGGCATCGCGTCCCTGCGCGATCAGGATACGGCCGATCCGAGGAACATTGTTACGCGGATCGAAGGTGTGCCAGCGTCCGCCGATGAAGACTTCGAACCAGCCGGCGAAATCCCCGGCCGCCCAGGGTTGGGGCGCGCCGATATCGCTGAGATACCCAGTGCAATAGCGCGCCGGAATGTTCATGCAGCGGCAGAACGCAATGGCCAGATGGGCATAGTCACGGCATACGCCATTGCGTTCCCGATAGGCCTCCCACGCCGTCTTGGTGGGGCGCGCATGCTCATATCCGAAGGTGATGTGGCTGTGGACAAAATCGCAGATCGACTGGACCCGTGCCCAGCCAGGAGGCGTCTTTTCGAACAACTGCCACGCGATGTCCGAAAGCCGATCCGTCTCGCAATAGCGGCTGCCGAGCAGATAGACCAGGGCATCCGCGGGAAGATGTTCGACGGCATGCTGAGATGCCGAGGCAAACACCGGATCGGGCAGGCCGCTGTCACGAACGACACCATCGGCACCTGGCTGTGTGAAAACGCCAGAGCGCTGCTATGATTCTCCCGTGATTCTTGGGGGGAATTGATGAGGCGCTTCGTCGAGGAGGCGGATCGTGGGCAATGGACGCTGTTGCCCGAGTGCCTCGATGACTTCATTGACGAGGATAACCCGGTTCGCGTGATCGACGTGTTTGTCGATGCGCTCGACTTGGCCGAGATGAGCTTCGACGGGGTTGAGCCGGCGGCGACGGGTCGGCCCTCGTACCACCCCTCGGTTCTGCTTAAGCTTTACATTTACGGCTACCTGAACCGAGTTCAATCGAGCCGCCGGCTCGAACGAGAAGCCGGCCGCAATGTCGAGGTCATGTGGCTGCTGGGCCGTCTCGCTCCTGATCACAAGACGATCGCGGACTTCCGGAAGGACAACGGCCTGGCGCTTCGCAAGGTCTGTGCGCGCTTTGTCGAACTCTGCCGTGAGATGAGCCTTCTCGCGACGGCGAGCGTTGCCATCGATGGCAGCAAGTTCAAAGCCGTGAACAATCGGGACAAGAACTTCACAAAGGCGAAGGTGCAACGGCGGCGTGCTCAGCTGGAGGAGAGCGTCGCCCGCTATCTGAGCCAGCTTGACACGGCGGACCGGCAGGAGCCGACAGAAGCGCTGGCCGCGAAGGTAACAAGGCTCAAGGAGAAGCTGACGAAACTGAAGGAGGAAATGGGCAAGCTTGCCGTCTACGAGAAGCAGATGCTTGCGTCGCCCGATCAGCAAATCTCCTTGACCGACCCCGACAGCCGCTCGATGGCAACAAGCGGCCGAGGCTCTGGCGTTGTCGGCTACAACGTGCAGGTCGCCGTGGACACCGATCATCATCTGATTGTGGCGCATGAGGTGACGAACAGCGGCTCAGATCGGGCACAATTGGCCAATATGGCCAAGCAGGCAAAGGCCGTTCTCAAGGCCGAGACGCTCGATGCGGTAGCCGATCGCGGCTACTTCAACAGCCCGGAGATCCTCGCGTGCCACGAGGCTGGCATCACAGTGACGCTGCCCAAGCCACAGACGTCGAATGCCAAGGCGGACGGGCGCTTCGGCAAGCAGGACTTTGCCTATTTGCCGGAAGAGGACGCCTATCGCTGTCCAGCTGGGGAGCGATTGCCGTATCGCTATACAAACGAAGAAGACGGCAAGATGCTGCGGCGCTACTGGACCACGGCCTGTCAAGGTTGTGCGCTCAAATCGCAATGCACAACGGGGTCAGAGCGGCGGATTACACGGTGGGAGCATGAGCATCTGCTCGAGGCTGTGCAAGAGCGCCTTGATGCAAATCCAGAAGCGATGCGCCAGCGTCGAGAAACGGTCGAACATCCGTTTGGCACGATGAAGGCCCGCATGGGCGCGACGCACTTCCTCACCAAAACCCTTCCAAACGTAGCCGCCGAGATGGCCCTATCAGTCCTGGCCTACAATCTGACACGGGTCATGAACATCCTCGGGGTCAAGCCGCTGATCGCTGCGATCGCGGCCTGAAACACCACTTGGGCCCTGGCTGCCGGGGCCGACATCCCCAAAGCCGTTTTGACACGACCAAGCACCAAAGCGTACGCGACCAGCCGGCGCAACCATGCGGGAGCACCAATTGCCAAACATGTCGCGGTAGGGCGTGATCTCGACCGCAGGGCTGGTGGTCAGGAAGTCCGGCACGATGACATCGGAGGCGCGCGTGAAGTGGGTGCCCAACACCAAGATCATCGGCGTCGGTTGCGGAAAATCGTAGAGCATTTCGAATCCGACGCGAATCTTCATTCGAAATGCCCTTCCGGCTGCCTGCCTACTCAAGCGAGCGGGATTGTTTCAAAAATTTGCTGCCACCAGATCGTAAGAGCCCCTGCTGCCGCGGACGTACACCCTGGCCGCGGCAGCACATATCAAGTCACGATTAGAATCGAACGCGTTTAGAAAACCCGACTCATTGGAATGAGCATCTGGTTGAATTCGCTTCAGCGCGTCTTCGTCTATGAAGAATGAGGCCTCAATAGCGCTATCGTGTCCCCAAAACCGCACAGCTCGCCGCGTGCGGTCATATGAACGACTATGATTTGGAAACTCAATCATGGTTGGACCGATCTGGTTGCAGGTGCCACGGGCCGGCTCGTGCACGGCTCGCATCAAGGCATGTTCGAACGCCAAGCCTGCGCACGCCGAAAACAACGTAGAGTTGATCAATACGCTGACAAGATCCGGCGAGGCTAAAGGTCGACGCGAAACGGATGTCGGAACGACCCGGCTGGGGCTACCCTTAAATGACTACTCTGAGATCGGGTTACAACCCCGCTCGATGCCAACCACAACAAATAGTTGCGTTCGGGCCTCGCTATTCGGCGGAAGGGCACTACATCTTGCATATCACCGCGCACCCCCTTGGCTTGTATCGGTGACTGAGAGCATTGCGCTCCCGCCGCGACCAAAAAAGGCGGTCAATATGTCAAATATCTCCAGATCCAGTGTTCGCGAGTGGCTCGTGCCTCCGGTACTGCTGCCGATCCTTTTTGTGCTGCTGATCGCCGCTACGGTGCTCATCCGGTGGTAGTCCATCTCGGCAGACCCGCGCCATCAGCTCAGGCAAAACAGCGCCTTCGATCCAGTGAAACGAACCCAGTCGTCGCGGGCTTGCGAGCTGAACGTCAGGGCGGTAGACGCCCTCGATACGGCTCGCAAGATGTCGCCGGGGGATGAGCGAACGGAGGCGATGAAAAAGGCAAGAATCCTCGGAAATGCCTACACGAGCATTTCTTCGGCAAGGTCGGCAAGCCGGCAAAATGACGGTTCTGCGCCAATCTCTTTCGATTGACGTTTCCCGCACCCCGATTGGCTCGGACATTTAGGAAAAGAGCACCCCTAGCATGGATCATATGGACATCGAGACGCTTGGCCCAGATCGATCCCCTGTCCGGTCGACAGCCGTACCCGTGGATGCCGATCCGATGGTACTCGATCTTTCACGCATTCCAGCCGTCGTTCTCGTCGTTGAGGACGAGATGATGCTCCGCATGCGCGCGGTCAACATGGTAGAAGACGCCGGCTACACGCCGGTTGAAGCCTGGATGCCGACGAAGCTATCGCAATCCTGGAATCCCAGTCCGACATCGCGCTCATGTGCACCGACATTCAGTTGCCGGGCAGTATGGACGGCCTGAGTCTCGCGCATACCGTGCATAAGCGTTGGCCGGCGATCAAGATCATCGCGGTGTCGGGGCAATTGAACCCGCCGAGCACCGATCCTCCTCCCTGCAGCAAGTTTTTCGGCGAGCCGCTCCAAGCCTGGCAAATCGTAGCCCAGATGCGCAGCATGATCGGCAACGCCTGAAGCCGGTCCGACACCCAACATTCGCGAGGCGATCTCTGAACGCTACTTTGCGCTGCCTTTGGCCAGATGTTGGTTCCCGTCGGTCCAATGCCGATTTCCTGTACTATCGTTTCGCTGTCTTTGGCCGCGGCATAATGCAGTGCGTTGGCAGGTCGGAGAAGGATACCGGGCGCCAGGGACGCGCACCACGAGCCACCCAAAGCCCGCACATCCTCTCTCTGTACCCGATGCAGCGGGAGCTACTTTTCGCTTAGCAATTTTCCGGTGATCTTGTTTACGAGGTGAAGCCGCCCGCAGGCAGGACAGGTTACGACCTCGTACTCATCTGGCCTAGCGGCCGACGCGTCTTCGGGCAGCCAAACTTGAAGGTTTGAGCCTGTTCGGGGACAGCGGATGACGACACGAGCCATGATCCATGATGACTTTCAATGCGGAATTGATCTGCCGCAAGTTGACTCATCATTCGCTGCGAGACCAAGGCTCCCATCCCGCTGGACGCCTGAACAAGGGCTGGCACGGCACTTTTAACGATCCAGACCTGAGCCGGGCCAAATAGCCCAGCACGCTGGAGCCGTCTAGTAGACGGGCTTCATATCAACGATGTCACCATCATCGACGTGGTCGTGGACCGCCTCGAATTCTGCCGAGTTGATCTCAAGAAGCCATCGGCTCCATTCTCTTGGATGTCCTTCAGGGGCGACGGGCTCGCCGCCTGCGGTGTATGTATACTTTGCCAGCGCCCCCATCGCTCTTTCCATCGCACCGCCGTCCTTCAGAGTTACCACGCACCTCATCACTCACCTCGTCGTCTCGGTTAAGGGGGTTGGCGCCTAATTCGCAAGATTAGTCGGATCCTCCCGAGGGCGGCTCAAGAGCATCCGATAGTCAAACGGTTTGCGGGTGAGAAGCCCCTTTCACGACCAAGCGCTTCCTACTTGCGCCAGATCAAATCTGGCCGCTCAATTTGGAGACGCAGGCGACTGTCCTTGGCTGTTTCCTCGTCGAGCAAAGTCAGCAACATCTTGTGCCGATCCTGGTCGCGCTTAGGATTGCGCTCGCTCTCGGCGATCAGCCGCCGATAGAGATCGATGTTTGCGTTGTGGACGTAATTCAGCATTGGCGCCCTCCACATCCGGGTTGCATATTGTCACGGCGCAAAGGATTGACCTGTTCAATATTGAACACCCCGCCCGGTTTCTTCCTAGTCGCGACTTTCTGCCAGCGACTTCTCCACGGAAGATCAGCGTCGCAGATTGGGTAGCGGCGTAGTGAAAAAGGCCGCCGACAATATGGGTCCGCGACCTACCCTTGGCGGTACCCCGATGCGCTCGCGCCGAAACAAACCCGTGAAGCATCTGGTCGAAGCGGCAACCCTTCCCGCCAGGTTCGGATGTTCCGTGACTTGTTTCTGATCGCCGAGCTTTTAGATTCCAAGGCCGAGAGCGACGACGTCAGTTTGGAGCGGAGTTGGCTCGGATGTCCTGTCAGATCGAGCGGGCTTTCCGGCTTGTTGAAGTCCTCAAAAAAGCCGCCGCTGATCCATCAAACCGAAGCTCGATTGATCCGCCGCTATTCCGCCTATCCAGGTCCGCGTCGAACTCATGCTGCCAAAGCTCATTGAGCATCGTTTCATGAATCGCATTTTTTACGCGCTGAGCGGCCCGCGCAGGGTGCTACCCGGCTGGGTCAGGGTTCCAGGGCGCGGCCCGACCCCCGCCTATGGCTTGCTGCGCGGAATTCACTGGTTTTATTCGCGCTGGAGGACCCACAGTGAATTATCGCCGTCCCGCTCTGGGCAATATGGGCTCCTTCTGGGTGTCACGCTCGCTGGCATCTCGCTATTCGTCCTGCAAGGTCCGATGCGTCCGTGGCTCGGTAGCCTTTCGTTTACCGTCGATCTGATGGTGCGAACCGCAATCTACGCGGCGGTCATTGTCCCTATTCAGTTCTTTCAGTTGGGTGACACCCGATCCGTCTCATAAGGTCTTCTGGATATCTATCATCTATTCCGTTGTGTTCCTGATTCTTGCAAACCTCGTTCTTGGGGTCGCCAACTGGCCGAGCGACTCGGCGGGATCGCCATTCACACCGGCTTCTCGATCGCACCTTTCGTTTGCTTACCCTCGCTGTCGTGGATTGTCACGGTGAGGTCCTCAACTAAGTCGGCGACGAGGTGATCGTGACGTGGCCGGAACGTAGCGGCGCGGTTGACTGCCGTCCGCTGCAGTGTTTCATGGCGATGCGCGATGAATTGTCGCTCGCATCGAGCCAACTTGAACGTGAGTTCGGAGCCGTACCCCGGATTCGCGGAAGTCTGCATTTTGGAGCGGTGATCGTGGGCGAGATCGGTGACATCAAGCGCGCCATCGTCTTTAACGGCGATGTCATGAACACGGCTGCGCGGCTTGAGGAGCTCAGTCGTGCGGTTGAGGGTGGCTTTCTCGCATCCCGCGCAGCGATGGAGCAGTTTCGGTCGGCTCTACCGGTGAAGGTTCGCAGTCTAGGGCGGCTTCAAATTCGCGGACGTACGGCCGGTGGCTTGTTTTCAAAGCCCGCAACTATCCGCTGGCGGGCGCAGCATGACCGACGGACGCCCACGGTCGCCTCCCCAAACGAAATGAGCCGCCGCTCGTTCTCATCCCACAAAGCCAGCCGTACACACCGCAAACTTTGGAGCAGGGTAATTCGTCCGACGACAGCGAGTTGCGGGTGGTCCCGCAACACATCCGGCAATCGATAGCAGGGAATTCGACTGCATAGGTGATGAATCTGGTGGACGCCGATGTTCGCTGTGAACCAGCGCAAGACACCCGGCAAGTGGTAGTAGGAACTGCCATGCAGCGCAGCTTCGTGAAAGCTCCAGGTCTCGTCATGGGACCATGAGGTGTCCTCGAACTGGTGTTGGACATAGAACAGCCAGACGCCGATCGACGCCGCCAGAACCGTGATTGGCAGGTGCACCAGCAGGAACGGCCCGAAGCCTACCAGCCGGATCATCGCGGCGACAAGAATCGCGATGGCGGTGTTCGTGCCCATTGTACTTAGCCAGGGCTCCCAGCCGCCACGCATCGTCCCTATTGGCAAGCGATGCCGCAAGATGAACAAATACGTGGGACCTACGCCAAACATCACTGTCGGATGGCGGTACAGACGATAAAGGATCTGACGCCATCGAGGCAGCGCGAGAAATTCGCGCACGGTCAAGGTGTCAATGTCGCCCAAGCCCCTGTGATCGAGATTGCCTGAATTCGCGTGATGGCGTGCATGGTTACGTCGCCAGTAATCGTATGGCGTTAGGGTCACGACACCGATGACTCGGCCGACCCAATCGTTCGCACGACGGCCGCGGAAAAACGAGCCGTGGCCGCAGTCGTGCTGGATCATGAAGAGGCGGACGAGCAAACCCGCTGCGGGCGCCGCCAACAGCAGGCCAATCCAATGGCCGTGGGCAAGGACAATCCACATCAGAGCCCAGATGACGAGGAACTGCACTGCTGTGATCACCAGTTCGAAAATGCCGCGCGCGCTCTCGGGCTCGCGATAACCGGCGAGCAACTGCGCCAATGCGCGGATTTCCGTTGGGCTTTGAACCATCTAGACTGCTCCCGAACATGCCCGTTTAACAAAGCACGGTCCATCCACGGCCCCCTCGGGCAACAGCTCCAAGACCGCGTGGGCCGTGCATCAAGTTGACTGGAAGGCACGCGAAGGCTCGCCGACTTTGGAAGCGCTTTTCTGTTGCGTAGAACGGTTGCCCAGCGGCAGTGACCCAGTTGCATTGGCTGGCGCGGTCTTGTCCTGCCCCGCCAACGCCAGGGCCACGACAGGATTCATGCTATCGACCATCGATGTCGGCATCAGGATCGTAGTGCCGCGCTCCTTGGTCGTCTCGTAGATGATGTTCATGGCGCGGAGTTGCAGGGCCGCCGGCTGACCCGCATAGATCATGGCCGCCTCGACAAATTTGCCGGCTATCGCAGCTTCGGCCGATCCGAGAATGACGCGGGCCTGCTTTTCACGCTCGGCCTGGGCTTGCCGAGACATCGCATCCTGCAAGGCCACCGGGATCGCGACATCGCGGATCTCGACCGACTTCATCGAGATCCCCCAGTCCGCCGTTTTGCGTCCGATTTCGCTACGCAACAGCTCGTCTGCGGCGGTCCGCTCCGACAACAGCGCCGACAGCATCGACGAGCCGATCATCTCGCGCAGCGAGGTCTGAGCGACGCGATCGATGGCTTCCCGGTAGTTGGTGATGTTCAAGGCCGCCTTCTGCGCGTCATGGACGAACCAGAAAATGATGGCATCCACGTTCACTGGTACGGTGTCCTTCGTCAGGGCCTCCTCAGCGCTGAAAGCAGTCGTCTGAATACGCTCGTCAATGACCGCCACGACATTGTCGATGACCGGGATGATCAGGAAGAGTCCGGGCCCCTTCACGCCGCGCAATTTGCCGGCCCGCAGGATAACGAATTTCTGCCAGGTGTTCGCCATCTTCAGAGCGGAAGCAATGACGATCGCGACGGCCACGAAGACGACGCCCGGGACCAGGTAGCCTGTCGCAACCAGGGCCGCGCCGACGAGGAGGCAGGCTATCGTAAGAAATACAGTGATCGGATTCATTTTTGGCTCCTTGCTCAAGAAGTCGCCCTGCGAACCCAAATGTTGATCCATATTTGGATGTTGTGCTGAGCAATATTGCTCAGTCCGAAATCCAGCACTTCACCGCCGAATTCGCCAGAATTGCACGAAAGATCGCGACCGCAACCAGAATCCAAGGCCGCAATCCTTCGCTCCGAATGCACGGGAAACGGTCGACCAGGTTTGCCGAACGCGCGTTAGAATTTCCGGGAATGTGAGCAATTTTGAACAGGCCCTCGCGGCACATATCTGCTCTTTTGCAGTCACCGGGGGATTGCGTTATCCGGGCCTCATCCAACGCCACCTGGCATTATTGGGCTTGGTGGCGTTGCGCTTTCTCCGGTGTCTTAATTCATTAACTTTTCGATAATGAGCAAAATGGAACAGCGCTGAGATGGCGCTGGTTCCAGCGTGAAGCACCGGCGACTAGCTGGCATCCGCCAGTGACCGACAGTCTTGTTCTCCCGCGAAGCCTTAGGTGAATATCGTGCCATCACTAGCAGTCTTGTTCGATTCAAGCCGCATAGCGATTCAGTCTCACACCTGTCCAAAATGTCTGGGACCAATGGTCTTGATGCGTATCAAGCCCTCGGGCATCGGACTAGAGTTGCGTACGTTTCAGGGCGTCAACTGCGATCACGTCGATAAGGTTGAGAGCGAGACCCACTCGATGAAGTGGAGTTCTTCCGGGTTGCGAGCGCCGGTTTAGGACTCGGTATGCTCCGCGCCCTTGATGGCCTTGTGCGAGTCCAAAAAGCCGCTTGGGAGTCCGAGGCAGACGTTTAAGGGACCACGCGCGTTTGGCCGGGAGGCGGGACTACTGCGAACACGGAGCTTTGGCTATGAGCGCTATTCCTCTTCACCTTCAAAGAAAGTTTGAGCGTCGCTGGGAGGCTCGATTCGGCTCGCCCGTCGCATCGGCCATGCGCAAAGGCACCGACTTGAAGGGTATCGTCAACAACTTGCCACGCCGCGCGAAAGCAAAAGAAAGAGCCACTGAGTTGAGCAAGCCGGCTCAATAAGATTTGTGAGTCCAGTGCTGAGTTTGACGATGAAGCAAATACTCGGACAGAGTCTTGCTCTGCTGCTCTTTGGAAGCGGCATATGGGCCTAGGCATCTCCTTCGGAGGGCAATCTGCCGCCTTCGAAACCGCCTTCGTCCTTCGAAACCGCCTTCGTAAGGGTCGCGACCGGGTTTTGCCGGCCAGCCGGCTTCGGCCGATCTCTTTCAGCAGCTTCTACCGGTACTCGATCCGGAGGTGCACAGAAAACGGCGGCAGCACGCGGAGATGAAGCCGGAGCCCGCCGTTCATCGGAGGCTACAGAAGCATTCGCATCCGATGGTGCTTAGCCAAGCCGTCCAGCGACATTCGTTCCCCTCGATGCAACCTTCGCAGGTTTCACACGTCTCTCCCGTGCTGGGGTCTCGCAATTTTCCAGCTCCATTGCAACGTCACCAAGCACTATTCAGCCTGGGGGCGTCGTGCCGTTCTTGCGGTCAGATCACAGCGCACGGATCACGGCCGAGATGTCGGCGGGCTCCGAAATTGTCTGCTTATCGGAGTCGATAGGAAGTGGTATCCGTCGGTTCTCTGCGCGGAGATTTGAAGCATGACCGACCCTGCCGTCCAGAATGCGGCGGCGAAAGCCGACGTCATGGTCAATCCGGCGCTCCTCGCTGCAAGCATGATCGACGAGCGTGCGCCCGATATCGTCGAAGCCCTCAACGACATGCCGGTGGAACTCGCGGTCGCGGTTCTGCTTCAGCTGCCGCCCGATCGCGCTGTCGAAGTTCTCGACCAGCCAGGGCTGGAACGCGAACCGGAACTCGTAACGCAGCTGCCGCGAGAAACAGCCGCAAAGCTGCTTGGCGGCGTGTCGGCCGACCGCGTCGCCGAAATCTTCCGCCAGGTCAAAGAGCCACACCGCTCCGAACTGCTCACTCTGCTGGACGCCGACACCAGGGTCAACATCCGTCGACTGCTGGAATATCCGAAGGACACCGCGGGATCGATCATGACGACGGAATTCGCCAGCGTTCCCTCGACATACACCGTCCAGCAGACGCTCGACTACCTTCGTCATGTCGCGAGCAGCCGCGAAACCGTCTACGCGATCTACGTGCTGGATCCGGCCAGCAAGAAGCTTGTCAGGACGATCACGCTGCGCCGGCTCATCACGGGAGATCCGCAAGCGCCGGTGCTCTCGGTAGCGCGTCCAGGCCGTCTGATCATCGCTGCTCCCCTCATGGACCGGGAAGATGTCGCGCGCCTGATTTCGAAGTACGATCTGCTTGCGGTGCCGGTCGTCGACCATGGTCGCGTTATTGGGATCGTCACGGTCGACGACATCATCGACGCCATGGTGCAGAAATCCACCGAGGAGGTGCAAAAGTTCGGCGGCATGGCGGCCATCCACGACTCTTACATGGAGGTCGGCTTCTGGCAGATGATGAAGAAGCGCGGCGGCTGGTTGTGCGCGCTCTTCCTCTCTGAAATGCTGACTGCGTCGGCGATGCAAGGCTATGAAGGCGAGCTCGAGAAGGCGATCGTGCTGACGCTGTTCATCCCGCTGATCATGAGCTCGGGAGGCAATTCCGGATCACAGGCCACATCCCTTCTGATACGCGCATTGGCCTTGCGCGAACTTGTGGTCAAGGACTGGTGGCGGGTGGCGCTGCGGGAAATCCCGACTGGACTGGCTCTCGGGGTGATGCTGGGCCTCGTCGGCATCGTCCGCATCTCGCTCTGGCAGTATCTGGGCTTCTACGACTACGGCGAGCACTGGATGCTGATCGCGCTGACGGTCGCCGCCGCCCTGGTCGGCATCGTCATGTTCGGCTCGCTGACCGGATCAATGCTTCCGTTCATCCTGCAGTGGATCGGGTTCGATCCGGCCAGCGCTTCGGCACCATTCGTCGCGACCCTCGTCGACGTGACTGGTTTGGTGATCTATTTCACGGTCGCTTCAATGATCCTGCGCGGAACGCTGCTATAGAAAAGGCCATGACAAAACCCGGAGCGTCCGAAAGATAACGACCCCAGCACGGGGGGGCAAGCTGGGGCCGTCATCTCATCGGATGTGATGGGGGTACATTACATCCGGTCGCCTATTACCAAGTGACCCCAGCAACATTTGTTCCGCGCAGACTGCACGGTTCTCAGAGCGGAAGTGCCAACTAGTCTTGCGTTTTTGAGGTTCGAATCATATCGGCCGTCATTCATCGGCCTCGTCCTGAGGAGCGCGCACTTGCGCGCGTCTCGAAGGACGGCCACAGGCGAGATCGCGCCCGCGGCCGTCCTTCGAGACGCCCGCTCCGCGGGCTCCTCAGGACGAGGTCCGCGGATATGATTAGTTTCATGAATTCGATCGTCTAGGACAGTCCCCGGTGTCCGACCAATCACGCCCTGTTGTTGTCGGGACAAGTCTACCTTTCTTTCACCGCGTGATGAGCAATTGAAACGGAGGTGCCTTCGGGACCACTCTTCGTCACCACCAGCGCGTTGAGCTGGCGGGCAAGGGCCGTGACGATGCCGGTCCCGAGTCCGCCTTGCGCGGCAATCACGTGCTTCTGCGCGCCCTTGCCATTGTCGGACACCGACAGCGTCCATTCCGTGTCGATGGCATCGAACGTCACCACAATGCGCCCGCCTCTGGCGACGTCGATGAATGCGTGCTTCAGCGAATTGATTACAAGTTCGACGATAACAAATCCGAGGCTTTCGGCTGTGGGGCGGTCCACGTTGCCACCTTCGCCCCGCACTTCAATAGAAATTGCCTGGTCATCGCTGATCATTGAACCGGAGATGGCTTTGCAGAGATTCGACAAATAAGGGATGAGCGCGACGGACTCGCCAACGCCCGACGCATGGAGATATTTCTGCACGGCCGCAACCGAGATGACCCGATCACGCGTCTCCTCCAGATCTCGTCGTGCTTCATCCGAGGTGACTTTTCTGGCCTTCATGGAAATGATGCTTGCGATGATCTGCAGGCTGTTGGCCACACGATGGTAAATTTCGTCGAGCAGGGTGTCTTTCAGCCGAAGCAACCGGGCGTTCTCGCGCTCGAGAAGACGCTTGCCGGTGACATCCTCAATGCTGAGAAAGATATTCGCGGGTGATGCTCCCTCGTAATACACCTCCCGCGCGTTCAGCAGCATCGTGCGTCGTCCGAGCGACCTGAAGTCGTGCTCGACCTCGTAATTCTCCATGGCCCCTTGCTCAGGTATGATTCGTCCCAGCAGCAATCGCAATTGGGGGATGTTCCATTCCCCGTTTCCCAGCTCGTAAACCGGCTCGCCGAGGATATCATCGATATCGAGGTTGAATGTCGTGCAGAAAGCGCGGCTCGCTGCGACCAGCCGCAGACCCCGATCGAGCACCAGGAGAGGCTCACGAATGGTGTCGACGATGCTTTGAGCAACCACCGTGGCAGCTTCGGCCGCAGCATCGTGAGACGATTGCCAGAGCTTACCCTTGGTGGTCGCCTGGGTATCCAAGTTCTAACCTCCGTGTTTTCCAACCAGGCCTACCAGTGCTTCCGCCACATTCCGCCCCAGCTTCCTCCCCATCTGCTCCGTCCGCGGACGAGCCTGATGATCAGGAGCAGCAATATCGCGCCGATCGCGGCTTCTACGATCTCCGAGACGATGCCCGAACCGAGATGGATCCCAAGTTGCGGAAATATCCAGCTCGCAATGAAGGCCCCCGCTATTCCCACGACGAGATCGCCGACCAGGCCCAACCCTGTACCCTCGACGATCTGGCCTGCCAGCCAGCCGGCCGCGATGCCGACAGCCAATATGACGAGAAGGCTATCACCCGATATGCTCATGTTTTGCGTCCTCACCATCGGACCGCCTCGGCGGTGCCACCACAGGTTTTCAGAATAAACCTCAGCGAGGGCGGATACTGTGCAAAATTGATCAGATATCAGTCGTTTGGGCGAGACCATTCTGCCGGTAATCTGAGCAATTTTGCTCAGCGGCGACGGAAGATTAGCGATAGATGTCATTACAGACCGCTTTCGGGCCTCGTGCGACCGGCAAGCTGCCAGCGATGCAGGTCCGTCCAGGAGATCTCACCTTGACCATCAGGACAACGCGGACCACCGTTTCGTTCGGTAGTCCATTCATCCTTCAGAGCCTGGAGGGCATTCAGCCCGCCGGTGAATATGTCGTTCTTCTTGACGACGAACTAATCGAAGGACTGTCATGGACCGCCTATCGGCGAGTGGCAACGCTGTTTCAGACGCCGGCGATCTCTGCTTCGCAACGGCAGATTCAATCCTTCTCAATCAGCCAAACGGAGCTGGATGCCGCACTCATGAAAGACCGGCATCAGACGATTGTGACGCATTGAGCGTACTGAGCCGCATCGCGATTTTACTGCCGCTACGAACTGGTCGGCACCGATTTCAGGTAAGTTCCCCCAGGGCAGAACCGAAAATTTGCTCGATACGCAGGGTGCTGAGCCTGATAAGCTAAGGTTTGTATCGGGCACTGAAGACTTCATGTCAAAAGCGGCGAAGACCTTGTTTGATCCAAAGCTCTTTCTCGCCAAGGTCGGCGAGGGAAAAACCGTACTGAAGTTCGCCAAGAACAAGATCGTATATTCGCAAGGCGACGTCGCAGACACGGTCTTCTATGTTCAAAAGGGGAGGATCAAGGTTCTCGTTGTCTCCGAACAGGGCAAGGAAGCAGTGGTCGGCATCATGGAGCCCGGACAATTCTTTGGCGAAGGATGCCTCAATGGCCATCCCTTGCGGATTTCAACAACGATCGCGATGGAAGATTGCTTGATCACCTCGATCAAGAAAGGCGCAATGCTGACCGCGCTAAAGAGCGAGCCAAAGTTTTCCGAGTTATTCATGACGTATCTTCTCAGCCGGAACAGCCGCATCGAGGAAGACCTGATCGACCAGCTGTTCAATTCGAGCGAGAAGCGGCTCGCGCGACTTCTCCTGCTTCTGGCAAATTTTGGAAAGGAAGGCACTCCACAGCCCATCGTGGCCGACGTCAGCCAGGAGACCCTTGCGGAAATGATCGGCACCACACGCTCGCGAGTCAGCTTTTTCATGAACAAGTTTCGCAAGCTCGGCTTCATTAGCTATAACGGTAAGATCGAGGTTCACAGTTCGCTCTTGGCCGCGGTCTTGTATGACAAGCCGGAGATAATGAGGGACGACTGAGGCCGCTGGGCGAAGGATCAAAGGCTTTGAGCCGTCTGCTGCGCGTCACGGAACATTAAGCGTGGCGTCCCGTTGCCAATAAGGGGCAATCAGCCCTGAAAGGAATTCAGATGCATCGATTCAATTACGTTATTGCCGCCTTGGCGGTTGTCGCCTTGGTGTCACCGTCACTTGCCGAGGATGTTTCGAAAGCCGGACCAAACGCGAAGACGGAACAGACCGTGACTCCTGGTGGCGAGGTCAATCGCGATGCGGCGGGTGGCCAAACCGGTCGAGAGATCCGCGGCAGCGGCGACCGAGTCGGCGCGCAGGTAGAGACGCGCAAAGGCGAGCCCCGCTGGCATCGCTCCCGCGCGGAACAAGTCGTAATCGTTCACCGACATCATCACTATCATCATCACGACGCGATGTAGGGATAATGGCCTCGGAGACGGGGCCATCTATTCTGTAACGACATGAAGGCACCCAATGAAAAAGCCCACTACACTGGCAGACGAGATTCAGCCGAGAAACATTCAAAGAGCAGACGTGCCGCCGGTGGACGGCTTCTCGCTTGTTGTCGACGGTCACTTCAAGACTCATTACGATAGCGAAGCGGCTGCTCAAGAAGCGGGCGCCGAGCTGTTTGGCAGGTTTCCAATGTTGCAGGTCCTAATCTACGATGCTGCGACCAAGACGCGGTCCCCGCTGCAATAAAATCTCTTCCGATTGTCGTGATGGGCACTTCGCGTGAGGCGGTGCCCGCCTCGGCCTTGTCGCCGGCTTCCGTGAAACGCTGAGAGCTCCACGATCATTCTCTTTTGGCATGATCGGACCGGGTGTCGGAGATTATCCGGCGCAGACGTATTGCTTCCGCAAGGCTGTCCGAAGGTGGCCCCTGCAGCCCGGGACGATGCTTGGGCTTGTCAGGTTCCGGCCGTCCCTGCACGGGGAGCAACCCTCCGCGGTCGCGATCAAGGCGCTTGTCAGAGCCTTGCGACCAACTCGCCGGAGAGACGACAGATGTTGACCTCTTGGGAGCGTAGACTTTCTTGCCGCTGAGGTCGATCGATGCGCCGTCCTCCACTCCATGCAAGCCGGCGGCGATGCCGCTATTCCCCTTCGAGGAAGTGTCCCAGGGCCTTTAGCGGGCGCAACCTGTCACAGATGATCTTCAGAATAGCCAGCATAGGGACGGCCAGGATCGCGCCAAGCACGCCCCACATCCAGAACCAGAACACCAGCGACAGGATGATCAGCACCGGGTTCAGCGTGAAGCGCCGCGCAAGCAGCATGGGAGTCAGTGTTTCGCCCTCGATGAGATGTATGCCAAAGTAGAGAACCGGCGGCAGCAAAGACCACCACAAGCTCTCGAAGCTCAGCATTCCGACCAGCACGAAGATGCAGACCCCGAAAAGCGGTCCCAGAATTGGAATGTAATTCAGAAGGAAGCCGGTGGTGCCCCACAACAAGGGGTCTCCCAGGCCGCAAAGATACATCGCGGCCGCCGTCGCGACGCCAACCGCGGCATTCATGGCCGTAATTGTTAGCAGATACGCCGATATGTCCTCCTGGATCTGCTGAGAGATATCGACGGCTTGTCGCTTGTTGCCGAACGTCGGCAGGATTTCAACGACGCGTCGGAGGAATATGTTGCCCGCCACCAAAAGAAAATAGAGCACCAGGACCGTCGTAAACAGGCCATCGAGTACGGAGCGCGTGCCTGCGAAAAGGACGCCTGTTATGCCCAGATCGCGGCGAACCGAAACAACCGAACCCCGGCCAGGCGGGGCATCTGCGGCTTGCTCGGCCTGTTGGATGACCTTTTGCAACGCTTGGATCGGCCCGCTTATAAGCCGCAGGTGTGCCTCCAGGCGCGGGACGCCCTCTGGCAGCCGCTCAGCCCAGGTCGTGGCCGGTACCGATAACGCCGCCACCAGACCTACAAGCGCTCCAATGACCAGAAAGACCGTCAAGAGCGCTCCGACAGCCCGGGGTAGATGCAAACGCCCCAAGAGGCGGACAGCGGGTTGAAGCAGGAGGTTCAACACGAGGGCAAGCATGACGGGAAGGATGATCGAGCTTGCCACATAGAGCGCGGCCAAGACACCTAACCCGAACAAGCCACCGAGAAAGAACGTCCGCGGATCGGACGGAAGCGGCATCTCCGTCTCGTCGGCAGCCTCGATTGCCGCAGCGTGTGGCTCTGGCGGATCTACATCCAGCGGGACGGAAGGACGCTGCGATGGCGGTATGGCGGCAACCATGGTTTCCCCTCTGAAGGTGAGCAGGTAATCGCCTCCGGTGCCAATCATAACCCCTTTCAGCGGCCGAGTTCGTACGGAAATGCGCGCGGGCGTAACAAACCGACAGAGGAATAAATTGAAGCGCTGGGCAATATTGACCGGTAGTTGTCGCGCCGGGGTACAAAGTACCGTACCTCATCACCGCCCCGTCAGCGGCAGCGCTCGGTGACAGAGGGTCCGGTAGCGCTCTCGCAGATACGTCAGGGCAGCATCACGCCTTCCGTCCACCGGTTGCCGGCCTTCGAGCAGCGTCACAACATTCCCGAGTTCCCGAGTTTATGCAGATAAGTCGCGATGCGCCATGCCAGCTCATCATCGCCGGGGCCGAGCGCAACCAGCGGCGACAGATAGCATCATCACTTTGAGCCCTATCTGCGGTCAGCCGCAATCACTTCGGCGATCACAGCATCAAGACCATGAAGCTGGGATAGAGGTTTTGCCCTGCTCTGTAGGCGGCGCTCAAGCGAACTGCGAAGCCCAATTAAATGGCAGTGAGGAGGATTTCGTCGTGCCCGCACCTTGCGCATTCAAAGGTACGCAGATCAAAGCCAGGTCTGCCCGGCTCGATGCAGATCAACCTCATCGGTATGCTGCATCTCGAGCAATTATGAAATCTAAAGTCTGCAACACCGCTAGAACTTGGATTGGGGTGAGTAGACAACATGATATCCACCTAAAGACCAGGCGGGAGCGCGACACTCTCAGTCACCGATCGTTGCCTGTGGTAGGGCGGTGATCCAAACAAGATAGTTTTTGGGTTCCAGCCGTGCTGGTCAATATTGCTCGGTTTCGTAAAAAGACTCGAAGCGAACAAATAGGACCTCCCGCGACGGTCGGCTCTGAAAATGAGGGCGGCCTAAAGCCGCCCTCGTGCCTCTAAGTAACTGCTTGTCGTGTGGCTGGCGAAGTCGCCTAACCTTCGATGATGTAAACGATCTCATGAGTGCGCGGGCGAAGGATGATGTACCTGCCGTTAACAAGGATGAAATCGTAGCCACGCCATTCCGGATAGATTTCCACGATACGTGACGGCATCGGGTAATAATGGACACCGGCAGGGACGGCCGTTCCGATTGAGAGATCGAAGTTCACGTTTGTCACTTCCTCGACCTTCTCTTGCTTGATCGCCGAGGTTATCTGGGTGCGCTTCTCGGCCGGAGGCGCTGCCGTCGCCGAGGTTGCAGCATTGCCCGTCGTCCTACTATCGGAAGTCGAAGGCCTGGTCGCGGCAGTCGGAGTTTTCACGTCCTTTGAGGTGGCGGTCGAATCAAGGGATTTTGTCTTGCTGTGAGCTTTCATCTCGCTTGCCGTCTTACTGTCAGAAGGCGACTTCGCTTCAGCGGTCGGATTCTTCATGTCCTTCGAAGTGGTGGCCGTTGACTCCGAGGCACTCGACTTGCGATCAGCTTTCATGTCGCCGGTCATTTTTGCATCCGTCTTGCTCTGCGCATGTTGAGGCACAGCCTCTTTCGATCCAGCGCCCGGCGTTGCTGTCTTGAGTCCCTTTGCCGCCGGTGCATTCATCGGCGCCGCATTATCACCCTTGGGCGAGGCGGCAGCCGGAGATTCCTTCGCTGCTCCTTGATCAACACCTTGAGCTATCGCAAGCGCGGTCGTGGCCAATAGGGCCGCAATCGCAGTAGAAACGATTATTGACTTCTTCATCTGATTTTTTCCAATTCAAATCGAGTCTATGCCGACGAAGGTCGGCGATAGAGTGAAACGGCCCCAACAGCCTATAGTTCCGCTTCTATCTTGGGTTGGGAGGAAATGTATGCGAGATAGCGCGGGTGAAATCGTTGATCGACAATTGTCGCCAGCACCTTCGCGTGCCGAGCTCTGCAAGGAGCAAGGCGGCGCGACTTGCCCTGAGACTCCTGGGGCGAGATGTAAGACTTATCGATTTTTCGTGGTCATCATCCAGCTACTGGGTGCCTTGTGGGAGGCGCTTGGCAAGATCGCCCGTGCGATGCGCCCTTACAGCTTCGGAAGCGGCTGCGACAGTGGATTTCGTTCTGGAGCGGGATCCAAGCCTCCGCAGTGAAAAAGGACCAACAGATATCATCACTCACGATCCAATCTCCAAACCAACAATCAAAGCGTGAACTGCTCGGATGTAGCCGTCTCAGCCGTTATCGCGCGCGCCGCGGCGGTCGCGTCAGCCATAGCGCCAACGCAAAGCCGATCCCGCCCGCGATCAACATCGAACCGAGCGGATTCTCCTGCACCTTTTTCGCAATCGCTTGCGAACCCTTATGGAAGGTATCGCCGCTGTTCTCATAGGCGTCCTTGGCGTAGTTGGCGGCAGTATCCGTAGCCTCGCGCGCTGCATCCTTGGCCTGGCCGTACAGGTTCTATGCGGTGCCTGTTGCCTGGCGGAGGCGCCCTGCTGCCTCGGTCTTTGCGTCACCGGCGATATTGTCTACGCCGCCTTCTAGCCTGCCGGCGAAATCCTTCGCCGAGCCGGTAATTCGATCGTTCTCCATAGCGAACACTCCCTAAGATGAACACTCCCTAAGATGAACACCCCCTAAGAGGAAGTCTCGGTGAGCTAACTGATAGGATCAGTCTATGTTCCCGCGCGCACAGAAGACCGACGTGCAAATGTGGTGTGATCCAAATGTGGTGTAATCTAAGCTATCACCATTCCACACTCGCAGCTCTCGACTGCGCTGACAAGATGACCAAATTGCGGGCGCATTGATCAGATTACGACGGCGCCAGACGTGGGCATTGGCCCGTTGAACAATGGCCTCATGTTAAAATAGCAATGATCCAGTTTTGAAAGTGAGCAATTTTGAACAGACGATCGCAGGGAAAATCCGTAAATCTGGTGCCTTGATAGTCACCGGGCGCTTGCGCTGTCCGGACCTCATCCAACGCTGCCAGGCATTATTTGGCTTGGTCGCGTTGTGCTTTCCCAAAATCGAACGGCACCTGGATAGTCAAATTGGACTACTTGCATCCACGACCGGATGGTAACATCTAAACCGAAGACGGCCAGTTGGCTGGCGAGGTCGACGTTCAGCGCCAACGCCAAGAAAGCCTCTTTCGCTTCTGCGCAGTCTTAAATTCAAGGATATATCTTTGAACAGCGTGCTTGGCATTGAAGCTCCAACGAAGCATGTGTTGCCATGCCTGCAGGGATATGACCCAGTCCTGGCCTTGACAAAACCTGTCGTGGCACCAGGCGAAAACAGGAATTGACATAAGCTTATCGCGGCTAACGTTGAAGAGACGCTCAATAAGCAGGAGCTTCAGCAGCTCGCCAGCGATGAGAACCGTAAGACCGCCAACGATGTGGCCTGTCGCCATCAAATAAGCTGCGATTGGCTTAACAGGTTCAAGCAATAGAACCGGTAGAATAAACAACGCCAGAGTAGGATAGGGCCGAAGCGACACAATCCACGCCCGCACGTTCTCAAAGACCCAGCGATCCGCCAGCCAGCGAAGGAGAGGCTTGGCCAGAGTAAAAAAGACGACATCCACCAGGAAGTAGATGGCGGCCATCAGAAATACAAAGGGCTTGAATATGCGGCTCAAGGTGGTTCTCCAACGAACCAAGGCGTGAACCGTCATTAAGTTCACGCGCAGCAGCGGCGAATTACTAGACCACAATGGAACCTTTTGTTTGACTCCCCGTGCTGCAGGGGGTGCAGCGCCCCATAGGGACGGTTGCGCGCGCTGGGCGGCGATAGCCGGACAAATCGCGGCTGGAGATCAGGACACTCTGCTTGGAATCGATATCGCCGCGGTTACTTGGCGCCAGCCATCGGATTGTCGCGTCGGCGAGCGCCTATCTGGTCGCAACCGGGGCTTTCGCCTCTTCCTCGGCTAGCAACCTCAAGAGCAATTGCCGTTGCGCGTCGTCTTTGGGTAACCCTCCGGTGAGGGCCGCCTTCCGGGCGACAACCTTGCCTGCGATAGTTTGCTGATTGATTTGCAAGCAAATGAGCAAACGTGAGCAAGATTTCGGTTCTGTCGGGTCCGGAGCGGCGGCGGC
>Ga0209166_10001282_pt1 | contig 21576 bp, 19 predicted proteins | sample Coa_R1_3_FD_187151 | JGI IMG/M metagenome (GOLD analysis project Ga0209166, IMG submission 187151) | Surface soil microbial communities from Centralia Pennsylvania, which are recovering from an underground coalmine fire - Coalmine... | ecosystem: Environmental > Terrestrial > Soil >... | reverse complement strand
GCTTCGCGTCACAGGGCAGGCGCTGGCGCTGACCTCAACTCAGGACCATCCGAGCGTGGAAGTCCACTGGCTCACTCAGGACGGCTCCGAGACAGGTGCCTCGGTAAGCCTCGCCGTGCTCACAGGCGACTTTGATCAACACGCTGCCAGCGGAACAACGCCCCCATTGGCTGCCCAAGCCGCGGTGCATCTCGTCCTGCCCGGCGGAACTGGTCTCGCTGCCCAACAAGTGGCGTTGGAATCGCAAGACCTGCCATCGCTCCCACTCGGCTTCGTCGCCCAAGCTCCTGGTGAGTTGCGCGTGTCTCAAGCCACAGTTGCATATGATGTCCGCCCCGCGGTCGCGGCGCCGGTGCCGGCCCGGGGCTTGTGCACTCCCACTCCCCCCGGGGCGAACCCCGGCGAGGCGTCGAGCGATTCCTGCTTCTGTCCCTGCTGCCAGGAGAACCAGCCGATGGTCGACCCTGCACCTGCGGTCACTAACGCTGGCCGTCCCGTGTTGGTGGGCGAGTGCGCAAACTGCGGGTCGAAGATAGTGAGTGCCGGCGGGGCGCTGGTTCCTGCCGCGCCGACGATTTCCTTGACGCATTTGCCTGTGGTATCTGCTGCGCCCTCCGCTGTTAAAACCCCGGCTGTAGCTCCCGTCGTCCCTGCACTCACCGTCATACCCGGAATCGGCGCCGGGCGCGTGCGACAGCTCGCGGTCGGCGGAATCAAGTCGATACAAGACCTGGCCAAAGCCTCGCCTCAAAAGGTGGCTCGCACCGTAAAAGGCCTCTCCCTCGAGAATGCTTTGGCGTATGTCGACCGGGCCAACGCAGTTCTGGCTTCGCTCGAACAGCCTCCTTCCCTGGCCGCGCGATTGTTCACGCCGCCGGCCAAAGTGTCGGCCGCCACTTCGGCTGCCGCGGCGCCACGGCCCCTGACGGCAGTTGCGGGAATCGGCCCTGACCGCGCCCGCAAGCTCGCCAGGGCTGGCATTAGTTCAGTGGAGAATCTGGCGTTGGCCTCCCCCCATGACGTGGCGCGGGCTTTGCGCAAGTCAGGAGTATCTTCCTCGAACGCCGCGACACTGGTGGCCAAAGCTCGAATTTTGGTCGGGGCAAGAAAATCAACTTGAGTTTCGGGAAAGACCCTCCATGAAAACCATGTGAGGAAGATTGATCTGCGACCGGTAACGCCCGATTCAGGCACAGACCGCGGCCCTTGCTGGACCAAAACACTACGTGGACGACGGCAAGGAGGATGCGTTACAAGCTGTCAACCAGGTTCGAATTCACAGAAGGAGAAACACATGGCAAACATTCAAATTGCGGTCATCAATTCCAGCACGGTATTAACGGACAATCAGGTTTCCTCTGTTGTCCCGGCGCTGCAAACCCAAGTGCATCGGGACTTTGCTCCCGCGTGGGGCATCGATGCGGACCTCACCTTTGTGCCGCAGGATTCCTCCCCTGCCCCAGGCACCTGGTGGTTGGTGATCCTCGACCAGTCTGACCAAGCCGGAGCCTTGGGTTATCACGATGTCACCACCGAAGGCCTGCCATTAGGGAAGGTCTTCGCGGGGAGCGATTTGCAATCCGGTTACCAGTGGACAGTCACCGCAAGCCACGAATTGCTCGAAATGCTGGGCGACCCGGAGATTGACCTGACGGTGTTCTTGCAGCCCGATCAGGACAGTGGAACGCTGTACGCGTACGAAGTGTGCGACGCGTGCGAAGACGACCAGTTCGGTTATCAGATCAATGGCACGCTGGTTTCCGATTTCGTGTTCCCGGCATGGTTTGAAAGTTTTCGACAGCCGGGAAGTACCCAGTTTGACCAGGGGATACTCATCAACGCACCATTCGCCCTCCTGGCCGGAGGATATATCGGCGTCTTCGACGTAACCAAGGGAACCGGCTGGCACCAGATCAGCGCAGAGAGCGGACCCTACCGTTACGATATGCGGCCGCGGGTGGGCAGCCGAAGGGAGAGGCGAAGAACGCCTCGGAATCAGTGGTTGAAAAGTACGCCCCGAAAGCGCAGCCGATAAAAAAGTCCCATCAAGAGTGGATCGATAGGCCGCAAATGTTTTGGCCGCCATAAAGCTTCAAACTTTCCAAACATGGCGGCCGTAGAGCCCTCCCACAAACCCAAGGAGGAGCGCGCCCAATTCGTTCACCGTTGGAATGCTCGAGATGGCAAAAGGAAGCTCCGTCTTCGGAAGCGCCGCGATCGCGCCAAAGAAAGCCAGAACGTAAAAGAAAAAGCCAAGAGCGGCGGCGACAGCCGTGTTCCTCCATAAGTGGTCCCACCATTTAGGGGAGAAGGCCCCCCCGCCCGCGCGTATAACTCCTCCCGCCATCCCCCCTACTGTCGCCATTACGATCATCATCCAGGGAAAAAGGAATTGGACCGAGGCGGGCAAAGCATCCGCAAGCTCTGGCGCTTTTGCTTCGATGGTGGCAAGTCCGTGCTGTGCGGAAGTCAGCTTGGTATTGCCCCAAAAAGAGCCTCTCAGGATGGGCAGCGATTTGGTATCCAGAACACCTAATGACGAGGACAGCAGCACGTGGATATCGCGGTCGGAGTAACTCGTGGGGCGGTTATCCGGCCCCAAAAGAAAAACCGTGACATCCACGGAGCTTCGTCCGTCATTGAGGACTGTCGGTGGGTTTGCTTCCAGGCGCAGACCAGAGGGGAGGGACATGAAGTAGGTCACCCGCTTCTCCGTACTCCCCACAGCCGAGGTTGCCTGGATGCGGTCATCCCCGGAACGGCGGGAAGTCAGTTGAATACTTTGAGCGGCTGTTGAGGCGGAGCCAAGGGGAATCACGGTCTGGGTAGCTGAAAGGTCTCCGAGATCCGCTTGGAGGCGCACGGGAATGTCCTGACTTGCAGCCGCAAGTTCATTGTCGTTTGTTAGCGCAATGACGGTGATTTCGGCGATCCAGGAATTTCCCTGCGGGTAGATTTGCGTAGGGTTGATCTCCAAGTCGATCCGGGTGGGAGCAGTAACAGTAGCAACGGGAATGCCGGTGGTATTGGGTTGGCTTGGTTGTGATTCAGTTGAAGTAGCACCAGGGGGAGCGACGGCCAATGTCGACCTGGCGCCCATTTTGACTCGCGTACGTCCCGCCTCAACAGTCGCAGGCACCGGCGGAGCGGCGACCGCTGTAGACCTCGAAGCCATTTTAGGTTGGCTAAGTTCCCGCTCGGCAGCAGAAGATGCGTGCCGAGGGACGACCGCTGCACCCGCGTCCCCTCGGACCGGTCCGGCTGTTTTTTGCAGGCCGCTCAAAAAGCTCCTCGCTGGCCTAATAACGAGAAGCAGGCTGGAGGGGGCCAATCCATTGCTCTTCGCGTTCACGCTTGCCAGCCCCGCCCGGACGGTCCTAAACTCGCCTTCCGCGGAGGACAGGGCCCGCGGGATCACTATTGTCTTCTCCTCCGCGAAGCTCTCGGAAGCCACGGTCACTGCAGTGTCGCGCAGGGCCGTGACGCTCCGGTTCTCAAGGTTCCGCAGACTCACCCTCAGTTGAATTTTGGCGCCTACCATCACTTCTCTGGTACTGGTTTCCAATTCCACACGAACCGGTATTTTCAGTGCCTGGCCGAAAGAGTCGACAGACATGCCACTGAGTAACGCCACCGCCAGACAGCCCCGGAGAATGGCGAATGCTTTTTTCATGACCACCTCCTATGTTTCTGATCCGTCCGAGTCTCCTGCCGGCCCCAGGACAGAAAGAAGGGCCGCCACCGACTTCCGCGGAAGGTTCTTCAATCAGAAAACCCTTCGAAGCGAGCCTCTCCAACGCGCGAGCGCCCTCTCCCACCCTGCGGTGCACCGTTTCGTCCAGGAGACGCCAACGCGCCACCCATCCAACGTGTCGGCCGCCGACGGATGGCGAAGAGAGTAGGTCTGAATCTCCTGGACAAGTTTGTGGCCTACTCACAGACATTCGGGCGACACCGGGCCCTCACCGGCGAGGCAGGTAGCAATGCGGCTGCCAGACTCCCACATGTGGCCGGAGGCTCACCTTCCACGCAGATGGGTGAGTTGTCGCTACCGGGTAGAATATGACCTGGGCCTGGCCAAGACCGCCGAGAATTGTCCTGCTCCGGTATGGTTTTGGTTCAGGACACCTTTTCTGAACCGAGAGTGGGATAAACACCACCCACGGGCGGCGGCAAACTGACCTGGCGCGTTATAAATGTTGGCGGTCGATTCCATATTTCTTGGCGAGGCGCCCGAACGCGCGGCGCTCCTTGCCCGCCTCGAGGGCGGCCCGCGTTACATTCCCTCCGTGCTTGCGGAGTAGCGCCATAACATATTGTTGTTCGAATGCCGATATGACCTGTGAGCGGGCCTGGCGAAAGTCCATGTCGCGCCGTCCGTGAGGAACCGCATGAACCGGTAAAGGAAGGTGGCACGGAAGAATCGGCATGCCTGGAGAGAACACTACGGCACGTTGGACGACGTTGAACAGTTCGCGAACATTTCCCGGCCAGTCGTATACTTCCAGCAGACGCAGGGCAGATGGAGAAAATGACTTCAACGCCGTTCCTGCTGTCTCGCAGGTCCTCGCGAGGAAATGTTGGAGCAGTAAGGGAATGTCGCGGCGACGCTCGCGCAGGGGAGGCAAAGAGAGCTGGAGAACGTTCAGACGGAAATACAAATCGGCGCGAAAGCGTTGCTCGTGGACATATCGGTCTAGGTCGCGGTTCGTAGCGGCGATCACTCGCACCTGCGCACGGAGAAATCGTTCCGAGCCCAACGGCCTGTAGGTGCCCTCTTGCAGAAAACGCAGCAACTTGGCTTGGGCGCTTAGAGATAGCGCGTCGACCTCATCTAAAAACAACGTCCCACCTTCCGCCAAGCCTACCAGCCCTTTCTGATCGGCGTGGGCGTCTGTATAAGCACCACGCGCATGACCGAACAACTCGTTTTCCACCAGATGTTCAGGAACCGCACCGCATTCCACTGGGATGAATGGAAAACTGTGCCGCTTGCCGAGGTGATGAATCGCCCGGGCGCAAAGTTCCTTCCCGGTGCCCGTTTCGCCCAGTAGCATGACGGGGGCATCGCTTGCGGAAATGTGCGGGATTTTTTCGATAACTCGCCGGAACGCTGTGTCGTGCCCTACAAGCTGGGCCATTCCCATTTCTTGCTTCAAATGTTGGAAGGTTGCCTCTCCCTCCTGGGAGAGCGGCCCCAAGAGGCGCTTCACACGGTGTCGGAATTCGTTGGAAGCGGCGGGCCAGAGAATAAAATCGGCTACCGATTCGGAGGCCTCCTGTAGCAACACTTCATCGGCCTCATTGGGAAGAATCCCTAGAACGGGAGTGGGGAATGGGTGGCTGCGTAACCAATGAAACAGACTTCGTGCTTTTTCCGGTTGAGTCAAGGCCACGGCCACTATCAACTGCGCTCGAGCCTCCACGAGCTCGTCTGGAGAAGAGCGATCCCAACTGGTGTGCCGGCAGTGCAGTGTTTCATCGGATTTCAACAAGCCGTCGATATCTCCTGGGGGAAAGCGAGATGGCTCATCGATGATGAGGAGGTCGTGAGGCATGGCGCTTCTGATGGTAATTATTCATCGCCTCAGACACCATGTTGCTGAGGCCACCCTGCTGAGACACTGTGCTGTCGCCCGAAGGGGGTTCATTTAATACCCAGTTATGCGAACCGTCTACTGTACTTCGGTACAGGGAGAAGTACAGGAGGGTCAGGCCGTGCGGAAAGCTGTCGTCCAGGTCAAAGCCAGTTCTTGCCTGGACCGGACTTGCAACTTATTCAAAACATTGCCCACATGAAACTTCACAGTTCGGTCGGTGATTCCCAGGACGGCGGCTATATCCTTGTTGGAGAGCCGACGCAGTAGAAGCCCTAACACTTCATTTTCGCGTGAGGTCAAAGGAATGGGCAAGGAAGGCGTAGTCTGAGAGGGAGAGATCTGCATCCAGCGTGCAACCACCGCTCGAGGAAACCAAAATCCTCCAGACGCTAGGAGGCGTACTGCGCTCACTAACTGGTCCTCGTAATGCTCACAAGGGACCCACCCACAGATCCCCCTAAAGAGCAAGCGGAGACATGCTTCGTTATCGGTCGTCGCGGAGACAATGAGGGGGCGCATGGCAGGGTGCTTGGGGCGTGCCAGCGTTAGAACAGCCTCAAAAGTACTCATCTCTCCATCGAAAATGCCCACCTGAAGGCGATCGGTGTCTTCGACTAATCGGAAGTCGTGTTCGGCGGCCAGTACTCGATCATAATGCGCCCTGACTACTGGATGGGATGTAAACACGCGAACAGATATCATCTTCACATCTCCGCCCGTCTGATTGCTTTCTAGGCCATAATACGCGCGTGACGCGTCAAGTCAAGGTGAACCCGTATGACCGAAAAGCCTCTTTGTCCCTGGCAAGAACTCGATACGAATCGGAAATTTCCAGAAATCTATGGCAAAGGATAATCAATTCTTGGCCGATCATCACCGCTGTGCTAGGAAAGTGATACTAATCCTGGCAAGACATGGCAAGTTGCATCAAAAATGGTGCAAAACAAAGTAAAATAAGTTTGTCGCGCCTTTCCCCTAATCTCCTGATTCCCCTGGTTTGGCGCCGGTTCTGGCAAGATTTGGTGAATTTGGTCCTGCGCTTTGCAACCAGGGGGTCGGGAGTTCGATCCTCCCCAGGTCCACCAATTTTCTCAAGCACTTAAGCGCGATTTCTGGTTTTTCAGCCACAGCGCTGTGGGCGATTTTGTGGGCGGTCATTCCTTTTTGGCGCTGCTTTCAGGATTATATCCATTCAACCCATGGGAGAATCTTCATGTAGATACAGCGCTGAGCGAAGCGGGCCTCAAGCCGTTGCTTCCAGCGACGTAGAAAAACTCGGTCACTGTTATTGAATTCTGCGTCAATCTCTATTCGCATTGTCTCGTCGGAAAACTCCTCTCCGGTCTCCTCGTCACGAAACCATCCTTTAGTGCGGTAGGAGGTGTAACCTGTGAAATAGCTGCGAATCTCTTCCAGAGTCTCGTCGAGCAAAGCAGGTTCAACTGGTTTCACTCGTCCATCTCCGTCGGGATTGAAGTAGAGTGGAAGATGGATTACTAAGGTCTGTAAATGCGACTGCCCGTTACCGCAACGACCATTATTGAATCGATGCGGATGTTCGCTACTGACCCGCGTCAACGTGCCATGCAGTCCACTGAGCGCACTCCGCCCGTTGGCACTTTGGCTGCCGGGTTTTCTCGCCACCCTCACGACTTGGCCCACCTATTTGAATTTACCTGCGCTCATGCCACCCTTAGGGGTGAACCTCTGCAATTCGGGTTGGCCCTCATTAGTTCAGTGAATGTGAATCCATTCGGCGCTGATCTTGAGCCTGTAATTGACGTGGTTAGTTTCCGTTTTTTCCGATTTCAGAACAGCACTAGGGTCAAGCTTCAATCCAGCTTCAAGGAAAGCCAACGCGAGTGCGCGGCGGATGCGTTTGGCATATTCTTTGATGGAGATGTCTCTAAACCGACGAGTTTGCTTTTCTCCTGATCCGGCATTAGCCGCGTGATTCGTATAGAATGCGTCGGTTGAAATCCCTGCTTGAATTTGTTTTGCGCCCTGGGGCAGGCGACGATGTTGCGCGAGATAGTCAAATAGAAGGCGCGAAGCGAGGCTCAGGCGAAGCGGGAATTCCCGTCCTCGATGGACCAGAGAAATATTGACGATCTCTTCTCCCGGCATACAATCTGTCCCTTGGATATTGAACCGATGGAGAATCGCAAAATGAGGCCCCGCGTGTTCGAGTTCCTTCATTTCAGCAACGAGAAGATCCACTTCATCGATCACCGGAGCGAATTTATCGTTCATATACCAACCGTCCTCCCTTGCGTTCAATCTGCAACCTGGGTTTTGGCCCCAGATCGACTCGCGAGAAACAAAGGACCATCACGAGGCGATCATTTTCCCGTATTAGCCCGCGAACATCGTCGAAGAGCTCCCAATCCTCAGGCCGATTAAATGAAACATCGAGCATTACGACATCGAAGCCTGAAGGGTGGCTCCTTAACTCTCTAAGAGTGTCCTGCTTGGTAGTGCAACCGGTAACTTGGAACTTGCGCTGTTCGAGGGCGATGGTCAGTGCTGTGGCATGGGCCTGGTCATAATCGAGTAGGAGGACTCGGGCAGCGGTTGAATAGGTTTTCAGGAGAATTCGGCGGTCTTCTTGACACGATCCGTCGCCTGATATTGAATGGAGAGGCGATTGACGCGAATTGGAAGCACTGCCCCCTAGGGCAGTGGTCATGCGTCGACTGCTCGCCATGTTCTCTCCTTAACGTGGTGGATATTGGCGGGTGGTCTCCCGCATCTCGCGGGAGGAGCCGGGGTGTTTGCACCACCCCGGCTCTTAATCAAGAATTTTTCATGACTTGTTCTTGAACTTTTTAATTCCCTCCAAGCGCCCATCAGGCAGGAATGGAGCGCCCGCCGGCTTGCAGGGGAGTGGGTGCGCGAAGAAGCCATGATGTGGATACTTTCATTGCGCATATCCCTGAGATATCCGCGCCAAACTGCCACAGAAATCGGATCATAGACGCTGATCTGCTCATGTGTTTTGCGGGGGAGGTCGAAGGCATACGTGTAGTACGTAGTCATCGCTGACCTCCATTGGTAAGCCGCTGATAAACTCTTTCGGCCACGGATTGTGGTACACGTATGGTGGTGTAACGGCGGACTTTTTTGCGGAGTCTAGAGATTCTGACGACGGGTTCGTCCCGGAAAAGGCCTAGTGCAGCGTCATAAGAAATATTGAGCCAAGAGGCTAGTTCGGCAACAGTGTAGTGGCGCTCGCGAGGATTGAACACAGAATACCCCCTGCGACCTCCCGCGCCAGTTTAGAAGGTCGTTGAGTTGGACTATTCAGTTCCTGTGTTCGACTCCTCTGGAGCGCCGCATAGGTGTTGACCACGTATAGGTGATGAACACCACGTACGCTAGTTCCGGAGTCAGGGGATTGAACCGTTCGCGCGAATGCAGTAGGAGGGGCGCGACTAGCTCACTCCCAACTATTCATAGTGTATTTATGCGCAGCAAAATGACTGTTGTCAATAACAAAACCAAAAGTAGTCAGTCGCCGCGCGATAATCTCCCATTTTATCGATTTTAGCGATTCTTTTGGCGTCTTGGCGCAGGAGAATAGCCCGAGATGAGGAGATATTGTTCGAGGGAATGGTTCGGACTCTTACAGCGGCCTCGTACCACGTCTGCCCGGGCAGGTGCATCCACGTCATCGACATCGTCCAGCCGCCGGGCATTGGCATCCCTCGCATCGCGGACATTGACGCACACCAGACGGTGGTCAGCGCTCCACTCGCGGCAAAGAGCAGCGCTGAAACGCCCAAGAACACCCGGTGGGAGGCTCGGTCGATAACCATTAGCCGTGATCTCGCGTTCAGAAGTTGCATCATTTGATTCATCACAACGCTTAAAGCGAGCCGTCGCTCGCCGCTTCCACAGACGGAGTACAGGACTACCTAAAACGTCCAGGCTTCCCTAGACTAAACGTTGAGTATTACCTCGACCATTCGGCTGTTTGACGGCGCCTCCACGGAGTCTATAGTCCGCACGCAAGTTAAAAGGGCAAATGGGAGATGGTTTTACAAACTCCTGACAGGCCCAAAAAGAGGTGCAGCATGCGTCACCATCCCAGTTTCAAAACCTTTCTCATATCCATTGTCGTCGTCGGCGGACTCGCTGCCAGCCTAGTCGTTTTGTCGGCGAGCACGCCGCCACAGGGCAATCCGAATGGCAATCCGCCCGGCTTGCCACCTGGACAGCCGTTCCAAATTCTCCAGAACGAGATCAATGGCCTCCTGGACCAGATCAGCGCGCTCAACGCTCAGGTTGCCGCCCTTGAGGCGACGGCCAGCGCGCCGGCCCTGGTGTGGATCAACCACATGGCGCTTCTGTCCGGCAACACAACCGACCTCACCACATCGTTCAACTCCACGAGTTCCGGTGTTGGGGGCGGCCTGGCCGGCCTGGTGATCCAATCGGCGACGACCGGTTCGACCTTTCCCGATGGCGGCAACAAGGTCGTCTGGCGCGCGCTTGAGGTGCCGCCCCACTTCGTGATCAAAGGCGTCCGAGTCTGTTACGAGTTGACGAGCAGTTCAAGCTTTATCACCCAGATTCGTCTCGCCCAAGTCCAGAATCCGCCGAGTACGGCGTTGGTCCTGCTTGACGATGCAACGCCTCTGACCAACGTCGGTCCGGTCTGCGTGGACAGCGCGACGACGACGGTCGATCCGAGTCTGGGCTCTGTGCTTCTGGACTTGCGTGTAAACATCGGCAATACCGCCGACAAGATCGTCATCCGCGGGCTGGGCCTGCACTTGGAGCCTGCTCCGTAGAATCGCCGAGTCCCTACTTACCGCCCCACGAGTGCTGACAGCGGGTGCCCGTGGGGCCTTTCCCATCGCACGCCTGCCCGACGACGCGGTTCCCGGACGATCAGCAGCGACTGTTGCCCAAGGCTACTCCCATTTGTGAATTTGGATTCTTATGGTTTGCCCGAGATTTCGATTTTCTTTGTCATCTAGACTGCTTGCTTCGCTCCTGGATCCATTGCTCCGCTACTTACCGATGATCACGGGTAACGCGGAGTAGGATTCGCGTTGGCTCTCATCAAAGCCTTACACTCCCTCACAGCCTGTCTGGCGGCGAATGTGCCGGTCTTCGTTTTCCAAAAGCCTTGAGGGTCCTCGAATTCTCTGTCTAAGACACGTCCCACCATCTATTCAAGGTGCCTACCGTCGCAAGGTCTAGTATGTCCACGACCTTAGATTGAGTTTGTACTTTTTGTCTGTGACGGAAGAATAGGTCTCCAGTGTGTGAACCAGATTTCCGCTCATCTCCGACTTGTGAGAGTCGCTCATCAATTTAAACGGACCCAGAGTTCAAGTCGGGGAAACACCCTTCCTAAAGGTGAGGGCCTCCCCCACTTTGCGACCGTTGCAATGGAGCAAACGGCAATGGTAAAAGCGAAAAACAAAATACATGAATGTCCGGAGAGCGCACGAGACATGGAGGAATCTGTCAATGAGTTTTCAATTGCATGACAGTACCAATGGGCTCCGGTCCAATGTGAAAACGACCTGTTACTGAACATGTGGTGCGGGACAAATCTTCAGAAGAGAGGTGACTATGCGAGCCAAGGGCTTCTTGATCGTAATCATGGTGATGTTGCCGGTGTCGAGTGTGGCGCAAATGACGCCAGTTTTTGGACCTCAGCAATACACTCGCATGACCGGAGCCCCGCAGACTTTCAGCGCGCCGTTTGCGCACTGTGGGACCGCCCCGTGTCAGATTGTTGTGGTCAATGGGAATCCTGATGGGTCGAACCGCGTCAGCAGCGCTTCGATTCAACTCAACGGCGTGCAAGTCGTGGGCCCCGCGGACCTCAATCAGCGGGTGGGAAGGATTGTCAAACCGGTAACGCTCGCCTCTGCGAATCTATTGATGGTCCGAGTGGCCTCGAGGCCGGGAGCTTTCGTGACCGTGGAAGTGGAGTGTCTGGCGTCTCCGGTGGTCCTGTCGGCAGTCGCCCCGGGAGCGAGTTTGGTGAATATCACATCACTCCTATCCGCTTTCCGCATCGCAAACACAGGAACCGCCCCGGCCGAGAATGTACAGATGTCGTCCATCACGTTGCCCGGCGCGACGCTCACGTCGCCAACATCACTGCCGCTCACGCTGGGCACGATTCGAGTGGGCGGCTCCACCATTGTGAATGCGGACTTCTCCGGCGGCCCCTTCTCGCCCGGCGCCAGCTATCCTCTCTCGCTCCAGGGAACCTATGACGTGGGAACCGCGACCTATTGCTTCTCGCTGAGTCTCAACGTGATGCTTCCCCCAGGTGCTCCCGGGTCAGCTATCGTTAGGACGGGATCCATCGCTGCCAACATGGTTACTGGAGGGGGATTCCCCTTCCAGCCGCCTCAACCCGCGGACCTCTCGGAGGTTGACATTTCGCGTTGGACGGTTCCCACTGGCCCCTTCGTTCCCGCGGTCCAAACACCCACTGCCACCGGGACGCAGCCGACTCCCATCGGCGATCCGGGTTCAATTACGTTTACCGCTAACAATGGACTCGGGCTCAATGCCAACACCTGCTGCGCGGAGCCCAGCGGTGCGAGCGGCGGGGGAGTGGTGTTTACCACTGCCAACTCGTTCGCTGCTTACTCGACCGACGGCGGAGCGACGTTCACGCAGTTGTTCCCTACCACCATCTTCCCCAACAATGCCGACGGAGGGTTCTCCTGCGACCAGATTGTCCAATATGTGCCGAGCATTGACCGCTTCATCTGGCTCCAGCAGTTCTGGCGGGGCAGCGGCGGGTCCGGCTCAAATCGAATGCGCATTGCCTCAGCCAGTCCCGCAGACATCATCAGCAGCCACGGCACGGCTTGGACGTATTGGGACCTGACCTCGGAATTCTTCGGCCTCAGCAGCACCAGTTGGCTCGACTATCCTGACCTGTCAGTGGGAACCAATGACCTGTATATGAGTTGCGATGAGGTGGGCACGGGACTCGAAGTTGCCCGGATACCGTTGGCGCAGATTCAGTCGGGTGGCACGATCTTTGTGGACTTTACTGACCCTACGCTGGGCGGTATGGCTTACGGCGGCCACCTTATGCAGGATACGCAGAATGAGGTCTTCTGGGCCGGCCATAACGACAACGGCTTCTGCTCATTGGGACTCCCGTTTGGCCTCAGCGTTTGCGGCTTGCGGGTTTTCTCCCTTATGGAAGGCTCGAACACTTACTTCTGGCAGGACATCGGAATCTCAAGCTGGGCCAACACCGGGCTCTCTTCCACCACGCCTGATGGCAAGGACTGGCTCAATAAGTTGAGCGGCTTCCCCGGAACCGCGACGATTGGTGCGACGCGCACCGGCAACCAGCTATGGTTCGCATGGAGCGCGGGGACGAACAACAGTTTCCAGCAGCCGCATATCGAAATGGTTGCCCTGAATATCGACAACAACGATCCTCCAAACATTGGAGTGAGCCAGCAAGTCCAGATCTGGAACAACAGCTACGCTTTCTCTTATCCGGCGCTGGCAACCAATGGATGCACGGGGGAGGTGGGCCTTTCGCTGGAGTATGGCGGCAACGGCAATTACGAGAATCACGTGGTTGGATTCTGGGGAGATTTCATCGTATATGTCACCACCGGCAGCAACGTGGGGACGGGTCGTTACGGGGATTATGTAACTATCCGTCAGCAGCCCCCCAGCGCGGCGAATCCCGGTAACCTGTTCGATGCCCTCGGGTACGGGCTCAATACATCACCGGGCGGGACCACCACCGATCTTCGATACGTGGCGTTCGGCCGGCCGGCCTCGTCGTGTAATTCGATCAGGTAGGTTCGGCAGTTGCGGCCGAATGTGTAGAGCGGTACGCGACAACGCGCGGTGGCCCGGCGCAATTTTCGGGTTGGCAGCGAGCCCTCCGACCTTGATCGCCGTGCCCGATTGTTTTTCCGGCCCCGCTCTGGATGGACTGGCATCCAGCGGAAGACGGGGGGTGTTGTCGCTCAGAGGGCGCCAGGCGTATGTTACCGCTCCGTCGCGATCCGGATAGTGGAAATTCCGGTTTAAGCCGCAAGATAAGGAGGAGTCATGGATCAAGAACAGCAGGAGCTGGACCTGTACGAGCTACAACAATCGGCTGAGGCCATCGAAAAACTTTCAGCCAACCCTAAGGCGTTTGCTGCGGCCTATGAGGCCTTTGTTGCCGGCGACGCAGCAAAGTTTGCCGCAGCGCTCAGCCAGGTCGGAATCGAGGACCACTGCCGCTGGGTGTGCCGCTTCTTTTGCAGGAAGCGCTGCGTCGGAGTATGCCGGAAGTTCTGTCCGCGCCCTGCTGAGACCGAAGTGAATGCCGAGGAAATCCTGGGTTTCGCGAAGGTGGTCGGACCTTTGCTTCGTGATCAAGCATTCGTCAAGCGGCTGTGTGACATCCTTCGGGCCGGAAACGTCGAGACATGGAACCAGGAGATCGAGAAGAACAAGCTGCAAAAGTACTGTTACCAGTTGTGCATAATCCTGTGTGCGGAATGCTGTGAAAGGCACTGCCATAAGGTCTGCCCGCCGGCCCCGTTGATTACGAGAGTTGGGTCGATTCCGATTACCCAGATCAACGTTTTGGGTTTCGGGAACGGGCCTAGCATCCCCAATTTCTACGTGCCTCCACCGAATCCCCCAGCCGGAGTTGGCGACCACCCTTTTGGGGGCATGGTGTGGCTCATGGGCATTTTCAATATGCCCACGGCGACGGAGTACCTGGTGGAGGTCTCCACCGCCCCGGTTGGGCCATACAGCCCCATTCTGGTAGGGCCGCAGGGTGGCTACGACCAGATCAATCCTACTCAGCCCCCGCCAGCCGTACCCCCGGACCCGCCAATGCCCGGCTTCCAATACTTTCGCACCCGCAGCCAGTCGGGAGGCCTTGATCCGGGATGGTTCCAGATCAACCAGCTCACCGACTCGGATGGCGGACGGTTTACAAGCGGGGAGAAAACCCTGCTGATGTGGCCGACCTCGCCGCCGGACGGCGTTTACTATCTGCGCCTACGAGTGCGAGACGGGGTGAACACCCGCGTCAGTAGCCCGCAGGTGGTGCGACTCGACAATACCGGACCATTCCCGCTGCCGCGTCCGATCATCACGCTCCAGTTGCAGAAGAAAGATGGAACTCGGGTACCGTTGAAATGCGGAAAAGTGCACAAAGGCGACGGACTGATCGTGGTCACCGTCCAAGCCTACGACCCGAACATGAGCCAGATCACGGTAACCGCCAGGGGCAATTCGGGGCTGTCGGTTCCGGTGGTGAGCACCACCGCAGTCCCGCTTTCGAAGACTTACAACGGCAATATTGCCGACCAAGGATACGTGGTTCCTACCGAGTTCCTGTGGGATCCCTGGAGTGATCCGAACATCGTTCCGTGCTGCTACCTGGTATATGTTGAGGTATGGGACCGCGCCATCATCAACAACAGTTGGAGCGGTGGCCACTACAACGCCGGATGGGAGGCTATCGAGATTGGTATTTGATTCGTGAACTGGCCTATACACGGCGCATTAAATAATTGGTCATGCGAAAGCCGTAGAGACGCCCCGACGGGGCGTCTCTACGACGAGATGCGAATATATTTTTCGCGCTCCGGATAGCGGCCATATGCAAGGAGACATAAAGCTGGAATCCTAAACTCCAAGTCAAGCCTGTTGTTCAAGGGCAATTTCTTCCGCCCCGGCGGAGTAATCCGGGGCATCTTTTGGAGGAGGTCCTGGAATGAAAATCCATTTCACACGACGGCAGTTCGTCGCCACGGCGAGCGCCGCCTCGGTGGCTCTTCTCAGTGAATCATTCTTCGATCCCGCTTCTGTGCTGGCGGCCACACCTGTCGTGCGGCGGGACGTTGGCGGCATGGATGCCAGCGATCCCATCCTCTTATCCTATCGCAAAGCCATCAAAGCGATGAAGGCACTGCCAACGGCCAACCCCTTGAGTTGGACCTATCAAGCCGCCATCCACTGGACAACACTTTCGCCCCTTCTCACCTCGTGGGACAACTGCGAGCACGGCACAGACTTCTTCTGGTCATGGCATCGAATGTATCTCTATTGGTTTGAGCGTATCATCCGCAAGATGTGCGGCGATCCATGTTGGGCCCTCCCCTATTGGAATTGGGCTCCGGGCAGCGAATTGCAGCTTCCCGCACCCTTCCGCGACACCACCAGCGAATTGTATACATCCAATCGGAACACCAACATGAACAACGGCTCAGGGTCGCTGAACCCCGGGGCGATCGACATTTCTTCTGCATTCAGCCAGCTTGATTTCCTGACCGCCAACAGCATCATTCAAGGTCCGCACGGCAGCGTCCATGTCGAAGTGGGGGGCTGGATGGGTCAGGTCCAGACTGCCGCCCAAGACCCGATTTTCTACCTCCACCATTCCAATGTGGATCGACTCTGGGACCTCTGGCTCGCGCAGGGTGGCGGTCGCACCGATCCGCTCTCCGATGCGACCTGGAAGAATCGCCAGTACACATTTTTCGACGAGAACGGCAACCCGGTGAAGATGACCGCGTGTGACATCCTTCGCGCTGCCGGGCAACTCAATTATGTTTATGAAGGCGAGCCGCCGCAGGTCAATGAGTACTGCCTGCGCTTTTTCCCGCCGTGGGTATTTGAGTGGCAGCTTCTCCTTCACTTGCCGATTCCGCCGGTCGAATTAAACTCCGTGCCGGTTTCCATCCCCATCGAACTCGGGGAGATCCACCAGCGGCTTACCCAAGCGTTAGAGAGTAGGACTGAAACTATTTTCCTGGAACTGGACGATGTGGAAACCGAGACGCAGCCGGGCGTGGTCTGGGAAGTGTTCCTGGGCCTGCCGGCGGGCGCGGCGGGAGACGCCAAGAGCCCCTACTTCATCGGATCTCTCTCCCTTTTCGGGTCCGGCATCCGAAGCGAAGCTCACCACGAGTTCAAGCCCGCGCGTTTTCTCTTTCTCCTAAACCGGGCGCTGCATAAGGCATTGCAGTCCAACCAGGAGCGCTTGCTGGTTACTTTTGTCCCCGTGGGCATACTGATTAATGGAAAACCCTCTCGTCCGGAAGCCAAATCGCCTTTGCGCATCGGCAAAGTCAATCTCCAAGTAGAGATCCGAAAGGAGGGCGTGAAAGATAAAACAGGGAAAGAAAACTAACCACCTTGAAATCGCTGTTTTTCATGCCTTCGAAGTCGCGGGAGTTAAGGCGGAGGGGAATTGTTCCAATAGGGAAGGCTTTGAGCCGCCACGGATAATGTCGTGGCGGGAGCAGATCTGGAGCTTGGAGTAAATGTTGGAGAGGTGAAATTTCACGGTGCTTTCCTTAACGCGCACGATATCGGCGATTTCTTTGTTGGAAAGGCGGCGCTTGACGAGTTCAAAGATTTGAGTCTCGCATGCGGTCATGCTCACGAGATGGGAAGAGTTATTCGAGCGAACCTCGTGCGCGCACTTCACGTACTCACGCAAAACCTCCCGCGGCATCCAGAGCTTTCCCTGAGCGACCGAATGGATGGCCGCAAGAAATGACCGCGGCATTTCGCCGTAAGAAAGGAAGCCGTCAATTTTGATCCAGAGCAGGCGAAGCAAGTCTTCCTTGCACAACTCGCGGTCGAGGATCAGGTACTTGGCTTCGCGAAAATAAGTTCGCAGCCGCCGCAGGCATTCGCTCAGAGGCAGCGGCAAACTGCAATTGTCCACGACGAAAATCGGCGGGGGGCAATCCCTATTGGCTCGGGTTCTCAGCGTCTCAAGGCTCACTGTCACGAGGGATGAATCTTTCTGAGCGAGGGTGGTCAAGTATTCGAGCGCGAGAGGGTTTTGCTCGATGAAGCAAATAGGAAAATGTCCTTTGTGATTCCCGCCCCGCATGGCACAGCCTCTCTCCGCGATAAGCGACTATCCGACTTAGGCAGCCGGGCCAGCTACCCACGCGGCGTCTATGGTCGACCCCCGCCTAGGCAAAGGACCGGTAACAGTCACAAAATATCCCCGCTTTGGGCTTATTGCCTGTTAAGTTAAACCACCCATTAGAGCTTGTCAATACAATTTGCGTGAAACGATCAAGCTGGACAGCCAAACCGGCCCGTTCGAACCAGGCAATCTCAATCGCTGTACAACGCCCTACTCGTAGAAGTGGCACGGCCCGCGGCCCGCGCAAAAATGCCGTCCTCGAGGATCAGCCGCGATAAACGCCGTAGTGTCTACCGATCGAATCTGGTGATCGTGCGGTGGACAGCCAATTCCAAGTGCTTCACTTTGACGTGTAGTCGGCTAACCGGAGATGTAATCTTCACGATCCCAAATCGGGCTTTGTCGTTAGCGTTTACTAAAGCCGAGAAAGAGGGCGGTGCGAAGCGGTCAGTTGTCCAGAACCTGCGATACCAGGAAGCGATTTCCGTTTTGATCCACCCCAGCGCGCGATTCGATATTCGACGCGTTGACTTTCCGCAAACACCTAGGCCCGATCCTCAGAACCTCCTAACCAGCGCCGTTCAATCCACGGCGCACTTGTGTGTTGGAGTGCGTCGTCACGATGTCGCTTCACGTCGGTCCTGCGCTCGCGCACTGTCTCCGCGCCGACGCGGATTCAGCGTGAGAAGGATTTGCTGTCCATATTGAATCGCGCTCAGAAAATATTTGGCAGTAATAATAAGGATATAGTTCCACAGCGGTAGTATCTAGATTCTAGACTTTCTAGCTCGTTTCCGCTGAACAAGTCATTTCTTGTGTTATGATTAGCTTGATTTAAAATGGCGGGGGTAATTCAGCGGTAGAATGCCAGCTTCCCAAGCTGGACGTCGCGGGTTCGATCCCCGTCCCCCGCTCCAACTTCTCAGTAACTTAGAAGCAGCGTCAAATTGCTTGTGACACTTTTGTGACACTTTCAAAACCGGCCAAGAAATTTTCGAAGACCGCAAGGGCCTGCCCGCGATCTTCGACAGAAGTTTGGGTATACTCGTTAAGACCGACACCCAAGCCGTGACCAAGCTGATCCGAGACCACCTTGGGGTCTGTCTTAAGCCGGTGCTGAAGAGTTTGACTCGTGCGCCGCAACACGTGGAAATTGACCCATCCGATGCCAAGACGCTTCAAGATCGGAGCTACGGCGCGTCGCCAAAGATTGTCCCTCGAAATTGGCGTGCGCAGAGTTTCCGATGGGAAAGCCCAACCCTCCGGGCTCGTATCAGGCGAAATCAACCTCCACCGGTCAAGCAACTGTCGCGTCCCAATAGAAAGAGCCGCTGGCAGTTCTGATCTGCGATGAGATTTTGGCGAGTCGAGTTTCCCTCTGTACACTCGCCGTGAAATGCCGATACGATCCGGCCCAATATCACCCCACTTCAAAGCCAAGGCCTCACCCGGTCGCAAGCCCTCGATTAGAACAAGTCTTACCACGATCAATTCTCGCAACCCAAGAGCCGAGAGGAGCAACTGAACGTGATGACCTTCCATGACTGGCTTGAGATTCCGCCGCGCCGTCCTGGGCGTGAACAGCGAACCAGCAGGATTTCCCTTCAGTAATCCATCCTCGACAGCTAACGCGAATATCTGGCGTAAATCCCATCGGAGATGGTCAACCGTGCTGAAAGAAAGCCCAACCGAAGCTCGCCGCTCCAAGAAATCCTCCAGCAGACCACGGGTCAAAGTGTCAAGTGGACAGCACCCAAATTCAGATAGTAAGTAACGCCGCAAGCGATCTTCATTCGTCGAAATTGTGGAAACCTTCCACTTGCGGTGGTAGTGGGGTAAGTAAACGCCTCGAACGAAATCTCCAAAGGTGCAAGATTCATGACGCACCCTGAAAGATTTAACGATGTCATATAGAGCATCGCTAGCCTCGCTTTTCCTCATTTTCGAGACATCGCCGAGAACCTTGTTGCGCCTTCGACCTTGCACATCCCTGTATTGACCAACCCAAGACTTCCCGACTTTTTGAATACTTCCTCTCGCCCACCGTCTACGCATGACTTTTAACCTCCATGCGTCCAACGGTGTCGATTTCCAACGGCGAGGGAATAATACCATGCTTCTCGTTTGTCCGAATCCAGCACTCAAGCGAGCTTCGACGAATTAACATCTTTCGCCCCAAGGGAACAAAAGGAAGCGGTAAGACCCCAGTTACTCTCCCGGCGATTAGGTTGTAAACGTGCGCCTTCGAACATCGCAACTCACCAGCAACCTCCAGGACCGTCATGATCTGATCTCCCATATGCCAGCTCCCGCTTATTCAGACCAACTAACCTTGCCCACCCGGAAAACCGCGAGCCGATACTTCCTAGGCGGCCATCACATCATGGCTGTCAGCTCTCAGCGCTATACACATCGGCGCACTCGACTCATTAGCCTTGAAAAGCCGGGCAGAACCCGGAGTCTTCTCGTGGCGCACGCCGTGACACGTGCATTCACGTTTCGGCTCTCTGGTGTGTGGCACATTAAGCGACGCCGCCTGTAAATCCCACTGGAATTGGCACCGATAATCAAAGACAACCGAAGCCTCCCTGCAACAGCGCTGGTTCTCTCCCCATTCGCCTTTACAGCCTACGAATCTCGCTCCACATATTTGCAAGCGCGGTTTTGCGCTTCAACTTGCGCACCATACCCAGCCTCGATGCTTAATAAACCGAACTTTTTTTTCTGTCAAACGCGGCTCCAGCGAACCCGGTGATCTCGCGGCCATTTGCGATTTATCGGAGGCATAAAATTGGTTATCGCTCCTTTATGCCAACGATCCCTACAACCATGTTTATGGAGGGTACCGAAAAGGAACCCGGCCACAGGAACCGGCTATTCGGCGGCTACTGGCTAACTTATTGAATCTACGCAAGAACTTTCTCGTCTCACCAGCACACACCCAAGGATAAATTCGCTGGGCACACATCACCCGATTTGTCAAACGACCGAATGAAGACCGAATGAAGAGAAGGAGAAACCCAGCTAACCTCGGGGATGCCTGACAGACGGCGTTTCAAGACCGGCCTTAGGCTTGCCGGTTCATTTGACAAGAAACATTTTTGGCTACAGGTTTCTTGACACGGCCCATCCCTCTAAGGGAAGGACCAAGGAGGTATCGAATGAAGAATTTCTTGCGCCGTCTAATTCGGTTCGTGAACGACCCTCGGTATGGGGTCTTCTATTCAACCCCGGCTGTCTCGCCCAAGGAATATTGGAATGCCATCGACCGACGTACCGTGGCATTCCAGCTTTCCGTGGGCGCGGACCCTGAACCCGGAGCCGGACCATATTGGGACGTGGCTTACTGGAAGTTCTAGTCCGAGCTGCACCCAGACCTGGAGTGGCCCGATTTCCTCGGCAACGGCTTGTTTGTGATCTTCAGCACGTGGGTGCTCTGGCGCGCCTTCGTGTCGCCAGGTGGTTTGTGGATACCCTTGCTAGTCTTCGTAGTCGTAGCCGTGACGTTGGCGCGGCTGTCGATTCAACTCTGCCGGGTGGTTTGGCGCACCTGGTCTTTGCGCCGCAAGGGGTGCTAAGTGGCTTCGTCGGGCGTTCGACGCTTCGCGCCGGGTGGAGGGGTGACACGTCACCCCCCGACGGGTGCTGTATAGCAACCAAGGTTGCCATATGGGAACTTCTTGAAAATTCGGCGGCCAACGTTTGATCGCCTCCTGTGAGGCCCTGTGCAGCAATTGATAGTTCCCATATAGAAACTTCTTGATTCTATGGGGTGAATTCCATGGCGACACTTCGAACGAAATCCATCAGCACCAAAGTCACCGAGGAGGAATACGCCAAGTTTGAAGCCCTTGCTGGTGACCTGACGATCAGCGAATTGGCGCGCGATGTTTTGTTGAAAACAGTCAAGCCCAATACGTGCGAGCAAACCATCCTGGCCGAGGTTCTGGCGTTACGCACGGTTTTGCTCAACCTGTTTTTCAAGCTGGCCAATGCCATGCCCATCACAGCGGACGAGATGCACGGCCTCATCGAGCGGGCGGATGCTGACAAGCTTAA
>Ga0209166_10001281_pt1 | contig 21577 bp, 24 predicted proteins | sample Coa_R1_3_FD_187151 | JGI IMG/M metagenome (GOLD analysis project Ga0209166, IMG submission 187151) | Surface soil microbial communities from Centralia Pennsylvania, which are recovering from an underground coalmine fire - Coalmine... | ecosystem: Environmental > Terrestrial > Soil >... | reverse complement strand
ACCGGCTCGGTGAGTACGCCGCCGATGTGATCGCGGTGCTCGATGACGCCGGGGTGGGTCAGGCGGCACTGGTGGGCTATTCGGGCGGGGCCCGCGTCGCCTTCGCGGTGGCGCGCCAGTACCCCGGGCGGATCAGCGCCGTGGTGGGGATCGGTGCGGTGGGCGCGCCTGCGGAGGACGCCGGCGACTCAGCCGCGTGGGCTGCGCAGGTCCGCGCCGGCGGGATGCGGGCCGCCATGGAGGAGATCGCCGCCGAGGAGGCCGAGCCGGCCCCGGGGTGGCTGCTGGACAACCTGGCCGAAACCCGCGCGGAGATGTTCGCCTTGCTGCTGGAAGCGTGGGCCAGCGACCGGTCGGCGTGGGCGGACTTCCCCCACGTGCAGGCCCCCGCGCTGGTCCTCTGCGGCGAGAACGAGGAACCGGACGCAGCCCGCAATGCCCGGATGGCCGCGGACACGCTGCCGCGCGGCACAGCGGTAGTGCTGCCCGGCCTCTGGCACCTGCAGGCGTTCTGGCGGTCCGATCAGACCATCCCGCCGATCACCGGGTTCCTGCACGAGCACCTCAGCCCTGCTCATTAGGATGCCTCCGCCATGATGCGGTGCAGGGTTCGCTGCCCCATCAGGCTCATGGCCGGGTTGCTTCGGACGTAGTACCAGACCGCCCCCATCGACTGCTCAAACGCCCACGCCTTGCCACGCTCCCACTCGAGGTCGTCGCAGTTGAGGTCGTCGCGAAACACCTCCCGCGGGCCAGCCTCAAGCAGATGCCAGGCAGCCACCAGATCCAGCGCGGGATCGGCCGGTCCCATGCCGCCGACGTCGATGACGCCAGCCAGGCGCCCCTCTGCGACAAGCACATTGCCGGGAATCAGGTCACCGTGGGTCATCACGTCGGGGGCGCTGCGCGGCAGAACCCGCATGATCGCCCATGTGCGCCGGAGCTGCGGGACGTCCAGGAGCTGTCCGCTGCGCTCGAAGCAGGTTTCCATCCACGAGTCGTGGGATCGCAGGTCACCGCCGCGGCCCTTTCCGCTGAACGCCCTTCCGCCGGTGCCGATCGCCCGCACGCCGTGAATGAACTCGGCCAGGTCATGTGCGAATGCGACGGATTCGCCGGGGTCTCGATCGGTGGCCACCGTCCCCGGCAGCCAGGTCTGCACCGACCACGGAAGCGGGTAGCCCGCCCCGGGTTCGCCCAGCGCGACTGGCTCGGGCGTGCGAAACCGCGTGCGGCCTAGCAGTTCGCGGGCTGCCTGCGCCTCGGACCGAAGCCACTGCCGCGTGGACTCAACGTCGCCGGGCTCCAGCAGGAACCGGGCCAGGAACTCCGCGCCGATGCGAAAAAGTGCATTGACCGTCCCCTGCGAAGCGATTTCCCTGAGAGGCAGTTCCCGCCACTCGGGGAACTGCTCAGACACCAACTGGCGCACCGTCTCGGGGGAGACCGTCAGCTGGCTGGCGTGCATGGCCACCGGTAGCATCACCCGTCCCGATCCCTGGCCGCAATCCGGAGTTCGCCTTACCGGGCGGTCATGGCCGGGTTGAGCCTTATGAGCCGCACGGGGTTTGTCTCGTCAAGTTCGGCGACGGATTCCCGTGACTTTACGAAGTCTGAGAATGAACGGTAGCCGAGGGCCTTCTCGCTGAACGACGGGTCCATGCGCCTCATCTGGCTTTTCACCGCCGAGCTATGCAGCCAGTCCGCGTCGTCTTTTTCCTGGCCGAGCCGCAGCGCCCGTTCAAGAAGCCTGGTCGCCACCTCTTGCGGGTCTTCCGGCTCCAGGTCAGCCTCGTCAGCCTCGTCAGCCTCGTCAGTCACCACGGCCGCAGGCCGCCTGGTACGCCGCGAGCCCCTGGCGGGCGGCGCTTTGCCCGGCTCCTGCCGTTCCGCCGGCGCGGCGGCCGTCCCTGCGGCCGACAGCTGGGAGGCGTCGGCGGGGACGATTCCTGGAAGCGCGTCATAGGTCACGAGTTCGTCGCATGCTGCGGCGAGTGATCTGCTGGTGGACCCTGCCACGCCGACACCTACGACATAACGTCCCAGCCGCCGGCACCGCTGGGCCAAGGCGATGTAATCGGAGTCTCCGGCCACGATCACCACATGGGTCAGGTCGGGAAGGCGGAACATGTCCTCCACCGCATCCACCGCCAGCCTGATGTCCGCGCCATTCTTGGCGTAGGCCGCGGCAGGGAACAACTGCACCAGGTCCACCGCGCGGCTGACGAGCTGTCCGCGGTAGTCAGCGTTCACCGGGGCCGACCAGTCCGCATAGGCGCGGGTGAGCACCAGGGTGCCAAACGATGAGGCGAAATCGATCACCGCGCCCACGTCCACGGTAGCGCGCCGGACCTTCTCCGCCATGTCGGCATCGGCAGACCCGTCGCCCGTGGTAAACCCGCGCACCTTGTCCCGCTGGAACTGGCCCCGGCCATGCACCTGGTCGTAGCGTGAGATCACGATGTTGTCGAAGTCGATGTAGACGGCAACACGGGTGAGGCCAGGATCGTTCATGGTTGCTCTTCTCCCCGGGACGCCGTCCTGAGTTCAGTCTGCCTCAGCCTGGCGGGTTATGCCGGATTCGGGCCGCCGGTCGGTACCACGGTGGCAGCCACGATCTTGCCGCCCGTCACGGTATCGGTTCCCGTGAACGTCTGAACCGTCCCGTCGAGATTATTCGACCGGAGTGTGAAGCTGATCTGGTCACCGGAGACGCTGATCTTTCTCACCGTCTGGCGCCCGGTGTCGGCATAACCCGTGACCCAGCTGGGGTAAGCCTGGCCTCGCAGGCGGGGGCCCCGCAGCCGCCATGCTGCCCGGTAGTCGCGCGCGGTGATGTCGCGGTAGTAGGCCTTGATGACCGCCCAGGGGCCGGCCGCGGTGCCGCGGCGGCCAAGGTAGACGGACGGCTTCCCGCTGAAATAGCTAAATGCTGTGGTGCCACCGTAGGTGACAAACAGCGCCGCCACAGTGAGAATGCTCGCGGCCATAATCCGCTGGCGCTGGAAGCGGCCGGGCTCGGTCATGAAGGCGGGAAGCGCCGCGCCTACTACCGCGGCGGCAATCCTGAATTGGGCCGCCCCGTTCAGCACGGAGGCGACCACCGTACCGGAGATGGCCGCGGTCACGGACAACCCAAGCCGGGCAGCGGAGCGTCTGGGCACGCGCTTCATCATCACCGTGGTGAACCCGGTCCGGTCTATGCCGGTACCCAGCCCCGTGGTGGCCCCGCACGCACCCATCACAAGTGTGTCGGCTGGGTGCTGCGACGGCGTACGAGTTGCGCCGGGCGCCCGGATCGGGGGCCGAGAGAGGCTCATAGCGGTTCCCTCCTTCCCGGAACCGGCTCTGGTGGCGGGGAACATCCGCCCGTGCAGGCCACCGGTGCCGACGCGGCCTGCCCCAGTGGCCACTAATACGGACCCCGGGCATCCAGCGGCTGATACACCAGCCAGCCCACGTTCCAAGGAGTCAGCTACGGCTCTGGATCAGGTCGGGGCGCCCGGATACGGGGAGGCTGGCTTGAGAAGGCGCAGGATCAGAAACCCCGGCTCCCTGCCCAGTTTCTCGTAGTCCTCGGGATAACGTTCACGCATTGTTTCCGCTGGAAGAGGCTCGATAAGTTTCTCTATGAGGAATCCGGCATCGGTGGCGGCTGCGCACAGAGCCGACAGTGGTTCACGCCAAAAGCGCACCGGCGGGTCTCCCGCTGGGCCATGCCAGATGTCGGTTTCAAGTTTGGCCTGGAAGTACGAGCCGCCTTTGCGCAGCCAGTCCATCACGGGGTGCTGCGTCGACACCACCGCTGCCCCGCCAGGACGCAGGACGCGCCAGAACTCGGTGAATGCGGCCGCACGGCTGCCGGCGTAGTGGATGGCCAGCGCGCAGACAACGAGGTCGAAGGCGTGATCGGGGTAGGGCAGTGGCTCTCCGAGCACCGCCTGATCGATCCTCACGCGCCCCCCGGCCTGCCGCCTGGCCAAATCCACCATAACGGGGCTGGCGTCGAAGGCGGTGACCTCGGCTCCCCGGTCCAGCAGTTCCCGAAGGTAAAGGCCTGGGCCGCAGCCCGCGTCCAGGACTTGCCGGCCGGTGACCGGGCCGAGCGCGTCGAGCACCGCTGGCCGGTCGTAATGAGCGTTGTAAGCACTGTCGGCCGCATGCTGCTGAAAGCTCAGGCCCATCCGGTCGTAGGCATCCCACAGGTCTTCATCCACGCCAGCACCATCGCACACCCCGGCAGACAGCGGGTTGGGCCTGGCGTGAGCCTTGACAGGCAGCGCTGGTGCGGGTTCTGCATATTCTGCCCTGCCGCACATTATCCGCTGGTGAGGGCGCTGTATCGTTACGCATAACAATCGCGCGCCACTTTTCGGGGGGACATATGGCGCAAATTCGCTCAAGCGACCTGGATTCGCTTCGGTCGCGGGTGACGGGAACTGTCGCGGAGCCGGGTTCGCCCGGCTACAGCGAAGCGGTGGCGATCTGGAACGGGGCCATCGACCGGCACCCGGCCGTGGTTGTCCGCTGTGCTGGAAGCAAGGATGTGGCCCATGCGCTCGCTTTCGCGCAAGACCGTGACCTGGAAATCTCGGTGCGTGGCGGCGGTCATGGATTCTCGGGGTTCGCGGTGACCGATGGCGGCGTAATGATCGACCTCACACCACTCAAGTCGGTGCACGTGGATCCCGCGGGCCAGAGGGCCGTGGCAGGAGGCGGGGTGACCTGGGCCGAACTGGACGCCGTGGGCCAGCAGCACGGACTGGCGGTGCCGGGAGGATTCATCAGCCATACCGGGATCGCCGGCCTCACACTGGGCGGCGGGATGGGCTGGCTCGCCGGCTTGGCCGGGCTGAGCTGCGACAACCTGATCGGCGCGGAGGTGGTCACCGCCGACGGCCAGATCCTGCGGGCATCGGCCGATCAGCACCCGGACCTGTTCTGGGCGCTGCGCGGCGGTGGCGGCAACTTCGGCGTGGTCACCTCGTTCGAGTACCGGATGCATCGGGTGGGCCCCATGGTCAACCTGGGCCTGTTTTTCGTGGGCCTGGACCAGGGTGCGGCGATGCTCCGCGCGGCCAGGGAGCTCGCGCCCACGCTGCCCCGTGATGCCGCGATGTTCATCGGCGGGCTGAACGCCCCGCCTGAGCCTTTCGTGCCGGAGGAATACCGGTTCCAGCCCGGTTATGCCCTCCTCGTAACCGGGTTCGGCGCCGAGAGCGTGCACGCGGAGCTGATCGCGCCGGTCCGCGGCGCGCTGAACGCGCTTTTCGAGCTCGTCACGCCGATTCCGTACGCGAGCCTCCAGCAGATGTTCGACGCTGCCGCACCCTGGGGCATCCTCGCCTATGAGAAGGCCGTCTACCTGGACGAGCTGACCGATGGCGCCATCGGCACCATCGCCGAGCACCAGCCCCGAAAGATGTCGGGGATGTCGTTTACCCCCATCTTCTGTCTCGGCGGCTGCTTCGCTGAAGTCGCCGACGACGCCACCGCGTTCGGTGGCAGCCGAAGCACCCGGTATGTGGTCAATATCGCGGCGATCGCGCCCACCCAGGAGGAATTCGAAACCGACCGCCGGTGGGCACGCGACTACTGGTCCGCTCTCGTGCCGCACGCCAGCGGGGTCGGCAGCTATGTGAATTTCATGTCCGAGTACGAGGAAGACCGCGTGCGCGCCGCCTACGGGGCCGCCAAATACGACCGCCTCGCCAAAATCAAGTCACAATACGATCCTGGCAACGTGTTTCACCTCAACGCCAACATTCCTCCCGGTGGGCCAGCCTGAAACCCCCACCACCGGGCAATAGCCTGGGCTATGGGCCGGGACCGCCCGTCGGCCCCAGTTGGCCGTTCAGCCTCGCCGGTCCTGCCTGACCGGGATTGTGGATCTTGTCTGGCGCGCCGCTAGGGGATAACGACCTTGGCCGTGAAGAGGTCTAGCTGATGCAGCCTGCCGTCGGGGTTCTGGCCGGTGCTGTTGGAGTTGTCCGACCAGGCTGGATAGAACAGGTGCGAGGCGAACGCGGCGTGGGTGTAGTCGCCGTAGTCGAAGAAGCTTTGCGCATCGGGGGCGTTGGACGTGCCCGCGCTGACCTGGAAGTTGGGTGCGAAGCTCACCCCGCCGTTGGCGGAGTAGGTGGCCCAGATCTGGGTGTCGTCGTTAGGGATTCCGTCGGTGTCACCCGGCCCGCCCAGACCGAGGTCGTTTCGGCAGTCGTACCAGGACACCGCCACGTCTCCGGTGGACTGGTCCACTGCGATGGCTGGGTTGAACTGGCTGTTGACGGTGTGGTCGTCGTTGAGCCGGACCGCGGGGGCCCAGGTGGCGCCGTTGTTGTCGGTGTACTGGAACATGATGTCGGTGTTGTTGCTCTGGTTGGGCGTCTCCTGGGTCCACACCGCGTACAGGCGGCCGGTGTGCGGGCCGCCGCTGCGGTCCCACGCCAGGTTGGCCTCGGCGTCGATCGACCGGTCCGGCTGGGCGGGGATGTAGTCGAACCCGCCGACGTTGGTGCGGGCCAGCAACTGGGGGTCGGCGAACCCGCCCGCCTTCAGGCCGTTGGCATCTAGGGCCGTGTAGATGTGCGCCTGGCTCTGGCCGTTGGTCTTGTCCTGGTAGATCACCATGACCTGCCCGTTTGGCCCAACGGCCGTGTCCCCGTAGTCGCCGCGGCCGTTGGAGGTGGGGACGCTTTCTGGTGTGGTGAATGACCCGAACTTGCCAAGTCCGGTGACGCGGGCGCCGAAGGCCTGGATCACCGTTGAGGGGAAGCTGGTGTAACTCACCCACACACTGCCCGCTCCCGCTGAGATGGAGGGCTGATCGGCGAGGATCTTGGGGTTGTTCGACGGCAGCCGCAGCCGCTTGGGCGTGGCGCCCTTGGGGGACTTGCTTCCGGTTGGTGTGGTCGGCACGATCTCGGCGACCTTGGTAAACGACAGTCCGCCGTCGGTAGACAGCGCGACGAATACATTGCCGTTGGTGTTGACCAGGTAGGTCATCCACAGGTTGCCGAAGCTGTCCCACGCAAGTTGCTGGTCGCAGCAGATCTGGCCCAGTGACCCGCCGGTGCCAATGACCCGGCGGGTCCAGGTCTTGCCGCCATCGAACGAGACTCCCTCGAACAGCCCGCTGACCACGTCCGGCAGCGTGGACATAGCCACAATGTTCGAAGGGTCGGCGGGGTTGATTGCGATGGCGTCCTCAGCCTCATTGCCGTGCATGGCGCTGACGTCGTAGTTATGCGGAATCGCCCGCAGGGTGGCACCCACCGGAACCGTCATCGAACCGAGCAACGCGGCGACCGCCAAGACCGGCGTGGCAAGGGTCAGGATCCGAAGCATCTGCCGGCTCACCGTGGCCTCCCAGCGCTGCGCGTGGCCCCGAAACGGAGCAACCCTACGCCGGCTGGGACTTCACCGGCAAGCGCGCGCCGGGGACCTCGAGCGGGTTCCCCGGCCTGCCAGCCTCCGGCGTGCCGAGATGTCGCCGACGGCAGCGATGCACGGCAAGCCATAACTGTGATCTGGGGTTTTCGGCTGGAGCGGGCGAAGGGAATCTAACCCTCATGACCAGCTTGGAAGGCTGCGACTAGCCCCTGCCGGACCAGCGCCTATGCAGGTGATTGGCATGATGCTGGTCCCGTATGTGACCGTGAATGCCCTATCTGACCGCTGCATCGGGCATGCAACGGGCACGCGCCGTTAGTTCACCACGAACCAGGCGACCTGCGCCGTCTTGCCGGTGGGCACCGCCTTGTTCAGGCTGATCGTGATCTGCGATCCGGTCACGTTCGGCGCCGCGTTTTGCACCAGCACGCCCGCCGGGTTCTGGACCGTCGCCAGCACCAGGCTCGCCGCCCGCAGCGCCACCCCGGTCACGGTGGCCGACTTCCCCCCGGCGGCGATGGCGACCAGTCCGCTCTGGGCGAACTGGGCGGGTCCCGCCACCTTCAGCGCCACGCCGCCCGCCGTGTGCGTGAACTCCCCGGCGGCCCGGCCGGGGGCAGCGGTGAACCCGGCCACCCCGGCGGTGGTGGTGGAGTCGCCAACCACCCCGGCCGGGGCCGCCCCGCCGGACGGGGCGACCGACACCCCGAACACCCCGGTGTTGGGTATCGGCGGCGGCGGGGGGGACGCGGCCGACCCGGAGGTGCCCATCACCCCGGTCCCGAACTGGCCGGTCCCGTTGTCCCAGGCATACCCGCGCACCCCCACCCCGGTGTCGTTGTTCGACTGCCCCCACACCCCGGTCCCCGCGGCGGCGGCCTGCGACCAGCCGAACACCGCCCGGCCCTGCGATCCCTGCGTGCGCCCGTACACCCCGTAGGTTTCCGAGGTGGTATCGGTGGTCTCCCCGAACACCCCGACGCCCTGGACCGTAGTTCCCGCGTCTCCGTTAACGCCCACGGACCCCCGGCCCAAAACGCCGTATCCTCCACTTGCGCTGCTGTTCCCCCAGACGGCCGGAGAATTCACCCCCCCGGTGGCCGCTGTGTGCGCGTATATCGCAGTCCCGCCCGTGCCTGTCCCGTCGTTGCCAACGTCGAGCGTGGTCGCGTTCAACGTCCCATCCGCGACGAGATAGGTTGGCTCGCTGGAAAGGTTGTAGTTCCCGACTATGAGGGGGTTGCCGTCGGTGGCCATGGCCGGGTCACCTGAGGCCAGGCGCCCCAGTCCAAGCGCGGCGAGCCCGGTGGCCACGCCTGCGGCCAGGAATCCTCTGCGGTTGCGCTTGCGCTCTGGGGCCTGCCCGGCTCCCGTGGTTATTGCGTTACTGCTCATCCCCAACCTCCACGGCGGTTTCGGGCCCTGCGGTTCGCCCGCTTGACCGGGCTTTTTTTCTAGCAGCGGATCAGCGGGCAATGGGACCGGACAGCGCCCACACCCGGGGGAAGCATGCGCCGGAACCTGGATACACTCGTCCTTTGCCAGGTGATGCTGCCACGGCCCGGATGTCGGCGCCATGGGCAATAGCACCTAGATTGGGAGCGCCCGCTGCCTAGATTGGGGTTCCCGGGTCCCTAAAATAGGCCCCCAGCCGCGCCGCGGGCGACGGCCCGCCAGGGCTGCCATTGCGCGACAGCCGGGAACTGGACACTGGACTCGCCGGAGGAGGACGGCCGCGTGCTGCCATCGGCGCAAGCCGGGAGCTTATTCACGGGCGGACAGATTTATTCCAAAATTGATCTTTGCGGCGGCGCGCCTGCGTGAAAGATGGCCTGCTTCCCGAAAGGATTGGGTTACCATACTCCATCCATCAGGAAACAGGCCATCGGATGAATCATACCACGGGGCTCGCCCGCGACGAGATAATCGACCTATGCGGTTAATCAATTCCGCCAAGCGGGTACCCGGCATCATGAAATGGCCGCCGATCCTCGGCCTCTTCAAGTCCGTAGTGATGACCCTGACCTACATGCGGCATAATCGCACGCAGGCCGAAATCGGCGAGTCATTCGGCGTCTCGCAGCCGACCATCAGCCGCGCCATCAAGGTGATAACGCCGCTCATAGCAGAAGACCTGGCCTGCTACGTTCCCACGGCCGACGAACTGGACGCGGACACGCAGTACATCGTGGACGGAACACTGCTTCCCTGCTGGTCATGGGCAACGCGCCCGGAGCTATACTCAGGAAAGCACAAGACCACCGGAATGAAAGTCCAGGTCGCCTGTACCATTTACGGACAGCTCGCCTGGATCTCCGACCCTGTCAACGGCAGCCGCCACGATAATTATGGACTTAGCGAATCCGGCGTGTTGCTGACGCTTAACCCGGCAGACTGGATCGGCGATAAAGGCTATGTCAAGAACTGGCGGATCATGCACACCGACTACCGGCGCCCCATCGATACGTTCACCACGACTATCTCAGCGGTAATTGGCCTGCACACTTCTACCGGATGGCCTGAATAAGCCTCCGGGTGAGCTGTGTTCATCGGGGTGCCGTGCGTAAGTGGCCCGGCGTGCGCCGGGCGGGCCGCTCAACGGCAGAGCCGGGCACTCGTGCAGATGAATGACGGCAAGCTGTTCGAGGATAAACCCAAATCGCGGGCCGGTCACCGGGTGGTCTCCTTTCCTCGTGAGATCACGCCGGAATTGCGCTGGCATCTGGAACGCTTTGTCGAGCCCGGGAGGCAGCCTCGTGTTTTGTTGGCCCGAAGGGTGGCCGACTTCGCCGGTCCAACTTCAACATCATCTGGGTCAAGGCGCGTGACGCTGTTGGCCTGTCCGGCTTGCATCTGCATGATCTGCGCCACACCGGCAACACGATGGCGGAAATGAGCGGAGTTGCATCGGATGCATCATTCGGCGGCTGGTGTGAACGGCGTCCTGCCTGCGCCGCAGCTTAGCCTCGATCTTTCGTGATCTTGGATTGGTGGCCTGAGGCTGTGGCCCGGGCCCCGTTTCCCGGTTGCTGGTCAGCGTTTCAGCCCGGCTGTCGCGCCGGGCGTGCGGGGTTCCACGGGCCCGCGGGTGTCCTTTCCTGGTCGCTGGGATAGTTGCTGCTGGTCAGCCGGGTTCGAGGGCCTGGATCCGTGCGTTTGCGGCAGTGATTTCGCTGGCCCATGGCCATCGGGCGGCGAGGCGGAGCCGCAGCCGCCGGCCGCTGCGGACGATGCGCCCGGCGGCGGAGAAGATCCGCAACCGGAGCCGCCTGGGTTCCCAGCGGCGGGCGGCCCCGGTCAGGGCGAGCAGCTGGGTCCAGGCGAGCAGTTCGCAGGCCAGCGCCACGATCTCGCACCAGATCTTGTTCTGGGCGTAGCCGTGCAGGGGCAGGTTGCGCAGTCCGGTGTCTTTTGCGCAGCGGATCTTGTCCTCGCACCGCGCCCGCCGCCTGTGGCGCAGTTCCAGGTCAGCGAGCTGGCCGCCTTTGGTGCTGGTGGCAAAACAGGTGAACCGGTGGCCATCGATGCCGGTGAACCGCAGCTGCGCTCCGGGGTGCGGGCGTTCCTTGCGGACGATCACCCGCATTCCCTCCGGCCAGGACGCCAGGTCCAGCATGCCGGTGAGCTCAGCGACCCAGGCACCCGGCCGGACCTGGCGGTCAGCGTCATAAGCCGGCGTCCACGCGCGGGCGGGAATGCCGAGGATGGCGTCCTGGATGTCCTCGGTGATGGTGAACCCGACCGAGTAGGCCAGCCGTCTTCCCGGCGTGGCCAGCCATTTCAGGAAGCCATGAGTGCCGCCGCCGGAATCGGAGCGGACCAGCACCCGGCGGCGCAGCCGGCGGGGCAGCTGCGCCAGCGCCAGCCCCGTGGCCTCGATGTGTTCACTGGCGGTGTTCGAGCCGGCGTTCCCGGGCCGCAGCAGAAAGGCCAGCGGCTCGCCGGAGCCCTCTGCGCCGTGGTCGGCGAACACCGTCAGCGGATGAAAGCCGAACGTCTTCTTCCAAGTAGCCGTGGCCTGGTCTTTCTCCGAGCACGAGGTCACGATCGTCGCATCAATATCCACCGTGATCAGCCCGCCGTCCGCGCCGGGCGCGGCGTCGCCGGCGAGGGCCCAGGCCCGTTCCCGGGCGGTGGCCCGTGCCCCGCGGATCGCCTTCAGTGCCCGCGGCGCGTCCGCAGCCAAGGTGGCAACGAGCCGGGAGACCACCGGGTCAGAGGCCACCGGCCCGAACAGGCCAGGCTGGGCGCGGAGCATCGCGATATCGGCCAGGCAGTCACCGCCCAGCGCAAGCGCCACCGCCAGGTCGGCGATGATCTTTCCCGGGTCGTGGACCGCCCGCGGCGCCTGCCACCGTTCCAGCGCGGCAGTCAGGCCACGGTCTAGGCCAGTGGCCCGCAGGGCCTGTATCAGGAGCACCCCGCCGGCCTGGGACACCAGCCCTGTCCCGTCAGCGGACACCACGATCTTGGGACGGCGGGCGGTAAAATGCATCTGGAAAGTGCCTCTCGAACTGGCGCGGAATGGCCTCTAGACAAGTCCTATTCTCCCAGTTCAAAGGCACTTTTCTCATTCAAACGATCAAGCTCACGCAGGTTGCTCGCGAAAGCGCGAGGTTAGGGACGCCTGCGTCCCGAGCGGGGCGTGGATGTTCGCGACACGCGCCTGACCTGCAACCTGGACCTCACCGACCGCGCCGCCGGCTGCCTGCTCCTGCTCTACGGCCAGCAGCTAACACGGATCGCCGCCATGACCACCAGCCAGATCACCCGCCGCGACAGCACCGTCTTCGTCCAGTTCGGCCGGCACAACATGCCGGTCCCCGAGCCACTTGGCGTCATCCTCACCGAGCTGATCCGCACCGGCCGCACCCCCCCGGGATCGGATCCCCCGCCACCACCCCCTGGCTGTTCCCCGGCGGCATGCCTGGCCGTCCCATCACCGCGTCCCGGCTCGGCCAGCGCCTGCGCATCCTGGGCATCTACGCCATGGCAGGCCGCCGGGCCACACTCACCGGCCTCGCCGCCCAGATGCCCGCCGCCGTCCTCGCCGACCTCCTCCACCTAGCCCCCACAACCGCCGTCCACTGAACCCGCCAAGCCGGGACAGACTGGTCGGGCTACGCAGCCCAGATCGCCCGGACCCGCAATCACCAACCATGACCAATACCCAGCCGCAACCCGCCCAGGCTCAGGTATTCGGCACGGCTGGAACACTGCTCTCTACCAGTTAGGACGCAGGCGCGAGCCTGCGTGAGCTGATGGAGCGGATGGGCCACTCAAGTCCACGTGCCGCGCTGATCTACCAGCACGCCACCAGGGACCGGGACGAAGCGATCGCTGAGGCCATGGGAGAGATGTTCGCTACGGCCAGGCGGAAGGGCACAGCCAAGGACCGAGCGGGCACGGAAGCGGGGGAGAGCTTCTTGATGATCACCGGTCAGCTAGGTGACACGGGCATTGACCTCGGCTTTCTGGGTGCAGCGGGCGAAGGGAATCGAACCCTCATGACCAGCTTGGAAGGCTGCGACTAGACCCCGCCAGACCAGCGCTCATGCAGGTCACCGTCCTGGCGCTGGCCCATGAGTGACTGTGAATGCCCGTGTCTTACCGCTCGATCGGGCATGCAACGGGCACGCGCCTCTTCGTCCCGAACTACAGGCAGTGCTGGACGGATGGCTATCGTCCCAGCTAGCGCGAGATGTGGGCGCCCGCGACTGCTGGCGGATGTAAGGGTGTGTTGCTGTACTTCGCCGCTGTACGCCCGGCGCCACTGGCCCTATGCCGATGGTTTTTGAAGAGCGTACGTAACTCATGAACCGGTTTGCAGCTCGGGTCGTGGCCCTGAGGGTTTCTAGGCCTCCCGCGTCCTTCTCGTAGTTGCCATCCCTCGGGCCGTGGCCGACGTGTCAAGGCTCGCGCAGCGACCGCGCAGCGGCTTGGCCTTGACTCGGCGGACTCGGTTGAGATCATCATGCAGCGAGGAGGATGGCAGCTCATAGGCTGGGTTGAGGATGCTGAAGCGCCTGGCCTGCACGTTGCCCGGCCGGTTGAGGGAACCGGCCGGGCAACGAGTGGAGGATTATTACCGGGTGAGCGGGCCACAGAGGGCGGGTGAGGTTGCTTCCATGGGCAGGGTCGGGGTCAGGTCACTGACGCCGAGCACGTAGTCGTACTTGCCGTTGTGGTTGTAGTCGATGCCGTGGACGACGACGACCGCGTTGTTGTTGCGGACCGCAGCGGCGACAGCGTCGGTGAGCTGGATCACGCGAATGTACTGGAACGTCCCGACGTGCGGGAACCGGGCTAGGGCCAGCGCGCTTGCTGGGCTGGTGTCGCCGCTGGTGGTCAATGAGGTGCCGATTTGGCCGTAGTCGTCCAGGCCGTTGGTCGTGCTCATCGCCAGGTGGCCGTCGTGCTTGGTCAGATCGGAGGCTTGGGGGCATTCGCCCTCGCCCTTGAAGTGGATGTGCATGGCGTGCGGAGCCCGGATCAGGCCGTCGACGCTGACGGTGACCGTAGCCGTGTCGCCCTGCAGCTTCACGCTCGCCCAGCCGGAGCCTTTAACATGGTTGCCCACGACTGGCTTAAGGGTGGCGAAGGTGACGACGGTGCTGCCGTCGCTGTTCGTGGCGCCTTGCGCGGTGGCGGTGCCGGCCAACGCCAGGACCGCGGGAATGCCAGCGATCGCCGCGATGAACTTTTTGTGCACGGTGTCTCCCTGTGCTCGGTGTCCCCCGCCGAACAGCGGGGAACCCACGCTTCCCCCATGGGATCGTCGCAAACTGTTCTGGTGCAGTTTGCGCAGCCTTCTGGCCGCCCGCGCGTTACTCGCATGCCGGATGCCCGCGCGGGTAGTGGCATGCGACGCGGCATTACCGGGCGCGAGCCGATGGCGGGACATAGAAGCAATCCAGGTCCGAGGTGGGAGACCCCTACCTGGTTGCCCGCGCCCGGGACGGCTACCTCGACGCCTACGAGATGCTCGTGCAGCAGCATTCCGCGATGGCCTATCTAGTCGCTTCCGGCTTGACGGGGCGGCCGCGAGCTGGACCATTAGAGGCGAGGAAGACGATCCCGCTCTCCATCGAGAGGCATGCCGTCTAGCCCGTCCGATCAGTGGTGCCGTTAAGGCGTAGGACGGCGCGGGCGCGCCGGGCGGGGCCTCCCAGGCCAGAGCCCGGCGCGGGGAGCGCCGGGCGCGGCGCCGCGCAGCGGCGCCGCTCTTGATCAGATATGGCTCAATTCGGCAGTGCAGCCCGATTGTGCGGCGCGATTGGCCGTGCTGAGGCTCGGCTATTGCGATTGTTCCGAAGCTTCGCGATTGAGCCGCGGTCGCTGGCTGTGCCACTTGCGTATCGTCGCGGGGCGCCAGACCGGCTCGCGGCCGATTCTGCGGTCGGCGCTAGGCATCTGGTCGCGTGCGACGTAGGAGCGGATAGTGGAGGGCGTGACGTTGAGGAAGGTAGCCACGTCGCGGGTAGTCCACCAGTCGGTCGGAAGCGCCTCAGCCACACTGCCCAGAGTACAGCGCTTACGCTGCCTGATCCCGGCTCGCGCCCTGCGGCCAGATGACCGTGACCGGGATTCCGCGCGCCTGAGCTTCGGCTACCACGTCGGCGGTGCCGCCGTAGCCGCGAGCGGGCTTGCCGTCCCAGACCGCGAACAACCGGTCGGCCCGGTCGAGCATGGCTTTGCTGGCTTCCATGTGCGCGTCCTCGTCGGATTCGATCCGGTCGAGGCGGTGCACGCTGGTGGCCCGGGACAGTAGCGCGTCGTAGCTGGCGTGGGCTTCCTCGGGCAGGCCATCGCGGTACGTCGCAGCTGGAACGATAACGTTGAGCTGCCCGCCCGCATCGAGCACGGCCTGGGCGAAGAGCTGGTCGGCCCCGTCGGCGAGGTTGCTCACGCCCACAAGGTCGCTGGCCGGGCAGGCGGCGAGCTGCTCGCGGACGGCGCGGTCAACAAGCCATTCGGTCGCGGCGGGCAGGCCCCGGTGCCCGGTGATGGCGATGCGCATCAGGTCGCCCGGGTCGTGTAGGCGCTGTGCAGCCGGTCGTCCAGCTCGGCGGTGACTCGTCCTGGTGCCCGCGTGCCCAGGCTGGCCCGGAAGTCGCGGACGGCCTGGCGGACGCGCTCGGACTCGTAGGCTGCGCCGATGTCGTAGGCAGCGACAGCGAGGGCGCACGCCTGGTCGAAGTGACGATCGGCCACCAGTGCCCGCGATTGTTCGACCGCTACCAGCGCGGCCTGCTTGGGGCTCCGCGCCGCCACGCTCGCCTGGTCGAAGGCATCGGCTGCGATTCTGGTGAGCCCAAGCCGGGCGGCAGCAATCGCGCGGTAGCTGGCGATCTTGGCCGAGTCGAACTGGAACACCCAGGGCCAGACCGTATCGGCGTTGGCGCCCGCCTCGGCGTGCCGCTGAGCGTCGCTGAGCAGCGTGAGCGCTTCCCGGTCGCCGAGATAGCCGAGCGCGACCGCTTCCAGCGAGGCCAGCCAGGCTCGCGCCGTGTTCGGCGCTGACCGTGGCAACCGTGCTGCGGCGTCCCGAAGCAGGCGCAGCCCGTGGAGGGGATCCCCGGCTGTGGTGGCGTACTGGCCGAAGCTGCCTTGCATGTAGATCGCCAGTAGCACGTGCTGGGCCTGACCGGCGGCGGCGATGGACAGCTTGTAGAAGTGCCGGGCCTGCCCTGGCTCGGTGAGGTCGGCATGCAGCCAGGCAGCGAGCCCGGCTATCTCGGCCACCGCTGCGGCCAGGCGCACACGCTGCTTGCCTTCGGCCCGCCGCGCCAAGTCGCCCGCAAGGGACAGGTGGGCAGTGACCGGCCGGGCCAGCGCCCGGGCCGGTGTGCGCTGCTCAAGCTGGCGGTAGCTGAGCTAGGTAGCCATCAGCAGCCGCTCGTCCCCTACGTCGCTGTGTGGCACGGCCACAGCAGCGACGACACCGAGTGATCCGCCGAGGAACTGCCGCCGGTTCGTGTCGTCCTCCTGGCTGGCGTCATCTGCCAGGCCCGCGAGTCTTCTGGGCACGGCCAGCCCGTCGCACAGGGCCTTGATTGTGTTGATACCCGGCGTCTTACTCTTCCCGCTGGCCAGCCGTGAAACCTGGGATTGAGAAAGGCCGGTCCGCGCGGCGATCACCGTCTGCGACAGCCCGGCGTCCAGAAACGCCCGTAGCACGATCGACCACCAGCGAACTGCTCCCTACCTGGGACGAGGCGCTGGATGCGATCAGCCCGGCCGACCAGCCGTTGCACGTGGCCCGGTTCGGGGCCAAGTTCGACGCCCAAGGCGTCCTGGCCAACTCCCGCGACTCCGCCCGGTGCATCGGCTACCTGACCAAGTACCTGGTCAAAGACATCGGCACCTGCCACGTCCCAGACACCGGCGACCTGCGCGAGCACGTGCAACGGCTCGTCGGCGCGCTGCACTACGAACCCTGCTCGCCCACCTGCGCCAACTGGCTGCGCTACGGCATCACCCCCAAGAACCCCCGTAAGGGCCTGGTCCCCGGCGCCTGCAAGGGCAAGGCCCACCGTCCCGAGCACCTGGACTATGCCGGGCGCCGTGTCCTGGTTTCTCGCAAGTGGTCCGGCAAGACGCTTGCCGACCACCGCGGCGACCGCAAGCAATGGCTCATGGACACCCTCGGTCTTTCGGCAACCGAGCCCACCGGCCGCTACCGGTGGGAACAGGTCACCCCCAACGACACCGACTACCTCTCCCCGTCCAAACGGCTGATCCAGGTCATCGCCGAACGGATGCGCTGGAAACACGCCCTTGACGAAGCCAGACGCCGAGCCCAAGAACACGACGCCGATCCTCCGGCAGGCAGAAGGGCGGCATGATGCCTCGATCACATGTGGCCCAGGTTGAGAGATTGTTGACCGTGGGCGAGGTCGCCGAGTTGCTGGGCACCACCGAGCGGTTCCCGCGCCGTCTTATCGCTGAGCGGCGTATCCGCTTCGCGCGGGTCGGACGTCATATTCGCATTCCGGAGTCGGCGGTGAGTGAGTTCATCGAGGCCGGGCTCGTGGAGCCCTGCGAGCCTCCCTCGCGCGGGAGGGTGCCTGATGGCCCGCAAGCGGAGGTTCGGGAGAGTACGGCGGCTTCCATCAGGCCGTTACCAGGCCCGTTACCTGGGACCGGATGGCAAGGACCGGCCTGCGTCAGACACTTTCGCGAGCAAGACGGACGCTGAGGTATGGCTGGCCCGCAAAGAGATCGAGATTCGCGACGGCGAGTGGATCGACCCCGATCTCGGCAAGGTGACCTTCCAGGCTTACGCCACCAGATGGGTCCGGGACCGGAGGCTCAAGCCGCGCACTGACGAGCTGTATCAAGGCCTGCTCAGAAACCATGTGCTCCCGGCTTTCGGCAATCGGCCTGTTGGAGAGATACGCGAGCCTGAGGTCCGGCGCTGGCACAAGGAGCTGCTGACGGCGGGGCCTTCAGGGAGGCCGACTTCGCCGGTCCAACTTCAACGTCATCTGGGTAAAGGCGCGGGACGCCGCGGGCCTGTCCGGCCTGCACTTGCATGACCTGCGCCATACGGGAAACACGATGGCGGCGGCCACGGGCGCGAGCTTGCGTGAGCTGATGGAGCGGATGGGCCACTCCAGCCTGCGCGCCGCCCTGATCTACCAGCACGCCACCAGGGACCGGGACGAGACGATCGCTGCCGCCATGGGAGAGGTGTTCGCCACGGCCAGGCGGAAGGGCACGACCAGAGGCCGATCGGGCACACAACGGGCACGGAAGCGGGGGAGGGCTTCCTGATGGTCATGGACCAACGAGGTGACACGGGTGCTGACCTGGGGTTTCTGGTTGGAGCGGGCGAAGGGAATCGAACCCTCATGACCAGCTTGGAAGGCTGGGGCTCTGCCATTGAGCTACGCCCGCGCGCCCGGCGGCCGGACCTTCCCGCCGGGTGAGCACCGACAGCGTACCCGTACGACCGGCCGGCCGCCGAACGACCACAACCGACGACCGCTGGCCTGGCGCAACCGAGGCCCGCGCGAGGCGGGGAACGAGGCCACCCCCGCCCGCCGTCAGGGGCCTGCCTTTGGGCCGGGAACCTCGCTGGGCCGGTCGAAGCCTTTGTGACGCTACTGAGGCAGGAAGCCAACTAGAGGTGTGAGCCAGATGCCATCAACGTCGCTGAACTCACCGCGGTCACGCCCGGCACCGCAGGGCAGCGGACCGCCGGACCGCGTGCCGGAGTTCGAGGCGCTGTACCGGGCGAACGTGGCGGCGGTGACCGCCTACTTCGCGCGGCGCAGCGCTGATCCGCAGACCGTGGCCGACCTGACCGCGGACACCTTCGTCCAGGCAATCACGTCGTTCGCCACCTTCGACCCGCGCAAAGGCACGCCACGTGCCTGGCTGTTCGGCATCGCCCGGCGGATCCACGCCGCGCACTGCCAAGCACACAGCCAACAGCGGAGCAGGGTGGAGCGGCTGGCGGGCCGCCGGGAACTCGCGCCCGACGAGGTCGGCGAGCTGATCGACCGGATCGACGCCGAACGCACTGGCCGGGCGCTGGTCACCGGGCTGACCACACTGCCCGCCGCGGACCGGGCGGTGGTCGAACTGGTGGATCTGGCGGGCCTGCAGCCCAAAGAAGCGGCCCAGGTGCTCGGCGTCACGCCGGGCACCCTGCGGATGCGGCTGATGCGGGCCCGGGCCCGGCTGCGCAAAGCGGCCAGCCCGGATCCAGCGCACGGCACCGATCCTGCGAGTGAGCCAGAGGTGAAGACATGACGAAGTTCGAAGATCAGCTGTTCAGGCAGCTGATGGCCGAGCACGGGCACCACCTGCGTGCCGCGGAGCGGCCAGCGCCGGCCCGCCGCCGGGCCCGGCGGCCGGTGTGGCTGGTCACCGGCGCGGCCGGCACGGTGGCCGCAGTCACCGCGGCGGTGATGGCGCTGGGCAGCGCACCCGCCGCCGCCGCGTACTCGGTGACCCAGCACGACGGCACCGTATCGGTGTCGGTCAGCCGCCCGTCCGGCGTGGCCGGCGCCAATGCGGCCCTGCACGCGATGCGCGCCCGGGTAACGGTCGTCCCGGTGCGGCCGGGCTGCCCGCCGATCGGGTCGCTGCCGCGTCCCCAGCCGGCCCCGCACCCAGCGGTCTGGGTCAAAACCGGGGTGGGCAAGAACGGGCATCGCTCTGTCTCGGTCAAGATCAAGGGCAGCATCCCCAAGGGAGACACGATGATACTGGCGTTCACCGGCAGCCCGCGCGGTGGCGGCGCGGTGGGGGCAGGGGGCCTCATCACCGGGCGCGTGCCCCGCTGCGTGAGCCTTCCGCCCGCGCCGTCCGGTGGGGGCGGCGCCGGCTCAACCAGTACCGTGACCCCGGCCGGCTGAGCAGGTCAGCACCAGGCTGCAGCACAGCACACCAGATCGGGGGTGGCTGCCCGCAGGCACGGGCAGCCACCCCCGAATCCGTCTCCCGGTCTTGGAAGCCATCCTGCAAACTCCTCGCTAGCCCAGTGACCTGGGCTTATGGTCGGGATGGCCGGATTCGAACCGGCGGCCTCCTGCTCCCAAAGCAGGCGCGCTAACCAAGCTGCGCCACATCCCGCTGAACCGTTCCGTAGCCTACCGCTCCACGGGCCAGGGCCCGGCGTCCCGAAGCCGCAGGCCGCCCGCGGCGGGCCGCGACGCCGGAGGTTGGTGCGTGGCATAATTCGGCCGGCTGCAGAAGATTGTCATCGATCTCCCCGACGGTTTTGACAGCCCCCAGGAACACGCCCCCTGGATGGTTCACGGGCCCAGGTCCCAGAGCAGCCGGTAGTAGCGGGTGCGGCCGGGATCGGGGGCGATGCCATAGGCGTCCAGCAGCGGGATCTCCCATCCGGGACCGTAGTTCCAGGTGGTGCTCCAGGTGGCGATGGCCAGGTCCGCCCAGCGGTCGGCCACACCGAGATCGCCGAGGTCGACATGTCCCGACCAGCGGCCGTCGTCGGTGATCAGCGTGTTCGGTGCGCAACTGTCACCGTGGCAGACGACCAGCTCGTCCACTGGCGGGAGATCGGCGACCAGGCCGAGGGCCGCCGTGACGGTGAGGTCCTGATGGTCCGGGTGCCAGCCCGCCGGGTCGAGCCTGCCCTGCGCGGCCCGCTCACGGACCACGCGGAGCCGGTCCTCAGCGCTCCAGGAGAACGGGCAGCGGCTGGTCGGCAGCACGTCGTGCATCGTGCGCAGGCCTTCCCCGATGGCGGTCACTGCGACGGCCGGCCGTGCCTGCCACCGGCCGGTGACGGCCATCTCGCCCGGCAATGCTCTGGTGACCAGCCACGAGCCGGCGTGGTCCGCGCCGAGCGCCAGCACCTGCGGCACGGGGTGGAACGGGGCCGCCCACCGCATCCGTGCCGCCTCCGCGGCCAGGTCGAGCCCGCTGCCCGCGGGGACCCACTTCACGAACCGCCGCCGGGTGCCGGTGCCAACCTCGAAGGTCGCTCCGCCCAGTTCGTTGACCCAGACCGGCCGCACCCGCGCGGCGCCGGCCTCCGCTGCCACCGGCGCGGGTACTGACAGGCCGGAGCACGGCGGCCCGGATGTCATGCGCTCACGGTGCCACGCGCCCCCGGCCTCCGCCACTCAGATATCGGCCCCCCGGGGCCTTCCCGGTCTGACAGGCTGGCAGTCGTCCAGGCAGCGCGGATCGTGGGGACTGATTGTGGAACTCGTGCACTCCGGCAAGGTGCGTGACGTCTACGCCGACGGGGACGACCTGATCCTGGTCGCCTCCGACCGGGTCTCGGTCTACGACGTGGTCCTGCCGACTCCCATCCCGGACAAGGGGGGGATCCTCACCGCGCTGTCGCTGTGGTGGTTCGAACGGCTGGCCGACATCGTGCCCAACCATGTCATCTCGGGCACCGACGTGCCGCCCGAGTTCGCCGGCCGGGCGGTCCGCTGCCGCAGGCTGGCGATGCTGCCGGTCGAGTGCGTCGCCCGCGGCTACCTGGCCGGCGGCGGCCTGGACTCTTACCGGGCCAGCGGGACGATCTGCGGCGTGCAACTGCCGCCGGGCCTGGCCGAGGGATCCCGCCTGCCGGAGCCGGTATTCACGCCCACCACCAAGGCCCCGGCCGGGCAGCACGACGAGCCCATCACCTTCGCCGAGGTCACCGCCGTCGTCGGCGCGGACACGGCAGCAGACCTGCGCCGGATCA
>Ga0209166_10001280_pt1 | contig 21622 bp, 15 predicted proteins | sample Coa_R1_3_FD_187151 | JGI IMG/M metagenome (GOLD analysis project Ga0209166, IMG submission 187151) | Surface soil microbial communities from Centralia Pennsylvania, which are recovering from an underground coalmine fire - Coalmine... | ecosystem: Environmental > Terrestrial > Soil >... | reverse complement strand
CGGGCACGCGGACGGCGCGACCGGCGGCGCCGATGGGAACGAGCGGCCACAAGGCGGTGTTCGTGCTGTGGTTCGCCGTCATGACCATCCACGTCCTCGCCTACGTCTGGCGGCTGCCCGGGCTGGTCGGCGGTGACCTGGCCGGCCGCGCCGGGCGTCGGGCCGCTGAAGTGCTGGGCGGCCGCGCCGCGCGCTGGCTGCTGCTGACCGCGTTACTGCTGACCGGCCTGCTGCTCGCCGTGCTCACCGTCCATCTCGCCGGTCCCTGGTCCGCCGGGGCGGTGGGGTGGTAACGGCCCCGGTTCCGGCCGCCCGGCAGCGGCCAAGAACCGGCCTATCGGCGGCCGCGACGCGCCACTTCGCCATTTCCGGCCAATTTCAGTGACGAGGCTTCCAGGTTGTCATACCTTGTCCTGCAACACGCGGTGCGGTGCGCCCGGGCCGGCCGGAAGGCGGCGGGCAAACCAGCCGGGCTGACGCACGGGGGGACACCATGACTGTTCCTGATGACGCCGAAAAGGTAGTCACGGCCATTCGGCTCGGCTGGATCATCGCCGAGGTGCGGGGCCGCAACCGGCCCGATGCGCCCCCCGGCGCCAAGGCCGGCCTGCCCGGCCCGGCGGGCAAGGCGCTGCCGCTGCACGTCGAACAGACACCGGCCGAACTGCGCATCGAGGCCCAGTCCGTGCTCGGCGCGATGGCCCGCGACCTCAGGATCGACAGGGGCAAGGATCACACCGGCTTTCCCGAAGCCATCGACACCCAGGCGAGACGACTTTACGAGGCGCGCCAGGCCGCCGGTGCGGGCTCCACGGCGGGTGCTGGCGGGGCGCCTCCCGGCGAGGTGGCTCCCGGCGGGCCGGCTTCCGGCGAGGGGGCTTCCGGCGGGCCGGCTCCCGGCGGGCCGGCTCCCGGCGGGCCGGCTATTCCGGGCGGGGGGCAGCCCGGTGAAGTGGCTCCCGGCGTTCCGGGTGGGCCCGCAACTCCCGGTGGTGGGCCCGTGGTTCCGGGAACGCCGGCGGCGGAGGAGGCGGTAGCTCCAGCGGCGGCTCCCGGGGACCCGGATGCGGAGTGGCTTGCCCTGCAGGAGCTGATCTTCAAGTTCGACGAGCACATCCAGGACACCATGGCATCGGGCCCGGACACGATCGCGTGTGGTTACCAGCTCGGCCGCGCTCTCGCCGAGCCGTACTGGGCGCTGGCTCCCGGGCTTCCCGACAAGACGCCGAGCCCGCAGGCCTGGTGGTTCCTGCTCGGCCCGGAGCGCTGCGGCGAAATGAGCCGCCTGGTGGGCCGGCTCACCGCCTACTTTCATCCGTACACGGCCGCCGCCATCGCCGGCTCGGTGCAGATCTGGAAGCACGTCGCCGCCGACCCGGACTGGCGCAAGAACGCCGATGACGAGCTCTACCAGCAGACCCGCCGCTGGTACGAGCTTGTGATCATGCACCAGAACCCGACGACCCTGGTGCAGCCGTACGCGGTGATCCGTAACTTCCGCATGACGGCCCGCACGCTGCGCATCTTCTGGCCCGAACTCTCCGGGACGGTCATCGCGGCCGCCGCGCTGTCCGGGTTCGCGGTGCTGCTCGGCCAGCACAACATCAGCTCGCTGTTCAAGAGCGCGCTGGGCTTCATCGCCATTACCGGGTTCTCCGCCGCCGGGCTGATGGCCAGGCTGAAGAACCAGGCACAGGCGATGGTCACCCGGCTCCGCCAGGACGTCTACACAGATCTGGTCGCCGTGGCGATCACGACCGCGCCGCCGGTGCCCGCGGTGAGCAGCCACCGGCAGGGCGGGACGATGGCCGAGATGGCCCGGGAGCGGACCATCACCCCGGTGACGCCCAACTAGGGTTGCCCGCTCCCCGGGCAAGGCCCGTGACGAAGGAACGGGACCGCTGGCCAGCGGGCGCCGGGGAGTCGCCGCCCGGGCTAGCACCTGGGGGTCCGGGGCGGCCTGCCCCTCGGGCTAACACAGTCATGGCGAGCCAGGCATCGATGGCCGCCAGCAGCCGGGCCTTCGTGGCGGCCGGCGCGGCCGAGGCGCGCACCGACATCGCGGCAAGCCCGGCCAGGTCCGCGTCGGCCAGGCCATGCACGTGCCGGGCCAGTTCGTACTGTGCGGTGAGCCGGGAGCCGAACAGCAGCGGGTCGTCGGCGCCGAGCGCCACCGGCACGCCCTGATCCAGCAGGACACGCAGCGGCACGTCCCCGGGCCGGGCGGCGACCCCCAGCGCGACGTTGGAGGCGGGGCAGACCTCGCAGGTCACCGCGGCGGCCGCGAGCCGCTTGGTCAGGTCGGGGTCGGCCGCCGCGGCGACGCCGTGGCCGACCCGGCTCGCACCGAGCGCGTCCAGGCAGGCGCGCACACTGTCCGGGCCGGACAGTTCCCCGCCGTGCGGGACGAGCAGCAGCCCCGCGCGGCCGGCGATGCGGAACGCGGGCGCGAAATCGGCCGCCGCGCCCCGCCGCTCGTCGTTGCTCAGCCCGAACCCGGTCACGCCGCGCCCGGCGTACTGCGCCGCGAGCCGGGCCAGCGTGCGTGCCTCCAGAGGATGCTTGGTGCGGTTCGCTGCGATGATCACGCCGATGCCCACACCGGTCGCGGCCTCGGCTGCGCGCGCCGCCTCCAGCACCAGCTCCACCGTGGGAGTGAGGCCGCCGAACCTGGCCGCGTAGCCGGAGGGGTCCACCTGGATCTCCAGCCAGCCCGAGCCCTCCGCCCGCTCGTCCGCCGCGGTCTCGGCAAGCAGCCGGAACACGTCGGCGGGCTCCCGGAGCACAGACCGGGCGATGTCGTACAGCCGCTGGAACCGGAACCAGCCCCGCTCGTCGGTGCCGTGCAGGTGCGGGGGCCAGCCGGAGGCCAGCGCGTCCGGCAGGTGCACCCGGCGCTCGCGGGCCAGTTCGACCAGCGTGGTATGCCGCATGGCACCCGTGAAGTGCAGGTGCAGGTGCGCCTTGGGGAGTGCGGCGAGCGGCCGTGTCATCTGGCCGGAGGGCCTACTTCGCCTGCGCGAGCAGCTTGTGCAGGCGGGTGATCCCTTCTTCCAGGTCGGCGTCACCCAGGGCGCAGGACAACCGGAAGTAGCCAGGGGTACCGAAGGCCTCGCCTGGCACCACTGCCACGTCGGCGTTCTCGAGAATCACCTCAGCCAGGTCCGCAGTACTGCCTGGCCTGGTGCCGGCCAGTTCCTTGCCCAGCACGCCCCGCACCGAGGGGTAGCAGTAGAAAGCCCCTTCGGGGAGGGGGCAGATCACCCCGGGTATTTCGTTCAGCATCGTTGTCATCGCCAGCCGGCGGCGGTCGAATGCCTCGCGCATCGCCCGGACCGCCGACAGGTCCCCGGTGACCGCGGCGAGCGCCGCGGCCTGGGCGACGTTGCAGACGTTGGAGGTGGCATGCGACTGGAGGTTCGCGGCCGCCTTGATCACGTCGGGCGGGCCGATCATCCAGCCCACCCGCCAGCCGGTCATCGCGTAGGTCTTGGCCACCCCGTTGAGAACCACGCACCGGTCGGCGAGTTCCGGCGCCACGACCGGCATGGAGGCGAACCTGGCCGTGCCGTAGACCAGGTGCTCGTAGATCTCGTCGGTGATCACCCACAGGCCTCGGCCGGCCGCCCAGCGGCCGATCTCGGCGATCTCCTCCGGCGGGTACACCGCCCCGGTCGGGTTGGACGGGGACACGAACAGCAGCACCTTGGTCCGCGGCGTGCAGGCCGCTTCCAGGTCGGCCACCGAGGCGCGGAACCCGGACCGCTCGTCGGTCAGCACCGGGACCGCGACGCCCCCGGCCAGGGCGATGGCCTCGGGGTAGGTGGTCCAGTACGGGGTGGGCAGCAGCACCTCGTCGCCGGAGTCGAGCAGGGTCGCGAACGCCTCGTACACGGCCTGCTTGCCGCCGTTGGTGATCATCACCTGGCCGGCGCTGACCTGGTACCCGGAGTCGCGTGCCGTCTTAGCGGCGACCGCCTCGCGCAGTTCAGGCAGCCCGGGCGTGGGGGAGTACTTGTGGAACCGGGGCTCCGCGCACGCGCGCTGCGCCGCCGCCACGATGTAGTCGGGAGTGGGGAAGTCCGGTTCTCCGGCGCCGAAGCCGATCACCGGCCGGCCCGCCGCCTTGAGCGCTTTCGCCTTGGCGTCCACGGCGAGTGTCGCCGATTCGGTAATGGCGCTGACACGTTCGGAAATCCGGCGATGGGCGGCAGTCATAAGGCCATCCTGTCATCACCGGGGCGGTGATCGGGCATGGTCGCCGCGGACGGGTTCGACGGCGGGGCCCCGGGCAACTACACTTCACACATCGGTGGCGGTTTCGCTAAGGACCCCGCGCGCCCGCATGGGCTCCCGGGCCGGCCGCGGGGGCGCCGCCAGCGGTGGTAAGGCCGCCAGCGCGCGGCCATCGCCATCACAGGGCAGTAGCTCAATTGGCTAGAGTCCCGGTCTCCAAAACCGGTGGTTGGGGGTTCGAGTCCCTCCTGCCCTGCGAGCACGAACCGCGGCTTGCGGGTCTGCTGCATCAGTGAGTGACGTTGTTCAGGTGAGGACATGGCGACTCAGCTGCGTGGTCAGCGCACGGAGAAGCGGGACGGGCCCGGCGGCCCGGCGAAACGGGACCGGACCAATCCCGCGCTCTTCCTGCGGCAGATCACCGCGGAACTGCGCAAGGTCATCTGGCCGACGCGCCGGGAGCTGCGTACATACACGATTGTGGCCCTGGTGTTCGTGGTCGTGATGGTCTGCATCGTGACCAGCCTGGACTACGGGTTCACCAAGCTGGTGTTCTGGGCCTTCGGCTGAGTTGCGGGCCGGCGCGGTCGCGTCGGCGGGCGGCATGGCTGAGGGGTCACGCACCAGCGGTCGGTGACCTTCGCACCTGGCGCCATGGCGATGCCGGGGAAGAACAAGGCCTGGGTCACCGGTGCCGCCCAAGCGCAAGGCGCAGCGCGCTAGGGCGCTGGTGCCGCCAGGAGAGCGGAGAGAGCGATCGTGTCCGAGTCCCGAGTCCGTGTCGGTGACGAGACGGGGGAAGTTCCGGTAGACGGCGAGGTTGGTGAGGCCGACGTGTTCGGTGAGTTCGACGAGCCCGAAGAGGCCGGTGCGCTCGGCGCGACCGGCGGCGCTGGGCTGGCCGCCGAGTCCGGCGCCGAGGCCGCAGCCGCAGCGGATGACGCGGCCGTGACGGGCGCCGGCGAAGCCGTGGCAGACGAGGCCGGCGCGGCGGCCGACGGCACGGGCGAGCCCGACCCGGTGGCCCGGTTCACCGACGAGCTGAGGTCGATGCCCGGGGAGTGGTACGTCGTGCACTCCTACGCCGGATACGAGAACCGGGTGAAGGCCAACCTGGAGAGCCGGACCCAGTCGCTGAACATGGAGGACTTCATCTTCCAGATCGAGGTCCCGGTGCACCAGGTGACCGAGATCAAGGGCGGCAAGCGGCAGCAGGTCTCGGAGAAGGTCCTGCCCGGCTACATCCTGGTCCGGATGGACCTCACCGACGAGTCTTGGGCGGTGGTCCGCAACACCCCCGGGGTCACCGGCTTCGTCGGCCTGTCCAGCCGGCCGTCGCCGCTGTCCCTCACCGAGGTGGCGTCGCTGCTCGCGCCCGAGCCGGAGGAAAGCGCGGCCAAGGCCGAAGTCACCCGCGCCGCCGTGGAATTTGCCGTCGGCGAATCGGTTACCGTGATGGATGGCCCGTTCGCGACGCTGCCGGCGACCGTGAACGAGATCAACCCCGACACCCAGAAGCTCAAGGTGCTGGTGTCGATCTTCGGCCGGGAGACGCCGGTCGAGCTTTCCTTCGATCAGGTCTCCAAGATCTGACCGTTACCAGGCAGGCACCCGTACCAGAACAGGCATGAGTAAGGACATCAGCTGATGGCGGCTCCGAGGAAGAAGAAGATCGCTGCGGTAGTCAAGGTGCAGCTCAACGCGGGCGCGGCTACCCCGGCCCCGCCGGTGGGCACCGCCCTGGGCCCGCACGGCGTCAACATCATGGACTTCTGCAAGCAGTACAACGCGGCGACGGAGTCCCAGCGCGGCAACGTCATCCCGGTGGAGATCACGATCTACGAGGACAGGTCGTTCTCGTTCATCACCAAGACCCCGCCAGCGCCCGAACTGATCAAGAAGGCCGCCGGGGTGGCCAAGGGCAGCGGCACGCCGCACACGGCCAAGGTCGGCTCGATCACCGCCGCGCAGGTGCGGGAGATCGCGCAGACCAAGATGCCGGACCTCAACGCGACCTCGATGGAAGCGGCAGAGAAGATCATCGCCGGGACCGCCCGGTCGATGGGGATCACCGTCCGGGGCTGATCCAGCCCCCCGTGGCAGGGCCCGCGCTGGCCCACTGACCACAACCTCCGGTTACCTAAGGAGAGACCATGAAGCGCAGCAAGGCATACCGTTCCGCGGCCGAGCAGATCGACCGCACCCGGCTGTACAGCCCCGCCGAGGCGGTGGCGCTGGCCAGGAAGACCTCGCCAGCCAAGTTCGACCCGACCGTCGAGGTCGCGCTGCGGCTCGGCGTGGACCCGCGCAAGGCGGACCAGATGGTCCGCGGCACGGTGAACCTGCCGAATGGCACCGGCAAGACCGCGCGGGTGCTGGTCTTCGCCACCGGCGACCGCGCCGAGGAGGCCCGGGCGGCGGGCGCCGAGTACGTTGGCTCCGACGACCTGATCGAGCGGATCCAGGGCGGTTTCCTCGACTTCGACGCCGTGGTGGCCACGCCCGACCTGATGGGCAAGGTCGGCCGGCTCGGCCGGATCCTCGGCCCGCGCGGCCTCATGCCCAACCCGAAGACCGGAACGGTCACCCCCAATGTGGGCAAGGCGGTCACCGACATCAAGGGCGGCAAGATCGAGTTCCGCGTGGACCGGCACGGCAACCTGCACTTCATCATCGGCAAGACATCGTTCCCCGACACCGCGCTGCTGGAAAACTACGCGACCGCAGTCGATGAGATCCTGCGGCTCAAGCCGTCCGCCGCCAAGGGCAGGTACCTCAAGAAGGCCGCCATCACCACGACCATGGGCCCGAGCATCCCGGTCGACCCGGCCAAGACCCGCGGCCTGACCGAGGAAGCGGACGCCGCAGCCAGCTAGTGGCAGCGGTCGCCGCCCGGCCGCGCTGTTCATGCCTTCGGCATCATGATCGTGGGCGATCGCTGGGTCGATCACCCCGGCGGGCCAGCGCGGAAACACGAAGTTCGACCCGACATCTGGCCCGTCATCCAACGCGGCCCACCCGTCATCCAACGCGGCCCACAAGATCGACATGGATGATGACCTGACGATGCTGATCGGCCCGGACACCGGCCCGGGACACCGGGCCGCCCACCGGTGCCGGCAACCACAAACGCGGCGCGATTTGGCTGGGTGGGCTCGCGGCCGATATCCTTCAGGCGAAGCCAAAGACCGTCGGCCGTTGCCGCGCGCCAGCGCGGTGACCGAAGGTCCCGCGAGAGCGGGCGGCCCGCGCAGGCGTCCGAGCTGACCCACCGTCCCGGTGTCCGTACCGGGTGGTGACCACGCCCTGGTGCGCCGCGCCGGGGCGTTCGCCTTTCCGGGGCCTTTCCGCCGGCGGCACGCAAAAGCCGGAAACCGCCGGGCAGCGCCGAGACCGCAGGCCACTGGGTCAACACCGCCCGGCCCGAAAGGAGGCCCATGGCGAATGCGGAGAAGGTGGCCGCGGTCGCCGAGCTGACCGAGCGGTTCCAGACCTCGAACGGGGCCGTGCTGGCCAACTACCGTGGCCTGACCGTCGCCCAGCTCGCCGAGTTGCGTCGCACGCTCAATGGGCACGCGAACTTCGCGGTGGTCAAGAACACCCTGACGAAGATCGCCGCCACCGAGGCGGGGGTCGCCGGCCAGCTCGGCGACCTGCTGACCGGCCCGTCGGCGATCGCCTTCGTCAAGGGCGACGTGGTCGAGGCGGCCAAGGGGCTGCGCGACTTCGCCAAGGCGAACCCAGCGCTGGAGATCAAGGGCGGGCTCATCGAGGGCAAGCCGATGAGCCCGGCCGAGATCGACCGGCTGGCCGACCTGGAGCCGCGCGACGTGCTGCTGGCGATGCTGGCCGGCGCCATGAAGGCGTCGATGGCGCGGGCCGCGTCCACCATGGCCGCGCTGCCCACGCAGATGGCCAGGCTGGCCGCCGCGCTGGAGGCCAAGCGGGCCGCCGAGGCGCCCGCCGGGGACACCGCTACGGAGACCGCGCCGGCCACCGGCACAGACGATTCCAACCCCAACGAAGAAGCCGCGGCCGATGTCGCCGCGCAGGCGACTGAAGACGCAACGGAGGACTGACCACCATGGCGAAGCTGAACACCGACGAACTGCTGGACGCGTTCAAGGAGATGACGCTCCTCGAGCTGTCCGACTTCGTGAAGCAGTTCGAGGAGACCTTCGACGTGAAGGCCGCGGCCCCGGTCGCGGTGGCCCAGGCTGCCGCCCCGGGTGGCGCTGGCCCCGCGGAAGAGGTCGAGGAGAAGGACGAGTTCGACGTCATCCTGGAGGCGGCGGGCGACAAGAAGATCCAGGTCATTAAGGAAGTCCGGTCGCTGACCAGCCTGGGCCTGAAGGAGGCCAAGGACCTGGTGGACGGCGCTCCGAACCCGGTTCTCGAGCGGGTGAACAAGGAGTCCGCCGACAAGGCCAAGGCAGCCCTGGAGGGCGCCGGCGCGACCGGTCACCGTCAAGTAGCGAACCGGGCGGCGCGGGGTGCCCGGCCAGCGTTGTTGCGCTGGCCGGGCACCCCCGTCGCGCCGTTCCCCGGGCGTCCCGCCCGCCTCCCTCGCGGTGGGCGCATGTCCCGCAGATCAACGGGACACGCTCTCGGGCGGGCGGCTTCCCGGTAGGGGCTGATAGTTTTACCCGTGAGGAAAGAGTTCCACACCAAGCTCCTGGTGTGGCGTTCGTCACGTCGATGAGATGGCTCTACCAGGGCCTGTGGACTTGACGTTTCGCCCAGAACCAGCCATGCTGCGGAGAACCGTGAACCTCATAGTGAGATACACTTGACCAGCGGTGTAGCTAGTGACTACACTGCTAATTTGCGCTGCACTCTGACGTCCTCGACATACCCGTTCCATCGTGGCGTGTCCGCAGGGCGTTTTGCGTGCGTGCGGTGAAAGTACGCGTGAACTCTGGAAGGACCCCTGTTGGCAGCATCGCGCAGCGCCTCGGCCACCGCTTCCGCCACTCGTCGTATCTCATTCGCCCGCATCAAGGAACCGCTTGAGGTTCCCGGCCTCCTTGCCCTGCAGACTGAGTCGTTTGACTGGCTGCTCGGGAACGAGCGTTGGCTTGGCCGCATCGAGACGGCCAAGAAGGCAGGAGACAAGGACGTTCCTGAGCAGTCGGGGCTTGAGGAGATCTTCGAGGAGATCAGCCCGATCGAAGACTTCACCGGCACCATGTCGCTGTCGTTCCGTGACCATCGCTTCGAGCCGCCCAAGTACTCCGTGGAGGAGTGCAAGGACAAGGACATGACCTACTCCGCCCCCATGTTCGTGACGGCGGAGTTCATCAACAACTCGACGGGCGAGATCAAAAGCCAGACCGTGTTCATGGGGGACTTCCCGCTGATGACCCCTAAGGGCACGTTCATCATCAACGGCACCGAGCGGGTGGTCGTCTCGCAGCTGGTCCGCTCGCCGGGCGTCTATTTTGACCGGCAGGTGGACAAGACCTCGGACAAGGACGTCTACAGCTGCAAGGTGATCCCCTCGCGGGGGGCGTGGCTTGAGTTTGAAATCGACAAGCGGGACAGCGTGGGCGTGCGGATCGACCGTAAGCGCAAGCAGAGCGTCACCGTCCTGCTGAAGGCGCTGGGCTGGGACGAGCACCGGATCCGGGAGCGTTTCGGCGAGTACGAGTCGATGCTGGCCACCCTGGACAAGGACCACACCAGCAGCCAGGACGACGCGCTGCTCGACATCTACCGCAAGCTCCGCCCGGGCGAGCCGCCGACCAGGGAGTCCGCCCAGGCGCTGCTGGACAACCTGTACTTCAACGGCAAGCGCTACGACCTGGCCAAGGTCGGCCGCTACAAGATCAACAAGAAGCTCGGGCTGGGCCAGCCCATCCGCAGGGGCACGCTGACCGAGGAAGACATCGTCGCCACCATCGAGTACCTGGTCCGGCTGCACGCCGGCGAGGAGGAGATGAAGGCCGGCGAGGCGATCATCCCGGTCGAGGTGGACGACATCGACCACTTCGGCAACCGGCGGCTGCGAACCGTCGGCGAGCTCATCCAGAACCAGGTCCGGCTGGGCCTGGCGCGGATGGAGCGCGTGGTCCGGGAGCGGATGACCACCCAGGACGTCGAGGCGATCACGCCGCAGACGCTGATCAACATCCGCCCGGTCGTGGCCTCGATCAAGGAGTTCTTCGGCACCAGCCAGCTCTCCCAGTTCATGGACCAGACCAACCCGCTGGCCGGGCTGACGCACAAGCGGCGGCTGTCCGCGCTGGGCCCGGGCGGCCTGTCCCGGGAGCGCGCCGGGTTCGAGGTGCGTGACGTGCACCCGTCCCACTACGGCCGGATGTGCCCGATCGAGACGCCGGAAGGCCCGAACATCGGTCTCATCGGCTCCCTGTCGTCCTACGGCCGGGTCAACGAGTTCGGCTTCGTGGAGACGCCGTACCGCAAGGTGAAGGCCGGCAAGGTCACCGCGCAGATCGACTACCTCACCGCCGACGAGGAAGACCGGCACGTCATCGCGCAGGCCAACGCGCCGCTCGATGCCGACGGGTCGTTCGCAGAGAGCCGCGTCCTGGTGCGCCGCAAGGGCGGCGAGGTCGACTACATCCCGCCGGACGACGTGGACTACATGGACGTCTCGCCGCGGCAGATGGTGTCCGTGGCGACCGCCATGATCCCGTTCCTGGAGCACGACGACGCGAACCGCGCCCTGATGGGGTCGAACATGCAGCGCCAGGCGGTGCCGCTGCTGCGCAGCGAGGCCCCGCTGGTCGGCACCGGCATGGAGTACCGCGCCGCGGTGGACGCCGGTGACGTCATCGTCGCCGAGAAGCCGGGCGTGGTCGAGGAGGTCTGCGCCGACTATGTCACCGTGGCCGGTGATGACGGCACCCGCGCCACCTACCTGGTGGCCAAGTTCCGCCGGTCCAATCAGGGCACCTGCTTCAACCAGAAGCCCGTGGTGACCGAGGGCCAGCGGGTCGAGGCGGGCCAGGTGATCGCGGACGGCCCGTGCACCTCCGAGGGTGAGATGGCGCTCGGCCGCAACCTGCTGGTCGCGTTCATGCCATGGGAGGGCCACAACTACGAGGACGCGATCATCCTGTCCCAGCGGCTGGTGCAGGACGACGTGCTGTCCTCGATCCACATCGAGGAACACGAGGTGGACGCGCGGGACACCAAGCTCGGCCCCGAGGAGATCACCCGGGACATCCCGAACGTCTCCGACGAGGTGCTCGCCGACCTGGACGACCGCGGCATCATCAGGATCGGCGCCGAGGTGGTCACCGGTGACATCCTCGTCGGCAAGGTCACGCCCAAGGGCGAGACCGAACTGACCCCGGAGGAGCGGCTGCTGCGGGCCATCTTCGGCGAGAAGGCGCGGGAGGTCCGCGACACCTCACTGAAGGTGCCGCACGGCGAGTCCGGCAAGGTGATCGGCGTCCGCGTGTTCACCAGGGAGGACGGCGACGAGCTGCCGCCCGGTGTGAACCAGCTGGTGCGCGTCTACGTGGCCGCCAAGCGGAAGATCACCGATGGTGACAAGCTGGCGGGCCGGCACGGGAACAAGGGCGTCATCGCGAAGATCCTGCCCATCGAGGACATGCCGTTCCTCGAGGACGGGACGCCGGTGGATATCGTGCTCAACCCGCTCGGCGTGCCCGGCCGGATGAACGTCGGCCAGGTGCTGGAGACCCATCTCGGCTGGGTGGCCCGGGCGGGATGGGACGTCGGCGCCGATGACGCCGAGTGGAAGAAGCGGCTCAGGCAGATCGGCGCCGCGAACGCGGAGCCGGGCATGCCGGTCGCCACCCCCGTCTTCGACGGCGCCCGCGAGGAGGAGATCACCGGGCTGCTCGAGGCCACCCTGCCCAACCGCGACGGGCGGCAACTGGTCGGCCGCAGCGGCAAGGCCAAGCTGTTCGACGGCCGGACCGGTGAGCCCTTCAAGGACCCGATCGCGGTGGGCTACATCTACATCCTCAAGCTGCTGCACCTGGTGGATGACAAGATCCACGCCAGGTCGACCGGCCCGTACTCGATGATCACCCAGCAGCCGCTGGGCGGTAAGGCGCAGTTCGGCGGGCAGCGGTTCGGCGAGATGGAGGTGTGGGCGCTGGAGGCTTACGGCGCCGCGTACGCCCTCCAGGAGCTGCTCACGATCAAGTCCGACGACGTCCTTGGCCGCGTCAAGGTGTACGAGGCCATCGTGAAGGGCGAGAACATCCCCGAGCCCGGGATACCGGAATCGTTCAAGGTGCTGATCAAGGAGATGCAGTCCCTCTGCCTCAACGTGGAGGTGCTCTCCAGCGACGGCGCCGCGATCGAGATGCGCGACACCGACGAGGATGTGTTCCGCGCCGCCGAGGAACTCGGCATCGACCTGTCCCGGCGTGAGCCGAGCAGCGTTGAAGAGGTCTAAGAACTCCAAAGAACTACCCAGGGGATAACACACGTGCTTGACGTCAACTTCTTCGACGACCTGCGCATTGGCCTTGCCACCGCGGACGACATCAGGCAGTGGTCGCACGGTGAGGTCAAGAAGCCCGAGACCATCAACTACCGCACGCTCAAGCCGGAAAAGGACGGGCTCTTCTGCGAGAAGATCTTCGGCCCGACCCGCGACTGGGAGTGCTACTGCGGCAAGTACAAGCGAGTCAGGTTCAAGGGGATCATCTGCGAGCGCTGCGGCGTCGAGGTCACTCGCGCCAAGGTGCGGCGGGAGCGGATGGGCCACATCGAGCTGGCCGCGTCGGTCACGCACATCTGGTACTTCAAGGGCGTGCCCAGCCGGCTCGGCTACCTGCTCGACCTGGCGCCGAAGGACCTGGAGAAGGTCATCTACTTCGCCGCCTACATGATCACCTTTGTGGACAACGACGCCAGGGACCGTGACCTGCCCTCGCTGGAGGCGCGGCTCTCGGTCGAGCGGCAGCAGATCGAGCAGCGCCGCGACGCCGACATCGAGGCCCGGCAGGCCAAGCTGGAAGCCGACCTGGCCGAGCTGGAGGCGGCGGGCGCCAAGGGCGACGCCCGGCGCAAGGTCCGGGAGAGCTCGGACCGCGAGTGCCGCCAGCTCCGTGACCGTGCCCAGCGGGAACTCGACCGCCTTGACGAGGTCTGGAACCGGTTCCGCAACCTCAAGGTCCAGGACCTGGAGGGCGACGAACTGCTCTACCGCGAGATGCGCGACCGCTACGGCCGCTACTTCCGCGGCGGCATGGGCGCGCAGGCGATCCAGGAGCGGCTGGCCAGCTTCGACCTTGAGGGTGAGGCACAGTCGCTGCGGGACATCATCCGGACCGGCAAGGGCCAGCGCAAGGCCCGCGCGCTCAAGCGGCTGAAGGTCGTGTCGGCGTTCCTGTCCACCAGGAACAGCCCGATGGGCATGGTGCTGGACTGCATCCCGGTGATCCCGCCGGACCTGCGGCCCATGGTGCAGCTCGACGGCGGCAGGTTCGCCACCTCCGACCTGAACGACCTGTACCGCCGGGTGATCAACCGGAACAACCGGCTCAAGCGGCTGCTCGACCTCGGCGCGCCCGAGATCATCGTGAACAACGAGAAGCGGATGCTCCAGGAGGCCGTCGACTCGCTGTTCGACAACGGCCGCCGCGGCCGGCCGGTCACCGGGCCGGGCAACCGCCCGCTGAAGTCGCTGTCCGACATGCTCAAGGGCAAGCAGGGCCGGTTCCGGCAGAACCTGCTCGGCAAGCGGGTTGACTACTCCGGCCGCAGCGTCATCGTGGTGGGCCCGCAGCTCAAGCTGCACCAGTGCGGTCTGCCCAAGGAGATGGCGGTCGAGCTGTTCAAGCCGTTCGTGATGAAGCGGCTGGTGGACCTCAACCACGCGCAGAACATCAAGTCCGCCAAGCGGATGGTGGAGCGTGCCCGGCCGGTGGTCTGGGACGTGCTCGAAGAGGTCATCGCCGAGCACCCGGTGCTGCTCAACCGGGCGCCGACGCTGCACCGGCTGGGCATCCAGGCGTTCGAGCCGCAGCTGGTGGAGGGCAAGGCGATCCAGATCCACCCGCTGGTCTGCACGGCGTTCAACGCGGACTTCGACGGCGACCAGATGGCGGTACACCTGCCACTGTCCGCCGAGGCGCAGGCCGAGGCCCGGATCCTGATGCTGTCCACCAACAACATCCTCAAGCCCGCCGACGGCAAGCCGGTCACCATGCCCACCCAGGACATGGTCATCGGGATCTACTGCCTGACCAGGGCCGAGGACGGCGGCACCGGCGAGGGCCGGGTGTTCGCCTCGCCGTCGGAGGCCATCATGGCCTACGACCGCGGCGAGCTCGACCTCCAGGCCAAGATCAACATCCGGCTCCGGGGGGTCACCCCGCCGCGCGGCTTCCAGACGCCCGAGGGGTGGACCGAGGGCGGCCCGTTCCGCATCGAGACCACGCTGGGCCGGTGCATCCTCAACGAGGCCCTGCCCGCCGACTTCCCCTTCGTGAACTACGAGGTGGGCAAGAAGCAGCTGTCGGCGATCGTCAACGAGCTGGCGGAGACCTACCCCAAGGTGGACGTGGCGGCCGCGCTGGACGCGCTGAAGGACGCCGGGTTCCGCTGGGCCACCAGGGCCGGTGTGACGATCGCGATCGAGGACGTGGTCGCGCCGCCGAACAAGGCGCAGATCCTTGAGTCCTACGAGAAGCGGGCCGACAAGGTGCAGCGCGAGTACGAGCGCGGCCTGATCACCGACGAAGAGCGGCGCCAGGAGCTGATCGAGATCTGGACGCACGCGACCGCGGACGTCGCCAAGGACATGGAGGCGGCCTTCCCCGAGACCAACTCGGTCTGGATGATGGTCAACTCCGGCGCCCGAGGCAACCCGATGCAGGTGCGCCAGATCGCCGGCATGCGAGGGCTGGTCTCCAACCCCAAGGGTGAGACGATCCCGCGGCCGATCAAGGCCAGCTTCCGCGAGGGGCTGTCCGTGCTGGAGTACTTCATCTCCACTCACGGCGCCCGCAAGGGCCTGGCCGACACCGCGCTGCGCACTGCCGACTCCGGGTACCTCACCCGGCGCCTGGTGGACGTGGCCCAGGACGTGATCGTCCGCGAGGAGGATTGCGGCACCGACCGGGCGATCATGATGCGGATCGCCGGGCGGGGTGCCGACGGCACCCTGCGCAAGCTGGCCAACATCGAGAACACCGGCACCGGCCGGACCCTCGCCGAGGACGTCGAGGCCGACGGGACCGTGCTGGCGGCCGCTGGCTCCGACACGACCGAGACGATGATCGACCAGCTCGTCGCGGCCGGCGTGGAAGCGGTGCGGACGCACAGCGTGCTGGTCTGTGAGTCCAAGGTGGGCGTCTGCGCCAAGTGCTACGGGCGCTCGCTGGCCACCGGCAAGCGGGTCGACGTCGGCGAGGCGGTGGGCATCGTCGCGGCGCAGTCGATCGGTGAGCCCGGCACCCAGCTGACCATGCGGACGTTCCACACCGGTGGTGTGGCGGGCCAGGACATCACCCACGGCCTGCCCCGGATCCAGGAGCTGTTCGAGGCGCGCATCCCCAAGGGCATGGCGCCGATCAGTGAGGTCGAGGGAACCGTCAAGATCGAGGAGACCGAGAAGGCCCGCAAGATCATCGTCGTCCCCGAAGACGGGGCCGAGGAGGTCGCCGTGCCGGTGCCGATGCGGTCGCGGTTGCTGGTCGCCGATGGTGACCACGTCACGGTGGGCCAGCAGCTCATCCAGGGGGCGGTCAACCCGCACGAGGTGCTCCGCATCCTCGGCTCCCGTGAGGTGCAGATGCATCTCGTGCACGAGGTGCAGGAGGTGTACCGGTCGCAGGGTGTGTCCATCCACGACAAGCACATCGAGATCATCATCCGCCAGATGCTCAAGCGGGTGAACGTGCTGGAGTCGGGTGACACCGAACTGCTCCCGGGTGAGCTGGTGGAGCGGCCGCGGTTCGAGGAGATGAACCGCGCGGTGGTGGAGGAGCGTGGCACGCCCGCGTCTGGCCGGCCGGTGCTCATGGGCATCACCAAGGCCTCCCTCGCCACCGAGTCCTGGCTGTCCGCGGCCTCGTTCCAGGAGACGACCAGGGTGCTCACCGACGCCGCCATCCACGCCAAGTCCGACCCGCTGCTGGGCCTGAAGGAGAACGTCATCATCGGTAAGCTGATCCCGGCCGGCACCGGAATGCTCCGGTACCGCAGCGTCCGGGTGGAGCCGACCGAGGATGCCCGGTCCTCCGTCTACCCGGCCGCGGCTGCCTACGAGGAGGTCCCGGACTATACGTTCGGGCAGCCCGCGGGCGAGGCGATTCGCCTTGAGGACTACGACTTCGGCTCCTACAACCAGTAAACCGCCTCCCGCGGTAAGCCGTGTGCCCGGGGCCACCGCCCCGGGCACACGGCTGCGCCCCGGGCACACGGCTGCGCAGGCCGCACCGGAATAGCCTGCGGCACCCGCGTGTTTGCTATGACGACCATTTAACCGTTCACTTTGCCTGTTGCCTGGCCGTTGGGTATCCTTACTCCTCGTGCCCGGTACGCGGGTGCACGCGCGTTAGCAGGCGGCGTTTCCTGGCTGCGAGGCCAGGGTAGCGGACGGCCACGCGTGGAGGCCTAACCCTTTCTGACCATCCGGCCTTGGCTAGGGCCGGTGTGCCGTGTCGGTCGCGACACGCCCGACCACGGGGGCCGGAGAGGCGCAGAAACCAGCAGGTCAAGGGGCATCGATGATGCCCTGGAGATAGCAAGACCGTGCGCCGAGCACGGTCACCGCGTCACCCGGCGCGGCCCCCAAAGGAATATCGCGCCGACCGGCGCGAGGAGAAGGAAGACGGAGACGCGGTGCCCACTATCCAGCAGCTGGTCCGCAAGGGCCGCCAGGACAAGGTAGCCAAGACCTCTACCCCGGCCCTGAAGGGCAGCCCCCAGCGCCGGGGCGTGTGCACGCGCGTTTATACGACCACGCCCAAGAAGCCGAACTCCGCCCTGCGCAAGGTGGCGCGGGTCCGGCTCACCAGCCAGATCGAGGTCACCGCCTACATCCCTGGTGTCGGGCACAACCTGCAGGAGCACTCGATCGTGCTGGTGCGCGGCGGCCGGGTGCGGGACCTGCCCGGGGTCCGCTACAAGGTCATCCGTGGCTCCCTGGACACCCAGGGCGTGCGCAACCGCAAGCAGGCGCGCAGCCGCTACGGCGCGAAGAAGGAGAAGAGCTGACATGCCGCGCAAGGGCCCCGCGACCAGGAGGCAGCTCGTCACCGATCCCGTCTACGGTTCGCCGCTGGTGACCGCACTGGTCAACAAGGTGCTGCGGAGCGGCAAGCGCTCCCTGGCCGAGCGGATCGTCTACGGGGCGCTGGAGGGCTGCAAGGACAAGACCGGCAACGATCCGGTGGTCACCCTCAAGCGCGCACTGGACAACGTGAAGCCGACGCTGGAGGTGCGCAGCCGCCGCGTCGGTGGCGCCACCTACCAGGTGCCGGTCGAGGTCCGGGCCTCCCGCAGCACCACCCTGGCGCTGCGCTGGATCGTGGCCTACTCCCGGCAGCGCCGCGAGAAGACGATGACCGAGCGGCTCATGAACGAGTTGCTCGACGCGAGCAACGGCCTCGGGGCGAGCGTGAAGCGCCGCGAGGACATGCACAAGATGGCTGAATCCAACAAGGCCTTCGCCCACTACCGCTGGTGAGAAGGCCGGGCGCCGCAGAAAGGCGGCCCCACCGCTGCTATACGGCATAGCGGCGGAACCAACGAGAGAACGAGGAAACGAAGCACGTGGCCACTCAGACCGCCGTGGAACTCGCCAAGGTCCGCAACATCGGGATCATGGCGCATATCGACGCGGGCAAGACGACCACCACCGAGCGAATCCTGTTCTACACCGGCATCAACTACAAGATCGGTGAAGTTCATGAGGGCGCGGCCACCATGGACTGGATGGACCAGGAACAGGAGCGCGGCATCACCATCACCTCGGCCGCGACTACCACGAACTGGCGCGATCACACGATCAACATCATCGACACGCCGGGGCACGTCGACTTCACCGTGGAGGTGGAGCGGTCGCTGCGGGTGCTGGACGGCGCCGTGGCCGTGTTCGACGGCGTGGCGGGCGTGGAGCCGCAGTCCGAGACAGTCTGGCGGCAGGCCGACAGGTACGGCGTGCCGCGGATCTGCTTTGTCAACAAGATGGACCGGGTGGGCGCGGAGTTCCACCGCTGCGTGGACATGATCTCCGACCGGCTCGGCGCCACCCCGCTGGTCATCCAGCTGCCGTGGGGGACCGAGTCCGACTTCCGCGGTGTCATCGACCTGGTCCGGATGCGCGCCCTGCTATGGCAGACCGAGGGCAAAGGCGACCAGTACGACGTCGTGGCCATCCCGCACGACCACGCCGAGGCGGCGCGCGAGTGGCGGGACCGGATGATCGAGACCATCTCCGAGAACGACGAGGAGATGATGGAGCTGTACCTTGAGGGCACCGAGCCCGGTGAGGAGCAGCTTGTCGCGGCGATCCGGCGGGCCACCATCGCCAGCGGGGTGACCCCGGTGCTGTGCGGCAGCGCGTTCAAGAACAAGGGCGTCCAGCCGATGCTCGACGCGATCGTGGACTACCTGCCCAGCCCGGTGGACATCCCGGCTGTCGCGGGCCACAAGGTCGGCGACGAGTCGGTGGTGATCGAGCGGCACCCCGACCCGGCCGAGCCGTTCGCGGCGCTCGCCTTCAAGATCATGTCTGACCAGCACCTGGGCAAGCTGACCTACATCCGCATCTACTCGGGCACGCTGGAGTCCGGCACCGCGGTGCTGAACTCCACCAAGGACCGCAAGGAGCGGATTGGCAAGATCTACCAGATGCACGCGAACAAGCGTGAGGAGCGGCCGTCCGCGATAGCCGGGCAGATCGTCGCCGTGATGGGGCTGAAGAACACCTCCACCGGCGACACCCTGTGCGCCCAGGGCGACCCGGTCATCCTGGAGTCGATGACGTTCCCCGCGCCGGTCATCAACGTCGCGATCGAGCCGAAGACCAAGGCCGACCAGGACAAGCTGGGCACCGCGATCCAGCGGCTTGCCGAGGAGGACCCGACCTTCCAGGTCCGCACCGACGAGGAGACCGGCCAGACCATCATCTCCGGCATGGGCGAACTGCACCTCGAGGTGCTCGTCGAGCGGATGAAGCGCGAGTTCCGCGTGGAGGCTAACATCGGCCGCCCGCAGGTCGCCTACCGCGAGACGGTCCGGCGCAAGGCGGAGAAGGTCGAGTACACCCACCGCAAGCAGACCGGCGGTGCCGGCCAGTACGCCAAGGTCCTGATCAACCTGGGGCCGACCGGCGGCGACGGTGGCGGCTACGAGTTCGAGAACAAGATCACCGGTGGCCGGATCCCGCGGGAGTACATCCCGTCCGTGGACGCCGGCTGCCAGGAGGCGGCGGAGTTCGGTGTGCTGGCCGGCTATCCGATCGTGGATGTGAAGGTCACCCTCACCGACGGCGCCTACCACGAGGTGGACTCGTCCGAGCTCGCCTTCAAGATCGCCGGCTCGATGGCCTTCAAGAAGGCGGCCGCGCTGGCCGATCCCGTGCTGCTCGAGCCGGTGATGTCGGTCGAGGTCCGGACTCCCGACGAGTACATGGGTGACGTCATCGGCGACCTGAACAGCCGACGTGGCCAGATCCAGGCGATGGAGGAGCAGTCCGGGTCCCGGGTCGTCAGGGCGCACGTGCCGCTGTCGGAGATGTTCGGCTATGTCGGAGACCTGCGCTCAAGGACGCAAGGCCGGGCGGATTACACGATGCAGTTCGACTCGTATGTCGAGGTGCCGCCGAATATCGCCAAGGAGATCATCGCGAAGGCTCGAGGCGAGTAACACACACACAAAACGTCAGGAGCAAGGCCCCTGGGAGGGGGCCTGGCCCCCCTCGACGGGGGGAGAACAACGAGGAGATTTCAGTGGCCAAGGCCAAGTTCGAGCGGACCAAGCCGCACGTGAACATCGGCACCATCGGGCACATCGACCACGGTAAGACGACGCTGACCGCGGCGATCACCAAGGTGCTGCACGACAAGTACCCCGACGTGAACCCCTTCACGCCCTTCGACCAGATCGACAACGCGAAGGAGGAGAAGGAGCGCGGGATCACCATCTCGATCTCGCACGTCGAGTACCAGACCGAGAAGCGTCACTACGCTCACGTGGACTGCCCTGGTCACGCCGACTACATCAAGAACATGATCACCGGCGCGGCGCAGATGGATGGCGCGATCCTCGTGGTCGCCGCCACCGACGGCCCGATGCCGCAGACCCGTGAGCACGTGCTGCTCGCCCGCCAGGTCGGCGTGCCGTACATCGTGGTGGCCCTCAACAAGGCCGACATGGTGGACGACGAGGAGATCCTGGAGCTCGTCGAGCTGGAGGTCCGCGAGCTGCTGACCACCTACGAGTTCCCCGGCGACGACGTCCCGGTGATCCGGGTGTCCGCGCTGAAGGCGCTCGAGGGCGACGCGGCCTGGGGCGCGAAGGTGCTCGAGCTGCTCGACGCCTGCGACGAGTCCATCCCGGAGCCGACCCGCGAGATCGACAAGCCGTTCCTGATGCCGGTCGAGGACGTGTTCTCGATCACCGGCCGCGGCACCGTGGTGACCGGCCGGATCGAGCGCGGCCAGATCCACACCGGCGAGACGGTCGCGATCATCGGCATCAAGGAGAAGGCGCAGAGCACCACGGTCACCGGGGTGGAGATGTTCCGCAAGATCCTCGACGAGGGCCAGGCAGGCGACAACGTCGGGCTGCTGCTGCGTGGCATCAAGCGCGAGGAGGTGGAGCGCGGCCAGGTCGTGATCAAGCCGGGCACCAACACCCCGCACACCGAGTTCGAGGGGCAGGTCTACATCCTGTCCAAGGACGAGGGCGGACGGCACACGCCGTTCTTCAACAACTACCGGCCGCAGTTCTACTTCCGCACCACGGACGTGACCGGCGTGGTCCACCTGCCCGAGGGCACCGAGATGGTCATGCCCGGTGACAACACCGAGATGAAGGTGGACCTGATCCAGCCCATCGCCATGGAGGAGGGCCTGCTGTTCGCGATCCGCGAGGGCGGGCGCACCGTGGGCTCGGGCCGGGTCACGAAGATCGTCAAGTAAGGCAGGGCCCGGAATCCGGGGGTCCCGGCCGCCGCGTGAGGCGCCGGCCGGGACCCTGGCCCGGACACGAGGAACACAGCGGCAGACGAGACGAACGAAGACTCCGCATCTGAAAGGCAGTGGGAAGCCAACATGGCGGGACAGAAGATCCGCATCAGGCTCAAGGCGTATGACCACGAGGTCATCGATAGCTCGGCGCGGAAGATCGTGGACACGGTCACGCGTACTGGTGCACGGGTTGCCGGGCCAGTCCCGCTGCCTACCGAAAAGAACGTGTA
>Ga0209166_10001279_pt1 | contig 21630 bp, 13 predicted proteins | sample Coa_R1_3_FD_187151 | JGI IMG/M metagenome (GOLD analysis project Ga0209166, IMG submission 187151) | Surface soil microbial communities from Centralia Pennsylvania, which are recovering from an underground coalmine fire - Coalmine... | ecosystem: Environmental > Terrestrial > Soil >... | reverse complement strand
CAACACGACCACGCAGCTCAATGCCGGCACCAACCCCTCCCCGATTGCATTGAATTCGGTGACAAACAAGATCTATGTGGTGAACAATGGCAGTAATAATGTGACAGTCATCGACGGCGCTACCAACAATACAGCTTCCGTAGCGGCTGATGCTGGTCCAGTTGCAATTGCCGTGAATCCAGCAACCAATAAGATTTACGTTGCCAACTACACGGCCAACGATGTGACTGTGATGGATGGCGCCACTGGCGCCGCCATCAATGTAGCCGATCCGAACGGCCCGATTTCGGTTGACATAAATCCCGTCACCAACAAAATCTACGTTGCCAATCAAAACAGCACCGTTACCGTAATCGATGGGGCCAGCAACACAACAACTTTGGCGAATGTAAGCGCCCCTGGGGAAATTCACGTGAACCCTGTCACTAACAGGATCTATGTGGTGAGCAGTTTCGACGTGGTCACGGTGCTCGACGGCGTGAGCAACACGATTCTCGCCGCGGTGAACGCGGGCAACGAGCCGGTTGCCGGTGCGCTGAATCCAATCACCAATCAGATCTACGTGGCTGATTGTCCATGCGATCTTTTCCCGCCGCCCAACGGCACGGTAACGGTGATTGATGGCGCCAGCAATAACACCACGTCGGTGACGGTAGGTCTGCCGCGCTCCATCGCAATAAACCCGGTGACTAACAAGATTTACGTGGTCAATCAAAACAATATGAGCGTGATCGATGGCTTTACCAACGGCACAACGAGTGCATTTGCGGGCCCTAATCCCGGACCTATTGCCGTGAACCCGATAACCAACAGGATTTACGTGGGAAACGGTGGCGCCAGCAGCGTGACCGTCATTGATGGGGCCACTAATTTCATCGTTGCTGGAGTAGCGGTCTCCTCGAACCCGCAGGCTATTGCCGTCAATCCGGTGACTAACAAGATCTACGTCGTCAATTCCGACAACACCGTGACCGTAATTGATGGGACGAGTAACAGCAGTAGCATGCTCAATGCAGATATCGGTCCGCTGGCCCTGGCCATCAATCCAGTGACCAACAAAATCTACGTGGCGAATAGTGGCAGTGGTGATGCAACCGTGATCACAGAACAACAGGTGAATGCTATTCCGTTGACTACGGCGATTACACCTTTGGCCGGCAATCAAACTACACTCACACAACCAACGTTCACGTTCACGACCGCCAGTTCCTACGCGCCCACGGCGCCGCCCGTGCAGAATGTCTACTATCAGCTGGACACTTGGCAGGGTCGATGGCAGCAAGCCTCTGGTGCCGCTCCCACATTCACTGCACAGAGCCAAGTGCTGCGCCTGGGAACGCATGTTCTCTATGCCTACGCGGCCGATGGGCAGACGGCGGATTCGATCCAGACCGGTCAGCAGAGCAGCCCCAACATCGGACAGATCACGGCCTATGTATTCACCGTGATGCCGTCGGCTTCTTATGCCGCCGTTGCACTCAGTTCAAGTTCGAATCCCGCGCCCCTGGGCCAGGCAGTGACCTTTACCGCTACGGTCACAAACAGCAATGGCGGCGTGCCCACGGGAACAGTCTCTTTCTACGATGGCAGCAGCCTCTTGAGTGCCAGCCCACTCAACGGATTCCAAGCCGCATTCACCACTTCAACTCTGAGCCTGGGAACACACGTCATCACTGCCATCTACAGCGGTGACAGCACGTTTTATCCAAGCCTTTCCAATGCAGTTTACGAGGTCGTAAGGCGCGACCCAACAACCACGACACTGACGCTCACGGCCGGGACCAATCCTTCGATGGCAGGAGCCTCCCTGACCTTTACCGCCACGGTCACATCGCCTTTTCCCGGCACGCCTTCAGGCGGAGTGGGAGCGGTAGTGTTCAGAGATGGCAATGTGTTTCTGGGCAACGGTACGCCAGGTGGTCCGGGCGTCTGGACTTTCACGACTGCGGCTCTGGGGATCGGTCCGCATGCGATTACTGCCAACTATCAGGGTGATGTCAACTTTTTCCCCAGCACTTCGCCTGTCTTTACCCAGGTAGTCGAGTCGAACGCAGGCGGAGCCAGCTCGATCACACTGACTGTGAACGGCAGCGCCGGTCCAGTCACCGTGAACTTCGGAATCGTCAAGGGCGTGCCGCCCGGGGGCGCAAACTTTGTAGTCGCGGTGGTTGGTAGTACAAACGGGGATTCGGTTGTGCTCATGGAAGGAAACCGTCAAGTTGGACCGACCCTGATTCTAAACGGCGGGCAGGCGGGCTACCTTACCCAGCTTCCAGTTGGCCAGCACAACATACAAGCGTTCTATGTCGGGAACGGTGCGGCAGGCGGCAGCTCTTCCTCTGTGGTGATCGTGAATCGGTCTCCCCGACCCAGGCCGCGATGAACAACTTTTAGTTCGCAGCCCGCAGCCTGACCTGCTGCTGGCGCTGCTTCTGCTCCACCTCCGCCAGCCGCTGCATTAAGCCCTGGCTGAGCTGACGGAGCTGTTCGATATCACTCTTCAACGCGGTGATCTGGGCGTCTTTACTCTGCAATTGTGCCTGCAACTGCTGTACATTCTGTTCGAGTTTCTGGTTCAATCCCTGGATGGCGGCCAGGGCCACGCCCTGAGCATCCGTCGTGCCAATGGACTTATCATCATTGCCAAGATGAAACGCAGCATAGAAATCCTGGGCCATCGGTCCGAGGTGCTGGCTGCCGCTCGAATCCGAGCGGAAGCTCCAGGTGCTGATAGGCAATTGTGCAACCCGCTGCAGGATGCCCAGACCATCTACCGGACTGAATCCGCTCTTGAGAGCGCGATCGCTCGAGCAACTCCAGCCTCCGGAGGCGCCGGAGAGGGTACAAAGCTGGGACCCACCGCGGAAGGTAATGCCGGCGTTAGAGTACATCTGAACGCCGCCCTGGGCGACCACGATGAATTGTTGGTTCGCCGAATCCTGGCAGGGGGAGGATTCGTTGTCACACCAGACGAAGGAGTAAAGATGCGAAGCTTGGGCATTCCTGCCGCCAGCAAAACTGTCAATTGCGCTGGCGATGTTGCTCTGCCCGCCGGGAACCGTGGCGCCGATATCCGTGGCTTGGTTTCCCTGGCCTCCGCTCACCGTCGCATAAAAGCTACTGGCCGTGTTCCCCAGACCCCCGGAGACGGTAGAGAGGGAACCACTGGCGCTGTTGTTCTGGCCTCCGCTCACGGTGGCATGATCTCCTGAGGTTCCGCCCGCATGGTTGTTCTGTCCGCCGGCGACGGTGGCATAATCGGCGCTGGTCACGTTGTTATTGCCACCTCCCACGGTGGAATCGGTGCCGCTGGCCGTGTGAAATTCACCCCCAGCGATAGTGTCACCAACGCCACCGGCGATGTTGTTAAAACCTCCGGCCACGGTGGATTGATTTCCATTTGCCGCGCTGCTTGTGCCTCCACCCACGGTGGAATACTGGCCACTGGCGCTGTTACCAGAGCCTCCGGCCACGGTCGACGTCGAGGCATTGGCGTTGTTGAAGCCCCCTCCGCCCACGGTGGAATACTGGCCAAACGCACTGTTGCTTGTGCCGCCGGCGACGGTGGCAAATGTCGCCCCACCTCCACTTCCAGCCTGGTTGTTGCCGCCACCGCCTACGGTGGCGAAGCTATCAATAGCCCTGTTCCCGGTGGTGGCGTCGGCATCGTTCGTCCTGCCCCCGCCGGCAACCGTGGCCTTGAGGCCGCTTGCGCTATTGCCAAAACCACCTCCCACCGTGGCGTAAGTATTGCCGGCAGTATTTACCGCGCCCCCCGCCACCATTGAGTTGCTGCCGCTGGCGGTGTTGTTGGAACCGCCCGTCACGGCGGAAAAAGATCCGCTGGCCACATTGCTCTGTCCGCCGGCGACGATGGCGCTGCCTCCGCTGGCAGTGTTGCTGTTGCCGCCACCCACGGCGGCGGAGCTTCCAGTCGCATTGTTGGCTGCGCCTCCGGCGACCGTAGCCGCAAAATTGCTGGCAACGTTGCCATGACCGCCGGCTACCGTGGCATAGGGCCGGTCAGAGGTGGTGCCCGCATTATCGCCAGCCTGATTGTTGGAACCACCACCAATAGTCCCAAAGTCATCGGTAACGCGATTGAGGCTGCTCGCGGCGCCGCCACCGGAAATGGTCGCCCCGCCCACGCCTGTTGTGACGTTGTTGCCGCTGAAACTGCCGATGATGTTGGGCGAGAAGGTGCCGGTTGTCCCGTTGGTTGCCGACTCGATGCGATAGGCCCGCTGATTGTTCACCCGAAATTCAAGATTGGTGTTGTCTGTGCTTCCCAGAAAGTCCGCGCAAGGCGAGGTGGTGCAGCCGGTGCCGCTGTTGCCATTCAGATTCCAAGCGTTGGTGAGCGCTGCAGTCAGCGTCTGCCAGCTTGCGCTGCCTGAGCCGTTGGCGGTGAGCACTTGCCCGTTGGTGGCTGCACCGGAGCCGATCTGGGTGGTGGTCACTCCACCGTTAGCGATGCTGATAGTTCCCGTGGTGGTGATAGGACCGCCGGTCAGTCCCGTGCCGGTCGCCACGCTGGTAACGGTTCCACTACCACCGCCAGGGGCCGGCTGCCAAGTGCCATTGCCGGAGGCGTCTGAGGTCAGCACCAACCCATTGCTTGCGCCCGTGCTGAGCTGAAAGCCGCTCATGCTGGCGTTGCCGTTAATGGTCACGGTGCTGCCGCTCTCGCTGACCAGTGAATTGGTCAGCGTGAAGGTTGGTGAAATCTTGGGAATGCTTCCCACCGTGGCGCTGGAGCGAAAGATGATCTGATACAGCACCGGGCCATCGGGCTTTTCGGCGCTGGGCGAGACGCGCTGCCAGTGCAATTCCGGATGGGGCCGCAAACTGGCCAACAAAATCCTGGACGCATCTTGTTCGGCGGCATCGGCTGCTGGCGCAGGTTGCTGCCCCAAGGCATTGCTGCCCAGAAAGACAAGCGCCAAAGCCAGGATATAGATTAGAAGAAATCTAAACTTCGACATAAGTTTCCCTTCCTCCATCGTGGTCAATGCATCGGCACTTCACTGCGAAACTTGCCCGGCAAAACTGGTTTCGGTTTAGTCCATGCAGACCCAAAGACCTCCCCAGGTTCTCCGGATCTGCATGGCCTTTGAACAAACTCTGCACCAATTGCCCTCAGGCACTTAATCTCTATCGCCGTGGCGGTGGGTTTCGTGGTGTTCTTGCAGCGGCACATACAAGAAAGTTTGTCCTGGCACGTTGTTCTGTGTGCTGAACTGAATTTGCAAAGAAGCAGTGATGCAGCCGCCGCCCGGACGATCTTGCACGATTGCGCCCTGACCGTTCACGCGGCCGTTGGGAACAATCACGCCGATTACATTCGCCGCTGTTTGAGGATTCCCATTGGGTGAGGGCTGGCCGGTGAAGTTCAGGCATGCTCCCGCGCCGGATGCAAGCGTCACCTGCTTGACGGCAATAATGCTGGGTGTATCGGCTTGCAGCAATCCGATCAAGATGCTGACCGGCGAATCATCAAGATTGGTAGCACAAACGCTGGCATTCTGGCCGGCAGACAACGCCACCGGACCAGAAATCTGAAAATCGCGGACGCTATCCTCGAACAAAACCGAGCTCTGCGCCGCTGTTGCCAGGCAAACAAGAAAGGCGAGCATGGTTGCTTTTGCGATGGTCTTGAGAAAACAGAAGATTTGTCTTTTCATATTTCGCTCCTTTACTCAATTGCCTGACTATGACGGTAAAGCTGCCGGTTTATTACCACAGGGCATTTTGCCGACGCATAGGCAAAACAATTGGTCCAAGGCCTGCGCGTGGCGGCCTGTTGATAACTTGGTAATCGTGAAAAACTCTGGGGAAGGGCGGATTCAAGGGCTCCGCACCTAAGCAAATTGGGCGATTATAGAAGGCGTTGTGCTATAAACAAGTTCTCTAAAAGAAGACTGAAGCCATTTGCGCAACTCCCCGGACAGGTCTTTACTTTATGCATTTACGCTCACGGCAAATGCGGCTGCAGGACACGCGCGCCTGTGCCGAGCTAGTGGCCTCCATCCCCAGCCTGCGGCGGCGTTACGGGAGCGACATGGGGCTGTTGGCGAATGCCTTCCGCAAGGTGCTGCGCAGCGAATCGCTGAGGAACTGTATACTCGAGGACCTCGACGCCCCTAACCCTTTTCTGGGATTTGCCAACTTGGTTTTTGTTACCGACGAATTTGTGCGCGAATGCAAGACAGCGCCCTTGTTCTGGATCGCTCCCGAACTGGCAAGAAGGATCATGCAGGGCAATTCACCGATCCTGACCCCCAGGCAGGTGAAGGAAGCAAACTCAACCAACGGTCTGAATGCTTTAACCTGGCAAGAGGCCATGCGTCCGCTGAGTGAAAGCGATCGCATGGTCGTGCATTGCGAGAGTTTGCAGCGCTTTGACCGGGAGGTCCGGGGTTACAACCTGAAAGAGCTGATGGGGCAGGCGCCGAATGCCCTCGATGCCCGAGTCAAGGCGAACATGGGCGGCGGGCTGCGCTGGCATCCGGAAGAAGGCCGTTACCTTCCGCTCACCCTCGAAGAAGCCGAGACTATAGCTGACCGGCCGCATGTGCTGGGCATAACGCGGGAACTGGTCTTGAATAATCCGGGTAATTTTCTCAGCACCGTGCTGCTGTATGTCCCTCCGCGCATCTATTTCGCTCCCAGCGAGCAGCGCATCTTATGCGCCGCCCTCGACGGAGCCACCGACGACGAGTTGAGCCATGAGTTGAAAGTCTCGCTGGGAATGATCAAGAAAACCTGGCGCCAGATCTACAGCCGCGTCGCTGCCCGCTGCCCAGACATTTTACCCGACAGCCAGAATAATGGATCGGAGGCTGCAGCCCGCGGCCGGGAAAAAAAGCAGCGGCTGCTAGCATACCTGCGCGACCATCCCAGCGAGTTGCGTCCTGCCTCCCGAAAGCTGTTGGAGAAAAAATTCACCGCCAAAAATTCCGACTGATATACCGGGAAATTTAATTGGATGGCTTGGAACTGACCCTGTCCCGGCTTCCTTTGTGTCCTTCGTGGTATGCCTTCGTGCCCTTTGTGGTTAAACAGATGTGCTTTTGAACCTGGGTTGTTCTAACTGGGTTACCACCGGCAAAGATTTTTGGATAACCGAGACGAGAAACCTGTGGTTTGAGAAATGCTTTGGTGCTCACAGCGGGGAAGAAAGCTACAATAGCTGGCGCCGGCTCCTGGTTGCAAAATGCGAATTCGCCGATATTTACTGTTGATTGCCCTCGAAGTGGGACTGATTACGGCGCTGGCTGGTGCCCAAACGCCTGCCGCGCAGTCGCAGGCGCCTTCCGCAAATCAACCGGCTTTGGAAGCACTTGCCGATAAGCTGATAGCCGCGCCCAGCGAACAGGCGCGCAGCGCACTACTGGATGCCAATAAAGATCTGCTTATGGCGGATCTGAGTACGCTGCTCCGAAAGAAAGCTGATGATCTACAGGACGCAGGGAAGCCTTCTTTAGATTCACTGAATATCTACCACATTGCACTGGCTTTGGCCGAACGTCTGAACGACCCAAGGCAAATCGCTATGTGCCATAACGGCATCAGCCTTCTTCTCTACGGCGAAGAGGATTACGAACACGCGCTCGAGAGTGAGCACAAGGCCATCTTCATTTTTGAAGCGTTGCAAGACCCGGAACTGGCTGTGGCTTACATCCATCTGGGGAATATTCTGACGGTGCAAGGCAACTACCGGGAAGCGGCGGATTATTACGACCGTGCTTTGAAATTGAGCGAGGCACACAATGATAAGGCGAACGTCGCTCGGTCGCTCTACAACCTGGGCAACTGCTATCAATATCTCGGAAACCCCCGCTTAGCCCTGGAGCAATACAAAAAGAGCATGGAGGTAAGCCAGGCGCTTGGATTGGAAGTTGGGCTCGCCCACAACACCGAGGCCATCGGGGAGTTGTATCACGCCCAGGGTGATTACGATTTGGCGCTTGCCTATTACCAGCAGAGTCTCCATTTCAAAGAAAAGATCAAAAATCGGAAAGAAATTGCCAATGCTCTCAGTGACATCAGCATGTTGTATCGAGATATTGGGAAGGATGCGCTGGCGCTCGATTATGCCAGGAAAGCCCTGAAGCTCGATGAAGCTGCGGACGATAAAGAAGGGGGTGCTGAAAGCCTGAGGATCTACGGCGAGCTTTTGCAGAAACATGGGAAATATAGTGAAGCGCTCGAGCGATATCAAACAGGTCTTGCCTGGGCGGAGGCTACGGGCAGCAAATATACAATTGCCCAAATCCTTCTGGGGATGTCTGAGCTTTGCAGCGTCCGAAAGGATTATCTGCATTCACTGGAGTATGCCCAACGCGCCGCAGAAATTGAGCGGCAAATGGGCGTTAAACGAAATTTGCCCGATGCCCTGGATGATACGGCCATGGCTTTGACCGCATTGGGCAGAACAGAAGAGGCCCGCGCGACACTAACCCAGGCGATCGGCGCGGTTGAAGAGGTGCGTGGCGACATACCTGGAGCCGAGGAGGAGCAAGCCCACTTTCTGGCAGGCAGCATCTCTCCGTACCGGCTTATGGTGCAACTGCTGTTTTCCCAAAACAAGCCGGAAGAGGCATTCGCATTCGCGGAGCAGGCCAAAGCGCGTGTGCTGCTTGACGTTCTGCGCAGCGGCCGCGTCAGCGTAGAGAAGGCCATGACCGCGGAAGAACGCGACCAGGAGCACCGGCTTGTGGGTCGGATAACTTCGCTCAATGCCCAGCTTGCGTCGGAAACATCAAAATCGAAGGTGGATGCGGCGCGCTTGAGCCAGCTCAACGCCGATCTGAAGCAGGCCCGGTTTGACTATCGCAATTTTCAAACTACGCTTTATGCCGCTCACCCCGAACTTCAGATACAGCGCGGCCAGGCGCAGCCCGTAGCTGTTGGCGAAACAGCACCCTTGCTTCCTGATGCCAAGACCGCCTTATTCGAGTTTACGGTCAACGAAGACAAGACCTATCTTTTTGTATTGTCCAAAGAATTGCATACCGGCTCACCTCATCTCACCACTTATACAGTTCCCATTCGGGAGAAAGATCTTGCCGCGCGGGTAGAGAGCTTTCGCCAACAGCTTGCCACACGCAATCCGGATTACGGCAAATCGGCGCGCTCACTTTTCCGGCTGCTCCTCGGTCCGGCACACGCTATTCTTGCAGGCAAGAGAACGGTGGTGATTGTTCCTGACGGTGCACTTTGGGATCTCCCCTTTCAGGCGCTGCAAGTCTCTGACGGCCATCACCTGTTGGAAGATGCGGCTATCTTCTACGCGCCTTCTCTCACGGTGCTGGCAGAAATGACGAAACGGCGAAGCGAGGGCGCCAATGAGCCCCCGCGATTGCTCGCATTGGGGAATCCAATGCTCAAAGACCCGGCACTTGTAGCCAGCCTGATCAAGCAGCGAGAGCATACGCTGGGAGACCATGTCCAAAGGAGCCGCCTTGAAGACCTGCCCAGTGCCGAGCATGAAGTCGCCGTTCTGGCCCAGCTTTATGGCGCCCAGCACAGCAGCGTTTATATTCGCAGCGCCGCCAGCGAGCAGGTTTTCAAGAACGAAGCGCCAAAATATGATGTGCTGCATCTGGCCAGCCACGGGGTCTTTGACAATACCAGTCCTATGTATTCGCATCTCGTGCTCTCTGACGGGGGAACGGGCGACGATGATGGCCTGCTGGAGGCATGGGAGGTCATCAATCTCAATCTCAAAGCCAGGCTTGTGGTGCTCTCGGCCTGCGAGACCGCGCGCGGCAAAGTCAGCGGCGGCGAAGGATTGATAGGAATGTCGTGGGCCTTTTTCGTCGCAGGCAGCCCCTCTCTGGTTGCCAGCCAATGGAAGGTTGACTCTGCCAGTACGACGGAGCTGATGCTGCGCTTTCATCGTGCCCTTCAAGGAGTGCATTCCACTTCAAAGGCCAGAGCGTTGCAACAGGCCGCGCTGCAGGTGATGAAGAGACCGGCGTACCACCATCCTTATTACTGGGCGGGATTCGTGCTGATTGGCGATGCACGCTAGCTTTCACCGTTTTGGAAAAATCCTGGTAGATCTGCTAAGGCTTTTGCCGAAGTTGCTGCACGCTGGCCAACAGTTCTTTGGCGGCGCCGGAACCAGGATTGGCTGCGAGCAGCGCTGTCAGCTCGCGAGTGGAATCATCGAGGGCGCCGGCCTGGGCGTAGAGCAGCCCCAGCAGCAAATGCGAATCTGGATGCTGGCTGCGCGTCTTTTCAAGTTGCTCCGCTTCCGCTTGCGGCAACACCTGAAAACGCGCTTCGGGCGCGGGCGGCAACGGGGCACGAACCAACTTACCTTTGACATTGGCGGTAAGCTGCCAGGTATAAATTTGGCCGCGGGGCAGGGCGCGGTCCGCCTGCCACTCGTTCTGCGTCAGGGGTGGGCTCTGGACGACTTTCCCATAACGGGAATCGTAAATAGAAACAATGTAGGAAGAAGCCTGCAGCGTTGGCTGCCACCGGAAAACCGGCCTGTCGCTGGGTACCGCAGTTGCCAGCGGAGCGATCAGTTGCAAGTCCGGCCGCGCACCAGCAGGGCCGAGCAACGTTCCCTGCGGACTGGAAAGCAGTGCGAGCACCGCCGGAGGCTCAATCCGTTTGCTCACCAGAGCGTCTTTGATCTTCTTCTCATCTCCGGGATCGAAGACGAGAGGGCTTGTAAGCCGTCCAGCGGAATCTAATCCGATGTAGGACCCGCCATCTTTAAGTTGAACTACCATGCTCGGCGGCGGCTGGGGTTTCCCGTGATAGAAGCGGTAGCCAAGAAAAATTGCCAGCAATATCATGGCGGCCGTGCCCACCCATACAGGAACGGTGAAAAACGACCGGTGCCTGGTGATAACTCTTGTTACCGGGGCCAGGGGAGGCTGTGCCAGGTCATCGCGAAATTTTCGGAGATCGTCGGCATCCTCTGAGCACTGCGGACAACTCTCAAGATGCGCCGTAATCCGTTGCTGATCCACTCTGCTCCAGTCATTTTCAGCGAAGGCGGCCACTTCTTCGTGCGAAAGATGCCGGGATGCGGGCGGACCGGAGGCGGAGGCAGTGAGAGCGCGCCAAAGCTCGGCGCTCCCGCCCGTGGGCTTGGCGAGAAATTGGGCAAGCGACTGGCGGCAGTCAGCACACCCGGCCAGGTGATCGTCGGCCGCGAGCAGCGCGGGCGGCGGCATTTGCCGCATCCGGTATTGTCTGAATTCCTCTTCCGTCAAGTGGCTCGATCTCATTGATTACCTGTACCTTCATTGAAGACAAGGCCGGCCAATTATTACCATCGGCGCCAATCCTCGGCCAGTATTGCCATCGCGTACTCAGCTTGCGATCTTGCGCCGCAGGCGTTCGCGAGCGGACTTGCGCAGGTTGATGACCTGCTGCCGGGTTACCCCAAGCCGCCCGGCAATCATCTGATCGTCGACCGGAAGCTGATTCCACAGGGCGGCAAACTCCCCAGCGGGAATCTGCAGCACTTCCGCGATCTGCCGGATGCTGGCGATTCCCATGACTGGAAAAAACACGATCGGAGAATCCCCTTCGCCGGAGCGCAGATTCAGCAGGAGCGCCGCACGTTGCCAGATGGGAAGCTGCCCAATCTCATCCCAAAGACGCTCGAGACCGCGGCGCTCAAGCAAATACGATTCGGGATCGGGGCCGAGCGAGCCATTCCGCCGCTCCGGGTCAACCTGCACAACGCGATCGGTGACGCCCCAAAGCTTTGCCGTCACGCTGACCAGTTCATCCAGCAAGAGAGGGGCTTTCGCCACATCGAATATGGCGGCCAGCATGGCAACCACGCCCCGCCGGGAACGGTCACTCGAAATCGCACCACTGAGTTCCTGCCAGCCCTCCCGCGGTTTGGCTCTCTCGATACCCTGCCATGTCTTCAGGCCGCAAACCCAGTCTTTGCCTGCGGCGGCCGGATCCTCCCAGACGGCGAAGCCTGGTTCGGTGCTTAGAAGATAACGGAGCCTGGTTTTCAGGCGGCGGCGCTGGGGATGCTTATGGCGAAGATATTCGTCACAAGCGTGTTGGGCTGAGGCGGCAACATAGCCGGAAAAACTTTCAATAGGAACGGCGTTTTCGCCTTCTCGGAGCGCGCGAAGACGGCGAAGCAACTCGACAATGACTTCTCCGCAGACATCTTCTCTATCTTGAATTTCACTTGCGCTGTAAAAGACGAGCCTGCGCCTGACAATACCTTCGGTGATCGGGCGAGCCGCTTCCACAAGCTCCTGAAGCAGCTTCTCGGCAGCGGGCGCCTGATCGCACGTCAGATAGCTCTTTAATAACGTATCCGAGAGGAGGCCCCGCTGGTTGGCGCTCCGACCTTGTTCCTGCTGCTGTGTCACAGACCCCTAAGTTTGCCAATCGGTGGCCGTCATGTCCAGTGGAGTTTAACTTGCTTGCCGAGTCAGTTTGGCCGCCACGCCCGGGATCTTTAACTGAGGACTGCTCTCAGGGTTGGGCCGAATCGGCATTGGGAGCATGCGGTGTAAATTTCCGAACAATAAATTCCTGAACGATATTGACCACGGCAGTTGAGCCAAGCCTGATCAGCGCGTTTTCGAAGGTCAGTGCTGCTCCACGATCTGTCTTTGGATAGTAGAGATTTGAGATGCCGCCTGAGGCCAGGTCCCCGAGCATGCCCGAGTAATTTGGCTGCCACTGTTGGTTGTCGCCCTTGCAGATCACTGCATTCGAGATCGCATAGAAAATTCGCGATCGCTTGCTGCCGGTACCCTTGTAAAAATAACGCGGATCTTGTTTCAACAGCGATGGCAGTATAGCGCTCCCGATGAACGTGCCTGTAACACTGTCGGCATAGGACGCACCGAAGCGCTTGGCATAACCTTGTGCGCCTTGCCCATATCCACGAAGACGGCCATCCGCCTGCTGAATTCCGGCAACCGCCCCTGTCAGCGCGAAGGTGACTGGATCGACGGTCGTCCTCCATGCAAGCTCGAACTTTTGCTTCGGGTTGAGAGGAACTGCATCGGGGATATAGCTTACATAGAAGTTGGGAACGAAGCCCAGCACGCGCTGCTTTTCCTGCACCTTGATCTGCTCTTCAGCTATTTCGGCCTGTGAGCCGCCCACCTGCACCTCAGCGTGGACGGCGGGAACCAACGCGGCTGGCGGCGAAATGTAGACCTCCCCGGAATGCAGGATTCCAGAGGATGTTTGCGTCACGAAGCCCGCCGCCGCGATTCGGATCTGGAAGGCGCCGGGAACGATGTTGGCGAAAGAGAATTGGCCATCGCTGCCTGATAGCGCCTCCTGGTTCAGGGATTGATCTCCACGCGAAAGTGTCACCCGGGCTCCCACGACAACGGCCCCGGTTGCATCAACCACGGTTCCGCTGATGCGTCCTGCCAATTGCTGATCAGGCGGCTGCTGGTCGGCTGGCACGTCTGTCCCCGGTGCCTGTACGGCAGGGGGCTGCTGCGACTGAGCCTGAGCCAATGACGAAAAGCAACAAGACAGCACACTGAGGCTGAGCCAGACTAAGCTTCCAAGGCCGAGAGCGGAACCCCGGACATTTCGCTTGCAATAATCCTTTTTTGCAGAATTCACAGTGTTGTTATTTTATAGTAAAAACCAAACTGCCCACAGCATACCGGCGCAAGGCAGGGGACGCCAAGAAACGCAAAGGAAAATAAACGCAAAAAACTCACTGCGCATGGCGCGGATCACGGGCTTCTGTGGAAACTACCGTGTGTGGAAACTACCGTGGAAGAGCACGGCTTAACTATTACTGTGGCTGATTATCCATTTCTGTTTGCATCTTGTCATTCTGAGCGCCGTTGGGGTGGGCGAAAAGTGAGCGCCGTGCTGCGCGAACTTTTCGCCAGGGCGCAGCAGCCTTATTTTGGCTGCGTAGCCCTTAAATAAACCGCGCGAAGAATCTTGCGTTTTCTTGCCCGAGCGATACTGTTTTAATAGAGATGCTGCGTCCGGGATCCCGAGGATGAATCAATCGTCCATGCAGCCGAAAGGCATTCTCTGAAAAAAATGCGCGTTGAAAAACTCGAAACTAGAAACCTGAAGCTCGAAACTATCTTGTGTGGCACAGCCGTCCCCGGCTGTGTTTTGTTTTGAAAACTGGCAACCGGCAACTGGTAGCTGGCAACTGCCTAGGCTAAGTTCCGGGAAAGGGTGTAGTATGAGCATTACGACCCCCTAATTTCACAGGCTATTACAGATTCGGATAACGCGTCTATATTAGAACTCGCCATGACAAGCGAACCAGACTCGCAGGAACGTGTACACGATCTACTCCCGCAGGAAGATGCTCCTGCCGAAGCGGTTGCACCATCGCCAAAAACCGAGCGGCCGGCCGGACAGGGTACGCTGCCGGCCATCCAAACCCCAAGCCTCTCTGAGGTCTACGCACAAGCTGGGGTTCGTGTGCCGCCGCATGGGTTCTCGATCCTGAAGATTGCTGAGATGCTGAGCAGTGTGCACATTCGAGAGCTTACCCCTGACGCCAAGCGAGCGGCTGTCTTGCTGACGCTCGAAGCCAGCAACATCCAAGTCAATCAGGTGACCGAAGACGCCGCACTGCGCGAGCGCGTGCTGAATGATTTCGAAGCGCGCCAGCTCCAGATATTCCAGAATTACAAAACTGGAAAGGCGCAGCAAAGCCAGGAAACCCAGGCGGAAATCGAGCGCCTGATCGAACAGCTCCGCTTGCTGCTTCAGGCCAATGAGAAAGAGGTCGCCAGCGAAAAAAATCGCCTGGACGAGTGGCGTGCCCGAAAACGCGAGGAAGAGCGCAAGATTCGCACGGCTGCATCCTTATTTGCCCCAACCCTTGCCCAGCAGCCCGCAAATGACACGATTCCAATACCTCCCGTTCCGCAGCCCGATGCGCCGGCGGCCGCAGCCAATCGTTCGCCGGCCGCGAGTCTGTCCACGGATAATAGTGCCGCAAAATCGCCTGCGCGCCCATCTCTGTGGAAGCGATAGCCGAAAGGCGTTCTCTGAAAAAATGCGCGTTGAAAACTCGAAACTAGAAACCTGAAACTCGAAACTATCTTGTGTGGCACAGCCCGGGGTCCCCAGCGCGCGCCGCTTTTGCGCGTGGTGGGGTGGAGGCGTCCCCGGCGGTGTCTTGTTTTGAAACTGGCAACAGGCGACTGGCAACTGCCAGTCGCTGCGCGTTTCAGGCCGAGCCAGAACATGTATACAATACCTTCGAAACAATCAGTGCAAAGACTTACACCAAAATCCTGAAAGGAAAACTCTACAAATGGAGCAATCCGATGACGGTCTCAATTGTAGTGAACTCAAAGCTGAACTTCAGGCGCTTCACCAGAAGCTGAAAAGCCTCGAAGCCAGGCAGGCGAGTTTCAAACCGCTGCCGGTTGCGCGCGCGGGCGGGTTCGCTCGGGGTATGGTTTTAGGCTTGGTTCTGCTGGTGTCCGCGGCGCTGCTTATCGGCAGCTTACTCAACGCGCAAAGTGGCACTCGTGCGTTTTTTATTGATGAACAGGGCAACGTTGCCGTTGCAACCAACCTGGATGCGGGAGGAAAAATCAAGGCCAGGACCTTTGAGGGCGATGGCTCGGCGTTGAACCTGGAGGGGAACAAAAGCATCAATGTGCTGCAGGTTCAGAAGCTTGACAAAACCGGAGGCGCGATTTCCGGCAAGCTCGCAATTGCCGGCAAGTCCAGCGGCGCCGGGCCGGCCTTGAATGTTGATGGGGATATCACTGCAGACAATGTCTGGACCAAGCTCCACGATGTGCAGTTATCTTCCGCGGCAGACTATACCGTCCAGGGAATTAATGGCGATGCATACCGCCGGTTCAGGGTCGAATTGGAAGGCACCCTCACCACAGAAAACCGCTACGGCTCTCGTGACTGGAGCAAGGCCATTGGCCTCAGACCCAATGGTTCTACTGCCAACTATGGCACGCACCAAGACCTGCAAGTTGCGCCGTGGACCATGGGCCAGAACGAGACGGACTTTCTGCCGTTGTGTATCTCACACTGGCAATTGGACGGGCAATTGAGCTGTACTGGAGAAATGAACGCACATACCGGCATGTTTCGCGTCATGAAGAGCGAAAGTACCTTCGTTACCTTGCGCGAGTGTGGGCCAAACTTTTGGCAATCTCCACATAGGAGCTGCATGAGTTCGCAGGATGCTGCCAATGTCTGGCTCGATCAGACCACAAACATTACCTCCTTAACACTGTATTTCGGCCGGGCGTCCGGCTTCACCGGAAGGTTCGTCCTCTATGGCAAGAAGTAGCATTTCCAGCGGGGTGGCCTGGGCTAACTATTACTGTGGCTTATTATCCTGCTTGCATCTTGTCATTCTGAGCGCCGTGCTGCGCGAACTTTTCGCCAGGGCGCAGCAGCCTTGTTTTGGCTGCGTAGCCTTAAAACGGCGCGAAGAATCTTGCGTTTTCTCGCCCGCGCGATACTGCCGGGTGCCCCACCCTTTCGCGCTTTTTGAATAGGGGGGTGGGGCCACATGCGAAAGCCTCCGCCCGGCTTGTCCGCGGTCCAAGGCAGATGCTAAGCTCCGCACATGACCTCGGCGCCAGATGCTGCGAAACCAGATGCCACCAGTGACGCCCGGCAGCTTGGGCCGCACGACCGCGAAGCGTTTTATAAGGCGCAGGCGCGCAATCGCCGCGCTACCTGGCGGATGTCGGCGCTGTGTTTCGTGGCGGCTCTCATTATGGGTATTCCGCTCACCCTGGTGCTCACGCCTTTGGTCTATGCCCTCACCTTGGCCACTGCCGACGTCATTAATTACTTCTCTCCGCTCCCACCGGAATTTTGGACAACGGTCAACGGTCTGGGCCGTCTGGCCTTCAGCGTCGCCGATTACTTCCTCAACCACCGGGGGACGCTGGACCTGCAAACATTGGGGGCCGGACTGGTCGTAATGTTGGCGCCGGGCATCGTGATCACCTTTGTGCTGTGGACAGGAGTGCTGGCGCTCTTCCGCCGTGGAGGCGTCGGCGGCACCCTGGCCAGCCTGAATGCCCGCGAGCCCAACCAGGGGGACATCAAAGAGCTGCAGCTCCACGACGTGGTGCAAGAGATGGCCATCGCCGCCGGGCTGCCCGCGCCGCGAGTGATGCTGGTGGATTCTTTCGGCGCCAACGCCGCCGCTTTTGGCACATCGCCGCAGGATGCGCGCCTGGTGGTCTCGCGCCGCCTGCTCGACGACTTGCAGCGCGACGAGCTGGAAGCTTTGCTGGCGCACCTGATCGGCTCCATCGGCAACGGCGATCTGCGCGTCGCCTTCACCGTGACCAGCGTCTTTGAAACCTGCGGTTTGCTGGTGACGCTGATTAATTCCCCTTTCGGGAAGCAGTCGCGGGGCACGCTGTGGCGCATCCTGTGCTATGGCCTGATGCGCTCATCGAGCGATGGCGCCAAATCTGCTGAAGCCGAAACGGTTGCCGTCCTGCTGACCGGATGTCTCGACACCGGCGCCGGCGACATTGACCGCTTTGTCAACAACCCCAAGAAGTCGGCATGGCGCAGCTTCCTGTTCTTTCTCTTTCTGCCGATTATCTTCAGCAATATGGCGATGGAGGTTACGCTGTGGTTCTTTTTTACCCTATTGCTGGGGCCGTGCATGGCGCTGCTGTGGCGCACGCGAAGATATTTAGCGGATGCCAGCGCGGTGGCGCTGATGCGCAATCCAGACGCCCTGGCGCGCGCACTGAAGCGCCTGAGCCAGGACGCGACCGATATTCCCGGAGGCGCGTGGGCGTCGCATTTGTTCGTGGTGAGTCCAAAGGGCGACAGCAGCCTCAACGCATCAAGATCTCGCCCGGAAGCAATGCAGGCAGCCGCCCGCGCCTGGGCGGAAAGCGCTGCTGGCAATATCGGAGATGCCGCTGCAACGGGAAGCGCCACGTCTACGGCGGCATCCGCTCCCGGCGATTACAAGGCTCTGTGGGCGGAAATGAATGCCACACGCCTTGCAGCCATGAGCGGCGACGCCAAGGCTATGGAACGTTTCGCGGCTTTTGCACAGGCGATGGCGGCGGCCAGGGGCATACAGGTTCCTGCGAATATGCCCATCGCTGCCGATATTGCCGCCGCGTGCCGCGGCGACAAAACCGCCATTGCCCGATTGCAGGCGCTTGGCGGCGAAACCCGGCAGAACGAAGCCAAGCGAGGCTCAACCGGATTGCAAGCGCAAAGCTCTTTGTCGTTTCATCCTTCGCTGAAGCGGCGGCTCAGGCGATTGGAACGCATGGGAGCGCGCTACAGTCCTGAGGCCCACGGCAAAAAGTCGAAAGCGGCGGTCATTATAATGAGCGTCCTATGGCTCATCATTGGTCCGCTGTTGCTGGCAGCCGCAGGGATGATGCTGGTAGCGATCGCCATGCTGATCATGCTGAACCTGATGTTTGTTGGAATATGGCTGGCCGTGATCCACGGGATTTTTGTCTTATTAGGACATGCGCATACCTGATGCTGATGTCAGGTCACAGCTTCAGAGCTTGCCCGGCTAGCCGTGGGAACTTGCGGGAAACTTGGGATACGAGAAGACAAGTATCAGGGCACGAGTTTACTCGTGCCGCAAGCCGTTCAAAATGTTTTGGGCTTTAGCCCCTGAGGGAACTTGAATGAAAAAAAGAGGCCGCCTGAAATGATCCTTATATTGCTGGCCGCCTCTGTTTTATTTTTATTCTTTGTTGCGGCCATCTACAACCGCCTGGTGAGGTTGCGCAACCGCGTGCAGAATGCCTGGTCCGATATTGACGTTCAGCTCAAGCGGCGGCACGACCTGGTTCCCAATCTGGTAGAAGCGGTGCGCGGCTACATGAATCATGAGCGCGGGACCCTGGAAGAAGTCACGCGCGCCCGCTCGCAGGCCATGGCATCCGGTCCCGATCTGGGTACGCGCATTGCCGCAGAGATGCTGCTGGGCGGCGCCATCGGCAATCTCTTTATGCGCGCCGAAAACTATCCTGATTTGCGGGCCGCGCAGAACTTCCAGCTCCTGCAGGAACAGATCGCCTCAACCGAGAACCGCATCGCCTATGCGCGGCAGTTCTATAACGAATCGGTAAGGCAGTACAACACTACGCAGGCGACATTCCCGCAGAACCTGCTGGCCGGGGCTTTTGGTTTTTCTTGCGCGCCGATGTTCACCGCGGAAACGGTCGAACGGGCTGTGCCGCAAGCCTGAGGTTCAGTGACGTTTAAAAAATTGCACTGCCCGTTCGTGCTGCTTCGCCTGTGCCAGAGAGCGGAAGGTTCCAAGGTTGCGCCGTTTGCCCGTCTGCGGGTTCTTCTTGCGAGAATACAACCGATACTCACCCGACTTCAGTTTGCGGATCATATATATAACGATGATGCAACTCATGCCCCGATTGCTGCCAACCATTGAATGCAGCTCGCCTTTGAGAGGTTTCGCAAATCCAGCTTAGCGGGACTGCTGTTCCGATGGCGTAAAATGTTGCCACCATGGCTTCTCCCATTGGCGACAGTCCGCTGGCGATTCTTACCTTCATCGCGGCCCCGGCGGTGTTTACCAATGCCGCGTCCGTGCTGTCGCTGGGAACCGGCAACCGGCTGGCGCGGGTGGTTGACCGTACCCGGCAGCTTGCAGACGAGTTGCGCAAAGATTGCAGCGATAACCCGCTCAACCAGATGTATTTGCGCCAGTTGACCCGTCTGGACCGGCGGGCAGACAGGCTGGTCCGTGGCATGACTTTCTTTTACATGGCCGTGGGCGCGTTTGCCGCCGCCAGCACGGTTGCGGTATTCGGCGCAAGTCTCGCCTTTACAAGATTCGGCTTTCCCGTCCAGATTGTCGCCTTCTTCAGCCTGGGGGCCGGTGTCATCGGATTTATCGGATTAGCTTCGGGCTCGGTCTTGTTGGTGCAGGAGACCAGACTGGCGCTCATTACCCTTCGGGAAGAGCAGAAGATTATCCGGGAGCAGTTGCCGGCAAACCTGCGCAACGCCAATACCTGACGGCCGCGGTTTCAAGAAGCCGATTACTTTGAAACGCATACATTTCCCCACAGGGCAAATCATGTCCGAATCAGGCAAAAAGCATTCTGGCTTTTCTTATGCCAGAAGTGCTACTCTTACTGCCGCTTGGATTCGCGTTTCGAATGATCCACATAGAAATTCTTTCTACCCGATTTGTACAGGTAAAAAAGGATTTACGGGGATGAGTCGAACCTCCCAGGGCGCGATGTAAGAAGCCGCGAAATAGACACCTAAGTTTTCAGCGGATCGCACGCTCCTTTTATCGGGACGCGCCCAATACCTCGGGATCAGCCGTAAGCGGAAGCGGACAGGAAAGAACTCCCCTTCGGCGAAAAGAAACGCGAACCACAATGCCTTAGGAGGGCAACCATGTTTCGCGTAAACTTCCGCATCCTATCGATCTGTCTTTTCTTAATTCTTCTTTTAACCCAAATTCCAGCCACAGCGCAGATGACGATCGTTGGCCGGATTTCAGGCACTGTTCTGGATAGCTCCAATGCTGCCATCGCTGGCGCAACCGTGACCGTGACCCAGGAATCCACAGCGCTCTCTCGCACCGTGACCACCGATACCAGCGGGTTCTACGTCGCCACCAACCTGCCCGTAGGGAACTACCGTGTGTCGGCCGAGCATGCGGGCTTTGGCAAGGAAGTAAAATCCGGCTATCGCCTGGATGCTGATGGCCGCGTCACCGTGGACTTTGCTTTGAAACCCGGCGCTGTCACCCAGAGCGTAGAGGTCACAGCCAATGGCGAAACGGTGAATACGGTTTCAGGTGAAGTCTCACGCGTGGTAGATAACAACCAGGTGCAAGACCTGGCGCTGAATGGACGCAACTATATTCAGCTTGTGTCGCTTGTCCCTGGTGTGGCGCTGATTGATGAAGACCAGATGGGCGTGACCACAAGCTTGAGCGCGGGCAACCAATCGGTGAACGGCACGCGCACCGACCAGAACCTGCTCACCGTGGATGGTGGTTTTGATCTGGACTCGGGCTCAAATGGAAGCCAAATCAATAACGTGGGTGTGGATTTCATCCAGGAGGTCAGCATCAAGACCTCCAATTTTTCGGCCGAATACGGACGTAACTCCGGCGGCGCCATCAACGTGGTGACCCGCAGCGGAGGCAACCAGTTTCATGGCGGGCTCTTTGAGTTTTTGCGCAACGACAAATTAGACGCGGCCAATTTCTTTTCGCCACTCGACAGCAATGGCAGGAAAATAAAGCAAAAACTTCGCTTCAACAACTTCGGCTGGAACCTGGGCGGCCCCATCTTCAAAAACAAACTCTACTTCTTTGCCGGTGAAGAGTGGAAGGTGCTCCGCCAGACGACATTGCCCACGCGCACCACGCTGCCGACAACGGCAGAGTTGAATGGAGATTTCAGTTTCCTGCTCAATCCCGGACCAGGGCAAAAGCCAGTACAACTGGTCATGCCCGGAACAAAGACGCCGATTCCCGGCAACAATATTTCATCGCTTATCACTCCAGATGGCAAAGCTATTGCGGCGCTCTATACCGCGATGCAGCAGCCGCAAGTTGGGGATACGTTCACCAACCAGCTCACGCCGAACAATGCGACATTTCAACTTTCAAACCCTTTTAACTGGCGG
>Ga0209166_10001277_pt1 | contig 21635 bp, 17 predicted proteins | sample Coa_R1_3_FD_187151 | JGI IMG/M metagenome (GOLD analysis project Ga0209166, IMG submission 187151) | Surface soil microbial communities from Centralia Pennsylvania, which are recovering from an underground coalmine fire - Coalmine... | ecosystem: Environmental > Terrestrial > Soil >... | reverse complement strand
GCGCTCTTTCCCTTGATGCCCTATGAGCGCTACCGCCATCTGCCTGACGAAGACCTGGCGTCCATCATCGTGTATCTTCGGGCGCTCAAGCCTGTCCGCAATCCGCTTCCCAAAACCGAAATTATTTTTCCGGTCAGGTATCTTATTCGTAGCGTCCCGGAGCCTTTGACAGCCCCGGTACCGCCTGCGGACCTTTCCACTCCGGTAAAGCGCGGCGAGCATTTTGTGGACATCGGCGGCTGCACTGACTGCCACACTCCCCAGCAGCAAGGGCAACCACTGCCTGGGATGGATTTTGCCGGCGGCTTTATTCTGGAAGGTCCGTGGGGACGCGTCGCCAGCGCCAATCTCACGCCCGACCCCTCCGGCATTCCCTACTATGATGAAGCCCTCTTTGTCCAAACCTTGCGCACGGGATACGTGAAAGCTCGTGAGCTGAAACAAATCATGCCCTGGGACGTCTACCGCAACATGACGGATGAAGACTTGAAGGACATCTTCGCTTACTTGAAGACGCTTAAGCCGGTGCACCATCGCGTGGATAATTCCCTACCCCCCACCATGTGCCCCTTGTGCAAGTCTGCACACGGCGCCGGCGACCAGAACAAGGCTGACTGAGGCGGTAGCTTCCATTTTCTAATTTCTGATTTTGAAGTTTCCCTGGCTCCCAGTCCCTAATCCCTGACTTCATCCTCCCGTCTACCGCCTCCCGTCTACATTTCCCGGCGATGGGGCGGCCCGGAAAAGTCATCAAGCCTGAAGGCCTGCGCCAGGCCGCCTGCTCGTTTGATTTTCAGGTGATAACCGATTTATTTGCTGGCAGAGGTCGGCTTGAAGTACCATACGCAACCATGGAACAGGCGCCGTTCCAACAGCCACTAAGTAACCTCGCTATCATCATTCAGCAGGGTAAGATTCTCGACTTCATCGACGGTCAAACGCAGCGGCGTGACACGCCCGAAGAATATGTGCGTCAGGAAATTGCGAAGTCGTTGGTGCGGGAGTACCGCTATGAGAAAGCCAACATTGAAGTAGAATTCACTCTGCGCCTAGGGAGTCGCAAGCCTCGGGCCGATCTCGTAATCTTCCCGCCTGGCACCACACACACTCAACAAACCGCAACGATCATTGTCGAGTGCAAGGCTTCGACTGTAAAGGCGGCAGATAAGAAAGACGGCGTAGGTCAGCTTCAGAGCTACATGGCCGCGTGTCCAAATGTTACATACGGCATGTGGACGAATGGTGTCGAAAGATTTTGCTATCGCCGCATCGAAAGCGATGGTCGGGTGAATATGGAGGAAGTTCCCGACCTTCCCGGGTTCGGTCGGGAGGGGGAGGACGACGACCGCCCACGCTTTGACCAGCTTAAACCGGCGACATCCGATGCTCTCCTCTTCGCGTTCCGCCGGTGCCACAACTACATCGCCGGCAACCAAGGATTGCAGAAGCCCCAGGCGTTCTGGGAACTGTTGAAGCTAATCTTCTGCAAGATTCACGATGAGCGGCATAGTGATGAGGTACAGTATTTCGCCGCCGCAAACGAGCGACACGGAGTCAACGGCCCGCTGAAAGTCCAAAAGCGGATTGAGTCAGTTTTCACTCAAGTCAAAAATGATTACCCGACCATCTTTAAGAAATCGGAAGTGATCGAGTTAAAGCCCGTAGTGCTGGCCTATCTTGTCATGCAGCTCCAGATGTATTCACTTTTGGAGAGCGATATCGACGTGAAGGGCCGGGCCTATGAAGAAATCGTCGGTTCAAATTTGCGTGGTGATCGGGGGGAGTTCTTCACGCCTCGCAACATTTGCCGCATGGCAGTCGAAATGCTCGATCCCACTGAAAAGCAGATGATTCTCGATCCCGCATGCGGAACCGGTGGTTTTCTCATCACAGCAATGAACCACGTGATTGAGAAAATCCGAGCGGCGGAAGTGACGAAGTGGGGGAAGAGCCTCAACCGGGCCGAAGAAGCAGTGAAGGCGAGAATCAGGAAGTTTGCCGAACAGTCGATTGTCGGAATGGACTTCAACCCGGAGTTGGTAAAGGCATCCAAGATGAACATGGTCCTGAACAACGACGGGTCGGGGGGCTTGTTTCAAGCCAACACATTGGAATCCCCCCAAATCTGGGACACCGAACTAGTCAAGCGAAACGTCGTAGGGCGGGTGGATATACTTTTTACTAATCCGCCGTTCGGCTCCAAGATTCCAGTAAGCGACCCGAGTATTCTCGAGAAGTACGACCTTGGGCACACTTGGAGCTACGATAAGGCAGCCGACCGGTGGAATAAGACAGGCGCAGTTCAAAAATCTCAGCCGCCCGAAATCCTTTTTATCGAGCGATGCGTCAAGTTTCTCAAGCCGGGTACGGGGCGCGCGGCGATTGTTCTACCTGATGGAATTCTCGGCTCGCCCGGCCTCGGATACGTGCGCGAGTGGATTCTCCGCAACACTCGTATCCTGGCCAGCATTGACCTGCACCCTGACACATTCCAGCCTGACGTGAGCATTCAGACCAGCATACTTATTCTCCAGCGCAAACCGGACGACCTGATCGCCGTCGAGACGGCGGCGAAAAAGATCAATGACTACCCTGTTTTCATGGCAGTGGCGAACCACGTGGGCCATGACAAGCGCGGAAACAAAACTTACGTCCGCGATCGAAAGGGGAACGAGATCATTGAGGAGACCGAAGAACTGGTCAAAGAGTGGCGGGACGGGACACCAATCTACCAGCGTCAGACTACCCGTCGTAAAGTGGCTGACGATAACACAATCCAGCTTGCCCAGGAGTTCCGTCGATGGCTCTTCGAGCAAGATTAGTTGCCCCCCCACCTCCCGCCAAGACCGTTTGGCCGTGGCATACCGTTAAGACCGGCAACTTTCCTGTGTCCGCCCTGCTCCGCGGCGACAGGCGGATGGAAGCGGAAACATTTCTTTCTAGCGGATACGGCTTCGTATTGCTATCGAATCAAAGCCCGCTGGCTGGGTCAGATTTAGCAAATTGACTCGAGTCGAGCATCCCGGACGCCTGAAGGGGATTCTTGTCGCGCCGGAGTACGGGAGCCCATTTCTATCAGCTACTCAGGTTTTTGACGTGCGCCCGATACCGCGGAAGTTCCTGGCGCTGGAAAAGATGGACGGAGCAAAGGAATGCTTTGTAGAAGACGGTACCATCCTCGTGACCCGTTCTGGTTCAGTTGGGAGGCCAACACTTGCGCATAGCGTCCATCGAGGAATTGTCATTTCGGATGACCTCCTGAGAATCAAGCCGATTGAACACAAAAACCTCGGCTGGATTTACGCCTATCTTAGCGCCCCACAAACGCGGGCTATGGCTACAAGCGTGCACTATGGCCATATGATCAAGCACCTGGAAACATCCCACCTCGAAGCGTTGCCCATCCCAATTGTGAGTGATGACGCGGCGGCCGACTTTGATCTGCGCGTTAAGCGCATCCTTGATCTGCGAAACGAAGGCTACCGGCTAACACTCGAAGCCGAATCCCGATTTGAGAAAGCCATCGGGCCAATCACGATCAGGGACTGGGGCGAGCGGGGTTTCGTCGTGCGTGCATCTAAGGCCCTCACTTCCGGGCGCCGGCGTATGGACGCCACGATCCATAGCCCGGGAGTGTCAACCATCCGTCGCCATCTCGCCAATCATGGGCAAGGCTTTACTGCCATAACCGACGCTGGGTATGACGTGTGGCTGCCGAGCCGCTTTCGGCGCATTCCTGCGGAGGATGGCGTTCTGCTTGTGGACAGCGGAGACCTAACCGAGGTCAATCCCGATCTGACAAAGACAATTGCCGATGGCGATTTCGGCGACCCGGATCGAGGCAGGGTGAAATCAGGTTGGATTCTGATGGCCCGCTCAGGCCAGACCTATGGCATCATCGGCACCGCAGTAATGGCAGAGCGCGATCTGGAGGATAAGGTGATCTCCGACCATGTCATGCGGATCAAGCCAAGAGGGGAGGCGTCCCTCAAACCGGGCTATCTCGTCACCGCGCTTTCGCACCCGCTCATAGGTCGCCCTTTGGTGAAGTCGTTGGCCTACGGATCGAGTATCCCTGAGATTGAAGTCGCCGACATTGAGACATTTGAAGTCGTTCGCGTGAAAACGGTCGACGAGACCGACATCGCTGAACTTGCCGAAGCATCAGCCAAAGCTCGCGCCTCTGCCGACATACTGGAACGCGAAATAGCCAATGACGCAGCGGCCATCATTGACCAATTCATCGCTGGCCCCAGCCAATTATCGGGCAGCCACCGCCAATGAGAAAGTGCTGAGCACAAGGCACGGTGGCCCAGCTAGTGAAGGAGGAAAACTCAAAATGTCCGTCTGGCTCACGCGCGCCGGCTCGCACGGCGAATATGAACAGAAATTCATTCAGGACAACCGCGTCTATGTGACCTGGGACGGTCTCGACGTGAATCTCGATAAGCTCGACGAGTGGCCCAAGTTTGTGGCCGCAATGACGAAGCATTATCCGGACAGCAAACCTAAGACGATCTTAAATTGGGCCAGCCAAGTGTGGCCATTCGTCCATGAGATGAAAAAAGGTGATCTTGTAGTGGTGCCGCTGAAGTCGCAACCCGCCATTCAGTTTGGTGAGATTACGGGCGATTATCAATTTGAACCGAAGGGGCCGGACCCCTACTTTCACTGGCGACCAGTGAAGTGAATTGGTGAGGCCGTGCCACGCACCCACTTCGGTCAGGACTTACTCCATTCCTTCGGCGCTTTCATGACGATCTGCCGCATACAGCGGAACAACGCAGAGGAACGCATCGCCGCGATGCGAGCGAACGGGTGGAAGGCCGAAACAATTGCGGCCGCCATCAAGGCAACTGGGCAAGCCACTGACGAAACGTCATCGGACACCAATCTAGAAGATCTCGCCCATGACCAAATCGCCCAACTCATCGCCGCGCGTTTCAAAGGCCACGACCTGACGCGGCTTGTGGAGGGGCTTCTCCAAGCCCAAGGTTACACAACCTACCGCAGTCCTGGCGGCCCGGATGGTGGCGCCGATATACTCGCGGGAGCAGGACCTCTCGGATTTGGGATGCCACGACTCTGCATCGAGGTGAAGTCCGAGGATTCATCCATTGACCGCCCCACGGTGGATAAGCTGCTAGGGGCTGTTACCAAGTTTGGCGCTCAGGAGGGATTGTTCGTTTCTTGGAGCGGGTTCAAGAGCAACGTGCAGAAGGAACTTGCTGCGAGCTATTTTCGTGTCCGTCTCTGGTCTCAGAAAGAACTCTTGGAGCAACTCTTTGCGCACTACGAACACCTCGATGCGGACCTACGAGCCGAATTGCCCTTGAAACGTATTTGGACCGTTGCGGCGCAAGACGAGGAATAACGTTGAGGGCGCTACCAGCTCTTTGCCTGTGGCTCATTGTGATGAGCGTGAACGTTCAACGATGGAATGAACAGGCCAGCGCTGCGGGCGCGCCAATCGTGCCAAAAATATTCTGATTACACTTGGGAGCGAATAACGCGCACAGAAGGCATTCCGTCGGGCTCATCGATCAACTCGATGTCGCGAAAAATGTTGGGGCTTTCTTTCTTGAAGACGCGGCAGATTTCAACGGACAGCAGGCGGATTTCCGTATCAGCGTGAATGCTTCCGCGCAGCTCGAGAAAATGCCGCCAGGCGCGCGAGTTCCCTGTGACAAAAATTTTCGTTTCGCAGGCGTTGGGCAGAATTGAACGCGCCGCCTGCCGCGCCCACTTGCGCCGGTCGCGCGGACTTTCATCTCTGCGAAAGCCCGCGGCTTTTCCTCAAATTGAAAGCTGCTACCCGAACACAACCCGCGAGATTGAAAATCCAGGTCGACACTACGGGCGCCTTCACGCAAACATCGACGTTTGCCCCTCGATGCGCACATGCGTCTTGACGCTATCGAGAAGAGTAGTAGGTGGTAGGTGGCATGTCGTAGGTGGCGGCGAGAACGGTAGACAGCGCGTGCACTCGCGCGGCGGGCCAAGATTCAATGCCTCGTCCAGGCGCGGCTTCGGCTGCCTGCTCGGTCTAAGTATTATCCTCACGCATTAGTGCTTGGAATCCCGCTTGCACGAAGTGTAGGTCAAACGTCAGAGCCGCACTAAGACGTTTTTCGCGCATGACTTCGAACGATATACAATCCACCAGCCCCCAGTCTTTATCCTTTTGCCGCTTGTAGAGGGAGAAGCCTCGCTTAAATAACTCCAGCGTGAGATTGACGATTTCGACCTCCTCGGAGGCGAGGAACTGATCGATGATCTCAATCGCCTGGCGTTTGTAATGACGCGCCAGTCCGTTGCCGATCTCCAGCAGGACTGCATCGGTGACGAGCAGCGGCTGGCCTTCATAGGCGGCGGCTAACTCCGTGGCTTTCTTGTGGTATTGATCGTTGATGCTGACCAAAGCGACCACAAAAAGGGTGTCGATGAATATCTTATCCGACACGCTTTTCACCGCTCACGTACAGATCGAAGTTGGCCGCGAAATCTTCCGGCGCATCAATCTTGATATTTCTCAGCTTGGTCATGAAATTCGGCCGGTGAGACTTCCGTCTTGACCGGGTGGACTTCCTGCCTGACCCGTGAGCCTCTTTCAGTTCCTTTTCGCTGGGATTAGCCATCCCTGCTTTGATCAACTCTATGGTGTTCATCGCGGTTTCCTTTCCACGACATTATACCACCGCCTGACGGATCGAGCCGGTCCGCGGGAGAGTACGCTGGTGGCACCCACTTCAAGTATCGGCTGTGGTTTTGGCGTCCAAAATAAAAAAGCCTAGAGATGCGACTTCTTAGGTCTCAGTCCGTGCCCGAAGGCACCCCCGAGATCTCCATCGCATTCGAGGCTATGTCCATCATTACATGTCACATTGACATTTGTCAAGCTAAAACTGTCGCATGCAAGCGTCGTCCATGTTGCCCGCAGGCGGCACGTCGAATACCCAGCGCAAGCCCGTACAAAAGCCGTCGAGCACTTTATGCCGAAATCCAGAAGGCCGTGGAGATGAAAATCCAGGTCGACGCTACAAGTGCTGATCACGTAAACATCGACGTTTGTTCCTCGATGCGAACATGCGTCTTGATGCTATCGAGCACGAGGCGCGCGGGAATGCAGGCGAGTTCATTGGGCTCGACTTTGTGCAAACCGCCGCCGTAGACGCGGCCCTCAGCCCGCAACTGTGTCCAAGAAGTTTTTTACCACAGAGGCACAGACTCAGACCCAAAAGATTTTGACCAAACTCCCTATCCGTTCGAAATCCTTGTCACTGGTGACCAAGGAAGCCTTGCGGGACTCAGCCAGCGCGCCGGCAAAACAATCGGCGTAGGGCAGATTGTATTGAGCCTTAAGCATGGCGGCTCGTTTTGCCAGTTCCATATCCACATCCACAATTTCGAGAGGAAGCTGCCCGATGGCACTCAGTTTTTCGTTCGCGACCGCCTCTCCGCGCCCGCGCCAAATCGAGTAATAGACTTCTCCCCAGTTGACCACGGACATCGAAAGAGGGTGCTTCATTTCGGCGGCTTTTGTGAGCAATTCCTCCACCTTGTCGGCGCCGGAACGATCTTCAAAAAATATCATCAGGGCGCTGGCATCCAGGACGAAGTTTTTCACAACGCACGCTCGCGTTTGCGTTCTTTAAGCAGGTAATCCAACACTCCGGGCTCGCCCTTGAGAGACCCGCGCAGACTTTGAATGAACTCTCGCGTAATCGGCTGAACGATGATGCGGCCGTCGTCTTCTAGAAATGAGACCAATGTCCCTTGTCGGATGCCAAACCGTCGCCGGAGTCGCGCTGGAATGACTAATTGTCCTTTTGTTGTAACTACGCTCGTTTCGGGTTTCATGTGTCCCCTCCCGCCAAGCATACTACTATTTTGTAGAATGTAAGTCAATATATATTTGACTTACTTCAATCACGTAAGTCGGATCGCAACTCGAACATCTGCGCCTCGATGCCTTGAATCGCAAGGTTCATCTTGGCCAGGCGCCGCGTGGTGTAGTTGGACTCCTGGCCGTAGATGGAGATGTCGCCAACGTCGGCGAGGAATTCTTGGCGTGGATTAAATGTGCGGGGCGAGTAGCGCGTCCCAGGCGGGCGACCGGACGGACGGTTGCATTGCGGTCACCAATGTTGAGATCGAAGAAATTTGGCGGTCCGTTCCCAACGGGACCCCGATCGAAATCAGGCCGCAACAACTTTTACACTTTGGAGTGGGTCACGCGCACGGAAGGCATGCCGTCGGGCTCATCGATCAACTCGATGTCGCGAAAAATGTTGGGGCTTTCTTTCTTGAACACGCGGCAGATTTCAACGGACAGCAGGCGGATTTCCGTATCGGCGTGAATGCTTCCGCGCAGCTCGAGAAAATGCCGCCAGGCGCGCGAATTCCCCGTCACAAAAATTTTCGTTTCGCAGGCGTTGGGCAGAATTGAACGCGCCGCTTGTCTCGCCCACTTGCGCCGGTCGCGCGGCGTCATTTCCGGATGCTTCTGCTGGACGTACTCGGTGGTGGCGTTGGCAAGTTCCACATAGGCTTTGCGAACGCAATCAATGGTCTGCTGCCATTGGGCGCGCAGCGCTTCATTCTCCTGGTAGAGCGGTGGGACAACGTAACGCGCCTCACTCTCATCCACATAACGCTGGGAAAGTTGCGAATAACCGAATCCCGCCCGGTGCCGCACCAGTTCGTGAGTGAGCGCGCGGCTCACGCCCGTGATCAGCAGGTTCCACACGGCGTGTTCCAGCACGCTGCCGTGTTTCGACGACAATATATTTTCAAGATATTCCTGATTGGATTTGCGGCCTTTGCCAAAAGACATGTAGCACACGCGGCCGGCGACTTCATTCAAAACTTCGGCGGCCACGGGCGTGTCTGTGGTAAAGACCATGCCCTCGTCATTGAGGAAGCGCGCCAACTCATCCTCAACAACGGCCTGCCGGCCCAGCAGATAAACTTTCGCTTTGGTTATGTAAGGCTCAGCCATGGGCGGGAGTCAGTTGCTGCCGGCGCCTAAGATGTCGGCTTGGTTGCGGCGGCAGGAGATGGATTGGCTTTTTTATAATCGGCGTACTTCCGCTGGAATCGCTCCACGCGACCTGCGCTATCAACCAATTTCTGCTTGCCGGTAAAAAACGGATGGCAATTGGAACAAATTTCGAGGTGCAGAACGTCACTCTTATAGGTCGAGCGCGTCTTAAAAGTGCTTCCGCACGCGCACACCACCGCCACTTCATGATACTGGGGATGAATATCGTTCTTCATGGGACTCCTTCTGTGTTAACTGACAAAGTCTAATCTTAACCGGCCTCGACGAAACTTTCAACTGAAATTGACGATTCAGGGAAGTCTTGACAATGCCTTGCAGCGCTCGCTACCATGAGTTCGTCTCCGCTGACATTCATGCGTTGTGCCCCGGCTCTTCAAAACTATCGCGCTGTATGATCTCGATTTCAGGGCGGAGTTTGTTGTCTTCGTTTATTTTTGTGATTGTGATTGGCCGCCAGCAGAAGCGGTTCACTTTTCCGGCCACAGGGGGCATGAGAGTTCCCATTGACAGACGTCACTCAAACATTCCAACAGCATGAGATTTTCCTGATCGGCGGAAACGGTTTCCTGGGCAAGGTCGTGCTGGGAATGCTGCTCGATCGTTATCCGCAGGTAAAACATCTTCACGTTCTGGTGCGGTCAGGGAAAAGCATTTCCGCTCAGGAACGTTTTTTCGGCCAGGTGCTTGGTTCGCCCGCCCTCGCGCCCCTTGCGCAAAAGCTGGGCGAAGAGTTTCTCCGCAACAAAATTACGGTGTGGGCCGGTGATGTGGGGCTGCCGAACTGCGGACTCGACGCGAGCAGCCTGAATGGACTGGCTGGCCGCGTGGGCGCCATTATCAACTGTGCTGGCCTTATCGATTTCTTTCCGCCCGTGGACGAATCCTTCCGCTCCAACGTCGATGGAGTGGAACACGTGGTCGCCATCGCAAAACTTTGGCGGGCGAAGCTGGTGCACGTTTCCACTTGCTATGTTTGCGGTGGCGCCGACGGCCTGGTGGAAGAGACGGAACCCATCCTGGGTTTTTATCCCCATCGGAAAGGCCCGGACGACGATAGCTTCAAGCACACCGAAGAACTTTTTTATTCGCGCGAGCGCATCCGCCACATCTACGACTCATCCGAATCAAATGGAAGCTCAGGCACAACCGCGGCCACGCGCTCCCGCGAGCTTCAGCTAAGGCTTATGGGCCTTGGCAAACAGCGCGCGGAAAACTGGGGTTGGGTCAACACCTACACTTACTCAAAAAGTTTGGGCGAACAGATTATTGTCGCGGAACCGAATCTCATTTATTCAATCGTTAGGCCCGCCATCGTGGAAAGCGCGCTGCGTTTTCCATTTCCCGGTTGGATTGAAGGCGGCCGCACGGCCGCGCCGCTGGTGCTGATGGCCATGGGCGGATTAAAAGAGTGGCCGGTGCGGCGCGACATGCCGTTGGAAGTTGTCCCTGTCGATCTGGTGGCCTCTGCCATACTCATGGTCACCGCACTCCTTCTGGATGGTCACAGCGAGCGCGTTTACCAGTTGGGATCGGCTGATGTTAATCCGACGATCCTGGGATCGATTGTGAAGTTGTTGGATCGCGAGTCGCGAAAACTTCAAAAGAAAAAACGCGATGGCAATCGCGGGCCGACTTTCGTTCATCGGCTGGTTGGAGTGCGATCGGGAAGACCATTACGATTCCTCTCGGTTGAGGAAGCTCGCGTGCGCCGCGTCCAACTGCAGGACAGAATCGAGCGGGCACAATCTTTTCTTGGCGGCCTTTCAACGACGCTGGAGAAGATGCGGTTGCCGGGGAAACAAACGCTGGCCCATTGGACCACTGCGCTAAGAACGCTGAGCCTGCAAGCCACTTTCCGGGAACAAACTCTCGATCAGTATTTGCCATTCGTTCAGGATCACCGCTATATCTTCGAGTCGGAAAACATTCGCGCTGCGTGCGCCCAAATTTCCAGCAGGGATCGCGAGCTGCTTCCGTGGGATCCGGAACGAATCAATTGGAATGATTACTGGATAAATAATCAAGTGGCCGGAACGGAAAAATGGATTCAGCCGGAAGCTGTAAAAGATTGGGCGTTTAAGATTTAGCGAACATTGATTTGGGCAATCACAACCAGTGACAATCGCGTTGGGGCAAAAAGGGGCAGAAAACACCTTTTGGCAATTTTTTACCAAATCAAGCGACATTTAAATAATCTGTTTTCATACATATAGAATAATGAGTGCACCCAGTAACGCTGGGAACACTTGCAACATTTCTTCATCTGTTACTACATATGTAGTATTAATCAACGATAGAACGCAGGCCACGTTTGGCGTGGAGGGGAAGCAGTGGTTGGCGTGCAGGGAGATATGATGCGCGTCAGCCCGTTTATGAAAGGGAGCGAAAAGTTCGTAATTTAATTCGTCAGCCGACGAACGGCTTTTCCAATTCTTTTCCGGGGCGGCTTTTCCGGGTCTTTTCTGAAGCGGTTTTTCCAGGCCATTTCCGGGATGGAAGTGGATATTGTTTTAGCGAAACAGACTGGAGATTATTTTAAGTAAAAGAAGTGGAAAAGCCGCAGAGCCTGCTCCATTCTCTGCGCTCAGGGCAAGCCCTGAGATGTTGCGAAGGGATCGGAAATCGGGCCCTGCGCTACGATTTATTTCTCCGCTGCTGTCCACTGTCTTGCTGCCACTTGCCAATATCCTTGAACCATCGCCTTCCATGCAATCGAATCCGAGGCGTATCGCAATGCTCGCTCTTCAGTCCGTCGACCGACAGACGGCTATTCCATTTGTCTTTTGGGAACTAATTCGAAAGTGTTTTAGGTAAACAAGCCAGTAATTGCTTTAATTAAAAGAAGTGGAAAAGCCGCAGGACCGCAGAGCGGGTCCTGCGCTACGGTTTATTTCTCCGCTACCGCCTACGGTCTACTCTGTTTCTGCCGCGCTCCGACCGGACGCCGACGCCCTCCACACGCACCTGATGGGGGCCATCGGAGGCATCATCCTGAATTATGATCGCGGCCTTTCGCGTGCCCGGAGCGTGGGGCGTGAAGGTGATTTGCAGGGTACAGCGTGATCCCGCCGCCAAGCTCGGGCCACAGTCACTCGTCTGGGCAAAGTCGTTGCGGCCCGATCCTGAGAACTCAACCTTTTTAATCGTCAACGTCGCGCCGCCCGTGTTGGTGAGCAAAACGCTCTGCGGCGAACTGGATGTCTCCACTTCCTGCTTCCCAAACGATAGGCTTGATGCAGATAGACTGGCAATGGCATGCGCTCCATTTGTCCCCGTTCCAAGGCCGGACGAAGAACTAAAAATCGTGGTGCCTGTGCCTGAGACGGTCGTCGAAGTCCCGGGAGTTGATGTTGTCGTTTGAAGGAGGGTGGCAGGCACGGCTGCCGCCGCACCAGTTCCAGTCAGCAAGACGGCCTGCGGACTGCCTCCGCCATCGTCGCTCACCAAAAGCGAAGCGGTTCGCGTGCCCGCCGCGCCGGGAGTGAATGTCACACTGATGGTGCAACTCACTCCCGCCCCCAGCGTGCTGCCACAGGTGCTGATCTCAGAAAAGTCTGTGGCATTCGTGCCCAGGAAAGCAGTTTGCCAGATGTTCATCGGACTGGCGCCCACATTGGTCAAAGTGATTACTTGAGGCGTGCTTGCTGTCCCCACAGTTTGGCTGGCGAAAGTCAGGCTGCCGGGGGAGAGGCTCGCCGCTGTACCGACACCCGTCAGGATGGTGATAATTGTGTCCGGGCTTCCCACTGCATTTTCGGCAATAACAATCGACGACTTGCGGGGACCCGCGGCCATTGGGGTGAAAGTAACCGTGATGGTGCAACTGCCTCCCGCCGCCACCGAACCCGCACAGTTATTGGTCTCGGCAAAATCTCCGGTGACAACAAGGCTGGCGATGGTGAGCGGCGCCGTGCCCGTGTTGCGTAGGGTCATCGGTTGGGCCGCGCTGGTGGTCCCCACTAGTTGATCGCCAAAGCTCAGGCTCACGGGCGCGACGCTTGCTGTCGGAGCGGCGCCAGTCCCGCTGATGGTAGCTGTGGTGGTAGCGGCGTTCCTGGAGCCCTGACTATCGGTCACGATCAGCGTGATGTTGTATGTTCCGGCGACAGCGTAGTCGTGGGTTGGACTCGAGCCTGTCCCAGTCGTGCCATCTCCAAAATCCCATTGATAGGTGACAATCGTACCAGCCGGGGCCGAAGACCCGGTCGCGTCGAATTGGATTGACTGGAGGGTTGCCCCCGTGTACGGACCTCCCGGATTGGCCACGGGTGGCTGATCTCCAATAAAGTTAGCCAGGAGGTTGCGGGTCATCTGTTGAGCAGCGAAGCTCACTCGGCCGTTCTCGCCACCGAGCACGAGGCTAAAATCGTCCAGCCCCCAGCCAAATTGAATCGAACCGGCCGCAAACACAGTGGCGCCGCTGGCCGCCGTGTACACCGTCATGTTGGATGTGCCGGGGGTTGGATTGGTTCCCGTCGTCGTGTACGGTGACGCGGCAAGGGTCACGTATCCCATGGGAGTCAGGCCATTATTAAAGAGGCTATCGACCTCGTATCCGAGCAGCCCCGGCAGGGTACCGTCGTTCCGCAAACCCGTCGTGGTGAAAACCCAATTGGAAGCGTCAGGGACGAGGATATCCCCGTTCACCGGGCTGTTGTGAAACATAACTCCTATGAACGAGTTTTCCGGCATGTTGACCGGAGGCTGGCGCCATTGAACCGTTACCAGGGGACACTTGGAAGTGTCTATAGGTACACCCGTACCCGTGCAAGCAGCGTAGTAAGGGTCCGGGCCTGGGGCGGTGAAGGTCGTCGCGAAATCTTTGTAGCCGACCATGGTGCGGTCCGCCGCACCTGTGAGCAAGCTCGCCTCGAAACGAACCTGCCAGTAACAAACGTCGCCGGCGAAAATCCCCATACTCACTTTATTATTATCGCGGGCGGCGATGATATTATTGCGCATCGCCATCGACCAGTATTCGCTGTGCCCGACAATAAGAACGGCTTTGTGAGACAAGAGCAGGTTGGGATGTTCGTGGGCGTCAAGATCCGTGCCATAAGTAACGTCGTATCCCTCGCGTTCGAGAAACCGCACCGTATCGTATTCCCAACCTGTCAGAAAGTCGCCCGTGCCCTCGTATCCATAGGAGGTTTTATAAGGACGGTTGAAGGAAACCTTCGTGGCCGGACTATTGTTGGCACTATCGAAGGCGTAGAGAGATTTGCCGCCCCAATTGTTGTAAGCCTGATAGGTGTCCACGGCGCATTGGAAAAAATAATTGGAAGTGCTCGCATCGTCGCGCACCACGAAGGTCATATAGCGCTGCAGGCCGTTGTTGGTATCGGTGAGTAACCCGATATAGACGCCACTGATCCAGTTACTGACGGGGTCTGTGGTGTTGTCGAGAGTCAGGGTATAGGAAGAGGCCCAATTGCACTCGATCAGCCCGGTGGTGGGATCGGGCACGGGCATCGGTTGTTGCACACCCAATAATGGCCCTATGGAGAGGACTTTGCGCGCGCCCAACCCGGCGTACCAGCCTATCCGATATATGTTGATAGTGAAACTGTCACCCGGGGTGGTTACATTTACATAAAAAGTGATCTGCCCGCCTCGGTTGACGCTGGTGAGGGACGCGTAGCCTTCGATCTTGTCTGTATAACCCGGCGGCTGGGTATTAGCCAGGTTGGTGGCTCGCCAACTGGCATCACCTTGTTTGGCGTTCTCAATCTGAATGGCGTTTTGGGCGTGGAGGACTGAAATGGAAAGAACCAACGCGAAGAGGCAGATAGTCAAACGCATCAAGGCAGGAAGTGGTGGCCACAATGACTTCGGCGGGTCAGGTCGATCGGTGGAGGTAGCCGTATCCATTCTCGGTGTTTGGGTTTTTGCTCTGTCCATTTTAACCAGGATTTCCGCTTAGGAACCCATATGCATCCAGCATACACCCAACTGCCTCCCCTGGGCATTTATCATCCTTTTTTATCCCGAACGACAACGGCGATCGAGGAGTCTTTCGGACCTGGATTTTGCTCAACATAAAACCAACGGGTTACAAATATATGGCCGTTCTTAAGCTACTGATTTTAAGATGTATATTACCTATATCAGACACACTCCGAGGGAATAACCAGCTTCGCCTCGTCCGGGCACCGAAGACCCGAAAGCGCCTCAATCCAAGAGGTTTCGCATGCATCTCTCCGTAGCGGCGAGTTGCGGGGACCCCACGCGGTGCCTTGGGGCTCGCCATCTTGCTTCGGCCGTTTCACACCCTCGTGCAACTACAAAATAAACCTGGCGGCGTAAAGCCGCCGCTACGGTCTTTCAAACTGGTGGGCGAGCGTCAGCCTGTTTATGAAAGGTAGCGCAACTTTCGTCGTTCAAAGTTGCGGTTCTTCCAGTTCTTTTCCGGGAAGGAAATGGAAATTATTTTAAGTAAAAGAGGTGGAAAAGCCGCAAGACCGGAAAGCGGGTCCTGCGCTACGGTTTACTTCTCCGCTACTGTCTACCGCCTACGGTCTATTTTGTTTCTGCCGCGCTCCGGCCGGACGCCAACGCCCTCCACGCGCACCTGATGAGGGCCATCAGAGGCATCATCCCGAATTATGATTGCGGCCGTTCGCGCGCCCGGAGCGTGGGGCGTGAACGTGATTTGCAGTGTACAGCGCGTTCCCGCCGCCAGGCTCAGCCCACAGTCACTCGTCTGCGTAAAGTCGTTGCGGCCCGATCCTGAGAGCACATGGAACCGTTCTTGCATCAATAGCTGCAAGGTTGTCCACATGCAATCAGGCCGGAGTTCCGTTGCGCGCCAAGTTGATACTCTATGTGCGGGTTGGCCCGCAAAGCCGAAGCGCACGGACCGCAAATTGCGACCCTATTCGCTGATTACCTGCCCTTTCCTCTTCTTCGGAACGGCCGCGAAGTTCGCCGTCTGGTTAGTGCTCAGGCTGTTAAAGCTCGAACTGCCGGGGCTGAACGTGTAGCCGGTGAAAGTGGGCGTAACCGTGTAATTTCCGCCAGAAGCTAATCCTGCAAAAGAGAAATTCCCGGAAGTGTCCGTGGTCGTGGAGGAGCTGCTGCTCCCGCTCAGCGTTATCGTTACCCCGCTTAGCCCTGCGCTATTCAATGTCACTTGTCCGGAGATCGTGTAAGTTGTGGCAATGGAGGAAAAGTTTAGAGTGAACGTGATTGCTCCGCCGCCGCTCAGAGGCTGTGTAGAGCTCGGCGTGATGTTGCTCAGGGTCGCGCTGCCCGGCCCTCCTGACGCATAGCTCAAGATATAGGACCCAGCAACCATACTCGTGTACGTTACGGGCACGACCGAGCCGGAGAGACCACTGGGTCCGCTAAGATTGAAAGCAAGCGAACCAGTTCCACTGGTAGGCCAGGGTGATCCGTTGAGCGTTGCGTTCACTTGGATCGTGCCTGTTGTTAGGGCATTGACGGTCACTGGAGCCTGACTCTGTGCGGGTTGTGCGCTACCCCTCTCCGCAATGACCTTGGCTGTGTAGCTCCCGGCTGACGAGTAGACTGCGGCGATTGCCTTGGGATTGTCCGTGACTCCGTCGCATTTTTCCCCGATAGTGTTGCTCGCGCAGGTGCCCGCGGTGGGCGTTGGGATCGTTCCGCATATAGTCATTTCAGAGCTCACATTTGTTCCCGTGTCTGTGCAGTTGTACCAAAATGTGTAGTTGATCGTCCCCGTAGCGCTGCCCGTGACGGAGGCAGAGAGCGTGGTTGAAAGTGGTGCCGTGCCACTGGACGGGCTGGCCGCCAAAGTCACGGAAAGCGTGGAAGCCCCACCCGTCGTAAAGCTGAATTCGCTCGACCAATCTCCGTATTTCTCGCCTCTGGCGTGCACTTCCCAATAATAAGTAACTCCTGCCTGAAGTGCGCCGGCTGCGGCCGTATCCGAGGTCCCGGTCGGCGTATCGTTGATAGGACAGCCCGACGATGGGTATGAGCACCCAACAAAATTCGGCGAGGTTGGGTCACTGGGCAAAAATGACGGGTCAGTGGCGACCATGATTCTATATCCTGATGATGCGCCCGTCACGGCTGACCATGAGAATGTCGGTGTGAGGGAAACCGAACCCGACGTGTTTGGGGGGTATAGCAACGTGGGCGGTGGCAGATTCCTGTCACCGCTCCATGAAACCACGGGCGCGTCCTCCGCGTCCCCGTCTATCCCCCCTTGGCTAATGAAGTCGACCCCTCCGAAGGACTCCCCGAGCCCGTCCTCGCTCGTTGAACAGTTCTGTGGGTCGCTTGAAATGTCCGAGCAATATTGGTGGATTCGCTGGCTGGTGGCCCAGTAAGAGTTACTGAGGTACGGGATGTTCAAAACCGAATGGTTAACACCATAGTTCGCGGGCCACACCGCGTCTGGAACCGGGCTCGCGCTTGCGAAGTCGCTCGCGTCTTGATAGTAGTAAGTACTTATAGTGTATAAGCCAGCGGTGAAGCCCCCCGCGTGCAATTCTTCGACCCATCCCTCCACAAAATTTATTGCGGCGTTTGAGCACGTCGATCCATCGTGCACGTATGGCTCCATGTCGTAGTATATGACGCTGGAAGTTACTCCAAGACTATTTGCGGCACTCAAGGCCGACACGCCCTCGGATAGCCCCTGGGAATACGCCGTGCTGGGGTCGAGACTTATAACGTACTTCCAAGACTGTAGCCCGCCACAGTCCAGCTCCGACATCTGCGGTCCCACCCATAGGGGCATGAGCCCCCACCCCATTCCAGAAACTTGGCTCACCCAACTCGCATCCAGATTAGGGTTCGAGGGGGTGTTCGGCGGGCAGGTAGCTTCGTCTCCACCAACATAAATTCCGACATCGTAATAGGGGCTGTAAGACCACCACGTCCCCATGTGGCTAACGGTGGGAGCAACACACCTATCGAACCCGCCCGCCGAGTTCTGTTCGTTGCTTACCCTGCTACCCGTTGGGTCCGTTGCCTGGTTAGAGATCGAGACGACCTCGGCGATTTGTGCGCGCGTCAACGTTCCAGGGGCTAGCAAGCGTAGCACCGAACTGGGGAGAGGTCCTGTGGGTCTCGCTCCCTGTGCCCTATCTGGGCTGCTCCGCTGGGAGGTGGCGCCTGCGGGGTGGCGAGGCGCTATTATTCGAAATGTTCTTCCGCCGTCTTCGGTGGAGAGTAGCTGGACTTGTTGGGAGCAATTCGATTTGAATCCAAGGCACCTTCCAGCGGAGTATAGCAGCCAGCCGCTCCGGTCGTTCGCGAAATCGGCTTTCGTGATAGCACCCATCGGCCAGAGGCCCTGCGGAAGGCCAGACGAGGTGAATCCCATTTTATCAACACGAAGCTTCACCTCTCCCTTCTGCCCTATGGAGGCCCTAATCACATGAGAATCAAAGACCGAGGTGGAAGCGAGGTGCGTCGCCCGGCTCTCGTAGAGCTCGGCCGCCATCCAAGATCTGCCGCCGTCGTGGGTAATATAGGTTCCCACAAAAGAACGGTCCGGCTGCAGGATGGTAACTGGCATAACCGCCTGCCGGGCGTTTTCAAAGTGGGGAGTGGTATAGATTACACGGCATTTCGGACAGCGAGCTGGCACAGGGATGGCCCTGCGCTGCCAACTCCTTCCCCCGTCAGGTGTGAACCAGAGTTGGTCGAAGGCGGGGCCACCCGCCATCCACCCCTCCTCCAGCGTGATGAACCGAACCGGATCGGCGGCTGGCGGGTCAGGTAATTTGGCCCATGTTCGACCCCCGTCCTCGGTCGCGAGCAGTATGCCGACACTGAAATTCGAACTGGACATCAAACGTAGGATCAGCCAGCCGTGAACACGGTCCGCGAAAAAGATTGAAGCACCGCCAGCATAAATCCGTAGGCGCTTATCAATAGACATGTCCATGGGGAAGTCTGCCCACGTTTTGCCCCCATTGCCAGTCGAGGCGATCTTTAGGAAGATCCCTGGTGCGCCGTGGGGGCTGGGGGCGGAAAGCATAGCCCAACCATGTGTGGTATCCAAGAAAAACACACCGTCTATCCGCTGTCCAGCCCCACCGGGCGGGGTGATATCCGTCCATTTCTGACCGTCATCACTTGTCCAATAAAGATGCTGTTGCATCAAGGCCCATCCGATTTTCGGTGCGACGAGCTTCATGGCACGCACCTGATTCGGAACAACCTGCGCGCAAAGGCACGGTGACAGTAGCCCGACCAGGACAAGAGCCGTTGCCCTTCCACTCCAACGCCACCTCCGGGTGCCTGTGTCCGCGGTTTCCCAACGCGGTGTAAGCTTAAGTACGCAACGTGACAAGGCCCGCCGCAAAGATTGGCCGCAGAAGCGGCGTGTGTTTCTCACGAGTCATACTCCTTCCCGGGCGATGAAAGCACTCCGAGCGACCGCTACTCTCTGTCTTAGTTCAGCGTTGCCTTAATGACCACAGTGATGCGGTGGTTCGACGCATCCGGAGTCTTTATCTCGAAATCGAGCTGGTCGCCCACTGCCAGGGACGCGGAGGCGAAGCTGGAGGTGGTGGCGCCGGAAGTTGAACAGGTCAAATTAACGCTGAGGAGGTCCGTCGGGCCCCCATTGTCCCGCGCGATGTTAATAGCGGGTGAGCCTGCGTCAGAAAAACACTCGACGGAATTGATGGTCATCGCTCCAAGGACATCCACGTAAAATTGGCGCTGGCTGTCTGAGGTTCCGAGGGCCGCGCAACTGTCACAGCCTGCCAAATAAACGATGCCCCGAATCTGGCTTCCCCCGGCCACGGGATTCCCCGTCAAGTCGAGGTACGAGTTGGCGTAGACATTCCCTGACGTGTCGACACGGAAAACGCGGCCCAGATTCGTGTTCCCGTTAAGGATGTCTCCCCCGCCGTTGTTGAAAAAGAAGCCCGCCACACCAGTCGAGCTACTTGAGGAGCCGCGGACGCCAATAGTTGACCCGCTGCCAGCGACAGCCTCGCCGTCAACTCCGATTCCAGACGTGCTATAGTTATATCCAGCAACACCGTAAGTCGTTCCAGTCGGCGTAGTCGCCACGCCCGTAACACCATTGCCGCCAAAGTTCGCGTCGTTATACCCTTCGACACCAGAGCCGCCACCCCCGCTCCCGGTGCCAGTCACCCCAAAGCTGTAGCCGACGCCTCCAAGGGTCCCACTGGCGGAGCTAATCGCGCCCCTCGCGGAGATGCCACCTGTCACGCTCTGATTGCCCGCGAAGCTATTGCCAATGTCCAGCCGCGCGTAATTCGACGCGGCTACACCGCCCAGCGCGAGCGCGTTCGTCGCCGACCCCGCGCTCGTGGCGCTTGCCACCGTGCCCGTGACGTTCGCGCCGGTCAGGTTTGTGAGTCCTGATCCGCTGCCGGAAAATGATGTAGCCGAAACGGTGCCTGTAATGCTTGCTCCGGCGCCAAAGGTCGCCAACCCGTCAAATTGCGCCGTGCCGTTCACCTCTAATGTTGCCGCGGGCGTCGTCGTACCGATGCCGACGTTGCCCGAAGTATCGATGGTTACCGCATTCACGCCGGTGTTTAAGATTGAGAAACTGCCGCCAGAGCGGTTATCTAAATATGATTTAATGCCCGCTCCGAGACCGTAAGCGTTGCCTAGATCAACGCCTAAATAAAGAGCTTCAGCAAAGTTGTGGGTTCCTATGCCAATATCCTGCCGCCTGTTCGAACCAGAGTTATCATTACCGAAAAGGGCGCGACCCAGACCGTTAATGTTTTGTCTGACGTCCAAGGGGTAAAGGGGACTGGACGTCCCGATGCCCACGTTGCCGCCGCTTAAAATGGTTACTTTCTCAGTGCCGTTGGTATAGAAGTGCTGTCCACCGGCGCCACCCGCCATGAAATAAAGATCGGAATCCGTTGAGTTATCGATATCCCCGAAATAAATATGATTCAGCGCAGACCAAAGGCTGACTCGACGCGCAGCGCCTGTGGCATCGTTCATATAAAGAACACCAGTGCCGTTTGGAATCCTCAGAGAGCCGTTAACGTCCAATGTGTAGCCCGGCGTCGCCGTCCCGATGCCCACGTTGCCACCCACGTCCACCAAGCCCGCGTCCTCACCCAGCGCGCAGGCGCTGGTGTAGAGCGCAATCTGGCCGGCCTGCGCGCCTCCATCGCCGGTCATGCTGGTGCATGAAGGAGTTATAGTGAGAGGGCCAGCGCCTTTCTTGGTTTTTCCAGTCCCGCCGGCCTGCGCCGTGCCCACAATCGAGGGCGCACCGCTGCCCGAAGTTCCTGTACTTTGCGAAGCCGAGAGCATGTAGGCGGAAGCCGGTTTGCCGCCCAGAGTTTCCGCATCGCCGGCCTTCAGCGCGTAAGGCACGCTCACCAGCAACACGCGCGGCTGCTGTTCCTGCTCGTGGCCTACTTGAATACCCAGCCAGCGCACCTCGCCGGAAGTGAAAAGTTCGATAGGCAGGCCATCGGTGTGCATCGCCCCCAGCAGCGCCGTGTACCGGCCCAGTTGGTCCGCTTGCACGGTCTGAGTTTCATACCACAGCGGGTCGCCGCCCGCTTCCTTGTCGTAAAGCGCGAAGGTGACGTCGAGCGGACCGGTCATTGGATGGCCC
>Ga0209166_10001276_pt1 | contig 21644 bp, 19 predicted proteins | sample Coa_R1_3_FD_187151 | JGI IMG/M metagenome (GOLD analysis project Ga0209166, IMG submission 187151) | Surface soil microbial communities from Centralia Pennsylvania, which are recovering from an underground coalmine fire - Coalmine... | ecosystem: Environmental > Terrestrial > Soil >... | reverse complement strand
CAGTTGCACAGTCTGGCCATCGGCCGACTCCAGCGCGATTTGCCACACCACTGGCCGGCTGGACGTCGTCGCCGATTCGACGGACCAGTTGACCGCCAGTTGCACGCGCTGGTTGAGCCCCGATTGCGGCGAGAAGCTGGCGTTGTGCAACACCACGCCATTCGGGTAGCGGATCTCGGCCGCTGCCGTTGCTGTCAGGACTGCTGGCCGGTCCGCCAATGTGTGCTTCACCGGAGTCATTGGCGCGGCCGAGCCCAGGCCAACATCGCCGAGCAACTTTGGCGTCTGGCTCGACGCGACCGGGTGCGGCAGGTACACGTCGGCGAAGTTGGCGCGCAGCAAGTACGCCATTGGTTTGGAGTCCACGTCGTCGAGCTCGACCACGGCGGCCGTGCTGCCGGCGGTCTGGCCGAACTGGGCGACCTCGGTTTCGATGTCCTGGGCCATGTCGACCGACGTCAGAAAACACGGATCCGTGCCGACCAGCGCCGCCTGGTACGCCATCCCGTCCACCGTAGCCGCGGTCTGGATCGAGGCGACGACCACCACCGCGGACAGTGCCACTGCTCGGCCCAGGCGGGCGAGACCCGGCGACGGATGCAGATTGCCGGCGCACAGCACCGCCAAGCAAAAGGAATGCCGCCGGCAGGGACGCGAAGAAGTAGTGCAGAAAGAGCGGTTGCCAGTGACGAATCGTGAAGGCGACCGGCAGCGCGATTGACAGCAGGAGGCCGGCCAGACGAACGCGTGTGGCCAGGCTGGAACGTGAGGTGCCGCGCACGACCCCGGCCAGGGCCACCACCGCGGCTGCCACGAACAAGGCGAGTGCGAGGTCGGCCCCCGCATTGATCACGCCCTGGGGTAGGACCCGCTGCGCCGGTGGAATGACGCCGTCATTGGGCAGCATCCAACCCGTGGCGGTCGCCAGCACCCAGCGCAGCGAATCAAGGTCCACGAACGCATGGAGCGAGGAGTAGTAGCGAAAATTCGGATAGTCCTGCCAGTTGGTTTGGGCCTCGTACAGCACGAATGGCGCGACGAGCACCAGCGCCGCACCCATCCCGATGGCGAGCTGCGGCCAGCGTCGCGCCCGCGCCAGCACCACGGCCGGCGCCAGCAGCAACGGGAGCAACGGTGCAAATGAGGAGTGGACGAGCGTCGCCAGGGCGGCGATCGGGAAGCTCGCGACCGCCCACCCGGTGCGATGACCGACGACCGCGAGGTCCAGCGCCAGGAGGAACAACGCCGCGAGCGCCGGCAGCAGATCGGGCTGCCAGATGCGCCGGCTGTAGGCCACGGCCAGCGGATTGACCGCGAACAGGAAGCCCGCGATCACACCGGACACCGGGCCAAACGCCCGCCAGCCCAGGATCATGGTCATGCCGACGCCGACGGCGCCGACGATCGCCATGCAGCCGGCGACAAACGCCGGATCGCGCGACACGGCGACCACCGGCGCGAGGAGATAAATGAAGTCGGCGGGCGTGCTCAGGCCGACCGACGACAGCGGGCCGCTCAACGGGATCCGGCCCTGGCGCACGATGTCTTCGGCGAAATGGACCAGGACCGCTTCATCTGCGCCGAACGTCGTGAGGTCGAGATGCCAGACGCGCAGACCGACGGCCAGCAGCAGGACGCCGACAAATGCCGCACGGAAGCCAACTGCATCCCGTGCCAGTCGCGCGAGGGGTCGCCGATTCATCGGGCGCGCTGATACTAAGGGCTGGAGGTCCGCGCGACCGACTAATTCCGAAAGCCTGGTCGGTTACTCGGCCGCCTGGACGGGCGTCCGAGAGCGCACCGCCTGGCGACCGACCCGGCTGGCGGCGGCGAGCGCACGCGCCGCGGGAACTCCGCCGAAAACCGCGAAGATGGGGAGCACAGGCAGCAGATAGCGAACCTGCGTGTCGACCACAATCGATGCTCCGACGTACGCCCCGAGTAGGCCCAGCACCAGCCAGTGCGGGCTGCCGAGGCGACGTGAGGCGAACATGCCGAACATGCCGATCAGCCCCAGCCAGACCAGTCCGTTGTGTTCGAGCGCTTGCGGCCCTGGCAGCGGCGCAAACAGCAGCAGGACCAGCGCGAAAAAGGACTGCACCGCGTAGCCGATCGGGTACGCCTGCACAAATGCGAGCCCGATCTCGGCATAACAGGCGTCGGTGTCTGGCCTGGCCTGACACACCGGTTCGTACCGCCCGATATAGCGGACCTGGTCGTTGACGTGAAAATCCCAGATCAGGTTGTCCTCATTTTCGGGGCCCCACTGGAACCGGCTGATCGGGTAGACGAGGTTGCTCAGCGGGTTGGTCGCCATCCACACGGACGCCGCCAGCCAGGCCGGATACGCGTCGAGCGGCTCGGCGGCTCGGGCTGCACGTCGGATCAGGTTCCCGCCCAGGCGGCTGCTGAACGTCACCTGCCCGAATGTGTCGAGATTGCGCCCGACCCACGGCGCGATGACCACGCTGAAGCCGATCACCAGCAACCCGATCTGCTGCGCTCGCTGGCGTCGTGATCTGCCAGTGGCGCTCAATACGAGCCCCAGGCTGAGCGGAATGACCAGCGCACCCGCGATCACGCGCATCATCGTGGCCAGCCCTAACCCGATGCCGCAGGCCACAAAGTCGGCCTGGCGCTGACCTGACTGGCAGCGCAACGCGAGCACGAGCACTGCCAGCAGCAGAAACGTGAACGGCACCTCGCTGAGCAACCAGTGGGCATAGTGCGCCGACTCCGAATTGATGCCGAACAGCGCTCCGCCGATCATACCCGGCACCGGGCCAAACAGCCGCATCCCCAGCGTCGCGGTGAGTCCGGCGGCTAGCCCGAGCAGGATTGCCTGCAGCACGACTACCACGTCTACGGATGCGCCGCTGATCCGGTAGACGGCGGCACCAGTAGCGGGTAGCCGGGTTCTCGAAACAGAGTTGGCAGATACGGCGGCTGGTCCGCGAGCGTGAACCCCCGGTCCGACGCGAGTTGCTTCGCCATCAGATCGTACTGCGGCGAATCGGTTCCAGAGACGATCCGGTCCGGGTTGACCTTCGCAAAAGCGAGCGCATTTACCATGACCGCCAGCATCAGCGCGAAGAGCAGGACGCGTCCCCGATCGAATCGAAAAAAGCTCACCGTACCGCAGCCTGGGCGTACTGGCGCATGACGCCGCTCGGCGCAGGAACGCCCATCGCGGCGCTCGAGGAAGGCGCGATAATCGACGCGCGCGGCATCTAGCTGGCCATGTCGCTCGGCGAGCCAGCCCAGCAAGTACCAGGCATCAGCCGATGGAAAGGTCCCCTCATCGGCGGCCACGGCTGAGAGCCGCTGCTGGTCGTCTTCCGCGGCGGCTTGCAGCGCATCGATGGTACGTTCGAACAGCTGTCGGTCATCGGCTTGAAGCCACGCCGACCGGTGCTCGCCGGCCAACCGGGCGCGAGCCTGGCGCGCGGCGGCAGCCGCGCCGGCCAGGTCGCCGGCGAACAGCCGCGCCTCGGTGAGATCCCGCAGGTACAGCGTTGCGTCGGTGAGGTCGTTCAGCGGCGCATTGGCAACCTGCTCGAGATACGGTCGCGCCCCGACGGCATCGTCGAGGCTCAGCAAATACGCCCCATAGCGCCAGGTCGACTCGGGCGTCGGGGCGAGCGGCGGCGGCTGCCGGGCAGCGCCCTGTGGCGTGCACGCGACCAGCGCCGCGGCCAGCGCAGCGAAACCCGCCGCGACGGTGATAGCTGGCAGAGAGTGGCGTACGCACGCTGTGCAGAAGCTGGAGAACAACAGCGAAGGCGAGCTCTTCAACGCGCGGGCGGTTTCAGCAGCAGTGCCCACGTCGCCCACATCGCGAATGCAACCAGGGCGGGCAGGTAGAAGAGGTAGAGCACGGGCGTGTCCCAGCGTGAGCCGCCCAGCTGCAGGCGCGCCTCGTCGAGAGCGACGACTCGCGCCTGAACCAGCTGTGGATCGGCGCTCGTGCGAAGCGCGTAGGTCATCTCACCCGTCTGCCACGTCAGGCTGTTGTCGGCCGCGGTGCTGCCGCCTTGCTGACCACTGATCGTGATGTCACCCAGGGTGGCCGCGCGAATCGACAGCGCGTACCCGTTCGCGAACAGTTGGACCCGCGGGTCACTCGCCCCGACGAAGCCGACGACTTCGACGGGCACCGGTGCATGTTCGAGTTGGGCGTAAGCGGCGCGCAGGTCGGCGTCGGCCGTCAGCGGCCAGGCAAGCCACACGAGTGCTGCCAGGGAGATCACGCCGAGCACTGCTGGGACCAGCGCGGTACGCCAGACAGGCACGGCGATCGCAGTAGTCACCGCTGGAGCTCCCGGGCAACCAGCGTACCATTAGGCCTGTGCGCCTGGTAAAACCGCTGGCCTGCGTGTTCGTGCTCGCGTTTGTCGCCCGCGTTGGCGCGCAGCTGGTGCTCGGCGCGTATGTCACCCCCGAGACCTGGGAATACGAGGACATTGCCAACAGCCTGCTGTCCGGGCACGGCTACACCTACGCCACCGGCGGCATCGCTTACGTCGCGGCGGTGTCGAGTCCGCTGTACATCCTGCTCACGGCCGGCGTGTATTTCGTCACGGGTCACAGTCACGCGGTGATGCTCGTGCTCCAGGCCCTGTTTGGCGCGGCCACGGCGGTGCTGGCCGGCTGGTTGGCGGCCCGCACATTTCAACCTGAGGCCGCCTGGACAGCGGGTGGCCTGGTGGCGGTCGATCCGGGCATGGCGGTCTATGCGGCCAAGTTGCATCCCTTGAGCCTCGACGCGCTGGCATTCCTGGTGGTCGTGTGCGCGTGCGTCGGCTTGCCCACCCGACCCAGCTGGCAGCGCATGAGCGTGCTTGGCGCACTGATCGGCGTCGCGGCTCTGACGCGCACGACGATCCTGAGCTTTGTGCCGGTGCTGCTGGTGTGGGCGAACCGAGTCCGGTTGATGCCGCTACTCTCCGCGTCGGCCCTGGCGATGCTGCTGACGACCGCGCTGGTGTACAGCCCCTGGCCAGTCCGCAATTCGATCCTGCTCGGCCAGGTCGTCGCCGGCTCGTCCGAGTCGATGGAGTGGTTGTGGCGGGGCACGAACCCGAATGCCACCGGCTCCAGTTTCACACCCGATGGCCGGACGATGCTCGAAGTTGCGCCGTCGGCGTTTCAGGCCCAGATTTCCGCGGCATCCGAAGTCGAACGCATGGGCTTGTACCGCGACGCCGCGGCGCAGTTCATTCGCACGCACCCTGGCGATGCCGCCCGCCTGTACCTGACCAAGCTGAAAGCGTTCTGGTTGGGGTCAGATTCGACGGGCTGGCTCTATCCACCAGCCTGGACGGTGTTCTACGACGCGTGGTACGGCGCTATCGCGGCGCTCGCGACACTGGGCGTCTGGTGGAGCTGGAAGGTCCGCACGGCGCGGCCGACGGTCGTCCTGATCGTGGTGAGCCTGTTGCTGGTTTCCGCCAGCCAGGCGGTCTTCTACGTGGAGGGTCGCCACCGCCTGGCGGTTGAGCCGCTGCTGCTGGTGTTGTCGGGCGCCGGGCTGGTCAACCTGGCGCGCTTACCTTCGTTGCAGGTGTTGCGGTTGCACGCCGCCAGGCGCACCCAGGCCTGACTGGATTCGCGTCGTGAAGCGTCGCGGGACGTTCTGGGCGTCGGTCGTTGCCGTGAACCTGATTCTCGCCGCCGCGGGTGCTTTCGCGGCCCCCGCCAAGGTCGGCACGACCGCCGATCGGCTCGGGTACGAGTACGTTGGCGCACATCCCTTGGCGCCGAACTGTCCGCACACCATCTTCTGCTACCGCGTGCTGGTGCCGGTCGCGCTCGAGCGCGTGGCCCTGCCAGCGCCGCTCCGTTGGCGTGTCTTCGCTGCCGCCGCCAACGCCACGACAGGTGTGCTTCTGGCGGCCGTTGCCGTCACCGCGGGCGCGGGTGGCGTCGGTGCGCTTATCGCGTCGGTGCTGTTCCAGACGTCGTTCGGGGCGACGTTTGCGCTCTTCGATCCGTTCACCCCGGATCCGGCCGTGTTTCTGGCCGCTGCGCTGATTGCCCTGGCGTGGTTGCGGAGCTGGCCGCTTATGGCGCTCGTCGTCGGACTGGTTGGCGTCTTCGCCAAGGAGACCGTCGCCGTGGTCCTGACGGCCGCCGCGCTTGCCGCGTGGTTCCATCGGCGGCATGCCAGCCCCGTCGAGTGGTTCGTCGCTGCCGGCCTCACCTGGTTGGTCGTGCTGGGCTGGCACCTGGGACTGGATCGTCTGGCCGGCGATAGCGCAGCCGGCAGCGGGTCAGCTGATCTCGCCGGGGGCGCCTGGCTCGGTCGCTGGCTCGCCGATACGACGCTGACGCCGTCGACGCGCTTGCTGTACGTGTTCATCCCGTTCGCGTTCGCCTGGCTGTACGCACCGCTGGCCATTCCCCACGCCCCGATGCGGCTGCGCTATCTCGCCCTCGGCGCGCTCATCGCCCTGCCCGGGCTGATCTACGTGCAGACCATGGAACGTGCTCTCAGTACGGCCGCGTTCGTCGTCGTGCCGCTGGCGGCGATTTTTCTGGGGCGTCTGCCGCCGGCGCTCGGCATCGCCGCGGCGGTCACCAATGGGTTGCTCACCGCGCGCGTCGGGTTGTCGACGGCCTGGTTACCGCCCGTCCCTTACTTGCTAGCTCTGGCGGCGATCGTCGCCGTGGTCGCCATCGCACGTGGGCTGGCTGGGGCGCGATTGGCCTCGACGGCCACCTTCTCCGCGTCGCGCGTTGCGTCCAGCAAATAGAACAACGCCATCGGGATAAGCACGGCCAGGATGGGCAGGTAGTAGCGCGCCTCTCGAACCGTGCCGTACATCAGGTACGGCAGCACGAAGACTGGCGTCATGAGCGCGGTGCGGCGCAAAAACTCGGGCCGCCGCCGCCAGCCCAGCCAGCCGCCCCACAGGGCAATGTTGAGCACGCCCAGGGCGTCCACGTAGGCCCGCCAATCAGTGAAATTCGTCACCAGATGCTCGAGCGGGTTCGTCGAGCAGCACGGCGGTTTCGGACCGTACGCGAAGCGAATGCCGAAGTAGATGCCGACCGCGAGCAGCCCCGTCGCGACCAGCAGAGGTACCCACTCGCGCCACGGACGACCCCAGCGCACCGCGGCGTAGAACAGGGGTATCAGTAGCGGTGACTCGCGGTTAAACATGCCGATGCCGACGAGCGGGACGAGCCAGCGGTCACGCTGGTCGCGCATGGCCCAGAAGGCCAGGAAGAAGACCAGCATGTTCAGTGGGTCGCTCACCTGCATCATGTAGTAGACGTACGTGAGCGGGATGGCCGCGGCGAGCATGAACATGCCCATCAGCGCCACCATCGGTGCGAACCAGCCGCGGGCGAACCGGTAGAACACCAACAATGACGCGCTGGTGAAGATGACCCGCCACACTTCGTGAGCGGAATGGATCGGCAGCCCGAGGCGAACCAGTCCCTCCGCGAGGGCGTAGGTCAGAATACGGTACTGGTCGGGCGAATAAAACGTCCCGGCGATGATGCGCAGATGCTCGTCGGTCTGATAGTCGCGCCACGAGCGATCGACGGCCTGCCAGTGGAGCATGCCGTTGCCGATCCCGAGCAAGACCGCGACGAGCCCAACCTGCCAGTCCAGCGTGAACCGTCGTGCCGCCAGGGCTCTCACGGGGTTCGAGTGTAGCCGTCCACGGGACGACTGCTAGTATCCGGAGCGTCCTGCGCAATGCGACTCGAACGTGTCGGCAGCGTGCTGCTGGTGGCTGTCACCCTGTGTGTGCTGGGCGTGGTCGGGGTTTCGGCAGCCTTGAAGCTGGCGGCCGATGACCTCTCGACGGCCGTTGGCATAGCTGACGGCTCGAATCCCGGCCCGCGCACGCAACCCGGGATCTGGTTGTCCGCGCCACTCTCCACCGATCTCTCGATCAGCGATAGAGTCGCAGTTCGAGCGCGCGTCGGTCAGTTGAGCGCGCGGAGCGATCGGCTGCGCGAAGTGGCCGGCGCGGGTGCCCTGGCGGGTTTGCTGGTCGCGGTCCTGACCGGCCAGGCCGGTGCCGGCACGGGCCGCGATCGCGATCCGAGCAGTCCGGCGGCGAATACCGCGAGCAACGGCACCGTCTGAGAGGCGCGGTGGCGGTCGTCGTTGCCCGGCGCGCCCGGCACGGCGACCAGTGCGGCGACGGTCCCGAGCAGGACGCAGGCTGGAAAAAGCCACTCACGGAGTGGCGGACGCATCCGCAAGCCGCCGACCAGCGCCAGCACCAGCACCAGCAGCACATCCCAGCCCAACGCCTCGGCGATCCAGACCAGACTGCTCGAATCACCGTCGACGCCTGCGCCACTGAAAAACGCCAGCGCGCCGGGCCCGACGTTGACCAGCATTTGCTGCGGCGATAGGGGAGCACTCTGCAGGTGCCACAGGCCATCAATTGGCACAGTCTGCCGCGAGCCATCGGTGAAGGCCACCTCGACAACGTCATGGCCGACGGGCTTTTGAACGAGGCCCGCGAGCAGCCAGCCCGACCCCGGGTCGACCAGCGCCACGGGTGCGCCGGGTCCAAAGCTCGGGTCGGACAGTTGCGGGCTGGGGCTCGGGTTCAACGGCTGGTCCCGATACAGCTGACCCAGCGTCTCCATCCGCGTTGTCATCTGGCGGTACACGAGCTCGTGTGCGCCCTCGTCGATGTGCCGCGCTTCGAGAACCCCGACCCCCGCGATACCGACCACGACCACCGCGGCGACGAGGGCAACGGTCAGCCTGGTTTGCCGGGCCAGCCAGGGAAAAACGGCCCACCCGAGGACGCCGAGCGCCACGGCACCAGCCAGATAGGGTCGCAAGCCGGCGAGCAGCACGATCGCGAGCGTGACGACCGCCAGCACGCGTGGGTGGCTTGGGCGCCGGTAGTGCACCAGGGTCCACCACACGGCGACAACCGTGAACGACCCCAGGGTATCTCGCAGGAACGTCGCCGACCACAGGATGAGCGTCGGCCAGAGCGCGACCACAAGGCCGGCCGCCAGCCCGGCGCGTCGGCCAACCAGGCGCGCTGCCACGCTCGAGGTCAGCACGGCCACGAACGTACCGAGCAGGGCGTTGGTCAGACGGAACGCGACCGTGTCCATGCGCCCCAGCGCGACCGAGATGATGGTCAGCAATCCGAGATAGCCGTTGTCGGCCAGGTGCGACAGCCCCACGGGCAGGTTTTTGTCCCACGGATTGGGGAGCAGCGACTCGGCCGCCAGGTAGAAGCTCGCCTCGTCGTTCAACCACGTTCCTTCGCCATGCGTGCGGATGGCGATGAAATAGATCACGGTGACGGCCAGCAGTCGGATGCCCAGCGCAACCCCGGCGACGATAATGATCGGTCGCCAGGCGTTAGCCGTCGATGCCTGGCGGATCACGAGGGCGGCGACCAGCCCCGCCACGATCGCCAGAACCACGGCCGTATTCTAAGGGCGTCCGGATTCGCTGCCCGTGATCGGTCAATCTTCTGCAGCAGGAGCGCAGTTGGAGTCGGCCCGCGGGACGTAGATGTAGCGACCCGCCACCCGGTCGACAAGCACCATCTTTTGTCGCAGCGCATCCTGCAGCGGGGCCGGCCAGATGCTGTACTCCTGGTAGGCAACCACCGTGTCGTCGAGCGCGTGCGCCAGCACGGCAAGCTGAACGTCGCCGTCGCACACCCGGTCGACCAGTGGATCGATGTCCCAGACGCCGCTTCGATACAGCGCGTCTGACTCCCACGGCTCGACGAGGGTGGGCTTGCCGGCCAGAGCCAGCGCGTCGAGTGGCTCGGCGACGATCGCCCCCGACGTGCTGCGGACACGTTCGACCAGTGAGTCGAGCTGGGCGCTCGCGACGGCCACCTCATCGTAGGGGGCCAGCGCCGGCAGCCAGATCAAGGCCAGCCGACCCGCGACGACGAGGTTGACCCACGGCACGACTGCGAGAGCTGCCCCGACGAGGCGGCTGCGCATGTCGGGACCCCGCAACCAGGTGAAGATTTCCGTGGTTGCCAGCACCGCCGACGAGGCGGCGAGCTCGATCCAGTAGTTCTGCGCCGAGCCCGGGCTGGCGAGGCCGGCCACCGAGAGCAGCGTCGCCAGCCAGTACAGCGGCAGCAGCGTATCTTCGAATGACCGTCGCTGCGCCAGGCGCCGCACCGCGCCGAATGCCGCGACCGCCAGCGGACCTGCTTGATAGGCCTTGAGCGTCGCGAGATTGGTAAGCAGGATGTCCGTTCGGAACGGCAGCACGTTGGCGAATACGGCATTGGTGAAAAACGCGTGCGTCGTGAGCTCAAAAGCCAGCACGACGGCCAGCACCGGCCCGGCACTGAGCGCCGCGAACTGCAGCGCCGCGCGCCGATTGTGCAGGCCAAGCGCGACAAACCCGGCCAGCCCGGCGGCGAACATCGTCTGCTTTGTCAGGACGGCCAGGGCGGCGAGGATTGCCGCCCCGCCCACGCGGCACTTCGACTGGCCACGCGACAGGACCGCCACGCTGGCCACGCCCAGTGCCACGCCGAGCGTGTCCTCCTTGCCGAGGGCAAACGATGGCAGCGGGGTCGGAAATCCCAGGCCGATAAACAGGAGCGCGGCCAGCAATCCCGCGGCCGGTCCCTGGCCGTGCCGTGCGGCCATCCTGGCCAACAGGGCGACGATGACCATCGCGGCGAGTACCGAGATGACGCGCGCAAGCAACAAGCTCGGCCCGACGACCGCCTGCCCCAGCGCGATCAGCCCATAGAACAGCGGCGTATACGCCACGACCGTGAACGACGGCAGGCCAAGCGGCTGATAGAGCGCTTCGCCGCGGAGCAGCCGCGCGGCGTGATCCTGAATGAGCGCTTCCCCGTACACGATCTCGGTCGGCCGGCGCAGAAAGGCGAAGGCCCAGCGGAGTTGAATCGCCACCAGGCCGGCCAAACCCGCCGACAGTACGGCCACCGTGAGGTACGTGGCCCACCGCGCCCAGTCAGGAAAAGCCCTCGCCGGTTTCTGCGCCCATCGGGTGGCGGACCCGTACAGGATCATTGCGCTAGTAGGTTTCGCACCGTTGGTGTGTGTACAAAACGTTAAGAGACTCTTAACGAGGCGCCCGCGCCATTCTAGGCGTATCTTGGCGCGCGTCGACACTGTTCCCTGAGTTCAGCGCAAGTACGCTTCGGGAGCGCGGCCGAAAACGCCATAACATCCTGAGCCTGCCCGCCGTCTATCATCCAGGCCATCTCATCCGATATGGCCCGACCGCGCGAAGCCGTTCAACCGCATCCGGCAGGTAGCGTGGGTCTGGCGCGGCCGCCGCTGACCTGGTCAGTGTCGCGGCCGCCCATGCGAGTCGGCCTGACCATCTTGAGTTGGCTCGTGCCGTTGGCCTTCCTGGCCTGGGCGGCGCGGCTGGCCTTCCTCGAGGGCTATTACTACGAGATCGACAAGGACTTCCTGGGCGACTTCACCCGCACCGCCGCCCTCGGAGCTCCGACCTGGTGGACCGGTCACGGCCTGTTCTACGGCCCGATCTTCGTCCTCGAGTACAGGTTCCTGCTCGATCCGCAGGTCATGTCCGGCGGCGACTTCGCCCGCCTCGACTTCGCGCTGTTCGGGATCGCCTTCGCCTGCGTCTGGCTGGCCCTATTCGGGCTCCAGCGTCTCAGACTGGCCATCTTCGTCCTGGCCGCCTGGCTGGCGCACCACATGTCGATAGAAGCATTTGCCAATACCGCGCATCTGGAAGTACTCGAACTGGCGCTCATCTCGGTCGCGCTGTTACTTGCAGTCCGGTCGCACGCGCAGAGCGCTGGCGCGGCACTCGGCCTGTCGATCGCCACCAAGACCGTGCCCGGCGTGTTCCTGGTCTACCTGGCGCTCACCCGGCGCTGGCGCATGCTGGCGTCAGCGACGGCGGTGGCTGGCGGCTTTTTTCTGGCCGTCTGCTGGCTGCAGGGCATCTCACCCTGGGACGGGATGATCGCGTTGATCTACCAGGGCGGCAACCTGACCAAACTCGAGTACACCGAGTACGAGTACACACCCCGCGCCGAGATCGCGCGGATGCTGGCTGGCCCCGGTGGGCTGGTGACCCCCGAACAGGCTGAGCTCGCCATCGGCTTGCACTGGGCTTTGGCGGTCATCGCGCTCGTGTTTGCGGCGTGGGTCCTGGTTCGGGCACGGATCGGGCCGCCCACGTACGGACTCATGTTTGGCTTGATCCTGGCCGTGCTGTTGATCGTCGCGCCTTCGGCCCACGCCCCGTATTACATCTTCTTACTGCCAGCGTGGACGGCGATTCTGGCCGCGCTCGTCGGCCGGCCGCTGTCGGCGCTCGAACTGGGCCTGTGGGTCGGCCTGACCGTCGCGTACACGTTCACGGGTTTCGATCAACCGTTCTTCCTCGCCCAGCGCCTGTTCGGCTTTGGCATCGTCGTGCCCCAGAACTGGCTGGCCTGGCACCTCCCGTCGATCGGCCTGCTCCTCACCCTGGCGTGCCTCGCGGTGCTGCTACTTCAAAGCAACGCGACGCCGACGCGCGCGATTGATTCGCGCTGAGCGGTGCCGGCCGCTAAGCGCGTCCGACGGGCTTCCTGGCAACTGCGACGCAGCGGATTCCGAACGGCCAGTTGACGTATCGGCCAAGCCGCAGCTCGAGCCCGAGCAGCGCGGCAAGCAGCGGATTGGATCGAGTTGACCGTATCTCCCTGGCAACAACGCGACGCTGCTCAGCCTGCGCTCGCGAGAGGTGGCGCTTGTTCCACTGTTTGACCACGTAAAACGGGGGATAGATGAACGTGCCCAGATGCGAAAACCGAGCGATCTCCAACCCGCTCGCTCGCAGAAGGTGGCGCAGGCCCTTAGCCGAATAGCGCCGGTGATGCATTAGCAGCTCGTCGTATACGTCGTACAGGTCTGGTCCAGCAGGCACCTCAATGACTGCCAGGCCTCCCGGCCGCAAAATTCGGTGCACGTGCCGCATGGCTTTCGCATCGTCATCGATGTGCTCGAGGACGTTGAGGAGCAGCACGGCATCGACGCTGTTGTCCGGCAGCGGGCACTCTCTGAGATCAAAGTGCAGCAGAGGTACGTTCGGTAGTTCGCCGGCAAGCTTTTCGAGTGGCCCGCGTACGTAGTCCGAGCCGATCCACCTCGCCGCGGGCAGACGGTGGCGGGCCAACATCAGCATGTACCCGGACGAACAGCCTATCTCAAGGATCAACGGTTCGCTCGACGGCGCCATTGCCAGGCCGGACAGTGCCAACTCGCGCGAGGCACGATCGATCGGGTGATCTGACCCGGCAGTTTCCTCGTGGAAGACGGTCAGGTCGTCGGTCCAGCCTGATCCAGCTGCTTCGTAGGACAGAACTGCTTGGGTGACAGCACCCAGCCGAAAACCGCCGCCAGTCCAGACCGGTGCATCCTGCGCGCCGGGAGTTTTCGGCCAGGGATAGTTCAGCAGCGGTCCGTGCCCTGGATCCTAGACGTCCGTTTGGGACTGAACTCTTGACGCTTGCCGAGAGGTCATCGCCGGGCGTGTTTTGGGCAAGTCGGTGCCGAAACGTATGCGCAGCAGGTCCATCACGTTGCGCAGATTCCCGCGCACGAGTTCGAGACGGCTGTCGCCATCATCGCTCCAGCGAATACCGACTTCCTTGACGCGGTAGCCGAGGTGACTGGCCAAACACAAGATTTCGATATCACACATGTAGCCGTCAATTCGTGTCCGGGCGAAGATGTCCCTGGCCGCGCGACGCGTAAAAAACTTGAAGCCACACTGCGTATCCCGAACATCGGGCAGACCCACGATCCCGTGCATCAAAACTGCGAATCCACGCGAGCCGATTCGCCGATACCACGGCTGGCGGCGTTCGATGTGTGACTCTGCCAGTGCGCGTGAGCCGATCACGAGATCGAAGCCGTCCGACAGCCAGGGCAAGATCGTCGTTACTTCTTCGATGGGTGTCTTGTAGTCCGCGTCGACGAAGCCGATGACTTCGCCGGTCGCAAGGGCTACCCCTCGCCGTACGCCGTGGCCCTTGCCGTGCCGGCCGGCATGTAGACTCAAGATCAGATTTGGCCATTGTCGCGCGAGCTCGTAGGCGATTGTGGGTGTCTCGTCATTCCCGTCGGAGGCGAGGATCACCTCGTAGTGGTAGCGCTGGGCATCCAGGAATGCCCGCATTGCGGACAGCGCTCCGCGGATTGCGCCAGCCTCGTTGTAGGCAGGCACGATAACGCTCAAGTATGGATCCGCAGGTGAGTGGTTCACGCCATCGTCTGGCCGGTGCACTCGACCAGTATCCGCCATTGCGAGAGCCGGGCATCCCTTCGCGGATTCTGGTGACGGGGGGTGCCGGGTTCATCGCCAGCCATCTCGTCGATCGACTTCTGTCCCTGGGCCATCACGTCACGGTCTACGATAACTTCTCTACGGGGCAAATGGCGTTTCTGCATAATGCTGTAACGCAAGATCGGTTCAAATTGGTACGCGCAGATTTGCTGGACACCAACGCCCTCGACGAAGTGGTGCCCGGCCATGACGTCGTATTCCATTTAGCGGCGAATGCGGACGTGCGCTTCGGCGTGGAGCATCCGGATCGCGATCTCAAACAGAACATCTTAGCGACTCATAACTTGCTCGAAGCCATGCGTCGAGGGCAGGTTCACCGCATCGTTTTTTCGTCAACCGGCTCAATATACGGTGAGCCTACTGTTTTTCCAACACCCGAAGACTGTCCATTACCGATTCAAACGTCATTGTATGGAGCTTCCAAACTGGCTGCGGAAGGGCTTATTACCGCGTACTGCGAAGGGTTTGGGTTTCGCGCCCAGATCTTTCGCTTCGTGTCCATCCTGGGTGAGCGCTACTCACACGGACACATCTTTGACTTCTTTCGCAAACTTGAAGTAGACCCAATACGTATCGAAGTGTTAGGTAACGGTAGGCAGCGAAAATCGTATCTGTACGTTCAGGATTGTATCGACGCGATACTGCTAGCTGTGGATTCCGATCCTGGGCCTGTCGGTATCTTCAACCTGGGGACGAACGAATATTGCGCCGTCGACGAATCGCTTGGGTGGATCTGTGACGAGCTCGGCCTCAGGCCCGAGCGTGTCTACGCTGGCGGCAATCGAGGCTGGGTCGGCGACAGCCCGTTCATCTATCTGGATTGCTCTCGTATTCGCGCTCTCGGGTGGCGGCCGACGCTATCGATCGAGGCGGGTGTGCGGCGCACGCTTGCCTACCTGCGCGAATCCAGGTGGCTGCTGGAAGCGCGCGCGTGAGCGGCCGCGTATGCGTGTTCGGGCTGTGGCATCTCGGATGCGTAACAGCCGCCTGCCTTGCCGAGCAGGGCTTGACGGTGGTCGGCCTGGATCTGGATGCTGCGCGGGTCGATGAGTTGAGGCGAGGTCGTCCGCCGGTGGCGGAGCCCGGTCTGGCGGAACTTATTCAAGCCGAGCTCGACCGAGGCACGCTCTCCTTCGCCGCCGATCCTGCCTCCGCACTCTCGAACGCCACCACGGTGTGGGTGGCCTTTGATACGCCAGTCGGCGACCACGACGAGGCTGACGTCGGATGGGTTCGGGCGCAGCTCGAAGCGATCCGAGCCCACCTGGTCCCTGGCACACTCGTGATCATTTCGGCCCAGGTGCCGGTCGGCTTCGGAGCCGAATTGGAGCGCGATTGGCGTCGCAGCGATGGGTCGTTGCGGTTCGCGAGTGTGCCTGAGAACCTGCGGTTGGGCGCGGCCCTGGAGGCCTTCCGCGGCCCCGAACGCGTCATTGTTGGACTCGGGCAGGATGTTGATCGACAGGCGATTCGGGGCCTTTTTCCGGTCTGCGATGAGCGAATCGAGTGGATGTCCCTGGAATCCGCCGAAATGACCAAACATGCGCTGAATGGGTTTCTGGCCCTATCAGTCGCCTACGCGAATGAGGTCGCGCGCATCTGTGAGCAGGTGGGTGCAGACGCGACGCAAGTCGAACGCGGGCTGCGCACTGATTCGCGTATTGGACCTCGCGCCTACGTGTCGGCTGGCGCACCGATCGCAGGTGGCACGCTCATGCGTGACGTCACCTTCATGCTCGAGCTGGCCGCCCGGCATGGTCTGGAGAGTCCAGTCCTGCGCGGTATCCAGGAGAGCAACAAACTCCATACGGGTTGGATCCTGGATCGGCTCGTGGAGTTGCTCGCACATATCGCCGAACCGCGAGTGGCTTTGCTGGGGCTCACGTACAAAGTCGGCACCGATACGCTCCGCCGCTCGGCGAGTGTTGAGCTGGCCCGCCGGTTGAGCGCCGATGGCGTCCTGGTGCACGCGTACGACCCGGCGATTCGACAGCTGGTCGGTGGTCTGCCGGTCAGGTTGATGGGTGGGATTGACGAGGCTCTGTGGGGGGTCGACGTCGCCGTGCTGGCGACCCCGTGGCCGGAGTTCAAGGCGGTCGACGCCGATCGCCTGGTCCGCGCCATGCGCCGGCCGCAATTGATCGACCAGGCTGGATTTCTGTCACATCTGGCCGCGGATGACCGTATTCGTTACGTGCGGGTCGGTAGGCCACTGGCGGCCACGACCAGTGTGTAGATGAGCTTGCTGTCCCAGGTCGTCCTCATCACGGGCGCGAGTCGTGGGTTGGGCCGCGCGGTTGCCAGACGCCTCGCAGATGATGGCGCGAGCCTCGTGCTCGCTGCTCGCAACGAGCCCGAGCTGGCCGCGGCGGGCCGCGACCTGGTCGAATCCGGGCTCGCACCTGGCCAGCAGGTCATCTGTATGCAGGTCGACGTCACCTGCGGCGAGGATGTGGAACGGCTCGTGGACCGTGCTCTCGGGCTCACCGGCCGTCTCGATGTTCTCGTCTGTAACGCCGGCGTGTATGGCCCGCTGGGTCTCCTCGAAGATGTGGCCTGGGAAGAGTGGGTCGATGCCATCCACATCAACCTCATGGGCACTGTCTTGTGCTGCCGGGGGGTTGTGCCTGCAATGCGTCGTCAGGGGGCCGGCAAAATCATCCTTCTGTCAGGCGGAGGCGCCACGCAGCCGTTGCCACGATTGAGCGCCTACGCGGCTTCCAAAGCGGCCGTGGTCCGCTTCGGCGAGACACTGGCCGAAGAAGTAAAAGACGCCGGCATCGCAGTGAACGTCGTGGCGCCCGGTTCGCTGAATACGCGGCTCCTGGCACAGGTGCTTGAGGCCGGGCCAGAGCGCGTGGGCCGCGAGTTCTACGACCGCGCCGTTCGGCAGAGCGAAACCGGTGGTACCCCGTTGGACATTCCAGCCGACCTGATCGCCTTCCTGGCATCGACAGCCAGCGACGGTGTCACAGGACGTCTGCTGAGCGCCGTTTGGGACGACTGGCGTGGCCTGCCGGCGCTGCGTGACCAGTTGGCAGGCAGCGATGTTTACACGTTGCGTCGTATCGTGCCGGAAGATCGAGGGTGGAGCATGCCGTGAGGGTCGGCATCGTCGGGTGCGGGCTGGTCGGACGCAAACGCGCCAGCGTTCTTGGGGACCACCAGCTGGTAAGGTGCGCCGATGTCGATTTGGCTCGAGCCGAAGCGCTGGCGGCGGAGCATCCTGGAGCGCTTCCAACCTCCGAGCCGCGCATGATATTCGAGGACGGCAGCATCGGCGCCGTCATCGTCGCCACCCCGCACCACATGCTCGCATCGTCGACTCTTCAAGCGGTTCAAGCCGGCAAGCATGTGCTGGTCGAAAAGCCCGGCGGCCGATCGACCGCAGAGTTACGGCCAGTGGACGCGGCAGCGGCGCGTTGCGGAGTTATCGTGAAGGTTGGATTCAATCATCGATTCCACCCGGCATTGCAACGCGCCCACGAGATTTTTGAATCGGGCGGGATCAGCGACCTGATGTATATCCGCGGCCGGTACGGCCACGGTGGACGCCTCGGCTACGAGCGCGAGTGGCGCGCCGATCCACACCTCAGCGGTGGTGGCGAGCTGCTCGACCAGGGTTCGCATCTGATCGACCTGTCCCGCTGGTTCGCGGGAGAAATCGCGGAGGTTGCCGGCCACGTAGCGACGTTCTTCTGGCCGATGTCGGTCGAGGACAACGCCTTCGCATGCCTCAAGACTGCTGGCGGCGTGGTGGCCTGGCTCCACGCGAGCTGGACGGAGTGGAAGAACATTTTCTCGTTCGAAATCTTTGGACGAACGGGGAAGCTCCAGATCGACGGTCTTGGTGGCAGCTACGGGACCGAACGCTTGACGCACTACCGCATGTCGCCCGAGATGGGACCGCCAGCAATGACGACGTGGGAGTTCCCGGGCGAGGACCGATCGTGGAATCACGAATTTGAGAACTTCGTCGCCTGTACCGAAGGCAAGACTGCGGGATCCAGCTGCGCGTCCCTGGCCGACGCCCTGTCAGGTCTACAGATTGTCGAAGAGCTCTACCGGTTGAGCAAGCGTGATTATCACGCGTAGTCCACTCCGAGTGACGCTGGGCGGCGGAGGCACAGACCTGGCGTCGTACTACGAGCGGCACGGCGGATTTCTTATCGCCGCCGCGATTGACAAGTACGTATACATCACCGTCCACGAAACATTCGTGGACGACCTCATCGTCAAGTACTCGCGGCTGGAACGCGTGCCGTCCGCGGAGCACATCGAGCATCCTATCTTTCGCGAGGCGTTCCAACTCCTCGGCATGCACGGCAAGTCTCTCGAAGTTTCCAGCATGGCCGACATACCCGCGGGCACCGGGTTGGGGTCTTCGGGCAGTTTCACGACTGCTCTGCTGAAGGCACTGCACGCTCAGAAAAAGGACATCGTGCATCCGCGGCAGCTTGCCGAAGAAGCGTGCCACATCGAGATCGATCTGCTCAAAGAGCAGATCGGCAAGCAGGACCAGTACATCTCCGCATTCGGCGGTGTGACGGGTTTCGCGTTTCACCCGGATGGCAGTGTGGACGCCCAGGGGTTAGAGGTAGACACAGACACGCTCTATGCTCTCGAGGACAACCTGGTGTTGTTCTTTACGGGGTACTCGCGTTCTGCCTCGGAAGTGCTAGCTGAGCAGAACCAACGCACCCTGAGGCGCGAGTCGCCGATCGAAGACAACCTGACAGAAGTCAAACGCATAGCTGGGCTTACTGCCGATGCACTCGCCGCGGGTGACTTGCGTTGTTTTGCTGAATTGCTCAACGCCCAATGGGAGCAAAAAAGACGGCGCACGGGTGCCGCCACGAACGCGGACATTGACGCCTGGTACGCACTCGGCCTTGCAAACGGCGCCCTCGGGGGAAAGCTCGTCGGTGCCGGCGGAGGCGGCTTCTTGATGTTCTACGCCGAGGACAAGATGCAACTGCGAAAAGCGATGACCGAGTCCAGGCTGCGCGAGGTTCGTTTCCGATTCGATTTCGAGGGGACAAAGGTCGTCGTCTAAGCGTGACGTCTGGCGTTCTTCCAGTCGTAATCCTGGCGGGTGGGTTGGCGACGCGCCTACAACCGATCACCACGGCTGTTCCCAAGGCGCTGGTCGACGTTGCCGGCGAGCCATTCATCCGACATCAGCTCCGGCTGTTGCGTAGCAACGGGGTCAGTGAGGTCATCGTCTGCGTCGGGCACCTCGGACATCTCATTGACGATGCCGTACGCACATTTCCCCTTGAAGGCCTCGAGGTCAGGGTTCGATCCGACGGTCGGCAGCTTCTCGGGACCGCGGGTGCGATACGGGCAGTGCTGCCGCTACTCGGCGAAGCATTCTTTGTGCTGTACGGCGACTCGTACCTGACCTGCAACTTTGTTGACGTGCAGAAGGCATTTGAGGCCAGCGGTCAAGCGGGGCTCATGACCGTCTTTCGAAATGCGGGACGCTGGGATCGGTCGAACGTCGAGTTTCGGGACGGCCGAATCCACACCTATGACAAGTCCGTACCCGCGCCGCAAATGCTGCACATCGACTATGGCCTCGGTGTTTTGACCGCTGCGGCCGTGCGCAGGGTCCCCGAAAATACTCCGTACGATCTTGCCCACCTCTACAACGACCTGCTGCGACATGAGCAACTCGCCGGCTATGAGGTCGACGAGCGATTCTATGAGATCGGCTCGCTCGATGGTCTGCGAGATACGCGCGCCTACTTTGCGTCGCGAATCGGCGCGTCTGGAGGAGGCCAGTGACGTTCAGTCCGGGTAGCCACGCCGTTCACCGTGAGCGTTCGCAGACTACCCTGGCCGATGCCGCTACGGCGTCTCCTCGCACTGGGGCAGTCATACCAGGAGGTCGCTGAACCCAGAAGGGACAAGCCGCTCGAACAGTGCGAGATACCGGCGCGCCATGTCTGCAGCCGAGCCAAACGTTCGCGCACGGGCTGGACCGCGCAGCGAGACGGTGGCAAGGAAGTCTTGTCGGTCTTCTACCGCACTGATGGCGGCGGCGATTTCTTCAATCGAATTCGGATCGAACAGCACGGCGGCGTCACCGGCTACCTCGGGCAGGCTTGTTGCATTGCTGCAGAGCACTGGCTTCCCGGCTGCCATTGCCTCGAGGACCGGCATTCCAAAACCCTCGTACAGCGACGGATAAATCAGTGCCGCGCTTGCCCCGACCAACGACGCGAGCTCCACATCGGTCACGTACCCGGCGAAGACGAAGCCTCCGGGCGAATTGGTCTCAGCATGTGCTGCCAGCTCGCGCATGGCGTCGGTGGGTGCGCCTGTACAGACAACCTTCAGGTCCGAGTCGAGATGAGCCTGACGGAACTGGCGGTGCGCTTCGATCAGCGCGCGGTGATTTTTGTGCGGCCAGAAGTTCGCCGGGTAGATGAGGAATCGCCTGTCGCGCACACGTAGTCGCGCTAGCAGCGCGGCGGCCTCCTGTTGCGCGAGGCCATGGGTTGTCTGCATCAGGCCTAGATGAATGGTGACCACGCGCTCCGGCGGGATTGCGAAACTGGCCAACAGGGTTTCGCGAACATGGTCCGAGATACAAACGACCCGTGCCGCCCGGTGGCAGGCATCCGCGACGTGCTGGTCGCGGTAGCGCCTCTGGTCAGACTGGAAGAACTCAGGATATGCCTGGTGCTGCAGGTCGTACACGATCGATACCAGCGGGGTCCCAGCGTTGAAAAAGTACGGCGCCGTAAAAGGGCAGAAAGTAAGGTCTGCTGGCACGCTCCGCGCCACCCGCGCGCGTTGTCGGTGCTTGACGATCGCCCAAATCGCGTCTTTGCAGCGCGCTCGGGCCCTCGTCGGCAGGGCCCGGTCGACCACTGCCTTGCCCAGTCGCCAGAGGTGGGCTCGCGCCGCGGCGTTCGCGTGGCCACGGTCAGTCGGCACGACGACGCACTCCCGCCGAATATTGGGTGCGTCCAGATACGCCAGATCGGTATGCGTCCTGTCGTTCGTCAGCAACGTAAACTCGATAGACGGTGCCAGTGCGCCGAGTTCTCGGGCCAGGCTGACTGCAACCAGCCCTGCACCACCATTTTCGCCGTCAGGCATGAGTGGCGTCAGGTCGATTGTGACGCGTTTGAGGTTGGATTCACGCCGCCCAATCACAGCGCTCGTGCTCGAGGCCACAACCGGCATTATGGCCGATCTCGAGCCTGCCGCCCGCGGAGAAGTGAGTAGGGCGATTTCGCAACCGGAATTACGACGAATCTGTCGATTTCTGTCCAAACGGTAGCGCCGTGAATTTAGGGGT
>Ga0209166_10001275_pt1 | contig 21649 bp, 17 predicted proteins | sample Coa_R1_3_FD_187151 | JGI IMG/M metagenome (GOLD analysis project Ga0209166, IMG submission 187151) | Surface soil microbial communities from Centralia Pennsylvania, which are recovering from an underground coalmine fire - Coalmine... | ecosystem: Environmental > Terrestrial > Soil >... | reverse complement strand
GCGCAGCGCATCGATGTCGGTTGCCTTGGCGTTACGGGCTGACGAAGAACTAGTCGCTCGAGTGCTCGCGTGAAACATAAAGTGCCAAATTCATGCCGTCCCAGCCGCGGCACTCAGCTCAATAGTTAGACGAAACCTATGCCGTCCACTTCGAATTTGGATTGGCAGGTCGTGGCAACCTTTTCTGACGTCTCTTCGGGGCATGTGATCGTCACACTTTTTAATCGCGAGGGTCTGCCTGCCGAGCTTATTTTGGGGAACCCCCTATTGGGCGATGCGAACAGTTGTGAGATTCGGGTTCCTCGTGAGGTGGCACACCGGGCGCGATGGATTTTGTCGCAGGCTGAATTTACCGATGCCGAGTTGACGTATCTTGCAACCGGAGAACTTGGTAACACCGAAGGGACCGAAAAATGATTTTGAGCCAGGCGCATCGTCTAACAATCGGTTCGAGCGGCATTACTTAGAGAAAACCAGAAAAATAGGGGGTGTTAGAAAAAGCCAGAACAAAATCCGCGCGTTTTCAGGGTTTTCCGCGTGCCGGGTCAGGAAAGTCGACCTTGGGGACTTTCTACGATTTGGCGCGGACTTTCTGGCGATTTATACCCTCAGATAGGGTGACTTTTTTTAGCTCGGTCACAGAATCCTGTCTGTAGGTCTTCCGAGCGCGGCTCTCGGCAAGAAAATGGACAATCCACATTCTCTCGGCGAGAAAACGGACAATCCAGCGTTCTCTCAGCGAGTAAATGGACATTTCAGCACAGCGCAGGTCCACTATCGTCGGATAGTTGGACATCGGGTGAAGTGCCCAACTCGATTTGGTGACATAGCGCTTTCTTGAGGGGGGACGACCTCTTGTGAATGGAATCGTATCCGCCGTGCTTGCAGCAGGGGATAATCGCTGCTCGATGCGATCTGGACGTTGAGCACGGCTGATATGGATTTGATCTTCCTCGACTACGACGGAATTTTGCACCCGAGCGCGGTTTGGTACGAACCTCCTGCACGACAAGTGCGCCTGCGGGCGCCTGGCCACGAGCTCTTCGAAAGCTTGCCTGCCTTTGAAGCGGCGATTGCACCCTACCCGTCGCTTGCCATTGTCCTCTCGACGTCTTGGGTCAAAACATTCGGCTTCGAACACGCGCGAGAGCGTCTGTCCGCGCCCCTGCAGTCTCGAGTCATCGGCGCGACGTATGATCCCCAGTCCAATAATGCTTGGCGCTGGGATCGAATGCGGCGCTACGACACCATTGCCCTGGACGTGCAGAGCCGCCGTCCCTCAAGGTGGCTGGCCCTCGATGACGATGCAATCGGGTGGCCGGTGAGCGAGCTTGGATCTTTGGTGCTAGCCCCGGGGGAACTGGGCCTCGCATGTCCGGTGGCGCAAGAAATGCTGCGCTGTCGATTAGCCGAACGCTTTCCGAAGCAATGAATCTATGAAAAAGCAATGGATCTATGAAAACCCCGCCGAAAAACAAACGAAGCCCGCACGTTTCGTTCATTGACGGGCTCTCTTATTCGGAGCACGTGGGGAAAGCGGCGTATAGGATCGCGCGCTCATCGGGCGTCAGGATATTTGTAAATGGGGAGGATTGGCGAAGGCGCGTGGCATCTTCATTCGTGCTTACTAGGAAGTTGGCGATCTCCTCGGGGCTTCTCTCCAAAATGCGCCCCCACTCTGCAAAATATATCGGTACAGGTTCGACAGCCTGCGCTCTCCAACGGGCAAGCGTATTGCGTGCCTGAACGATTAGCGCAGGATCTGCCAAGAGTTTCTTGGCAATCAGGCAGTGCAGCGCGAGACTTCGAGCGTCGAGTTTCTGGTGGTCAGAGTAGATCTTGGGGGGAGCCATGAGGTTCAATGAACTACCTTTGCTCACAGATTCCAAGGTACCGCAGAGCTGATTACAGCATCAATGATGATTGCCACCTCCGCCGCTGCTTGCCCCTTTACTATCACACCCATTTCCATCGATTGTTCTCGGGACGCTACGGTTACGTTGGCTGACCCTACATAAGCGAAAAGCGTGTCGGCCAATAGCACTTTCGCGTGAAAGGTTTCGCGGCTGGGAGCCGGTACGCGTGGGATCGAATAGTTAAAGACGCGAACGTGTTTGCGCACAAGCCAGTCTCGAAGCCCAAGAAAACCCTTGGGATAATCCCAGCGAGTTGGATCATCCAGGCTTCGGAGGATTAGAACGATCTCGATGCCCTGACGCAATGGTTCTATTAGCTCCTTGAGCCACTGGGCGCCAGCTTGGTCGAGAAAGGGCGTCATTACCACGAGGCGATGGGATGCGCGCTGGATAAGCCCCGCAAATGCCTTGGCGGTTTGCTCTGTGGTCCCAATACGCCAACCGGCGTCAAGTAACTGAGCCTCGAGCTTGAGTGAATGCATTGGGCGAGTCAGGATAACCTGCGCCTCTGTGGCGTCTTCGTGTACCTGTGCGCGGTAGAAATCGATCGCCGCCATTGCCGTGGCGAGTTCGGCGACTGCCTGTTGGAACGCAGGATTGGGGTACCAGCGAGATCCCTGTGGGCGTAGCAGCCCTGCGTTTGTGAGGGTGCTGAGAATCTCTGCGGTACCGTGTTCCTCCGATACCGATAAGTTAGCCGCAGCCGTCAGATCGCGAACCGTAACCGCCGTCCCCGGTGCCATCTTCGCCCAAGCTGCCAAGATGGTGCCGCACAAACCTGCCCGATCCGCGAGTTGCGAGATAAGCCGAGCAGTTGTGGGGGTCAGTGTTGCCATCGCCAGGTTTACTGGCCTGTTTTGGTGTCGAGGTATCCAGTGATCGATCCTGGGCGGGTATCAAACCAAGGGCGTCCTCCGATTGAGCGCAGCACCGACCGTGAAATGAGTTTGTTACTGGCGATGCATGACGTCTCGGGGATCATCAGACAGTCAGGGCACGCACCGCCCCGCGTCGTGCACAAAGACCCTGTGCCGCATTGAGTGGCGCGCGGATCAAGAAGTGCCGCCAGCATGGCGCGGCCGCTGTTTCGCCACATGGCCGAAAGATTTCCCAGATCCATCGTAGTCCCATTACGATAGATCACGAAAGCCAGATCCGCAGGAAACACATACTCACCAAGCGAACCCAGGTCAAGGCCGGAGTATTCTGAAATCTGCTTCATGACCAGGTGGGCGTAGCTGTGAAGCAGTGTGTAAAGATAGAGATATGCTGGCGGATCGTCACTCTTTGGAAGCCCTTCCAGAAAACGATCCATTTTGACGGCGGCGCCCAGCGCGCCGGCGCCGACTGATTGCCCATCGGCGAGCGTGAACATGTCGCGACACTCTAGCGATCGAAGCCACCTCATCACTCGGCGTTCATCGAGCCGAACATAAACGGCTTGGTTCGCCTGCTGAACTACGTAAATCGGCCGCTTAGTGACTTCATCGTTGCGCACCGGATCGAAGAATCGCAGCCGAACCGGCATATTCATATGCCGTTTGTCTTGGAGTACGGGCAACGCTTTCATTCGTGAATAGCCGAAACTGAACCGACAAAGCTCAAACTCACGGATCAAGCCCATATCCGCGATACCGAGCATATCGAGCCGCTCGCGCGCGGTATTCTCAAGCACCGCAGTCTCCTCCTCGGACTCGAGCGAGAGGTCGCGATCCAGTCTCTTGAAGGATACGTAAGGCCGCTTTCCGCCAAGCGCTTCGTTCACATCAAGCCGCGCCTGCTTTAGCATCTCGTGCTCAATGGCCAACTGAAACGGGTCAAAGCGAGACCCAAATAATATGCGACGAGCATTGATTTTCTCGGCGATTGCGCTGGGGAGATCCACTCTTGCGACCAAGATGCGGCGCTCTCGCAGGCGCTCGAGTACTTGTTCTCGCGCATCCAGCGGTGATTGGAGGATCTCTTCGTACTCGGCGCGCAAATCGCCCTCGGCGGCCTCCAACCAAGCACGAATCTTCGTGATGTTCGCGTTCGCTTTTCGAAATATTTCCAGATCCTTGGCGCAGTCAGGATGGCCAGCACACGCTTCCTCAATATCATCATTGCTCAGTGGTGCCGTGGCAAAACCGTATGTCCGCGCAATGAAGTCCCCGAGTTCCGCCTCCGCCCCAATGCGCAGCAACCCGCCGAACTTATTGCCACCATCCCTGAAGTCGATGAACAGCTCCGATTGCACGTGATATGCGTTTGAGGCTCGATACGGTATCGCTTCCATATTGAGTTCAGTAGTCTCGTTGAGACGGCCTTCGCCGACCTTGGTTTGCAGGATCTCCAACGTGTCCTTGTCCCGCTGCATCCACCGATCGCGCCGCTTGCCGCACTTCTCACCGGCGCAGTAGAAATACCACTCGCCAATCTTGTGGCTACCTCTGTTAAGCCGAAACTGATCGGATCCGCATGATGGGCACTGCGATCGATTCAGAGCCGCCGCTCCGCCTCGGAAGTCCCACTGATGCGGGCTGGGAGGTGCCCAGTTGCCGGACCAATGCACAAAGATGACATCCAGCTGCTCCCAGCTGCACACACCGTGCGGCGCCCGTGAGCTTGTGCACTTGTGGCTCTGAAGCGCGCCCAAATCGCGACCCATAGCCCGCAGGGTTCCGTAATCGCGGAACAGTTCGCAGTACCGGCAAACGAAAGCAAGCGGCGCGGGCGTAAAGCCCATGTTGGAGGGCTTGGAGAAATACAGTTTGTCGACGTCTGGGAGCCGAAACTGGCCCGCCTCGTCGATGAGGTGTCGCTCCACACACTGTTCCGGCAGCACCGGCGCCTTGAGTTTCTTTTCCGCCTGATTGTCTCGGGCCTTCATTCCGGCGTCGAGCCACGCTACGCCAAACTGTTCCAACCGCTCCAGAATGTTCCTTCTTGTGGAATCCAGCAGCGTTGCCGGCTCGCCCGGCATCGAATGTGAAATACAGGCGCCGACGCCACCCTCGAAAGTGAAAAAGCTCTCGGGCGCATAGGCGGTAGCGAGTTGGTTTCGGGACCGATTCATTGGCTTTGCTTTTGGCACGTCGCATACTCCCCAGGCGGTCTAGTTCTCGTCATCCTCATCGTCCAGTTCGCCCGCGACTCCCCGGCGGATGAACGCCATTGCACGTGCGGTCTGCCCATCGTCGACCTTAGTTCCACTTACATCAGTGCGCGACTCTGAGATGTACCCCGCCAGATCCACATCGCGAAGCGAGGTCATCGGACGCAGTGATCGGTCCACTTTTTCGAAGAAGTTCTTAAACTCTGTATTGCGTACGTCCGCAACGTCCATCGCATTCCAGTAATCCCGGATCTCCTTCCTAACCAATGACTCGTAATACGATTGGCTATCGAGGGGTGGCCGTATCATCAATCCGAGCGCGTTGATCACAAATCTCTGCAGCTCGTCGCGATTGGCCACGATATTGAGATATTCGCGAACATGTTCCGTACCTTTTAGTTCCCGTACATTGGGCTTTTGCGCAGGCTCTGCTTTCGCAATCTCGATTATCCGGCTAACACCGCAAAGATATGCCTGCATCACACTTGGAATCACGCGTCTGATGGCTTTCTCCGCCCACCGATCAATCGCTGCGGGCAACACCATTCGTTCGAGAAAACGATGGAATACGTCAAATATTTCCACGACGAATCGATCTCGTTGACGCTGCGGGACCGGAACCAACAGGGAAAAGCCGGCGTGGGTACGACCGACGCGAGAAGAGGCTTGGATGTACTCTGCAATGTCGGAGGGCAGACCGGCGAAGAACATGGCGTTGAACTCCTCAACGTCCACGCCGTGGGAGATCGCGGACGTTGCGATGATCGATCGCAGTGTCTCGTTTAGATCCGGAAACTCAGATCCGGCAGGAACGCGATTTTCGGCCAAGCGCACTACATCTTGGATTTCGCTTGCAGAGACGGCACCGGATATAAGTTTTGTTTGCAGAATCTGGTCTTCAAACTTCGCTTGCTCGTGGAGAAAATCGAACTCGGCGCGTTCCGTGTCGATTACTTGATCCCCGCCTTTCTTGTTCGTTACATACGTCAGCGCGATTCGATGAAGATCGATGAGTGTGAGAAGCTCGTCAGCTGCCGCGGCATCAATGGCAGCTTGATAGAGCGACGTCAGCGGAGAATCAGAAATCCACCGGCGTAGGGACTGCTTCGCCAGTGCCTGGCGCTCAGGATCCGCGCTACGCAGGTGCTCATATAGTTCAGTCACCAAGAGATGGTATTGCCCGAGAATCGAGGCCATTGCGACGGTGTGACGATGGCCATTTGTCACGATGGCCGCATAGGTGCGTGCGCCGTGGGCACGTTGTTCGATATCCTGTAGAGCAAGGCGCGCGGCGTTCTTTTCGTTAGATTTGGGCAGTTTAGGTTCGGCGTAGAATGATCGGTACATATCCGGGCCCGGATATGGAAACTGAATCGTCGAATCGCGCTGATAGAGGTTGCGCATCTGTCGTTGCGGCTCCCGCACGGTTGCGGAGGCGGCGACGACCTTGATGCGTCGGCGGCGTCCGTTGAGCGGGTCGCGACAGATCTGGTCTTTTAGTAGGGGCGACAGTTGATCTAGCGCGGCTTCCAGCGTGGATTCGAAGAGTCCGGCAAAGGTGCCAAGGGATTCGTCGAGAAGGTGCGCTTCGTCCTGAATGAGCAGTGACGGAAATGGGTCAAAGAAAGGCTGGCTACCGGTATCGTGCGCCGGGAACATCGGTTCAAGGCCGTCGGCAATCGCGCTCTCCCAATCTCGGCGCTGAAGCGGGGTATGCAAATGCCCAGTATCGCGGTACCGGAAGGGTGCCAAGCCAAACATACCAAATACATAGCGGATCGTGCGAAATGACTGCCCGATCACTGCCAGTTTGTCTACAGTTCCGAGCAAAACGGACGGGGCGATCGCATAGATATCCTGGTCTACGATGTAGAAGGGTAGCGGCTTGGGCTTATCAAACTGCTTGTTCCATTCGCACGAATCTCGCATTGCCGTGCAGTAATGCCCAAGCACGCCGCCGTCTGACCTCGGGGCTCGTCGGAGCGCCACGGGCGCTTTGCAGAACGGGCAGGCCTCGATCTTCAGCCACTGCTTTCGCAGCTCCGAGTACGGCGGTTGGGTTGCCACATCACTCTCTGTTGCGAGCGGGCAGCTGTCGAGTGTCGGAATGTCATTGACTTCGCCGCCCAGCCAGTTGGGCGTGTTGGTGCTTCCAACCCAGAAGCCCAATGAAAGCGGCTCTCCGGGGTACTTGCGCCGGATTCGTTGCAGCTCGCCAGCCGCTAGCACATTCATAGTGCGGCGGGCCTGTTGTAGTGTGAGCAGACGAAGCGGATAACGCATCAGTGCGCTAATCCCGCGTTCTTTACCCCGTAGCCGATCGAGCAGCAGGACGTAGAGCAGAAGGCCCAGAAATGCCTCCGATTTGCCGCCTCCCGTTGCAAAATACAGGAGCGTTACCGCATCCGCCTGTTCTTCGACGTCGTTCTTGAAGTGCGAGTGGAACTCAGGTATTCGGGTCGCGAAGGTTGGAATCATCGACACGATAAATGCGAGCTGAAAAAGGCGCCATGAATCGTACTTTCCGCGGCCCACAGCACACATGGCCTCATTCATCGCAAACCAGGCCTCACAGGGAATGCCTCGCGGGTCTGTTTGTGGTCCCGGCCCTGACCAATGCAGCGCAGACTCGTCCAGCAAGTCCAGTCCACGCTTCAGGGCAAGTCGCTCCCGGCCCCAGCAGCGCAAATCCTCGGCGAGCTTTGCACGTTCATTCTCCAGCTGTTCAGCGGCGGTTGCGTCTTCCAATCCAAGGTGGACCGGCGTGCCTTCGGTCTCCTTGAGCCAAGCCGCATAAGATTCGATCAGAGGGGGCAATCCCGTAAGACCCTCGCGCTTTGCGAGCTCTGCGAATCGAAGTTCGACGGGCACTTTGGTAGGCACGATGCGGGGTAGTACGTATCGCGGGGTCCATGTCGTGGTAAGCACATCATGCGAGGGCCCGCGTGTATGCCGGACGCCCCCGTTGAAGCCGAGGGCGGGATACCGCAGATACTGGTTGTATCGGTACGAGGGGGTCACCCGATCGAGCAACAGCGGCGTCAACATTCCATGCTCCAGTTCGAGCGTGACGTTCACCTGAAATAAGGCCCGCTCTATTTCCTTCTCTCGCAAGCCCGCCGGCTCCGCTGTCCAGTTCTCTGCCGCCACATGAATCAGTAAGCGATCCGTATGCAACGGATCAGGGGTGACAGAGACGGCCCACCGAATATCGAACTTTGGAAAAACGGGTCGCAAGTCACTGGCGCAGGCGTGTCGCACATAGGCGTCCCAGTCCCGCAAGTCTGAAGGCAGAATCTTGGCCCCTCGACGATAACCCCGTGTTGCACCACCCGATAATGGATCTTTACTGCCGAACCATTGCGCAAGTTGCGATTCGATCGCCTCGTTGAGAGCGTCCGTTGCCTTTTGCGCGTCGCCCGTATACGACGCCGCAGTGAACTCAATCGCCGGCAAGTCAAGTTCCAGCCGGAACCACTTCTGCGGCGGCTCGGTGGGTTGGTAGAGATCATCTCTGCCATAGGCTGATACTGAAGTGGCAGCGACCTCCTCGGTTGGCGCCTCGATCGCATCGACGCTCGATGCCGGCTGGTCACTCGCCGGGGCGGCGTCATCCTGCCGACCTGGACTGAAGGGGACCCCGATTTCCTCGTGGACGCTACGCCTGACCTCATCCTGACGTCGTGCCCAGTCCGGATGAGAATGTTCCTTGTAGCGAGAAACCTTAAGCTCCGCTCGAAGCGCATCGAGTGCTGCGCGGGTGCGCGCGCCCAGTTCGCGCCGAACTTGAGTATTGAGCAAAAACCCTGGTTGCAGCCGACCACCATCTGCCACATCCTCTTTCGAAGGGAAGATGCGCACGTAGACGGACGCTTGTACCCTCGCCCTAATGGTCTTATGAACTGCGGTCGCATCGATGTGAAAGTCCAATCCATGAGCGTTGAGCTGCAGCGGACTCGACTCTTCATCTGTGTCTCGATCCTCCTCCGGACATGGCACCAAAAAGCCGCTAACCAGCAAGTCACTGGGACGAATCTTGTAGATGAAGCGGTGAAACTCGCCCGTGCCTGACACGCGACCCGCGAGATTGCCGAGAAGCGCATCAACCACAGCCTCTTGGCAGGTCTCGTCTATTTGATTTGGATTAGTAGCACGAACGGTCATGGTTATTCCTCAATCGCGAGCCCTATTGCCGCGGCACCTCAATCTCGACCACTTGAAATACGCACTCCAACGCCTTGCCTCTGAGCTGCGAAATACTCTCCGGCGACAATCGACGGTAGACCTGAGAACTCTCTGGACTGAACAGAATCTCGGCATACATCGCCTTCAACTGGCGGCCTTCTGTTTGATTCTCAAACCGAACTCGCCGGATGCGCTCCCAGAACTTATTGGCAAGATCCACCTCAATGTTCAGTGCTCGACAGAAAAGCAAAAACTCTTCACGGTCCCGGGGACCATGGGGCGCACCGTCATCCTCTTTCAGTGTAATCCAGTAGTTCAACTTGCCCGCCGAAACATCAGTGCAATCCGCGTCGAGCTCTGCCATACGTTTTTGGATAGCCCGGATGCTCGCCTGGCGCGATGCCGCGGGAAATAGATCAACAACCGCTGACTTTACGAAATCGTGATAGAGCCCAAGCAACTTTCGTGACGGGCTCGCATCTACCTCACCCTTTTGGGGGGTCAGTGTTTCCTCGATTTCATCACGCAACTCGTCAGACATCTCAAAAATGAAATCTAGCGGCTCAATCGAGCGCGCTTGCACCCTGCTAAACTGCTCGCCCTCGATACCGTCATAGCGGAAGATGGTTCCCGTCGCCTGCACCACGCGTCCATCCTCAAGCGTGAAATGGTAGGCCTTTGGGTCCGTCGGAGTACTCGACGTCGGTGAGCGCGAAGGCGGAAGAGCTCGTGAGTCCGCCGATCGCATTAAAACCTCAAGATCGGGAATATCTCGTAGCCGATCGTTCAACGCCGTTAAAAGACTGCTGAGCCTACCGCGGTACGGCTTTAGAGGCTCGGCACTCACTAACCCACCAAGTGTCTGCGTAACGCCAGCCGCCTTTTGGGCGGGAACGAGTACACACGTGCCTGTGGGAACCTCTTCGTGGGTGACAAGCAGCCGAATGATCCTGGGGCTCAAGCCCACCATCACAAGGCGCCTGCGCTTCGAGCGAGCCACCAGTTCACGTGGTGCGCGAGCCAACGTCATCCAATCAATCCGCGGCAGCATAGCCGGCCACTCGCTGCCAAGCTCGCGAGCAAGATACCGCTGTGCGATCGCTATGTTTCGGGGTGACGATAGGATGATCGTAAGGCCTTCGCGCGAATCCACCGCGTACCGCCGCACTTGCTCCTTTAACTTCACAGCCAGCGGTGTTGCTTGAGCACAGGCCGCAAGCTGCGCGTGTACTCGGCGTATCGCGTCAGCGATTTCTTGGCGCATCTCAGCCGCACCCCCGGTCAACAGAACCGCCTGAATAAGACTTTCAACGCGTTCCCATTCAAGACCACGCGCCAGGTATTCGTGCTCCCCTGCGTCGGTCGCCTGCAGGTCGACAAAGCCTCCAGGTAGGTGGCTAGCGCGCATAACAAATGCCTGTGCGAGTCTAAACGGCTCTTCCACCGCTGCACTTTCCTCGCGGACATGCTCTGCTATTTTTCCGAATCGTCGGGCAAGGCTTGCCGCCTGCTGGTCGATGACGAACACGCTAAAGTTGATCATTGATCTGTTTGGGGGTACCCAAGCAAGAGGTCTTGGGTCAGCAGATGCCAACCACTCGTTGTCCTCTGATTCCGCGGCGACAATGCGGCAGTCTGTTATGAGACCTGCGTGCTCAAGTCGATGGCGTAGCACGAAGTACTCCGTAGGATCATCTGTCACGATGAGCGTGCCCAGCAGACTACCGTTCACTTCCGCAATGGTTTTAAGAAAGTCGGGAAGTCGCCTTATGGCATTCGGGTCAGCGGCGGTCGATTTACCCCGAGCATCGATGAGTAGAACATCTGCTTTGACCGTTGGCCCAGAGCGGGCGCGAGGGAACGCACCCTTGATCTCTTTCCGCTTGATCCCTCGAGGCAAAATGAGTAACGCACCAGGAGCCGTTTCGGCGCGACGCCACTCTGGTTCGATTTGGCCCCTGAGGATTTCTCGCCTTCGAAGTTTTCCGACCTTCGTCAGCAGATGCTCAAGCGGTGAGTGTTTCGTATCCTTCCACTGTTTTGACGACGGGTCGTAGACAAACGTCGGAATCAGCTGTCGAAGGCTCGGGGGCGGGGTGTCTTTGGCAAAGAGCTCGACGTCGTTGCACGCCTCGAGCACGCCCCGAAAGGACACCGACGCCTGGCGTGGAGGCACTCCATGGGTCGAGCGCCATAGGTCTTGTAACTGCGATCGCGGCATCGCGTAGCGGTCCAAAGCGATGCGAGTCGTCTGTGTGCCTGGGTAGAAAATCGTCCGCAAACCGCACAGGTCAGTCTGTAGCACACGCGAAATGCTTGCCACTGCGTGCAGGGGTGCAAGTGAGTCAATCTCTGCGGGCCACAGCAGCCGAAGTGACACTTGCTTATCCTTTGTTCTGGTCAGCAGTGTCTCGGCCAGCTCGTGCGCCCAGGGTTGCAGTGTAACGGACACGCCGTCCGACAATGCCAGTGCCGGTACAGTATTAAACTCAGGCGATGCCGGGGGATCCTTGCGGACGATGTCAGGCTCCGCCACCGATGACTCCGGTGTGGGCTTGGTGATAGCCGAGGTGGAGGCGGGTTGAACCTGCCGACGCTCCGTGAGTCGTCTCGCGAGGGCCAGTTGTTTGACCCGCGCTTCCTCCCGATCACGGTTCCTATCGGCTAAGCTGCGATCCCGTCGCATTTGGGCGATCTCATCCTTGTCTTTGCGTTTGAAGGTCCCGCTGCTTGCGGTTCACTATCTTGTAGTAACGCGGCCGTCGCGTGCTCAACATCCTCTCCGCGATCCAATCTCTTCTTCAGAAGCGACGGATCCGGCAAAGGCAGCTGCTGGAGCTCAAACACAGAAACGTTGGAAGACCCCGAGATGCACCGGAAATAGCGGTCAATCGTATGTGATCTGAGAACTCTAAGTAGAGTCTGCGGCGCGATGCCCACATCCTTGTTGACCCACTCAAGGATCACAACATGATTCTCACCCACGAAGCCACCGTGGGTTCGCAGGAAACGCTCTGACACCACCGCGCCGACCAGCCGTAATGGCTGCTCGACAGACGTAACTCGCTGCAGAATGACTCCCTGGCAACGCCGTACCGCGTCGTGCTCGACCCCGTCGAAATCGACATACCGGTGTTGACCATGTGCCGACGTATTTTGATCAAATCTCAGCAATCCACTTTGCCGAATGTCGCTCGACCATAGTAGAGGCACGACCTTGTCACGTCGTGCACCAGGGACTTGGGCTATGGTCAAATAGGCTGGCCGAGTATCGCGGTTCCACACGAAGCAGCCGACAACCGGCGAATAGCCATAGTCTGCTAAACGGAAGGGGCTCTTTGAGGCGCCTCGTATTAGTGAAATATCGCCGGTCTCACGCGCAAGCGGCCATGAGGTTCCGGAGTTTGGCAACGGACATCGACCGATTCCAACATAGTGGCCGATTCGATCAACCACCGACACATCGGGAGTACAGACCTGCTTGTGCCGCTGAGGCTCGATTGAAAGCACCGTAAGCGCCGTCTCCTGCTGAACGTCTAAATAGACGCGCTCACGTTCGGACACCACGCCAATGTGGCGAACGCGGGTATTAGTCAATAAATGTGTTCGCACAGCGCCGAACGATTGCCCCGACAGAAAACTCGTGGGTGTAACGAGGCCAACTAACCCTCCACGTCTTGTGAGCTTAATGGTGAGGTCAATGAACAACGCATAAAGATTGGACTGGCCTTGCATCACGGTGGAATACGCCGGAGCATACCTGGCGGCCTCTCCGGTTTTTAGTTTGCGAAATGGTGGGTTGCATATCACCACATCGTAGGCACCGTGGACGCCCCTCGTTGCCATCAGAGAGTCAGCGCAGGTAACCGTGAACTTCGGTTCTCGCTGGGTTTTGCAAATCTCGGCATAGAACACCAGACGGAGAAAGTGAATCGACAAACGGCAGAGCGTTGGTTCGACGTCGTACCCTGCTAAATGGGATTCTGCATGCCGAAGTATCTCAGCCGCGCCGTAGCCGGCACGCTGTAGCTTTTCGCGCATCCGACTTGCGACTAGGGCGAGAAAGGCCGCGCCGCCGGCCGCCGGGTCAATGAATCGATCTTTTTCAAACCTAGCACCCGCGTTTTCTAAATCGTCCATTAGACGATTGGCAATCGGCGGCGGAGTGAAGTACATGGCGAGGGTTGCCCTGTAGTCCTCAGAGGTGAGGTCTGCATACGCGGTGCTGAGCCAGTAAGCCGAATCAAGCAACGACATGCGCTCGAGGAATCCCACGAACGTTAGCACCGAGGGGGCTTGCGCCATTTGACGGTTGCCGCGAGGAATATCGGACGTCGTCAGGTTCGGAAAGCATCGCTTGCACCACAACCGCAGTACAGTGCCGATAACCTGTGACGGGCTCGATGATTTCTGCGAACGAAGTAGTCGCAAGGAGCGGATACTTCGGATGAGCTGTAAGCGTGTAGGTGGCGCACTTATGGATGCTGCGTTCGCAGATTTGGCGGTCACGTAGATTTTGCCCGCGGCTTTCTTATCAACGCGCCGTCGCCGTGATGATTCTTGCGATACTCAAGCACGGCAACTTCCAGCATGGAGGCAAGGCTGCGTCTCTCTGCACGTGCTGAATCCACTAGCGCCTCCTTGATTGCGGGCTCGATCCGTACCGTCAGCGTCGTTGTCTTTAGTTTAGGTCGCGGCATGCGGGCATTATAGACGTACTGCGTTTATACCGCTGTACGCAGTGCTATACGCAAGCGTGAAATGCCCCGCAGTTTCGATCGATTGCGCTTCTCCGGTGTCCCACCGTCGGCTACCCAGCATCTTGTCGGTAACGTGGCGGGCCCTAAATACGACCCGTTATTCAGTTTCACGCTGCTCAGTAGCGGGGCCCGGCGCCGATTTTTGACCCTTCCTGGTGCTTTGTGCGCGCAGACTCTGTGAACTCCGAGGGACACCCCTTGTTGGGAATGGCAGCCGAGGACAAACAGATTGCGCCAAAGGCGATCGGCACATTCGAAGTCGGCCCTTATGCTCAGAAATCAGAGACTCTCAATCGCTCTCGCGGTCCTAGCGCTTCACGGGATTTGTTTGTACTGCGTCAGCAGGCCGACTACGGCCATTATGCTCCCGGAAACGCCCACGCCGGAGGATGGGTGCGATTCGCCCGCAGAGTCCGCCGGCACCGAAGGAATGCCGTAGATGGCTACGCCTGTCGCCTTTGGAAGTCGAGTGGTTACCGGTACTGAAGCAATATCATTCCATCCGGCGTCTTAAATGTTGAAAAGCCGCCGCGCCCGTCAGCTTCCATTACCCGTTCATGGGTACCACTTGCAATAAGACCATTTCCGCGCGCCCGATAGGTCCAACCGAGTGTGTAACCTTCAGACGCGAGCCGCTTCTGCAAACCGCTCTTGTCGGGCCAACTCAGGTCCACTTCAAGTTCATGTACTTCCGGCTTCTTCGGAGGCACGGGTTCGCCGGGGCGAGCATTCGGAGTAACCCGAACTTCGTTACCCTGCACCGTCAGCTGGACGTGCAATGACAAAAGGCCACGCGACGCGCCCGCTTTGACGCCGTCGCTGGTGTACTTGTAGATGTGGTCATAGCCCAACAGCCTGAAATGTCCGCTTCTCGGGTCCCTAATAGTCACGCCCTCATCCTCGACGCTTTCGATCAGCCACCAGTCGTCATCGGTGACAGCAGGTAGCTCGAAGCCGAACTTATCTAGCCGATAGGCAGGCGGCACCAGTAGAACGTGATGCCCCTTGTTTTTCTTGATCATCTCTTTGTTCATAGGCGCCTATCTATCCCAGCTAGCTTTCTGTCGATCGATTACGTACCGAGGAATCCAGAATCTCTTTCAGCCGGCCCTGGAAATCATGGTGTCTTCATCTTGGGCTCGCTTCCAGATCTGTTCGAGTTGTAATCTCGCCGGCCCCATAACTGCAATCCCATGGCCGAGGAGCTGGAGCACTTTCTCCATTGACTGAATGACGATTTCGCTCATCGTGAGCGTGCACGCCGTCTCATAGTGATGACGATGGCGGCTTTCCTGACCGACATCGATGATCCAAGCGCTGTTTTCATCCCAATCGATGTATCGGCTCTGCAAGCCGGAAACATTGTTGTGAGCCTCGGCGCTCAGTATCGCGTAGGTCGCTTCGTATTCATTCGTCAGACCCGCGCGCCGAAACCGCTCCCCGATATCGAGCTTCGCGACGCCCTTTGCCTGCATGGCCTTCAACTCCTGAGCGTAATGATGTCGACCCACTGGAAGCATATTGTCTTCGCTTAATGCCTTGAGCACCGGATTTTTTCCTTGACTGGCTCGCTCGAGCAGTGGCTTCCAGCTCGACGCGTCCGCTGCCACCAGATGCTCCCAATAGTTGGCGTGATCGCCAAGGTTTGCAATGTCCGCATAGGCATCGAGCGCGGAGCGGGTGATGATGGCGACCGCACCAAAGCGCGCGGCCTTGTTGAGCGCGACAACATCGCGTGCATGGTCCAATACCACCCGAAGTAGGAGCACCGCATAGCGATGCCGAGGCTCGTAGAAATCAAAACGCAACCCATTGACGCACGCCTGCTCGGCACACGCGAGTGACAGCTCCAGAAAGCCATTCAGCTCCTCGAGTGTCAGTCGCTTTTCCGGGGAAGTCTCGTTGGTCATAGGCTTTGCACCAGTGGGGTGGTCTAGAACACCGTCGTTGGCGATCGCCGCCGTTCCGACTGACCCTGAGCGATTGGCCGCGGTGCCGCGGGTCGAATCCTAAGTCTACTCAATGATTCCGCCCATAAGTTCATCCGCGTATACAGCTTTGAAATCGGGGGTGGGCTGTATAGCGCTGAGATCCCGCCAGGGGTCAGGTAACAAACAGTTAAATGCCGGCCCCAGCCCCGGTGCCCTCTGGTAGGCTTATCGTCAAGGTGGACTCAAGGTTTGGCCAACCTGCCGCGGCAAGCCAACGGGCTTTTGGCAAATAGGCGTCGCTTACCGATAATCCACCGAACCGGCTCACGATGGCCGGTGGCCGTTCGGCCACGAACCGCGCCCTGCCAGCTGCCAGCACGCAGGCGCTCAGTGACGAGAGGACTCGTCAAGGGGTGCTTGTGATGTACGTTTATTTAGTGGTCGCCGGATCCGTTTGCGAACCACAAACCTTGATACCCCTTGGGGCGTTCAGCAGTGAATCGCACGCCCGGAAGTTCATCGACCACGCCCCATCGCCGCAACGCGAGCTTCTTGGAATCCAACGTTGGAACATCGATCAACCAACCCGCGATCCATTTTGGACGGCAAATAAGAACGACGTACCGGAGGGAGCACCTGCGCGCCTTCTCGATGGCGCCATCGACCGCGATCTGGATCCAGCGTTTGTGCGATTTCTCCAAAAACTCCTAGCAGAAAATGGGCGAAAGGAGCGGTGCTCACCGCCGCGCCGCCGCCGTGCTTCGGGTTGGGACCACTGACCGTGGACACGTCTGTGACACAGTCGAGATTTCGAGCCCATCCCTACAAGCGCCCCGCCTCGTGCCGTCACGGAAGGGTTGCCACGCGGCGTGCGTCTCATTTTCAGTTCCGCGGCACTCATCGAGCGTCATACCTCTCGAATCTGCGCGGTACATCGGTGCTCGTCTTCTCGCACTTGCCGAAAATGTAGTGCCATGTCAGACGACACTTCAACCGTAGAGTCACCTCGAGCACGCTACCGGCACAAGAGCTACTTGAACAAACCGGGCTATAGAAAGCTCGATATTGTCAAAACCATCGCGGCAGGTGAAGACGAGGCCACAAAACGCATGGCGGCGGCGCGCTGGGGTGAGACATGGGAGGCCAAGCAGACTTGCCCCTACTGCGGCGTGATTGCCGCGCATTACAAGTGCGAGTCACGCTGGCGCTGGACCTGCCGCGAGAAAGAATGCACGAAGCAGTTCACGGTGCTCTCGAAGACTCGACTGCACGGCGCCAAGATGTCCGCGCTCACGCTCCTGAGTATTCTGCACCATTTCGTGGAGGCCAAAGACTCGATGAGTGCCCGCGAGCTCTCCGGACTTCACGACCTTAACTACCAGACGATGCATGTGCTGCTGCTTAAGATTCGAGAGGCACTCGCTGATTCGATGCGCGCCGAGCCACCGCTCAACGGCTTCATACAGGCGGACGCTGCGTATTTCATCAAGTACGTACGCCCGGGCAACATCGGCAGCGGTGCCTCCGCTGCGGCCAAGCAGGACAGAAAAGATGCCGGCAAGGATGAGACTGGCAAAGCGGCAAAGAAGAGAACTGTAAGCCCCAATATGCACGTCCTCGTTGTATTCGTTCAAATGGGACTTCAAGGGCACCGGCGCTTTAAAGTTGCCAAGCTTAAGACGGAAAATCAGGTTGACATGCGTGCACTGGCACCACGCTATTGCACGCCAGAGTCCGTGATGGTGACTGACCAGGGCGACGCGTATATGGATATGATATTGCAGTTCAAGGATCACAAGCGGGTCAATCACAGCGCGGAGTTCGTGAACTCCGAGGGTATGCACACGAACCTTGCCGAAGGCTTCTTCTCCCGAATGCGAACCGCCCATGCGGGTGCTTGGCACCGAGTGAGCATTCAGCATTTGGAGCTCTACGGTTGGGAGATTGCTTGGCGCCAGACCATGGTCGGCTCGCCCAATAATGTTCAACTGCATGACCTATTGAGACGCCTACTGCAATCAGGTCGCCCCTCGCGCTTCATTGATTACTGGAGCAAACGCGCACCCCACGATCGCCCCGACCCGGATGACGTCGGCGGCGCCGTCGAGGTGCCTGTCAGCGATATTCCAACAAGGATGGGTCGACCGAAGAAGGGCTCACTGCCGGTGGCAACTCGGGAGCAGATTGCCGCACAGTTCGGAGCACCGGCGGCGCCAGCCGAACAACGTCGCACGGCATAGTTTGTTGAGCTGGTCCGCGCGAGGCGCGTGAGTGCTCCGGATTCAGGCGCCAGCGTTGGGAGCGAACGTCAACACCGGAATGCTCCCTCTCGAGGATGCCTGCCTTTCTCAAAGCCGCCGCCCGTTTCTTGACCGTGATGTGCAGGCGCCGTCGCTGTCCGGGCGCAAGGACCAGCCGGTGCTCGGACACAATGCGCTTTACAATGTCGGCGACGCTGAGCCATCCGCCGCTCGCCTTGACGGCCCGTATCACTCCGATCCTGATCTCACCTCGCGCCAATAGGCCACGATAGGGACGCGTCCGAAGCGGCTTGAGCGCCTCGGGTGCGAAGTTGACACCCAAAAGCTCGAGAAGGCCCGCGACTTGCTGCATCCCGGCTTTCGCCTGATCGCTCGACAAGAACGTCTTCTCGCGGGTCTCGGCCTTGGCGAGCTCGCCGGCGAGGCGTTGATACAACCGCACGAGGCCGCGCGACAGTTGGGTGCTCTGGATCGGCAATACACCGCAAGCCGCATTCTGGGTCTTCATGAACCAGTGTGTGTATCGGTTTTATACCGTCTGAAGAATGTTGTTGGTGCAATGGCCAGGACCATCTGGGCTGAGGCAGCCCGCTTCATTATCGTAGTTTGTCCATTCTTCGGTGAGATAGGCAGTATGGCTCGCATATCCGAGAAGGTATTCGGCATTTATAATCGCACCTGGGAAGTGGTGTGAAAATCGAGGGACGCGACGACAACGTCCGCTGAAATACTGGCGCAGGCAACGCTGATCTATATCCCTAATCGGTTATAAAACTATCACTACTCGGTTATACTAGGTCTGTTGTGGATCATCGCCCAAACCCCTTTGTCTACGGTCGGGTGCTCGCCCCGGACGATGCAGCCTGCACCCGTCCCGAATATGAGCGCGCCATTCTCACCACGGTGCGTGATAAGGGGCGGCTTGCGCTCGTGGGCGACCGCAGACTGGGCAAGAGTACGTTGGTCGAACGCACGTTGGCTTCTCGCGCAGAGCCTACGTTGCGCGTGGATTTTCACGGGGTGCTCTCTTTCGATGATTTGGTGCACCGTTTTGCCGAGAGCCTGGAGGAGTTCCTGCGACAGCGCTCGTTCGTGGCCAAGCGTGTGGTGCCGTGGCTACGCGAGGTGGGACTTGGGTTGGAATCCATCAAGCTTGGGTTCAAAGGCGCCGAAGTTGCTTTGAGCACCCGAGTGCCCACGGATCAGTTGGTGCGGCTGCTAGGATATGTAGCGGCTATTGCCAAGCGCCGCAGCTTTTGTCTCTTCATTGATGAGCTCCAGGAGATTCAGGATCGGTTGCCGCCACGAGAAGGCGAAGCGGCGCTGGGTATCCTGCGCTCGGAGATCCAGCGGCTTCGCATCCCGTGCTTCTTTGCCGGCAGCGCGCGCCTGTCTTTCATCTCGCTTTTTACCGCCGAGCGCTCCCCGTTCTTCGAATCCGCGCGGCTGCTTGAGATCAAACCCATTCCGGAAGGGCAGTTTCAGAGCTATCTAATCGCGCAGTTTCGACGCTGCTCGCTAACGCTCTCCGCCGAGCACGCAAAGAGCTTACTGGCCATCGGTGCGGATAGTCCCAATGACGTGCAGCACTTGGCACACGAAACTTTCAACGCCTGCACCAGCAAAATCATCGAGAGCGCGCAGATCGGGGCGGCGCTCGCCAAGATCCTGGGCGATATCACGCCTTTTGCCGAGCATCATGTGGATTCTCTTACCATTCGCCAGCAACGTGTCCTCTTTATTGTGGCGCTGTTTGAGCACCTGGGAGCTGGTACCCAAGAGTTTCACACCCTTGCCGGCGCCCACGCTCAGAGCGCGATCGTCAAGGCAGTGGCCCCGGGACTCTCGGGGCTGGATCCGCTTTTGGAGAAGGTGGGGTCGCGCTATCGGGTGCGAAGCCGGTACCTTCGCTTGTGGCTCGCCACCCGCAAACGCCAAATCCAAGCGCTCATTCCGCAGCTGCGGGACGATGAACGTTATGCATCGGCGCTGATGCAGGTGTGCCCCCGCCTGCCCGCAGATATGCGAGTGCCTGCTTAACGCCCCGTTAGGCTTCGACCCCTGACAGCTTCTCGTTTAAACCAGCGCTGCGGAACAGGGGCTTATTCAGCGCGGGTCGGATCCGCCAGTGCAAGGCACCGGTTCGCGCGTTCTTCTCGGTGATCTCGAGCACACCGCGGCGCTCGAACCGGCGCAGTGCCATGCCGACCGATGAGGTGAAATCCTCGCGCTCGGTTTTGGTGGCAAGTTTCAGGGCGCACCGAGCGGCCACGATCTCCGCGAGTTCCGGCGCAGACAAGCCAGGGCGCTCCTTGAGCGTCCTGAGCGTCTCGACGGTGATCTTGCCCTTTGGTAGGCGGAAAGGGCCGCGCGGGCGAGACGCGCGTTTTGGCGGCTTCCAGGAGGGGTCTACGACCCTGATCGCATAATCGAGCCCCCGTAGTTCCTCCTCGAGTGCGCGGGCGCGCGCCTGCAGCTGTTCGCGCTCGAAAGCCAAGGCATTGCGTTTTCGCGTGAGTTTTTGCGGTATTCGGGAGGCCATGAATGGCTTTTTACCCGCCCGCCGGAGCCACTGCCACCCTCGTTTCTGGTGTTCTCTAACGTGCCTTTCTGGCATTCTCTAACATGGTTACTGGCTTTCTCTAACGACCCAAAAGTTCTGGTTTTCTCTAAGTAATGCCGGTTCGAGCGATCGCGGGGCAGCGTCTTCGGTGCGCCAAGGAGAGGATCGATGATCGGGATAAAACAGCTTCGTTTGGTGCCGGCGCATCCCCGCATCGCTCAACCTTATCGTTAGAGGCCGATTACGGTGATCGCTTTTATTTGGCCTTGGTTTCTTGCGGTCGGCATAGCTGGGGTCACTGTAATGTTGCGCATGTTGAAAAGCGCACGGTCAGAGCCCGGTTGGATTGGCATCCCCGGAGAGGTTCTCGATTCACGCATTCTAAGCACCGCCGAAGGATATCTACCGGCAATTCGGTACGGATACAATTTCGAGGGGAATAGATATGAAAATAGTATTTTCAAGTCGATGGTCATTGCATCCAGCTCGCGTATACGGTCGGAGCGCGTAACAAATCGTTACCCTGCAGCCGCAAAGGTGACGGTATACGTCAACCCGAACAATCCATCCGATAGCGTTCTGGAGCCAATGGATTCCGAAATGCCCTATTATCTCGGCGTTGCGGGATTTTGTCTGTGCGCGCTAATCGGGGCGCTGGGTCTCACGCTCGCCCTGTTCAAATAGCAGTTGCCTCTAACAATCGGTTCGAGCGATCGCGTGGGCAGCCTCTTCGGTTAGCTCAAGGAGGGAGTCGATGATTGGGATAAAGCAGCTTCGTTTTGAGTCCGCGCACCCGCGCGTCGCTCAACCTTATCGTTAGACGAATATGTCAGCACCTGCGTCAATTTCTTCCGCACAGATCGAGGTCTACGCAGAATTTGATGGTGACGCGGATATGTACCAGCGTCGCGGAATGCCAAAGCGCGAGGTTCTTGGCGA
>Ga0209166_10001273_pt1 | contig 21651 bp, 17 predicted proteins | sample Coa_R1_3_FD_187151 | JGI IMG/M metagenome (GOLD analysis project Ga0209166, IMG submission 187151) | Surface soil microbial communities from Centralia Pennsylvania, which are recovering from an underground coalmine fire - Coalmine... | ecosystem: Environmental > Terrestrial > Soil >... | reverse complement strand
GGTCCACCGTGGACCCGGCGACGTGGGCGGGTTCCATCACGGCATAGGGGGTGACCCGCCCGGTCCGGCCCACGTTCACCCGGATGTCGAGCAGCCGGGTGGTCACTTCCTCCGGCGGGTACTTGTAGGCGATCGCCCAGCGTGGCGCGCGGCTGGTGCTGCCCAGCTCGCGCTGCACCGAGACCCGGTCCAGCTTGACCACGACGCCGTCGATGTCATACGGCGGGTCGTGCCGGTGCTCGGCATAGAAGCCGATGTACTCGCGCACGCCGTCCAGGCCGGGAGTCACCGTGAACAGGGTGCTGACCGGCAGCCCCCACTCGGCCATCCGGGCGTACCAGCCGGACTGGGTGTCCGGGCGGTCCAGGTCGCCCTCGACCGCGCCCACGCCGTGCAGGATCACATCGAGCGCCCGGCTGGCGGTGATCCTGGGATCCTTCTGCCGCAGCGAGCCCGCCGCGGCGCTGCGCGGGTTGGCGAACGGCGGCTTGCCCGCCTCGGTCAGCGTCACGTTCAGTTCCTCGAACCCGGCGACCGGGTAGAACACCTCGCCGCGCACCTCGAGCGTCTGTGGCCAGCCGGTGCCGGACAGCCGGGACGGCACCCGGGCGATCGTGCGGATGTTCGGCGTCACGTCCTCCCCGGTGACGCCGTCGCCACGGGTCGCCCCGCGGACGAGCGCGCCGTTGCGGTAGAGCAGCGCGACGGCCAGGCCATCGATCTTGAGCTCACACAGGTAGGGCCCGGGCGGGCCGGACTCGGCGAGCCGGGTCACCCGTGCCGCCCAGTTGTCGAACTCCGCCGCGGAGAACACGTTGTCCAGGCTGAGCAGCCGCTGCAGATGACTGACCGGGGTGAACAGCGTGGAGATGGCGCCGCCCACCCGCAGGCTGGCCGAGTCCGGGGTACGCAGTTCGGGATACTGATCCTCTATCCCGTTCAGCTCGCGCATCATCGCGTCGTACTCGGCGTCGGAGATCAGCGGCGAGTCGAGCACGTGGTAGCGGTGCTGGTGCTCGATCAGCTCCACGTTGAGCGCTGCGTGGCGGTGCCTGACCTCGGTCGGCACCCCGGTCAGCTCGGCGGATTCGGGCAGCTCGGTCACGGGCTCTCCTCTTCGATCAGCTCCGGCAGGATCCTGGCCGCCTCGCGGCAGGCGGCCAGCACGGCGGTGGCTCGCTCGGGGGAGGCCCCGGCCAGCCCGCAAGCGGGTGTGATCACCACCTGCCCGGTGCACCGTGCCAGCGAAAGGCCGATGCGGCGCCACACGCCGGTGATCAGCCGGGCCAGCTCGCGGGGCTCCGGCCGCCCGGCATCCACGCCCTGGATCCCCCCGGCCAGAACCCCGGCACCCGCCTCCACCGCCTCGGCGAAAGGATCTTCGTCCTCCGGCCGTAGCAGGCTGAGGTCGAGGGAGATGCCGCGCGCACCGGATTGCAGGATGATTTTGTACGGTGCACTCACCGCACAGCAATGCACAATGCTGTAGGCGCTAGCGGCCTGAACGATCGCGCGCAGCCCGTCGGCGGCCGGGCCGGCCTCGACCGGGGCGAGCCTGCGCAGCCCGCTGGCCGACGGCACCGCCCCAGCCAGCACGGCGGGCAAACTCGGCTCGTCGAGCTGCAGCAGCACGGTTGCGCCTGGCACGCGCCGGCCGACCTCCCTGACATGTGCGGCGATGCCCTCGGCCAGCGACTGGGTAAGGTCGGCGACGGCGCCATGGTCGGTGAGCGCGGGTTCCTGGCTGGCAGGCAGCTCGAGCGAGGCGGCCAGCGTCCAGGGCCCGGCGGCCTGCACCTTGAGCGGCCCCGCGTACCCCTGCGCGACCTCTTCCAGCGTGTCCAGGTCATGGTCCAGCAGGTCGTGAGCCCGGCGCAGATCCCGCCCCGGCCGCGCCGCGAGCCGCCAGCCGCCCGGGGTGATCTCGGCCGGCAGGTCGGTGAGCAGGCCGGCCGTGCGCCCGATCAGATCGGCACCCGGCCCGCGGCCGGGCAGCTCGGGCAGGTACGGCAGCTCGGGCAGCTCGTCGAACACGGTGCGCGCCGCCTGCAGCGGATCGCTGCCCGGCATCGAGCCCACCCCGGTCGCGCTGCCCGCCGCCCAGGGGAACTCCGCAGTCTCGCTGGTCACAGAGCCGACTCTAACCGCCGGCCGATCAAGGATGGCGCATCCCACGGCCGTATGCGCCCGCGCGCCAGGCCACCACCCGGCTGAGCCCGATATTCGTTACCCGATCGCTGGCCTTGCGCCGCACACCGCCATGGCAGGGCGTGCCCTGTTCTGCCCACGGCCCGGCAGGCGTAATGACCTGTGTGCGACGGATTGTTCCGCGCCGAGGGCGTCCAGTTCGGCGGCGACGCCCACCGCCTCGGGGGCGCCGATCCGCCGGAAGATCTGGTGTGCCTGCCGCAGGCTGGCCTTCGCGCCGGCCCAGCGGCCGGTGGCCAGGGCGCAGCGGCCCAGCCCGGCCAGCGCGTGCGCCTCGTCCCAGGAACTGGCGATCTCGCGGGCCAGTTCCAGGGCCTCCTGGTGGTGCGTCTCGGCCAGGTCCAGGTTCCCGCGGATGCGGTACAAGGTGCCCACCTCGTTGAGCGCTACTGCCTCACCACCGCGCTCACCGAGGGCGCGGTATGTCCGCAGTGCCTCTTCCAGCGCGTGGCCCGCACCGGGATAGTCCCCGGTCTCCCGCCGCATCGCCCCCAGCCCGAGCAGGGAACTAGCCTGGCCGAGGCGATTGCCGAGGGCACGGTAGATGCCCAAGGCAGCCTCGAGGATCTGAGCGGTGCCCGGATAGTCCCCGCTCTTGCGCCGCACGGCCCCCAGGCTGTTGAGGGTATTGGCCTCGCCGAGGCGATAGCCGAGATCGCGGAACAGGCTCAGTGCCGTCTCCAGGATCTGGGCCGCGCCTGGATAGTCCCCGGTCTCCCGCCGCACTGCCCCCAGCCCGAGCAGGCAGTTCGCTTGGCCGAGGCGATTGCCGAGGTCACGGTAGATGCCCAAGGCCCCTTCCAGGGCTTGAGCCGCGCCGGGGTAGTCCCCGGTCAGATACCGGACGATGCCCAGATCTTGAAGTGAGTTGGCCTGGCCAAGCGCGTCACCGAGGGCGCGGTAGATGCTCAGCGCCGTCTCCAGAGCCCGCACGGCCTGGGTGTAGTCCCCGGTCATACGGCGTGCCGACCCCAGGTTGAACAGTGCGTTCCCCTGCCCGAGCCGGGAGCCGAGATCACGATACAAAGTCAGCGCCGCCTCATGGGCCTGCACGGCGCCCGGCTGGTCTCCGGTCATCCACCGCATGATCCCTAGCTTGCCGAGGGCGTTGGCCTGTCCCAGCCGGTCGCCGGACTGCTGAGCAGCCTGCACGGCGATGGCATGCCGGGCGGCGGCGGCGGCCCAAGGACCGTCGTACTCCAGCAAACCGGCCACGGCGGCGGTGAGGGCGACCACCCGGTCAGGCTGCCCCGTTTCTGTGACCTGGTCGAGGCAGGCCAGCAGGTTCGCGCGTTCGGCCCGGGACCAGGCCAGGGCCCCGGCGCTGTCGCGCAGGCCGGGTGTGGCCGATGGCGGTGCCGTCCCGGCCGGTGCCGCGGTGGGCTGGGTTTGGCGAGCCAGCCGGGCTTCGGCCAGCGCGGCGGTGTGGGTGTAGTAGCCAAGCAGCCGGCCCAGTGCCTGATCCCGGTCACCGGCCGGGTCCTCCTGCGTGGCGAGGGTGTGCGCGTGCTCGCGGAGCAGGTCGTGGAGCCGGTACCGGCCGGCAACGGGCTCGGTGAGCAGATAGTGGTCGTACAGCGCCGCCAGCTGGCGGCGGGCGATGTCAAGGGAACAGTCATCCAGCGCGGCGGCCGCGTAGGCGTCGATGTCGCTGCCCGGATGCAGGCCGAGGCGGCGGAACAGCCGCCGCTGGCCGGCAGTGAGGTCGGCATAGGACAGGTCGAAGGCGGCCGCCACCGACACGTTCTCCGCGGTCATCAGTTCCAGCCGGCCGTGTGATGCCGCCAGGCCGGCCGCCAGCCCGGCGGGGGTCCAGGCCGGGTGATGATGCAACTGGCGGGCCAGCATCCCGATCGCCAGCGGCAGGTACCCGCACAGCGCACATATGTCCGCGACCGCGGCATCCCCCGGCCGCACGTCCGGCCGGCCAGCCAGCCGCACCAGCAGGACAGCCGCATCCCCCGGTGGCAGGACGTCGAGGCTGACCACCTGTGCGTCCGCCAGCGCGGTCAGGTGCCGCCGGCTGGTTACCAGCACCAGGTTGCCGCCGGTCCCGGGCAGCAGCGGCTCAACCTGCTCGCTGCTGGCCGCGTCGTCGAGTACCAGCAGGACCCGCTTATCCGCCAGGTAGCCGCGCCACAGCCCGGCTCGCTCCGCGAGGCCCGGCGGGATCTGGGCCGGGGAGAGCCCGGCCGTCCGCAGCAGGCCGGCCAGGGCATCGGCCGGATCGGCCGGACGCTGACCCGGCGTGTGCCCGTGCAGCGACACCAGCAATTGCCCGTCAGGAAAGCGCGGCGCCAGCCGGTGCGCCACATGCACCGCGAATGCGGTCTTGCCCACCCCGGCCATCCCGCCGATCGCCTCGATCCGCAGCACCGGGCCCGCCGCGGCACCGGCCAGCCGGGCCAGCTCAGCCTGCCGGCCGGTGAAGCTGGGAGTATCGCGCGGCAGTGTCCGGGTAGCCGCCGGTGCCCCGTCTGCCACAGGCCTGCCCGGCCGGCCCGGCGTGAGGGACGGATCGCCGGTGAGGATCCGCTGGTGCAGCTCCCGCAGCTCCGCACCGGGCTCGGTGCCCACCTCCTCGACCAGCGTCTGGCGGGCCTGCTGGTAGGCGGCCAGCGCCTCAGCCTGGCGGCCGTCCTGGTACAGGGCCAGCATCAGCAGGGCATGCAGGTGCTCCCGCAGCGGGTTCCCGGCTACCAGGCGCCGCAGCTCGCCTATTGCCTCGGTGGGCCTGCCCAGGCGTAGCTCCGCCCCGACGGCCACCTCCAGGGCCCGCAGCCGCATCTCCGCCAGCCGCGGGGCTTCGCGCGCCGCCAGCACCGGCGATCCCGTGTCGGCCAGCGGCTCCCCCCGCCACAGCGCCACCGCGGCGCGGGCTTGCTCAGCGGCGCTCTCCCAGTCGCCGTTGCCCGCCGCCTCCCGGGCCGCGCCCAGCAACTCCCCGAACCGGGTCACATCCAGCCCGCCAGGCTCGACCCTGATCAGGTATCCCTGCGGCCGCGTGGCGATCCGGTCGTGCCCGGCATCCCCCAGCGCCTTCCGCAGCCGCTTCACGTAGTTGTGCAGGCTCGCCCGCGCCGACGCCGGCGGCCGGCAGTCCCACAGCATCTCGATCAGTTCATTCGCTGGCACCACTGAGCCCGCGTTCAGCAGCAGCGCCGCCAGCAGGGCGCGCTGCCGGCCCGCCGCGAGCGGCACCGCCACGCCATCACGGCGTACCTCCAGCGGGCCCAGCAGGCTGAACTCCACCTCTGCGGCCATAGGCAACCCCCGTCGGTTGCCCTTACATTACCGGCCGCCCAGACACATCACCCGGAACCCCAGACGGGAGGGTTATCCGGTTTCGCCCGGATGGGAGCCGCAGGCGCGGCCAGGCGCCCGTGGGGTCTGCCTGGCCGCGCCTTGCGGCTCTCGGTCAGCTTCCGGTGTGTCCCCAGTACTGGTTGTTGCACTGGCCCTGGAACTCGAATATCACGATGGGCGCGCTCGTCGCCGTGCTGCCGTTGGCCACGCCTATGACCTTGCCTGTGGCCTTGTCATTGAAGATCGGGGCAAAGTATGGGTAGTCGCACTGCGGGCTGACGTTGGGTTCGACGCGCCATAGCTGATCATTGTGACCACCCAGGCACGCCGTGGCGACCACATCCGCGCCGTCATGAGTTTCGCCGGCACTGACCCCCAGGCATTGACCGTATCCGTTGTAGATCCGGTAAAACCCATCGGCGAATGCATCGCCTTCCGTCCATTCCTGATCCGGGTGATTTACGCAGCCCGCCTGGACCGCATCCCCGTCGACCGCCCCGTGGCTGACTCCCAGGCAAAGACCGGAGGAGTAGTTCACAAGATGACCGAGGAACACCGTATGAGGTCTGATGCCCGGCCACGGCTGATTCCCGGTGTGTACCGGCGGGCCGGCGTGGTGGCTCCCGGCCACGGTGCCCGCCGACGCGCTGGCCGGGCCTGCGGCGGCCCCGAGCGCGCTGAGCGTGAGGGCCGCTATGGAAGCGCCGCTTATCAGTAGCTTTCGTGACAGCATTCGCTATGCCTTCCTTCGTGCGTGTTGAAGCCGGCGTTGATGACCGTCTCAGCCTGTCCGGCAGCGGTAGCACGCCTCTAACATCCGGCTAGCACGCCTCGTCACGGGCCGGCGCTGGGGGATCTGAGCTAGTGGGAAGACGTTGCTGCGATGGTGGCCGAGCCCAGGACCAGGTCGCCGTCGTACAGGACGGCGGCCTGGCCCCTGGCCACGCCGCGGGCGGGGGTGTGCAGGGTGATCGTGAGCTGGTCGCCGATGAGGACGGCGGTGGCCGGGTGGACTCCGCCGTGGGCGCGGAGCTGGACCGTGCAGTCCAGCGGCCTGGTGGGGGGCGGGCAGCCGGTCCAGACCGGGCCGGCCGCGGTGATCTCGTGGACGTCGAGTGCCTCGCGGGGGCCGACGGTGACCGTGCCGGTGACGGGCTGGATGTCCAGGACGTAGCGGGGCTTGCCGTCGGCGGCGGGGTGGCCGATCCGCAGGCCCTTGCGCTGGCCGATGGTGAAGCCGTAGGCGCCGTCGTGCTCACCGAGACGGTTTCCGTCGGTGTCCACGATCGGGCCGGGGGCGCTGCCGAGGCGGGTGGCCAGGAACTTCCTGGTGTCACCGTCGGCGATGAAGCAGACGTCGTGGCTGTCCGGCTTGGTGGCGACGGCCAGGCCGCGGTCGGCGGCCTCCTTGCGCACCTGCTCCTTGGTGGACTCGCCCAGGGGGAACATGGCCCGGCCGAGCTGACCGGCGGTCAGCACGGCGAGCACGTAGGACTGATCCTTGCCGTGATCCACGCTGCGGCGCAGTTCGCCGCCGGCCAGCCGGGCGTGGTGGCCGGTGCAGACGACGTCGAAGCCGAGCGCCAGGGCGCGGTCCAGGACGGCGGTGAACTTGATTTTCTCGTTGCAGCGCAGGCACGGGTTGGGGGTGCGGCCGGCCGCGTACTCGGCGACGAAGTCCTCGACCACATCGTGGTGGAACCGGCCGGCCATGTCCCAGACATAGAACGGGATGCCGATGACGTCGGCGGCGCGGCGGGCGTCGCGGGCGTCCTCCAGCGTGCAGCAGCCGCGGGCGCCGGTGCGGTAGGAGCTGGGGTTCGGCGACAGCGCGAGGTGGACGCCGGTCACCTGGTGGCCTGCGTCCACTGCCCTGGCCGCGGCGACGGCCGAATCGACGCCGCCGGACATGGCGGCAAGCACGCGAAGCTGAGTCATCGCCTATCGAGGGTACCGGGCATGCGGCCAACCTTAGTCCGCGCTCCGGCTGGCCGCGGTGAGCGACGGGCTTGGCGGCACCGTAATGAGAGAATATGGAGTTTCAGGCGGCGAGGAAGCCCCCGCGCTGCCAGATGCCGCGGGCGCGGCCGTCCAGGAAGCCGGTCTCTTCGAAGATGGCCATGGACTTGCGGGAGGCCCACTGCTTGGTGGCGATGCGGTGCGGGCTGTGGTCAGCCGTCTGCCTGGCCAGCTTGGGATCGAGGCCGACCGCTTCGTAGGCGGACGGGTGGACCAGGTTGCGGTTGATCACACCGGACATGAACCAGGCCAGCCGGGCCGCGGCGAACTTGCGGTGGGCGGCCGAGCTCTTGGCGACCTGGCGCTTGAGCTCTTCGCGGGCGAACTTGATGTGCCTGGCCTCTTCGATCACGTGAATCCGGCTCACCTGGCGGACCAGCGGCTGGACCCGCTCGTCCGGGAAGGCGACGCGCTGCATCGCGTCGGTGAATTCCTCGATCACCAGGGTGGCGGCGAACATCAGCATCGGGTCGTGGAACGACCCGAGCGTCTTGATCGCGTGGTACTCGAACGGGCCGGGCCGGTGCGTGGTCAGGCCGAAGGTCCGCACCATCCGGCCGAACATGATCGAGTGCCGGCACTCGTCGGCGGTCTCGGTCAGCGCGTAGGCGAAGTGGTTTGAGTCGTAGCGGGACCGGTAGGCGTGCTGGATCAGGATCTGCATGAGCGCCAGCTCGGACCAGATGCCGAACGAGGCCAGGCTGGCGACCTCGTGCTTGGTCAGCTCGATCTGCTGGTCCAGGGTGAGGCCGTCCCACAGCGGCGTCTCGTAGAGCGAGCCGCACTCGGGCGGGCCGTAGAACAGTCCGGGGACCGGTGGCGCGTCCCAGTCCACGTCCACGTCGGGGTTGAACGAGTGCTTGCGGGATGTCCTGATCAGCCGTTCGGCGATCACCTCGCGGTCGGTGAGGGCGAGCGTGTGGTTGCCGTCGCGACAGGTGATGACGGCGGTCCCGGCGTCGAGAGTTGCGGTCATGATGTCGCTCCTTGTGGTTCAAGCATGAAGTCAGCCCGCCTGACCCGGCGCATGCGCAGCCAGAAGCTGACGGTCGAGGCCGGCCAGAGTGACCGGTTGACTCCCTCGGAGTCGAGGTACCAGCTCATGCAGCCGCCGCGCAGCCAGACGCTGCCGCGGGACTTGTCCCGCACCCAGTCGTTGAAGCGGTCCTGAACGTCCGGCCTGACCTCGATGGCGGCGGCGCCCGAGCGGGCCACCAGGCGCAGGCAGCCCACGATGTAGCGGACCTGCGCCTCGATCATGAAGACCATCGAGTTGTGGCCGAGGCCGGTGTTGGGGCCGACCAGGAAGAACAGGTTGGGGAAACCGGTCACGGTGGTGCCCAGGTGGGCGGTGATCCCGTCCCGCCAGGCGTCCTGGATCTTCAGGCCGTTGCGGCCGACGATGTGGGCCTTGGCCATGGCTTCGGTCACGTGGAACCCGGTGCCGAAGATGATCGTGTCCACCTCGATCTCGCGGCCGTCGCCGGTGACGATCGAACGTTCGCGGATCTCGGCGATGCCAGCGGTCTCCAGCGCCACATTGGGCCGGTTGAAGGTTGGGTAGTAGTCACTGGAGACCAGCGTGCGCTTGCAGCCGAGGGTGTAGCCGGGGGTCAGCTTGCGCCGCAGCTCGGGATCGCCGACCTGGTGGGCGATGTGCGCCCGGCCCAGCCGCTCGGCCGCCTTGATCAGGTTGGGGTGCTCGAAGCCGAGCACGAAGCTCTCCTGCAGCCAGTAGATCAGGTTCCGGTGGGCGAGCCTGGCCAGCGGGATCTTCGCGTAGCGGCGCTTGCGCCGCTCGGTGATGGCGCGGTCGGGCCTGGGGAGGATCCATGGCGCGGTGCGCTGGAAGACGGTCAGGTGAGCCACCTTCGGCGCGATCCGCGGCACGAACTGGATCGCCGAGGCGCCGGTGCCGATCACCGCGACCCGCTTGCCGGTGAGGTCGTGGTCGTGATCCCACTGGGCCGAGTGGAAGGCAGTGCCCTCGAACCGCTCCAGCCCGGGCAGCTCGGGAATGCTCGGCTGGTGCAGCGGCCCCTGGCCAAGGACCAGGGCATGGCCGCGCACCAGGCCCCCGTCGGCGCTGCTGACCTGCCAGGTCGCGGTGGCGTCGTCGTACTCGGCACCGGTCACCTCGGTGTTGAACCTGATGTGCGGCGCGAGCCCGTACTTGTTCACGCAGTGCTCGATATAGCCGAGGATCTCCGGCTGCGGGGCGAACTCACGGCTCCAGTCGGCCTTGGGCTCGAACGAGAACGAGTACAGGTGAGATCTGATGTCGCAGGCGCAGCCCGGATAGGTGTTCTCCCGCCAGGTCCCGCCGACCCGGTCCGCCTTCTCCAGGATGACGAAGTTGCGCATCCCGGCCTTCTTCAGGGCGATGGCCATGCCGATGCCGGAGAAGCCGGTACCCACGATCACGACCGCGTAGGCCGGGCTGGCTCCCATGACCGTGCTCCTCGATGCCGACAGCAGTAGCATTGAAACTTAAGATACATTCTCTGTGTATTTGTATCAAGGCGTAAGGTCGGGATTGCTGGAGATCCCATGCCCCGTGCGGGCTTGCGGGCGGGTACGGTCCGTTCTGGGTGTGTAACGCCCCCGGTTCGGGCGGAAGGCTGACGATGGCGATCGATCTGGTGCGGATGGCGCTGGCGCGCGACCGGGCCGAGGATGCGGACTCGGTGACCGAGCGCATCCTGAACGCGGCGCTGGGGCAGTTCGAGGACTTCGGGCTGCGCCGGTCCACGATGGAGGACATCGCCCGGCGCTGCGGGCTGTCCAGGATCACGATCTACCGCCGGTTCCCCAAGAAGGAGAACCTGGTCGAGGCCGTGGTGCTGCGCGAGCTGCACTCTTTCCTCGGCAACCTGGCCACGGTGGGCGGTGACGACATCTCCCCAGCGGACCGGATCATCGAGCGGGTCGCCTTCGCGCTGCACTACCTGCGCGGGCACTCGCTGCTGCGGCGGCTGCTGCGCACCGAGCCAGAATCGATCCTTCCTTCTCTGACGGTGAATGGCGGACCCGTGGTCGACATGGCCAGGGAGCACAGTGCCGAGTTCATCCGGCGCGACCTGTTCGGCTCCGCCACGCCGCCGCCCGAGGTGGAACGGCGCATCCAGACCGTGGCCGAACTGGGCGTGCGGATCGTGCTGTCGTTCATCCTCACGCCGTCCAGCGCCATCGCGATGAACACACTGGACGAGGCGCGGGCGTTCGCCCGGGAGCTGATCGCGCCGGTGCAGGCCAGCGTGCTGAGTGAGATGGCCCAGGAGCCGCAACAAAACTAAGCCGCCGGGGACACTGTTCAGCCGGTCCCGGACGGCACCAAGATCATCCCGCAGAGATCGTAGTGAGGTGACATGGACGGGGACATCCGGGCCAGCATCGCGGCCGCGCTGGACAGCAGGCGCGCCCAGCGGGAGCCCATCGGCAGGCTGGCCAGCGCGTGGTTAGCGCTGACCGACAGCGTCGAAACGCTCGTCTCGACGCTCGGCGAGACCGGCAGGCAGTTCGCGGGGCTGCGCCAGCCGACCCCCGAGCAGGCCATGGTGGCCAGGGAGATCGAGGCCGAGCCGGGCACGGGTGAGATCCAGGAGCTGCGGCAGGCGATCGCCGCGCTGACCCCGGACATCACGGCGGTCAAGAGCCGGATCGACCGGGACACGGTGAACATCGGCGTCGTCGGCCGGGCCAAGGCCGGGAAGAGCACGCTGCTCCGCACGATCACCAACCTCGGTGAGGAGGCCATCCCCTCGACCGAGCTGAACCCGACGACGGCCGCGCGGAGCCGGATCCTGCACAGCCCGGGCCGGGCCGACGCGGACATCACGCTGCTCACCTGGGACGAGTTCCGCGACGAGTACCTGGCACCGCTGCACAGGGACGCCGGGTGCGAGGGCCCGGTGCCGCAGACGCCCGAGGCGTTCGCCGGGCACCGCTACGAAGACCTGCCGAAACCCTCGCACGGCGAGAGCCGTGACGAGGGCTTGATGAGCAAGCAGAAGTTCCTGGAGCGCCTGCACATCGCCCAGGACTCCTTCGCCAGCTACCGCCCGCTGCTGACCGGCAAGGAACGCAGGCTCAGTGTGGACGAGATGACCGCGCTGCGCCCCTATGTCGCCTATCCGCTGGACCCGGCGGACCAGCGGCGGCCCTACCACGCGGTGCGGGACATCCGGATCTGCTGCGAGTTTCCCGAGGTCGACGTCGAGAATTTGATGCTCGTCGACCTGCCGGGCGCCGGCGAGGCCGGGCTGGACATCGACCGCCAGTTCCTCCAGGACCTGAAGAACGAGGTCGACGTCCTGCTGCAGGTCAAACGGCCTGGCCCGAACGACGCCTACTTCGGCGACGCGGACTGGGAGGTGCTGGACACGGCCGACGAGGCGCGGATGGGGGTGGACCGGCACGATTTCGTGGGTGTCGTGGTCAACACCGACCCGGCCCACCTCGACCCCGCCTACGTGAGCAATGCCATCGAGCAGACCCAGAAGATCACCGAACGGAACGACCTTCGCCTGCTGGTCGGCGACGTCGCCAGCGGCGCCGACGTCCGGGAGCGGATCCTCGGCCCGGTGCTGCGCGGCCTGGCTGACCGGCTGGCCGCCATGGACCAGGCGGCGGCCAGCGCCGTGCTGACCCGGGCCGCCGATGTGGCCAACCGGGCCATCGAGATGTCCGGCCGGCTGGCCCGGCAGGCCAACCGGTGGGGAGCGCACGTCCCCGGCGAGGACCAGGCGCTGGGGGCGCGGGCCAAGGAACTGCGCAACGAGGTCGCCAGGGCGCTGGACGGCCTGCGCAAGGAGTACGACCAGCGGGTGCAGGCCGGCGAGGTGGTCCAGGAACTCGACGAGGGCATCACCAGGGCCAAGCATGAGGTGATCGCCTGGGCCGACGCCGGGTTCGGCCACGGCGACCTGCGCCAGTGGCTGGCCGTCATCGAGCCGTCGATGGTGGCCGACCCCGGCGAGACGCGCGACGACCAGTGCACCCTGGCCCGGCAGAAGATCCGGGAGGAATTCAGCCGGGTCGACGGCTCCATCGCCACGGCGGTCAGCAGGCTGCACCACGCGGTGGCGGCGCTGCTGCGCGATCACCTGGGTACATCCCTGGTGCCCAATGAAGAACAGCCGCTGAACGCGCTGCTGCAGCGGGCCCGGCAGCAGCGGCTGGAGACGCTGCGGTCGTCCCTGGAGGAACTCATCCAGTTCCGCACGTACGGCAACATCTTCCTGCGGGTCGGCCGGCCCATCCTCGGCCAGATCTACGCGGTCAGGACGCGGGTTCCGGCCGAGGGCGACGGCTCGGGTGCGGCGCCGCCCGGGGCCGGGGCCCCGGGCCGGCGGCCGGGCCGGGGCGGGCTGTGGAAAGACAGCGTGAAGACGATCGGGCGGGCGACCGGGGCCGGGCCGGTGGTGGACGCGGCGACCGAGGTGGTGTCGACGGTGGCTCCCATGATCGTCGAGCTGATCGGGCGGACGCAGCTCACCGACGACTCGGCCACCGGCCTGCACGAGACGCTGACCGAGGCGGTCAAGGACGCGGTGGAGGAAATCGAGGAACAGATGCGGCAGGAGGCTCGTGGCCTGACCGAGGTGCTGGCCTCGCTGACCGACCAGTTCTTCGACCGGTTCGCGCACACCCCCGGCATCGAGGAGGAGTTCGAGCGGCTGTGCGCGCCGGTCCGGCGCGAGCTGTGGCGGGACGTCTTCGACGGCCGGAGCGCCGAGCTGGCGGCGGCGCTGGACCAGGTGTCGTCGGTGGCGGCGCAGACCGACACGGCGGGCCGTCAGATCCGGGCGATAGCGGCCAACCTCGGGATCAGATGAGCTAGCGGGCGGCGCGGCGGGCGCGCTCGACGGCCTCGCCGATGACCGCTCCGACGGCGTCCACATCCGCCTTGGTGGAGCTGTGGCCGAGCGAGAACCGGAGCGAACCACGGGCCCGTGCCTCGCCGGCGCCCATGGCGAGCAGCACGTGGCTGGGCTGCGCCACGCCCGCCGTGCACGCCGAACCGGTCGAGCAGGCGACACCCTTGGCATCCAGCAGCATCAGCAGCGCGTCGCCCTCGCAGCCGGGAAAGGAGAAGTGCACGTTGCCGGGCAGCCGCTGCGGCCCCGGCGGGGGGCCGTTGAGCACCGCGTCCGGCACGGCGGCGCGGATCTGGCCGATCAGCTCGGCGGCCAGGGCGGCGAGCCGCCTGGCCTCGTCCGGCATCCGCCTGACCGACAGCCGCACGGCGGTGGCGAACGCGCTGATGGCCGGGACGTCCAGCGTGCCGGACCGGATGTCGCGCTCCTGCCCGCCACCGTGCAGCACGGGCACCGGTTCGGCGTGCCGGGCAAGCAGCAGCGCGCCGGCCCCGACCGGGCCGCCGAGCTTGTGCCCGGTGATGCTCAGCGCGTCCGCGCCCGAGGCGGCGAAGTCCACCGGTAGCTGGGCGGCGGCCTGCACGGCGTCGCTGTGGAACGGGATGCCGTACTCGTGAGCCACGGCGGCCAGCTCCTTGACCGGCTGCACGGTGCCGACCTCGTTGTTCGCCCACATGACGCTGACCAGGGCCACACCGCGCGGGTCCGTCTCGATGGCGGCGCGCAGCGCCTCCGGGGTGAGCCGCCCGCAGCCGTCCACCGGCAGCCAGCCCGCCTCGGCCGCCGCCTCGTGGGTGGCCAGCCACTGCACGCTGTCCAGCACCGCGTGGTGCTCGATGGCGGTGGCCAGCACCCGGTGGCGCCGGGGGTCCTCGCCGCGCCGGGCCCAGTACAGGCCCTTCACGGCCAGGTTGTCGGCCTCGGTGCCGCCGCTGGTGAAGATGACCTCGCTCGGCCTGGCGCCGTAGGCCTCGGCGATCTGCTCGCGCGACTCCTCGACCACCCGGCGGGCACGGCGGCCCGCGTTGTGCAGTGAGCTCGGGTTGCCGAGCCTGGCCAGCTCTTCGGTCATCGCGCCGAGCGCCTCGGGGATCAGCGGCGTGGTGGCCGCGTGATCGAGGTAGACGATGGCCGGTTCCGCCGACGCTGCCGCGCCTTCTGCGGCGCCGTCGAGATACCCCATGACGCGCTCAGCCTACCGGGCGTAGGCGCTGACGCCCGTGCGGGTTCGTCAAGACCGGCCAGCGCGGGCAGGTGTTTTTTAGCCTGCCCGCATGCCGCTGCCCCTGGCAGCGGCGGCAACCGGGGCGGGCTTCTTGAAGAACCTGAACTTTTGGGCAAACACCGGGTCACACGTGCAGGTACTTGCCAATCTCGTCGATGAGCTGAGGCACCACATTGAACAGGTCGCCGACCACGCCGAAATCCGCCAGCTCGAAGATGGGCGCCTCGGGATCCTTGTTGATCACCATGATCGTCTTGGCGGTCTGCATGCCGGCCCGGTGCTGGATGGCGCCGGAGATGCCGACCGCCAGGTAGAGCTGGGGGGCGACGGTCTTCCCGGTCTGGCCGACCTGGAACTGATGCGGGTACCAGCCGGCGTCGGTCGCGGCCCGGGAGGCCCCGACCGCCGCGCCCAGCGAGTCGGCGAGCTTCTCGATCAGGGCGAACTGCTCCGCACTGCCGACACCGCGGCCGCCGGACACCACGATGGAAGCCTCGGTGAGCTCGGGCCGCCCGCCGCGCTCGGCCACCACGCTCTCGGTGATCCTGGCGCCCTTGGCGGCGTCGCTGACCTGGACGTCCAGCGGCACCAGCTCGGCGGCGCCGGGCTCGGCCTGCGGCGTCACAGAGTTGGGCCGCACGGCGATGATCGGGGTGCCGGTCTTGACCCGGGACTGCACGACGATGGACCCGCCGAAGATGGACTGCTCGGCGACCAGGCTCTCGTCCAGGCCGACCGCGTCGGTGATCACACCGGACCCGGTCTTGATGGCGAGCCGGCCGGCCACCTCCTTGCCCTCCGGGGTGCTCGCGACGAGCACCGCCGCCGGGGACTTGCCCGCGACCAGAGCCGCCAGCGCCTCGGCCTTCGGCCCGGCCACGTACTCGCTGAACTCAGGGCTGGCCGCGACGTAGACCGTCGCCGCGCCGAACTCGCCCAGCCTGTCCTTGGCGGCCTCGGCGCCGGGGCCGGCCCAGACCACGGCGGGCTCGCCGAAGCGGCGGGCCAGCGTCAGCAGCTCGAAGGTGACCTTCTTGACCTCGCCGTCGGTGTGCTCGGCGAGCACCAGCACCTCAGACATATCTGTGTAAGCCCCTTCCTGGATGCCGGCTCAGATGAACTTCTGGGCGGCGAGGAACTCGGCCGCCTTGACGCCGCCGTCGCCCTCGTCCTTGACGATCGTGCCGGCCTGCCGGGGCGGCCGCTGGGCGAAGCTGACCACCTCGGTGGCCGCCGAGGCCAGGCCCACCATGGCGGGGTCGATGCCCGCGTCGGCCAGGCTCAGCGTCTCGACCGGCTTCTTCTTGGCCGCCATGATCCCCTTGAAGGAGGGGTAGCGCGGTTCGTTGATCTTCTCGACCACGCTCAGCACGGCGGGCAGCCTGGCCTCGACCTTGTCGTGGCCGTAGTCGGTCTGGCGCTCGATCCGGATCGCCTGCCCGTCGACCTCCACCTTGCTGGCCAGCGACATCTGCGGGACACCCAGCCGCTCGGCCAGCATCGCCGCGAGCAGCCCGGTCCTGGCGTCGGTGGATTCCGAACCGAGGATGACAAGATCGAACCCGATCCGGCCGAGTACCTGGGCGAGGGCGTAGGAGGTCTGCAACGAGTCGGACCCGGCCAGGCCGTCGTCCAGCAGGTGGACGGCCTTGTCGCAGCCCATCGAGAGGGCCTTGCGGATCGACTCGGCCGCCTTCTGCGGGCCCATGGTGAGGATCGTCACCTCGCCGCCATGCGCCTCGGCCAGGCGGAGCCCTTCCTCGATCGCGTACTCATCGAGTTCGTTGATGACCCCGTCCACCGACTCCCGGTCGAGGGTGGAATCCTCGGGCCTGAGCTTGCGCTCTGCCCAGGTATCGGGAACCTGCTTGACGCACACGACGATGTTCATGGCCGGTGACCGACCTCCCTGATTCCGCTCTTGTCTTGTGTCATGTTACCGGCGAGTAGCAAGCTCGGCCAACTGGGCCTCGGCTGCCTCCACCACGTTCGTGAGCAGCATGGCCCTGGTCATCGGCCCGACGCCGCCGGGCATCGGCGCCAGCCACCCGGCCACCTCGGCCACCTCCGGGTCAACGTCGCCGGCCAGCCCCGCCTCGGTCCTGGTGATACCGACGTCCAGCACGACGGCGCCCGGCCTGACCATGTCGGCGGTCAGCAGCCCCGGCCGCCCGGCCGCGACGACGATGATGCCGGCCTCCCTGGTGTGGGCGGCCAGATCCTTGGTCCCGGTGTGGCACAGTGTCACGGTCGCGTTCTCGCTGCGCCTGGTCAGCAGCAGGCCGAGCGAGCGGCCCACGGTGATGCCACGGCCGATCACGGTAACGTCGGCACCGGCGATCGGCACCTCGTACCTTCGCAGCAGCGCCACGATCCCCTTGGGTGTGCACGGCAGCGGCCCGTCCTCGCCGAGCACCAGCCTGCCAAGGTTCACCGGATGCAGCCCGTCGGCATCCTTGGCCGGGTCCATCCGGTGCAGCACCCGCTGCGGGTCCAGGCCGGCCGGAAGGGGCAGCTGAACGATGTAGCCGGTGCAGGCCGGGTCGTTGTTCAGCTCGTCCACCACGGCCTCGACCTGGGCCTGGGTGGCATCGGCGGGCAGCTCCCTGCTGATGCTCGTGATCCCCACCTGAGCGCTGTCCCGGTGCTTGCCCCTCACGTAGGAGCGGCTGCCCGGGTCGTCACCAACCAGCACCGTGCCAAGCCCGGGCACGACACCACGAGCCGCCAGCCTGGCGACCCGCCCGGTGAGATCGGCACGAATACCGGCGGCGACGGCCTTGCCGTCCAGGATGCGAGCAGTCATAACGCCCCTCATTCTGCCCGACCACCAGCACTGTGATCGGAACACCCCGGCCATCCCGGTGCGGAATGCAACCTCACACGCGGCGGGTCTGGCACGTTTACCTGGTGTGGAGCTAGAGCCGTTCGAGAAGGCCGTGGAGCGGTACGGGCCGGTGGTGCTGCGGGTCTGCCGGGCCGTGCTGGGGCCGGCGGCTGCGGAGGATGCCTGGTCGGAGACGTTCCTGGCGGCGCTGCAGGCGTATCCCGGGCTGCGGCCCGGCAGCAACGTCGAGGCCTGGCTGGTGACGATCGCGCACCGGAAGGCCATCGATCAGGTGCGGGCCCGGGCCCGGCAGCCGATTCCAGCCGCTGAGCTGCCGGAACAGCCCAGTAAGGACGGGATCCCCGGGGCGCTTGACCATGACCTCTGGGCGGCCGTCGGGGAACTGCCGGTGAAGCAGCGGGTCTGTGTGGCCTACCACTACCTGGCCGGGCTGCCTTATGCGGAGGTTGCCCGGATCGCCGGCGGGACGCCGGAAGCGGCCCGCCGGGCCGCCGCCGACGGGATCGCCACTCTGCGGAAAGTGTTGCGCCCGGCCGACCTGGAAGGTGCCGGTGAACGAGGAGAAGAAGATGATGGCTCAATCAGCGGATGACCTCGACGTGACCGGCCTGTTCAGTGAAACGGCCGGGGCGGGCGAGGACGCCATGGCCCGGTTGCGGGCACGGCTGGCCGCCGATGCGGAGGCGGCGGGGATCCTGGATGTCGCCTACCGGACCGTCGACTCGCCGGTGGGGGTGCTGCTGCTGGCCGCGACCGGGGAGGGGCTGGTCCGGGTGGCGTACGCGTCCGAGGATCACGACCGGGTGCTCGGCCAGCTTGCGGCCAGGGTGAGCCCGCGCGTGCTGCTGGCCCCGGGGCGGCTGGATCCGGCCGCGCGCGAGCTCGATGAGTATTTCGCCGGGCGGCGGACCAGCTTTGACCTGCCGCTGGACCTGCGGCTGTCGAACGGGTTCCGGCGCGTGGTGCTGACCCACCTGACCGGGATCGCCTATGGGAGCACGGCCAGCTACTCGGGGGTGGCGGCTGCGGCCGGCCATCCAAACGCCGTGCGGGCGGCGGCGACGGCCTGCTCGACCAACCCGCTGCCGGTGGTGGTGCCCTGCCACCGGGTGATCAAGAGCGACGGCACCCTGGGCAAGTACGTCGGTGGCCCGGACGTCAAGCGGGTGCTGCTGACCCTGGAGGGAGCTGCTGTATGAGACGGCTGGACGGTTTCGACTGGGCGGCGCTGACCGGGGAACTGAACGCCTACGGCTGCGCCCAGACGCCGCAACTGCTCAGCGCGGCCGAGTGCAAGGGCATCACGAAGCTGTACGACCGGGAAGACATGTTCCGGTCCACCGTCGACATGGCGCGGCACCGGTTCGGGTCCGGCGAGTACCGGTACTTCCGGTACCCGCTGCCCGAACTGGTCGCCGAGCTGCGCACGGCGTTCTACGGCCGGCTGCTGCCGGTCGCCAGGGACTGGGCGGCCAAGCTCGGCCGGCCGGCGCCGTGGCCGGACACCCTGGGCGAATGGCTGGATATGTGCCACGCGGCCGGGCAGGAGCGGCCGACGCCGATCCTGCTGCGCTACCAGTCCGGAGACTGGAACGCCCTGCATCGCGACCTGTACGGTGATCTCGTCTTCCCATTGCAGGTCGTGATCGGCCTGAACGCGCCGGGGGCGGACCATACAGGCGGGGAGTTCCTGCTTGTCGAGCAGCGGCCACGGGCGCAGTCGCGGGGAACGGCCAGCCTGCTGCAGCGGGGGCATGGACTGATCTTCACCACCAGGGACCGGCCGGTGAGCTCGGCCCGGGGCTGGTCGGCCGCGCCGGTGCGGCACGGCGTCAGCACGGTCCGCTCGGGGATCCGGCACACCCTCGGCCTGGTCCTGCATGACGCGGCCTGACTCTGGCTGGGCCTGGGCCGCCACCGCCAGGCAAGCCTGAGCTGAGCCCGGGCAACACGCCGGGCTGCCGCTCCGGACACTAGGGTTGCCGCCGTCCGGGCGGTACCGTGAGTTCGTGACACCAGGGCCGTGGCCCGGCGGCGGCGAGCCCCGGCCGGAGATTCTGGAACGCTCGCCGGGCTGGCGGGCTGTGCCGTTGCTGAACCGGGTGCCGCGCTGGCTGTTCACGGTGGCCGCGGCCGCGCTGTTGGCCGGTGGTGGTGCCGTGCTCGTCACCAGCCAGGCCAGGCACCCACCCGCGACGGTCGCGCCGGCCTCGCACATCGTCTTCATGCCGTCCGCCTGCGCCCCGTTCATCAACCTGACCGGCCGCCATGTCCCCACCGGCTACCGGGTCATCCTCGGCGACGCCTTCGTGCCACCCGCCTACCTCGGCCCCCAGGGGACCGGGCCACAGGACAGACCGGGGCCGTGGCGCTACGGCTGGAAGATGGGGTTCGGCTTCCGCGGCGGCGGGCTTCCGGTCACGATCAGCGTGCCGGCGGCCTGGCGGGGACGCCTCGCCCTCTTCGGGGGGCCGGCCGGCTCTGCCTACACCAGCCAGCTGCGCATACCGAGCTGCCCGTACAAGGGCTTGTGGAACACGTTCGTGTCGTCGTTCTTCCTGCACACCCGGTCGGGGTGTGTGCCGCTGGAGGTTCAGGTGGGCAGGCTGACCGGCACGGTCTGGTTCGGCCTCAGCCGCCACTGCCCCGGCAGGCTTCTCACCGGCCGGAGCTGACCGCCATGACGCGGCCCGGCTCCGAGGACCCCGGCCCGGAGATCCTGGAGAGCCAGCCCGGCTGGTGGACGGCCCTGACGCTGCCCAAGCCGCCGCGCTGGCTGCTGGTGGTGGCCACCGCGCTGCTGCTGGCCGGTGGCGGCACCGTGCTCGCGACCGGCCATGGCGGGCCCGGCAAGACCGGACGGACGGGCCGGCCCGGCACCGGCCCGGTCCCGGCGGCTACCTTCATCCCGACGGCGTGCGGGCACTTCACCAGCGCCCGGGTGAGCACCGGCGTGCCCAGCGGCTACCGGGTGATCCTCGGCGACGTCGCCGTGCCGCCTGCCTATGTCGGCCCGATGCTGCCGAACGGGAACGGGCCGTGGCGCTACTGGCGGAAGGTGGTGTTCGGGGTCAGGGGCGGCAGCCCGCCGCTGACGCTGAGCGTACTGGCGGACCAGCAGTACGACGCCGCTATCGACCTGGAATTCGACGGAACCGGCAGCGTCTTCCACCTACCCGGCTGCCCGCCGTCCCATTGGTGGCACGTGGCCGTGGGCGGCTTCTACCTCAAGGCACCCACCGCCTGCCTGGCGCTTCAGGTGCAGGTCGCCCAGCAGTCCGCCATCGTCTTGTTCGGCCTTGGCCGGCCCTGTCCGCCGGTTACGGAAGGGCTGGCCAGGGGGCGGATCCACGAGAAGCCGGCCGGCCCCTGGAGTTCGCGGGCGCAAGCGATGCATACACGTCTCGTGGCTCGTGAAGCGGCGGCAGGCTTTGTCACGGCGGTAGGTCCGTAGCATCCTGGCGCACCTGCGGATCCGCCCCTCCTTCCGGCTCACGTCAGTGATAGAAGTGCCGCACGCCGGTGAAGTAGAGGGTGATTCCGGCCGATTTCGCGGCGGTGACGGACAGCTCGTCGCGGATCGAGCCGCCGGGCTCGGCCACGGCCCGCACCCCGGCCTCGATAAGCACCTCCAAGCCATCAGGGAACGGGAAGTACGCGTCGCTCGCCCCGGCCGAGCCCCGGGCCCGCTCCCCCGCCCGCGCCACCGCGAGCCTGGCGGAGTCGACCCGGTTGACCTGGCCCATGCCGATGCCCACGCTGGCACCGCCGGAGGCGAGCAGGATCGCGTTGGACTTCACCGACCGGCAGGCGCGCCAGGCGAACGCGAGGTCGGCGAGCAGGTCGCCGGTGGCCGGCTCCCCGGCCTTGAGCTCCCAGCCGGCCGGGGTGTCGCCCGGCTGGTCCACCCGGTCCACCGACTGGACGAGCAGGCCGCCGTCGACCTGGCGCCACTCGGCTCCCCCGGCCGCCGCAGTGGGCGCCGGGCAGCGCAGCAGCCGCAGGTTCTTGCGGGCGGTCAGGATCTCCAGTGCCTCGTCATCGAAGCCGGGCGCGACCAGCACCTCGGTGAAGATCTCGGCGACCTGGGCGGCCAGCGCGGCGCTCACCGTGGCATTCACCGCGATCACACCGCCGAACGCCGACTCAGGGTCGCAGGCGTGTGC